>Ga0209075_1001827_pt1 | contig 19520 bp, 20 predicted proteins | sample Stecom2011_FD_187523 | JGI IMG/M metagenome (GOLD analysis project Ga0209075, IMG submission 187523) | Agricultural soil microbial communities from Utah to study Nitrogen management - Steer compost 2011 (SPAdes) (version 2) | ecosystem: Environmental > Terrestrial > Soil > Agricultural land...
CACTAAATTTTAGATAGGGCGTAGTTTTAGAATGGGCTTAGCGCTGCTACTACGGCGTTGTCTTTAATCACAATAGACTTAAGCATCATCTTAGCCATGGACTCTTCAAAGCTTTTGTCGCTTAGCGTATACAGAGGGTAATCTGTAACTGCTTTGGCGAGAACATCCTCTACCAATGCCTGCACCTGCGGTTTGAAAACAGTGGGTAAATCGGCAAAATGAAATTCAGTGATGCGTGGGTCATCAATATAAAAACTATGGTTGGAACGCTGGTAGCGTAACTTGCCATCCACTTTGATCCAACCCTGATGTGCAGTGCCAAAGATGGTGTTGATGTGTACGGCAGAGCGAATACTCAGACGTTGTTGGTGGGACAATAAATCCAGCACCGGTTCGTTAATAGTAAGTGCAAAGAAATCTTGCTGTTCTGTTATCGGCGTATATCGATCGAGCTCAGCCTGTAAGTTTTCTTTAGTAAAAGAAATATCTTGTGCCAGCGCATTGATAGAAAGAACCGTAGTCGCTAGAAAGGTAATAATTAATTTCATCGACGTAAGTTCCTTACTTTTTTATCCGTTTGCCATTTCCAATAAGCCACCAGTAACGAGGCGCTAATGTTGTGCCAAATACTGAATAGGGCACCCGGTAGGGCACTGGCAGGACCGAAGAACTTAAAGGCCAAGGCAACGCCTAATCCTGAATTCTGCATGCCCACTTCAAAAGCAATAGTACGTGCTACTACTTCCGGTTGACCAGTTAGCTTGGCCAGTGCATAAGCCATGGCTAGACCTAATAGATTATGCAGCATTACGGCTACTACCAGAGCAAAGCCCACCTCACCAATGTCGTTAGCGTTAACCGCCACCACAATACCGATGATTAATAAAATAAGCGTACTGGCAATGTTTGGCAGGTGTACAAATAGTGCTTGGCTTACCTGCGGTAACAGACGGTTAGCGAGTAAGCCTGCGATAATAGGCAGAACAACAATCTGTGCAATGCTAATAACCATACCTAAAGAGTCGACTTCGACATTGGCAGAAGTATAAAAACCAATCAACCAAGGGGTAAGGAATACACCTAAGAGAGTTGATGTGAGAGTCATACTCACCGACAAAGCAACATCGCCACCGGCAAGAAAAGTCATTACGTTTGAAGCCGTGCCGCCAGCACAGGCACCCACCACAATTAACCCCACTGCCAGCTCAGGTGGCAGTTGCAGAGCAACGCCAATAAACCAAGCCAGCAATGGCATTAATAAAAACTGCAAGGCAACGCCTAAAAAGATAGGTTTAGGTTTACGAGCCACCCGTTGAAAGTCGGCAACTCGTAGCACTAAACCCATACAAAACATGATCATGCTTAACAGCGGAATAATAGCGTCTTGTAGCCCCATCAAAGGGGTTGGGTCGTACCAAGCCATTAAACTGATACCAATGGCAAGCCAAGGGAATAAACGCTGTATAGAGATCATGTTTTAATAGGCTCCGTTATTTGTGCGGTATAGTAAACAGGCTTAGCTGTTCGGCTGAGATTTTATCTAAAGGCAGGGCTTCAGGCACCTCTCCACCTTGAGTGAAAATAATCCAAGGGTTTTTGCCAGCTAAAATGCTGTCTTTGTACAGTGTCTGAATATCTTCCAGCGTTAACTTAAGTACTTCTCGAGCAATGGCTTGGTTGGTATCAAAGTTATCGCGCTGAATTTCAATATCGCTCCAAAACTTGGCAAATTTTTCACCCATGTTCTTAGGCTTTTCTTGCAGCAAGGTGACTAAGCCTTGTTTGAATGATAAAAACTCTTCTTGGCTCATGTCGTTTAGCTGCTGTTCGAAGCCCTTAAAGAACGCTTGGCTACTGGCCATGATCTCAGAAGGTGTAGCCGTTGGTGCTTGTACAATAAAGGCTAATGCAGGAACGGTTTGTAGTGGCATCTGTGTCGCAAATACGACATAGCCGAGCTGCTCTTCAGTACGTAAACGCTGGTAATAAGGCGTGCTAAGAATTTGACCCAATAAGGCAAAACGAGCGCGATTATAATCGCTGTTGTCTAGGCCTTGTACGTAAAGAGTAAAGGCTTTGTCTTGGTGGTTTAAATCCAATTGTTTTTGATATTTACCTAAAGGTGCCTTAACGACTTTAGTTAGCTCTAATAGGGGTTCGGTAGCTGGGTAGTACTTAGCCACTAATTCAGAAAGTTCTAAAGCGGTGGCACTGCTAATACTGCCATACACAAAACTTTGTACGGCCAGTTTGCTGGCAAAGTTTTCTGCATAATCAATCACCTGTTGGCGGTCAATCTGACTTAAAGCCGTTAAGAGCTCTTCTTCATTAAAGCTAGGTACAAACAACCACTGGCGAAGCTCAGCTAAGGTGCGTTCGTAAGGCTTGTTCTTCAATTGATTTTTATACTGGCGTTCTAGCGACGCTTGGTAGCGATCAAACTCTTCTTCCGACAGTTCTAGATGCTGCATCTGTTCTAAAATACGATCTAACAGCACTGGTAGTTTATGCTGATAACCACCTAAGGCTAATTCAATACCACGACCAGAAGCTGTTAGATTGTAATGCAAACCTGCTAAAGAGGCAGGGTAGCTGTAGGTGTTTAGAGCTTCTTTAATAGCACGAACGTAGACCTGCGAAAGAACACGTTCTTTGGCTGAGTTCTGCACTGCGCTTTGTTGCAACTGCAATATAATACGAGATTTTGGCAATCTAAATTCATGTTCAGGGTAATACCAAAGGCGCTGGGTTGGTTCATCAATAAGCAATTTCGGCATAGCTTCTTCAAGGTCTGCGTGCAGATCAAAGTCAGAAGGTATAAAAGGGTTCGCCGTTGGTAGGTGCAGAGCTTCTAGGTCGGCAAGGAAGTTAGCATCGGCCTGATAGTTCAGCGGGCGCACACGAATAGGAGTGTTGTACCAAGGGTCAATGGTGTCAGTCGCCACCTTAGGGGCAATTAAAGTACGCAACATATTGCGTGCATCTAAGCCGTCTAAGTAGGGCTTTAGCTGCTCGGCGGTTGGGGCTTCCCAGCGGTAGTCGCCAAAAACAACATCCTTGGCTGGGTATATTAATAAGTTGGTGCTCAGGCGAATAACATTATCAGTTAAACGGGCTTGCTCTTGAAAGCGGAACATCAGCTCGCTTAGCTGTTGCTGTTCGCTATACAAGTAGTCTGGTAAAGCCTGCTCTTTTAATAGATCAATATAATGCAGCAATGCTTGAGTGATATGGTCAACGTGCAATAAACCACTGCGCGTTAGTTGTACCTGTACTACCAGCAAGTTTTCATTTTTAGTACTCAATGAGCGGCCAGAGCTTAAGCCCTCGGCCCAGCCTTTTTCTTTTAGCAAAGCCAGTAAACTGCCTTCGCCTTCATGACCAAGTAAATGTGATAAAAACTGTACTGGTTTGTGTTGATAAATAGACTGGCTTTCAGGTAAAGGAAAGCTGAACTGCAAGCGACGAATTTCTTTGACCGGCTCGATATTCATATCTAACGGTAATTGGCCTTCTAAAAACAAAGGCTCAGAAAAGTCACGTGGCTGTGTTTTGCGACGAGGGATATCAGAAAAGTGTGTTTTCGCTAAGTCTTTTAACTCGTTTAAAGAATAGTTACCCACCAACACTAACGTCATGCGGTCGGCAGAGTAATGGTTGCCATAAAATTTGAGTAAGTCATCACGAATACTGTCACCGGCTTCGCCACTGCGGTCTGCCAAAGTGTCTAAACTGCCCGTAGCAAAAGAGGCGTATGGGTGGTCTGGGTTCATTGCTTGTTTTTCAGCAGAATAAATACGACGAAAATCGTCTTTGTATTTGGCTTTGTATTCAGCATTTACCGCATTTTTCTCGCGCTCTACAAAGGCGGCATCAAAGGTAGGTGATATAAAGAAAGGCGCAAAACGTTCAAGCGCACCAGTAAAGGCAGAACTTTCAATATCGAAAAAATAAGTGGTTTGGCTGTGAGCAGTAAACGCATTATGAGCACCACCGTGGCGGCTAATGTAGGCTTGGTAGTCGCCAGCATCAGGGTAAGGCTCTGTGCCTAAAAATAGCATATGCTCTAAAAAGTGAGCCAAGCCTTCACGCCCCTTAGGGTCGTCGCCACTACCAACATCAACAGTAACCGCAGCAGCTGCTTTAGCAGCGTCGGGCGTCTGTACTAATAGCACTTTTAGGCCGTTGCTTAACGTTAAGTACTCGTACTTATTTTCGTCTTGCGGGCTAGTGATAAGGGTGTTGGCGGAAGATAGTTGAAACATAGAATAGCTAATGGCTGCCAAAACAATTAAAAAGAAAATCCAGTAACGGGTCGAGAACATAACTGCTCCTCAGGGGCTTTAAGGTTTAATGCGTTTGCACTTTATTATTCGCAATGGCTTGTGCATCGCTTAAGGTGTGCTGCTGATCATTTAATGCGGATATCGCCTTGAGACGCTGTTGGCTGTCTTCAAGTTCCATAAGTAGTAATGCAGATTGCTGTGAAAAAGCCTCATCAATTGCGTTATAGAGTGCCTTTGCAGGATTTTGAGCGCTAATGCTGTGATTTTCACGCAACGCCTTCAAACAAGCGAGTGCAATCTGATGGTAAGCCTTGTCTTTATTCACGCAAGCTCCTTGGTAATTTATTAAATAGAATGAAACGCATAATCATACTCTATAACCGCCAACAAATGTGTCAGAATTAAAAAATACCTTGCATTAGTCATAAGCCAACTATACTCATATTAATGTTGGCAAGTGCTGAGATAAAGGTGTGCGAGAAAAACAAACGTTAACGACAGGCGAAGTCGCCAAATATTGTGGGGTCAACTTTCGTACCGTTATCCGCTGGATAGAGCGTGGGCATTTAGACGCCTATAAGCTACCGGGCAGGGGAGACAACCGTATCCCAGTAGAAAGTTTCATCAGTTTCCTTAAAAAGAACAACATTCCAGTGCCAGAAGAGCTGTCGCCCAACAGCTACACTTTGTTGCTGCTGGTGAGTGATGATTCTCTTTCCGGTGAGCTAGCGCCTTTTATTCGTAAAACAGGGTGGGAGCCATTAATTACTAATGACCCGCTGCACTTTGGCTATTACTTAGCTAAAAAGCAGCCAGCTGGCGTTATGGTGTTTAGCGAGGAAGATATGCACTCAACCCAACGCATTCTTAGCAACAGTAGTACCAAGCCAAGCTTGTTACTGTTGCTATCTAAAACAGCGCAAGGAAGGTCAGAGCTAGAACACTGGTCTTGTTTGGAATGGCCTAAAGAGCAACCAGCGCTATTGCAGCTGCTGCAAAACAAAGAATAGGCCGTTACAGAACGCTACCGTAAGGTATGAAGCGGTTGTCTGTTAACTGCTTTAATTGGCGAATTTGATCTTTGTCGGGTAATAGCTTGTGGCTACGTAGCCAGCGAAAAATCCAAATAGCAGGGTTCGAATCGCCACACTGCCAGCCACCGAGCTGATTTTCAGCAAGAGTAAAAAAGGCAGCCAGTGGGAATAGCTCTTCGGTTGCTAATGCCGCAATTGTATTTTGCCATTCTTTCTCTGGCAACATTATCCAGCCCTGCACTTTCTTTTGCAGATCTTTAGAAACAACCTTATTTAACTGTATGGGTTGTTGTAAGGCCTCTTGTCCGTATGGAACCAAGGATTTTAAGACGCTAATATCAATAGCAGCAGTGGGTTGCCATTCATTTATCATTTGCTCAATTCCTAATCAGCATTACAATAGTGGGCTAGTATACCAAACTCCCCTCTAGGTGTTGAAAAAACATGCAAGCGTCCGATATTTTCGCAGACATACGCCCTTTTAATGATCAAGAAGTATCGCAGGTTTTACAGCGCTTGCTAGCTTCAAGTGAGCTACCTCAAGCCATTATTGGCTTTAACTTGCCTTGGTTACCTATTAAATTACGAGCATTGTTTGTACCCGTATTGCGCTTTGTTCTGAAAAGAAAACTACGCCATGTGCATACCGTTGAAGATTTTCAGCACTCGTTAAGCCGCATGCTTAAAATACTAATCAAGCGTACTTGCCAAGAAGTCGAGGTACGTGGTTTAGATAATCTGACACCAGGGCAAGCGTATTTATGGATATCCAATCATCGCGACATTGCAATGGACCCTTTATTAATTAACTACAGTCTATACAGAGCCGGTTGGCCAACTAGTCGTATTGCCATTGGTGACAACCTGCTTGCCAATAAAGACGTTGCCGACATTATGCGGCTTAATAAAAGCTTTGTAGTTAAGCGCAATGTTGACTCGTTACGTGAAAAACTTGCCGAGTTTAAAAAACTGTCTGCTTATATTCGTCACAGCCTAGAAACAGGTCACTCGGTTTGGTTGGCTCATAAAGAAGGGCGTGCTAAGGACGGTATCGATAAAACCGATACTGCTGTATTAAAAATGCTGGCGTTACAGGGGCGTACTTTAAGTGAAGACTTTACCACTAGCATGATGGCACTAAACCCAGTACCCGTTTGCATTCAATACGAATGGGACCCATGCGATGTGCTTAAAGCGCAAGAGCTGGTGGCCATAAAAAACAAGGGCAGTTATCAAAAAGCGGAAGGTGAGGACACTCATAGTATTTTATTAGGGCTCATGGGTAAAAAAGGAAAAGTGGTGATCAACTTTGGACAACCGCTAACAGCGCAAGAGTGTGAGTCTGCTGAAGTAATGGCAAAAGTCATAGATGCTCAACTGGCAAGTGCCCAAGCAATTACAAGCGTACAAAAAACGGCTCTTTGCCTATTGCAGCAGTTAAACTCTGAATATGAGCAGTACGCAGGTGCAGAGTTAACCGCCAAAATAGCCAAGCAATTAAATGATCGACTCAGCGAGCAAAGTAAAGACGTCTACGAACGTGCTTTAAAAACCTATGCTATGCCTTTATTGCTAGCCAATAAAAAAAGCTGAGGGGGTTAAGTCCTCAGCTTTTATTAACAATCTGTCGTAACGCTTTATTTATTGACGATTAATCAATTCATTAATACGTCCTTCGGCTTGTCTGTTGGTTGCTGTTTTTGGGAACTCATCGGTAATCTTTTTAAAATATCCCAGTGCTTTCTGGTTGTTACCATGCGCATTAAAAGGGCTCATATAAATCAAGCCAATTTGATATAACGCCTTAGCACGAATTTCTTCTGAAGAGCTTTTGTTGCTGTAGAGCACTAAATAAACTGACTCTGCATCTTCGGTGCGATTCTCAGAAATGGCGCGCGCACTCATATCGGTTAGCTCATCGTCGTAAGGTGTATCATCTCTCTTTAGTAACTCCGCACGGTCAACCTGTGTTAATAACTGGCTAGCGGGTTGGTAAGGTTGTTGCTGACGCTCTTCAATAATAGCGATGCGCTGATTAATTCTTTCTTTTAGACGAGTATCAGGAAACTCAATTTTAATGCGTTCGAAATAACGTAGTGCTTTTTTGTCATCGCGGTCGTCGTTGAAACGGTTCATATAAAGCAAAGCGATTTGATAAAGCGCTAAAGACTTCATGTTTTCGTTATAGTCAGCGTCGCTATAGCCTTTCATATACACTTTAACAGCGTCTTCGGTTTTACCTCGGCTAATGGCCTGTAAAGAATAAGTTAACATGTCGGGCTCTTCTTTTAAGGCCGCAGCATAACGTACTTTGATGTCTTCGTTATAGCGAGCCAGTTGATGTCCGCCTGCTTCAGCTACCAGCAATGGTGTGGTAATAGAGCAGCCGGCTAACATAGCTGCCATTATGGCGCTAAGAAAAATTTTGATCATGTGTAAGGTGTCCCTGATCATTAGTTAGAATTATTTAGGTGTGAATGTAAGCACGGCTCAAGCTATTACTAAAGGTAGGTTTGAGCCAATGATTTTTTTTATTAAAGCAAAAAGAGTATAACAAGCTCGCTTAAACTGGCAAAATAATTAAATACGTTAATAATGTTCTTAAAGGCTTTAAAAAAAAGGTAAAATAATTACATGGTAGACAATCATGCAACACTGATAAAAAGAGCAGCAACCGCTTCATTAGTTACTGCAATTACTCTGTTGCTCGCTAAAATTTTCGCCTGGACCATTAGTGACTCTACCAGCGTACTTTCTTCGCTATTAGACTCATCAATGGATATTATTGCCTCTGGTATTAACTTCTTTGCTGTTCGTTATGCATTAATGCCTGCCGACGACGACCACCCCTTTGGGCATACTAAGGCTGAAGGCATAGCCGCATTAGTTCAATCTGCATTTATTCTAGGTTCAACGGCTTTATTACTGCTTCAAGTGATTGAGCGCTTTTTACGCCCGCGAGAAATACAGGGTGTTCAAGAAAGCATCGGTATTATGGTGTTCTCTGTTGCAGCTACCGTGCTGTTGGTGCTTTATCAAAGATACGTATGGCGTAAGACCAACTCTTTAGCCATTCGTGCCGATGCCGCTCATTATTACGGTGATATTTTAACGGGCATTGCCGTTATCTTCGCTTTAGCTACTTCCAGTATTGGCTGGTACTGGATGGACCCATTTGTAGCATTAATTGTTGCTGCAGTCCTATTGTATAGCGTTTACGGAATCGTCAAGGAAGCGTTGATTGTCCTTATGGACCAAGCCATGGATCCTGAAGATGAAAAACGAATTTATGAGCTGGTCATGAGTGTCGATAAAGTGCGCGGTGTACATGATATTTTAACTCGCCAATCAGGCATGATTGAATTTATTCAACTGCACTTAGAACTGGATGGCGAACAAACCTTATACTCGGCGCACGACATTACTATCAAAGTAGAAAAGGCTATCCAAAACGCATTTCCTCGTGCTGAGCTAATCATCCACCAAGACCCCGTCTAACTAATGGGGTTGTCGTTGTTGTTTGCTTCATTACTGCCTTTCAGCCTGATTTTTTTTGCCATCGCAGTCAATGCTGAAGCTTTGGAAGCAGAAATAAGATCCACAGAAGCGGCAGTTACCGCAACAACAGAAGCAACTAACGAACCCTTAACTCAAGCAGAAACGATAGAGCAGGCAGTCTTAGAAGAGATAGTCATAGAGCCAAGAGCAGACCGCTCAAAGCAATGGCTAGTGGATAGGATCGATGACTTATCTGAAGGCTTAGACGTCTTTTTTGTGCAGTACTTCTTTAACGAAGAAGTGTTTGAAGACGATATTGGCGGTAATCGTGCGGTCATTGCTATCGACTCCAGACGCGAGATAGGCGGAGATGTTACTTACAAGCTCACTGGTAAGTTAAAGCTAGAGCTGCCAAACACCAATAGACGCATGAAACTGCTCGTGTCTTCAGAAGACGATAGTGAATACGAAATCAACAAGCAACCCATCCAAAACGTTCAAAACGCCAGTTATAGCACGGCGGTGCGTTTTATCCTTAATGAGCGTTCGGCGTGGCAAAGCGATATTGATGTAGGGTTTCGTGGTGGCTTACCTCTTAATCCATACAGCCGCTTTCGTGCTCGTCGCTACGGCGATTCTTTTGGCTGGCAGCATCGATTTACGCAAAGCCTTTACTATAGATATATAGATGGCTGGGGCGAAACAACAGAGCTACGTTACGATAAAAACATCTTCAAAGGTAATCTCGTGGTATTTAATACCGAGGCCGATTATCTGATAAAAAACGACTACTTTGATATTAAATCAGACATTACTCTTTATCATAAAATAGATGAAACCGCGGTGGCGGCTTATCACATAGGCGTAGTCGGCGACACCGACAAAGGCGCAATAATAAGCAGTTACTATACGGGTGTTAAATACAGAAAGTTAATTTATAAAGATTGGGTATATGCGAGTGTAACCCCGCAAATAGAGTGGAACAGAGACAGAGAGTATCGGCGTATGTGGGTACTGATGTTTAACTTTGAAGCGATACTCTCTAGCGAACTAAATTGACTTGTTTTGCTCGTTTAATTGGCTTAGCAATTCATCTTTTTCTGCCCATAGGTCTTGAACCCACTGCTGGAAATCAAGACGGTATTGTTCATCTTCACCGTAGTCTCCTTGGCGCAGCTCGCTGGGTATTTCTACTTCTTTAATAATCACCTGACATTTTTCCATCTTTCCTTGTAAAAACTCCCAAAAAGTAGGAATTCCTTGCGGATAATAAATAGTGACGTTCAATAAAGACTTAAACTGATCGCCCATGGCACTCATAGCAAAGGCCATGCCGCCTGCTTTAGGCTTTAGCAAGTATTGATAGTGTGACTGCTGGTCATCATGTTTACGTTTGGTAAAGCGAGTGCCTTCCAAGAAGTTCATCACACTAGTAGGCATGTGCTTAAATTTTTCACAGGCCTTGCGAGTAGTTTCTATGTCTTGTCCTTTCTTTTCTGGGTGCTTTTCTAAATAAGCTTTGCTGTAACGCTTCATAAATGGGAAATCCAACGCCCACCAAGCGGCTCCCATAATTGGCACTTTAATTAGCTCTTGTTTTAAGAAAAACTTTAACAGTGGAATGCGGCCATTCAAGGCGTGTTGCAACACCAGAATGTCGACCCAGCTTTGATGGTTACTAATAACAAAATACCAACCTTTTTTGTCTAGGTTAGCTGGGCGCTCGATCTGCCAGTCCATCTTTTGTGTTAAATGCATCCAGCCAGAATTGCCAGAGATCCAAGACTCGGCAATCCAGTTTAAAATGGCAGTAATGACTTTACGCACAGGTTTGATGGGAATAACTATTTTCAAAATAGTGAAAGAAAATAGAAAAATAGCCCAAAAAAAAGTATTTAAAGCCAGTAAAGTGCTAGCAACTATTCCAGTTAACTTAGCGGCCATAACAATTCCTTACCTTATTTATGATTGTTGTTGTTGTGCCTGAATGGCAGTTAAGGCGATGGTGTAGACAATATCCTCAATCAACGCACCTCTGGAAAGGTCATTAACGGGTTTAGCTAAACCTTGCAGCATAGGGCCAATACTAATGACATTGGCGCTACGTTGTACAGCCTTATAAGTCGTATTGCCCGTGTTTAGATCTGGAAAAATAAGCACGGTGGCTTGACCAGCCACTGGGCTGTCAGGTGCTTTGCTCTTAGCAACACTCATGGTAGTGGCAGCGTCGTACTGTAATGGACCGTCGATAATTAAGTCTGGACGTAATTCTTTTACACGCGCAGTCGCGGCCCTTACTTTTTCAACATCAGCGCCAGAACCAGACACACCGGTACTGTAACTTAGCATAGCAATAAGCGGTGTTATTCCCATAGCCAAGGCCGATTCCGCACTTTGAATAGCAATGTCTGCCAACTCTTCTGCGTTGGGGTCTGGGTTCACTGCACAGTCACCGTAAACCAATACTTGATCAGGTAGCCCCATAAAAAATACCGACGAAATTAATTTGGCCGTGGGTGCTGTTTTAATTAGCTGCATGGCAGGGCGAATGGTGTTGGCCGTTGTTTGAATAGCCCCAGCGACTAAGCCGTCGACTTCATTCATCGCCAGCATCATGGTGCCTAATACGGTATTGTCTTCTAGCTGGGCTGCGGCCATAGGCTCAGTTAACTGCTTGTGTTTACGTAGCTCAACCATGTTGGCAATGTAATGCTGGCGCACTTCGTTAGGGTCAATAATCTGTAACTCACTGGGTAACTCAACTTCATTAGCCTGAGCTACCTGGTAAATACGATCAGGGTTTCCCAGTAAAACACAGTTAGCAATACCACGAGTCTGGCAGATGACTGCCGCTTGAATGGTGCGCGGCTCTTCGCCTTCGGGTAGAACAATACGTTTATTAGCGGCACGTGCTCTTTCAACAATTTGATAACGGAAAGCTGCGGGGCTTAAGCGGCTTGCATGGGGTTCGCCTAGCTGCTTCATAAGCGCTTCAATATCTAAATTGTCGGCAATGGTTTCCATAATCAGTTGCACACGGTCAGAGTCGTCCATGGCCACCTGAGTGTCCATTTGCGTGAGCTTTTGGGCAGTAGTGTAAGTGTCTAAAGAGGTCTGAATAATAGGCGCGCCATTGTCTAAAGCACCACGGCAGAGTTCGATTAAGTTTTCTGCAGGAGTAATACCATTGGTTAACAACATACCGGCTAAAGGCACGCCATTACTGGCTGCCATAGCTGCCGCTACAATAATATCGTAGCGGTCACCAGGGGTTACTATTAGAGTATTAGGACGTAAGCTGTTTATCATGTTGCCGAGTGTGCGTGCCCCTAAAGCAATGCGAGATACGCGGCGATTTTCAATATCACCAGCGTGTAAAATATCGGCTTTTAACCCACGTGCTACGTCAATAACACGCGGGCTAATCAGCTCGGCTTTCCACGGAATAACACCAAGCAACGGACAGCTCGGTAAATTCAGTTGAGTAAAGTCTTGGGGCGCTTCACTGTTTTGTTCTTCAAAAATTTCAGCAGACGGCAAGCCTGTGCTGTACAGAGTGTTACCGGCCTTGTTAATCAAACAGCCTAAAATATTGGCTTGCTCACCACCGTAAATACTGATTTGTAGACGTAACTCACTACGAACCTGCGCCAGAGTGCGGTTACAACCGTTACTTACCAATAACACTTCGGAGTTTAAAGACTTAACAATAGCGGCATTCAGTTTGGCGGTGTAAGGCTCACTGCGGTCGGGCACTAACCCTTCGATAAGCATGACATCACAATCACCACTGCTCACTGCATGCATGGCGACTATGTCTTCTAAAACACGGTCTAGTAAACCGTCGCTAATGCGTTGCTGAACGTTGTCTAGCTGCATTGGGTCGGGTGTGTTGATCTGTAACGAACTACGCACTAAATGAGTCGAGCGCTCAACTTTTTGATAGTGAGGAGCAATCGGTTTTAAAAACCCTACTTTTAAACCCTGAGCGTCTAAAGCACGAATTAAACCCAAACTAATACTAGTTAAGCCACTTTCAAGCCCAGTAGGCGCAATAAAAATATTAATCATGAATGTTCCGTTAACTGATAGGTGTCTAAGGCAATAAGGCCTTCTTCATCGGTGGGTACGACCAACGCTAGGGGTGAATCTTGGCTGGTAATGCGCCCTTGAGCGTCACCATGTTGTTGGTTAAGCGTCGCATCTAATTCAAACGGCATAGACTGCCAGTGCTTTAAAATACGTTCACGTACGGGCGCTGCGTTTTCACCAATGCCACCGGTAAATACTATGGCGTCTATGCTCGGCAAGCTGGTAGATAGGGCGGCAAAATGGCGCGCCATGCGAAAGCAAAATACTTCAATGGCACGGCTGGCAGCTTCATGGCCCTCGGCTTCTTTCTCTAGCAGGGTACGCATGTCATTGGTTAGACCAGAGATACCTTTCAAACCGCTCTCACGGTTTAGCTTGTGCATAATCTCTTCAAAACTAAACGAACTGCTGCGCAGCATATGTTCAATTAAACCTGGGTCAATATCACCGGTGCGTGTGCCCATTACTAAGCCTTCTAAGGGGGTAAGTCCCATGGTGGTATCAACCGACTGACCGTTGCGCACGGCGGCTGCACTGCAACCATTACCTAAGTGAGCGATAAGCAGGTTTACTTCGTTTTTAGGCTTGTTTAAGCGCTTGGCAGCTTCTGCTGTCACATAACGAAAGCTAGTGCCATGAAACCCATAACGACGCACGCCGTAATCCTTATACCAAGAATAAGGTGTGGCGTATAAAAAGGTGGTTTCAGGAATGCTCTGATGAAAGGACGTATCGAACACAGCGACTTGTTCTACATTAGGAAACAGCTCTTGGCAGAGTTCTATGCCTTGTATATTGGCGGGGTTGTGCAAAGGAGCCAATGCAGAAATTGGTCTTAAATTTTCAAGGTTGTGTTTGTTGATCACCGTGCTCTTATGAAAAACTTCACCACCGTGTACTACTCTATGTCCAATACCCTGTAAATTATTAAGCAAATCACCAGCAGCGCCAACAAAGGCTTGAATGGCTTGGCGGTGACTGGCTTCATCACCTAGTGTCAGTACGGTATTGACAGCGCCTTTAATTTTGATCGAAGAGTTAAGTTCATTGACTAAGCGTTCAGCCAAGGCGGTAAGAATAGGTTGTAAAGAGGTTGGAGAAGAATACAAGGCCAATTTAGCAGAAGAGCTGCCGCAGTTGATGACCAGAACAGAACCCATAATTGTCTTCCTAAATAATTAACGGGAAACTAAGCAGCAAGGCTTTGTTTCAATTCATTTTCAATGGATTTAAGCACAGAGAATGCAGCAGTACGAGCAGCATTAGGCAAGTCGCCAAGGTTAAATTGCAGACTGATATCGTATTCATTGTTTTTTTCGACACAACGACTTACTAGCATTGGAATAGCTTGCAATCGATGGCTGTCGCAGCCTAGGGACACTAATACCTTCTGATCCACTTTAAGCTTGTGTTCAGAAACAATAGAAATACCGTCAAGGCTGAAGTTTTTGGCAATGCCATTGTGTTTTTTAGTGGTAATGCCAAACCACTTAATCGGAAGAACGTCTACCTTAAGAGCAGCCGCGTCGTATCGTTGATTGAAACGACGCTCATGAACCGTTGCTTTATTTTCCATTACTTTGCTTCTTCTCCAAGAGGTTCGGCGTCTAGCTGTTGTAGTTTGTTAAAGCGAATCATATCTTTAATTTCGATTACATATTCTTCGCCACGTTCAGAATACCCTAATAACCCTTCTGCTAGCAGTAAGCCATTAATGGTTTTATTTTCTTGTAAGTACTGCTCACGAATACGACGTAACTCTTGGTATTGCTGGTGGCTATTGAGGTTACGCATATAACTGCTTACAGACTCAAAAGGCGTTTCGAATACCTGTACTTCATGCTTAGAACGGTGGTTACGTTCGCCCGGAATAATTCCACAACCGATAGAAAAGCACCACTGCCCAAACAGGTTATTGCCTTCACGGGCAAAGCGTGAGCTTCCCCAAGCGGATTCGTTAGCCGCTTGTGCTAACACAAGAGAAGGAGGGATAAGATAAACTCTACGTAACAATAAGGTCTCTTGCTCGTCAATATCGTCTGTAGTGACTCGGTATTTAACTAGGATCTTTTCTAGCTTCTTTTGTTCAGCAGTGGTTAGCTTATTACCGTCGCGCCATTTTTTAATCAGTTTGCGCTCAGACATAATGCGAGCATTGGCTTCATGCACCAGTGGCAGTAAAAACTCAAAGAAGGCTCTTTTCTTTTCTTTGATGTCAGAAAACTCGGTAAAATCGGGTAGTGGTGCATTGACCACAGGAGTGATGGTTTCTTTAGGCTCAGAGTCGCAGCCAACTAAAGAAACAAGCAAAATAAAAAAAAATACACTTCTCACAAATACCATCTTTAACATTTCCTCATCAAAGTTTAGGATGTATTTATGGATGATACAGCAAAATAGTATCGAATAAGAAGTAAAGCAGGCTATGCTTCATATTCAGGGGGCTAAATAATGAAACTGCATACTTACTTATGGTTAGGTTTTTTTAATATATTTCTATTTACTAACCTAGCGTTTGCGCAACCGCAACTGACCAAAGCACAAGCAACAAAGCTCATTAATCAAGACATGCAGCACGAAAGACTGTATTGGTTGCCTTTTCCTTTGCCTTACCAACTACCACAAAGCAACAATGGCAAAGACGCAAAGTTATTGGCAGCGTTGGAAAAGCACGGAATGGTCAGCCGCGAAGAATTGAAAGTCGAAGCTGGAAAGTTGAATGGCAAACCCCAGTATGAGCTGTATTGGGTTTATAGCTATAAACCATCAAGGCAGTATTACGAAAAAGAAGGCTTTTATTATGGTAAGCCTAAGTTATTGAGTGTACAGCAGATTTCCGAAACTATTCCTACCAAGCAAGGGCTGTTTGCATTGGTTGAGATTGAATGGATGGTGGATGATTTACAAAGCTGGACAAAAGACAAAGCTTTTCATGTGGCCAGAACACTAAGACGTAGCCAAAACTCTGCCAACCAGCCCTTTGAAAAGAAAATACATTTTCAATACTTACCAGACACAAACAGTTGGCAAGTATGGGAACCAGAAGGTTAACCCTTTACCTGGTTCCTGCCTGCATGCTTTGCGTTGTACAGCAGTTGGTCGGCACGAGAGACCAACTGTTCTAAATCATCGTTTGGTTTTAATACAGTGCAACCAATGCTGGCGGTTGTTTGTATTGTACCTGCGTCTGTTATCAGCTTGAACGACTCAATTTTTTTACGAATGCGCTCGGTAATAATTAATGCTGAGTCTAAATGAGTGTTGCTTAGTAAAATTAAAAACTCTTCGCCACCATAACGAAAGCATAGGTCGGTCTGGCGAGTCGCTTCACGAATTTGGCCGGCAACCTCCTTTAACACTTTATCACCCATCGTATGACCGTATTGATCATTAATGTTTTTAAAGTGATCTAGGTCGAGCATTAATATCGCCAGTGGGCTAGTGGTGCGCTTACTAAGCTCAATTTCTCTTGATAATGTACGCTCCATAGCCGCTCTGTTACCTGCACCTGTGAGCGGATCTTTATAAGCTGCCGCTAATGCTAGGTGATACTGCAGCGCATTGCGCATAGGAAAAACCAAAGTAGTTAGCATACCTTCAAGGTTGGCCAGCTCGTATTCACGAAAACGAGTTGCACGATACAAAATAAGCTCACCCATAGAGTCGTTTTGTGTTTGTAGATGATAGCGCACACTATGGCGGCTTTTCTCGCCTACCAAGGTGTTTAATTCAGCGTTTTCGTTAACATACCCTAAGCCGTCTAGCAAAATAGAAGACTGAGCTTCATCAAAAAAAATTTCTAAAAGTTGCTTAGTATCTAAGGTGGTTTGCAGCTTACCTTGCAGTCTAACTAATAGCTCAGGACGGATATCCGGTTGAGGAAAAAATTCACCCATCACAGACACGGTTTTCTCGTTATCCTGGGAACACTGTTGATTTAAAGACAGTTGACTGACCATGAGTCGCCTCGCATACATTCAGATTATGAATGCATATATGCGATTACTATGCCAAAATGATGTTTATTTTATTAAACCTATAAATATCAATAAGTTGCAGGCGTTTAGGCGAAGCTAGAGGAAGGAGGGAGGCTGCCAATCAGCGGCAATGATTGGCAGTTGGATATGAATCGACAAGTAATTGACTGGCAATAAGCATTTAAGCGTCGGTTTTTTGATTCTCAATGAAATCACGAGCGTCCAGACTTTGGCCATTAGTGCCAATAGACTCAGGGCTCATTAGGTGCAAATACAGTGGCATGATGCTTTCTGCAGTAGGTACGGTTTCAGGGTGTTCTGCAGGGAAAGCCGCTTGACGCATACCTGTACGAGTGCCACCAGGGTTTATGCAATTCACACGAATACTACTGGTGTTTTCTAGCTCATCGGCTAACAGCTGCATTAAGCCTTCAGTGGCGAACTTAGACACAGAATAAGCACCCCAGTAAGCGCGTGCTTTACGGCCAACGCTGCTGGTGGTCAGAATAACGGATGCGTCGTTTTCGGCTAAGCGTAACACTGGCAATAAATGCTTCATTAACACAAATTGGCTGTTAACGTTTATTTGCATTACTTTTTGCCAAGTTTCCCAATGGTAGTTTTCTACCATAGTACGTTGGCCAAGCACTGCCGCATTTAACAAAACGCCATCTAAGCGACCAAAGTTTTCAATTATTAGCTGGGCTAACTGCTCGTAAGCGTCTTCGTCTTTTGTTTCTAAGTCAAAAGGCACCACCGCAGGCTGCGGCAGGTTTTCGGCTTCAATTAAATCATAGGTATCGTTAAGCGCTTGCTCGGTACGACCCAATAAAATAACGGTAGCGCCTTCGCGGGCGTAGGTTAACGCCGCAGTACGGCCTATACCGTAGCCGGCACCGGTAACTAAAATAACTCGATTTTCTAAACGCATAATAAAGTGACTTATTGTTGAATAGTGAATGTTAAATGCTTAATGAAAAAGCGGCTTACTTCAAAGTAATGGTAATAATTCAGCGGGCGTATCTATATAAAAATCAGCACCCCAATCTTTCGGGTTTACATTAGGTTCTATATAACCAAATAATGCGGCGACACTGGGCATGTTAGCGGCAATGGCAGACTCTATATCACGCACATGGTCGCCTACATAAATGCATTCTTTAATGTTAACGTCAAAAAACTGGGCTGCTTTTATTAGCGGCTCTGGGTGAGGTTTTCGATTAACCACATCTTCTGGGCAAATAAGCAGTTCGGTGTTTATTTTAAGTTTATCTAATAAAGGTACTGCATAAGGGCGAGGTTTATTGGTGACAATGCCCCAAGGGATATTAGACTTTTCTAAGTAAGTTAATACAGGCTCAAAACCATCAAACAAACTACTGTGGTTGCCTAAGTACTCAGTGTATCTATCCAATAAGCGTTGACGGTACATCATTATATCGGGATGAGTGGGGGTGATATCCCAGGTTAAGCAAGAAAGATGAATGCCGCCGTTACTAACTTGATCGCGAATAGTAGAGTGGGGCAGTTCTGCACGGCCTGCTTCGCCACGCAGGCTATTAACCACAGCGTAAAAGTCGGGCGCACTGTCGACCAGAGTGCCATCTAAGTCAAAAAAAACGGCTTTTACATTATGCAATTCAACACCTATCAATTCAAAATTTAACGGCTTAATTATTTTAGCTGGCTGCAGGCTTAGGTTTGTTGGCCACCATTAAGTAGTTAACGTCTAAGTCATTATCTTTTAGAGAATATACTTTAGTAATGGGGTTATAGACCAAGCCTGTAGCATGAACCATAGATAAACCAGCGTTACGGCTCCAGCGGGCAAGTTCACTGGGCTTAATAAATTTCTCATAATCGTGAGTGCCAGCAGGTACTAAACGTAATAAATATTCAGCGCCTAAAATAGCAAACAAGTAAGACTTAGGTTTACGATTAATAGTAGAGAACACAGCAGTGCCACCCGGCTTCAAAAGTGTATAGCAGGCTTTAATAATAGATTCTGGGTCGGGGACGTGCTCTAGCATTTCAAGGCAGGTGACTACATCGAAGCTTTCTGGCTGTTGTGCGGCCAGTTCTTCTACAGCAATGCATTGGTAATCGACCTTAACGCCCGTTTCTAAAGCATGCAGCTTGGCGGTGTTGAGGTTGGCTTCGCCTAAATCAATGCCGGTAACCTTAGCACCACGCAAAGCCATGGCTTCAGATAAAATGCCACCACCACAGCCAACGTCTAATACTTTTTTACCGGCTAAGTGAACATGGCTGTCAATGTAGTTAGTACGTAAAGGGTTGATGTCGTGCAGCGGCTTAAACTCGCTTTCGGTATCCCACCAACGCGAAGCCAATGCTTCAAATTTAGAAATTTCACTGTGGTCTACGTTACTCATGCTGCCTCTGCTTTGTTAATAGCCTTTAAAGTACTCATCCTAATCTAAGTGGATGAATTGTTACAATTTTTAGCCGTTGTCTCTAATAGATCTTAACCACTGGTTGGCATTGTAACGTATTTTATCTTCATCTAAGTAACAAAGCTGACCCTTATCTACAAGTTGCTTACCCGCTACCCAAACATGCGTAGTATGACGACTGCTGTCTGTGTACACCAACTGTGAAATAGGGTTGAAAAG
>Ga0209075_1001828_pt1 | contig 19515 bp, 12 predicted proteins | sample Stecom2011_FD_187523 | JGI IMG/M metagenome (GOLD analysis project Ga0209075, IMG submission 187523) | Agricultural soil microbial communities from Utah to study Nitrogen management - Steer compost 2011 (SPAdes) (version 2) | ecosystem: Environmental > Terrestrial > Soil > Agricultural land...
AGAGTCAGTCATTAAATTATGGAAATTAGAACCAAATAATGGGCTATTATCAAACAGATCTGAAGATGAAGCCTACCTCTCTCATTTTAACGACAAAATATATGTCATTTTCATTCCAAAAAAAGGCAGTGTTAATATAACGACAAGTGCAGGCGCTAATTATATCATTAGATACTTGAGTATAAATAGTGGTGAATGGTTGGATAAAGAAAAAGAAGTAATTTCACTAACCAATGAAACTAATATAGAAACACCAGATGAAAACGGATGGTTGGTTATACTTAGCAAAATTTAAAAAATAATTATGCTATCTTTACTTATTGCAAATGATTAAAAGCCAATTCAATTATATTAAAATACTCAACTAATTTATAATAATATGAAAACAAAACAATTTATTTATTTACTCTTAATATGCTCTATTATGCCATTATTATATTCATGTGCAACTATACCCAAGGGAGCAGTAGCTGTAAAGCCTTTTAATAAAGAAAGATATCTCGGTAAATGGTATGAGGTTGCCAGAAAAGATTTTAAATACGAACGTAATTTAAATAACGTAACAGCAGAATATTCTTTAAACGATAATGGAACAATAAAGGTTGATAACCAAGGTTATAATACAGTTAAAGAAGAATGGAGTCAAGCAATTGGCAAAGCAAAGTTTGTTAAAGATGAAAACACTGCCATGCTTAAAGTATCATTCTTTGGCCCATTTTATTCTGGATATAATGTAATCGCAATTGATGACGAATACAAATATGCACTTGTAGCCGGTAAAAATCTTAAGTATTTATGGATTCTATCTCGCGAGACTAATATACCTGAAGAGATAAAAGATAAATATCTTAATATAGCAGAGGAGATTGGATACGATACATCTGATCTAATTTGGGTTGAACACGACCAATAGAAAACCATCACCAAGCACTAAATTATATTCGATAGCGAAAACGGTACTACATTAGTTATGATAACATTCGATGCCGAGAACTCAGTTGAAGTTTAGAAACAAGGCTGGCAAGCGATATTAAACAGCTTTAAAAAATATGTTGAGAAATAAACAAGCAACTCTTACTTTAAGAGTTGCTGTAAGCTCATAAATATTCTTTTAAAATATTTATTCTACCGATGTAATTGACTCCAACATGTCGATATCTATTTCGGGTGCTCCGTCTGCATTAGGCTCTCTTCTAAACATTGTGCCATATTCTGTGTGATCATCAAAGAACCCGAAGCTGCGTAGTATGAAACTATTAGTTTCCTCATCAAACTCCCCGTTAACATCGTGTCTCATGCCGGCCCGGCCTGTTGCATCAATGGTGAATTTGGCATCTAATATCTCTTTCCATTTGCCTGAAGCAGTTCTTGCCCATTGGTTTTTAAAATTTACCGAACGGGTGGTGATTGATCGTGCAGGATGGAAGTTTTCGAGAAATGAGTAAGCGCCTTTGTAATATGTTTCGGTTTGTGGACGAAGAAATGAAGCTATAAGTTTCCACTCGTCTTCAGCATAAAAATATGCTGTATATATGGTGTTTCCTTTACCGTCGGGTTCAACTCCAACCAATGCTTTATACGTTACATCAGGCTCCCAAGAGTAGTGCAGCCAGCTTTGTCCGCCACTGCCCTCGTTGCCGAATTCTCCCACTGTTACATCTTTTCCTTTGCGTAGGAGCTTTATCTGCATATCTTCAGGTATTTCATTGGGATCATCGGTGGAGAAGGGGCTCCATACCGAGAAGAGCACTCTTCTGTCGCCGTCAGAAATTTGTTGTATTCCCATATATCCCTGAGCAAAGCCATTCATCATGTAATAAGTGCTATTTGATGCGCTTTCCTCTGGTACAACTATTTCGTTATAGAAATATTGAATGTCTGTTTCGGGAAGTGCGTATGAGAAATGAACTGATGCACCTCTTCTGAAGAAGTAGCAGTTGTTTCTGCTTTCGCTCATTTTTTCTTCAGTAACGAAATGATTGTCTGAGTTTGTTGCAGATCCGCCTATCCTGAAGTGGGTAATCTCGCCAAAAGTGTCTCCTGTTTTGGAGATGCCCTGAAAATCGACTCTTACATATCCCGGAGCGGATTTATTTATTGTTGTAATGCCATAGAGGGATGTTGTGTCACTGGCGACTTTCACATCATATGTTTTTCCGTCTACTGTGAATCGTATTGTACTTGCACCGCTTTTGTTGATTCCTTCAAAGCCTATGTTTAGTTCACCCGCAGAACCTACTCTGAAGTAAGTGCTAATAATAATATTTTTATCAGTCCAGTCGGTTTTGAATTTTCCGGAATAGTTATCTATAAAATCTGAATCTAATGGTTCTGATACGTATGAGTTGCCGGCGAAAGGTATACTTATAGGCAGTTCGGTTTCACTAAATGTGACTTCTTTATTTGAAAGGCTACAAGAGCTTAATAAAAGGGTTATTAAAATGAAAACCACTGCAGGAAAAAGTTTGTTTAACATTGCTAACTATTTTATTATTTTAAAAATGCAGTTATGTTGCCACTGATTTGCATAAGCGAGATTTCGTAGAGCTTAGTGTTGTACTGAGCTGTGAGTAAGCGTTGTTCTGCTTCGAGGAGACTATTTTGTGCTTCACGCAGTTCGAGTCCCGACAAATCACCAATTCTATATCTCTCCATTGCAATCTCGTAATTGATCTCAGCATTCTCGAGACTCTCAACCTCTAGCTTGGTTAGCTCTATGTTGTTTTGGTAGGCCATCCACATATTTGCAAAATCGCTCTCAATTGCCAGTTTGTCTCTTTGCACCTCAAGCTCTCTGTTTCTTATTCTGATATGTTGGTTTTTTTGTTCGCGACTGCGATTAAACCCGTCGAACAGAGTATAGCCAATGGTAACGCCAACGTTGGGTCCCCAGTTTCGCTGCCTGTCGAAGTTGCCAGTGTTATAATCGTAGTGAGTGAAACCGTACCCGGTGTTTAGTCTGAGGTAAGGGTAGTTTCTGCTTCTTAGGTTGCTAAGTTCTAGCTCACTAAGTGTGAGGTTGCTCTCGCTAAGCTGTAGAAAAGTGTTCTGTTCCATTGTCCTGTTAAACAAATCATCTTTTAGCAACGACGTGTTAAATAATATGGTGGTGTCGGCAGCCATAAACTGCTTATCTACATCAACACCCATCAGTTCATTAAGGCGTATGCGAGAGCGGTTGACTATCTCATACTGCTGGATAAGCATCGAGCTATCGGTATTAAAATCTACTCGTGCCTGTTGAAGATCGAGTCGAGATAATGAGCCCACCTGATAGCGCGCTTCAACAATACGCAATCGCTCTTTTGAAAGAGACACAGCATACTCAAAGTTACCAAGCCTGATCTGCTGCTGAACATAGTTGTAATATTCGGCAGTTAGCCCTGCAACAAGATTCTCCATTTCGAGTCGAGTATAAAGTTCGCCCGCCGATTGCAGTTCCTTTAACCTCTTGTAATTTGTTTGTACCCTAAACCCTTCGAATATAGTCCAGTTTAAGTTTACACCTGCATCTAGTGTTTGTGTGTTGGAGTTCCGACTTTCAACAGCATCACCGCCTTCCAGAGGAAACTGATCGGTGTTGTTGCTACGGATGTTATAACCGGAGTTGAGACTTGCATCAGGCAGAAAGCCCGCATTTCCGAGCGTGACATTATTATCAGAGATAAGTTCTTCGTTGCGTACAATCTGCATATCGAAATTATTCTCAAGTCCAATCTCAAGGCACTCCTGCAGGTTGAGTAATGTATCAACAACAGTTGGTTTCTGCACTTGAGCATTAACTACTGTTGTTAATAAAATTAGTATTGCCGAAGCTATCTGTTTTCTTTTTAACTGAATAAAAAGTCTCATTATTCTGTGTTTAAATTATTGTCTTAGTCTTGAATGTTAATTGAAGAGTCCTCATTTTCTTCTAAAAGATTATCTCCATTCTTCTTTTCCCTGGCCATTTTGCGGTCGGTTGACAGATAAATATACATTGCCGGAATAAGATACAGTGTGAGGAACGTAGAGATAAGCAAACCTCCGATAACTGCTGTCCCCATGGCGATACGGCCATTAGCACCTTCGCCCGTGGCAAGAGCCAGTGGGAGTAAACCAAGCACAGTAGAAATACTTGTCATTAGAATTGGTCGCAACCTCTGTGTTGCAGCTCCAATTATTGCAGTTGTCTTATCGAGTCCTGCAGTTTGACGCTGATTAGCAAACTCAACAATTAGAATGCCATTTTTTGTGACCAGTCCCACTAGCATAATAATACCAATCTGACTATATATATTTATAGTTATACCAAATACCCACATGAACAACAGAGCACCAAAAAGGGCAAGGGGAACGGTAAACATAATCACAAACGGATCTTTGAAGCTCTCAAACTGTGAGGCCATAACAAGGAAGATAAGCAATATGGCAAGTCCAAACGCAAATAAAAGGCTAGATGAACTTTCGCGGAAGTTTCTCGACTCACCTTCAAGGGCGGTTCTGAAAGTGTCATCAAGTACATCAGCCGCGATACGATCCATCTCTTCTAGTCCTTCACCCAGAGAGTATCCGGGAGCAAGTGCAGCCGTCATAGTGGCTGAGTTGAAACGGTTGTATCTATAAAGCTGGGGAGGAGCAACCGACTCTTCTAACTTCACCAGGTTGTCCATCTGAATCATATCCCCAGTGTTGTTTTTGATATAAATAGTTCTCAAATCGACAGGTGTGTTACGTTGTTGACGGTTAATCTCTCCTAGAATCTGGTATTGCTTACCGTTCATATAAAAATAACCCATACGCTGACCACTAAGTGCATATTGTAATGTTTGGCCAATATCTCTTGTACTCACACCAAGTAGTGCGGCCTTATCTCTGTCAATTATAATACGTGTTTCGGGTTTAGTAAACTTCAGGTCTACATCAGACATTTGGAAATATGGGCTTGCATTCATTCTATCTAAGAAAGACGGGATATGTTCTTGCAATTTCTCAATGTTGGGGGCTTGCAGAACATATTGAATTGGCATACCGGAACGGCGACCACCAAAAGTGGACTGCTGTTGCACAAATGCACGTGCTGCATTTTCGTCTCTTACAGCTGCCGAGAGTTCGTTGGCTATCTCCATTTGCGAACGCTCACGATCCTTCATATCTGGAAGAACCAGGCGCACCATGGCCCATCCTCCTCGTATCATAGTGATATTCGACTCTTTATCATATGCAACTGAGTCGGCAATAGCAGATATACGATCGGTATAATCTCTTATAAACTCATATGTGGCACCCTCAGGTGCAGAGCTTCTTACTATAATCTGCGATCGGTCTTCAAGCGGTGCCATCTCATCTGGAATCACGTTCCATAAAACTGCAATTAGTATTCCCGACACGATAACTATCGGAAACACAATCCACTTCTTGCTTAAAAATGCGAGTAATGTTTTGTTGTAGAAGCGATTCATGCTTTCAAACATAACCTCGGTTTTTTCGTAAAACCTGCTTTTCTTCTTTCCGCTCTTAAGCAGTTTAGAAGAAAGCATTGGCACGAACGACAGTGCTACAAAAGTTGAAATTAAAACTGCCCCGGATATAACAATACTAAACTCGCGAAACAATCGGCCCGTCATCCCTTCTAGGAAAACGATAGGGAAGAAAATGGCAACTAGTGTAATTGTTGTTGATACAACTGCAAAGAAAATCTCTCTCGACCCCACTATTGAGGCCTCCACAGGGTTCATGCCACTCTCTACCTTATGATAGATGTTTTCTACCACTACAATAGCATCATCCACCACAAGCCCCACCGCCAGCACAAGTGCTAACATCGACAGAACATTTATAGAGAATCCTGCAAGGAACATCACAAAAAATATACCTATCAATGAGATTGGAATAACAATTGCGGGTATAAGCGTAACCCTTATATTTCTTAGGAAGAAGAATATGATCAATACTACAAGCACAAAAGCAATTAGCACAGTTTTCTCAACCTCTTTAATTGAAGACCTGATAAACACTGTGTTGTCAAAAGCAACATCTAGTATTACATCTTCAGGAAGGTCTTTTTGCATCTGCTCCATACGAAGCCTCACCTCATCGGCAATACTTATATGATTTGCACCCGGTTGAGGTATTATTACTGTACTAACCATTGGAATGCCGTTTCTGCGAAGTATATTTTGTCTGTTGGCAGCATCAAGTTCGGCATAGCCCACATCTTTAAATCTTACTATACGGAAATCATCCTCAATAATAATAAGGTTATTGAAATCTTCGGGAGTCTCCATTAGCCCCATAGTACGAATCGATTGTTCGATATGGTCACCCTCAATACTGCCGGCTGGCAGCTCTATGTTTTCACGATCGAGTGCACTCTTAATATCCATAGGTGTAATATTAAAAGAAGCCATTTTTATGGGATCTAGCCATAGTCGCATCGCATAGCGATACTCGCCCCATATATCAACTGCACTAACGTTAGGTATCGTCTGCAAGCGCTCCTTAACTGTAAGGTCGGCAATTTCAGAAAGCTCAAGCATCGAGCGAATCGGACTCTGCACAGTAATCTGCATAATTGGGTCGGAGTCGGCATCGGCCTTAGACACTGTTGGTGGGTCGGCATCTCTTGGTAGATATCTCTGTGCAACAGAAACTTTGTCTCTCACATCATTTGCCGCCGTCTCCATATTAACACTCAGTTCAAACTCCACCGTGATGCGCGAACTTCCCTGGCTACTTCGGCTCACTAATGAGCGAATACCGGGAATACCGTTGATGTGCTGCTCTAACGGTTCGGTTATCTGATTCTCTATAACTTCAGCATTAGCACCAGGGTAAGAGACATGCACCGTAATGATTGGGTTGTCAACGTTGGGATACTCACGAACGGGGAGACTAGAATAACCGATAATTCCAAAGATAATGATAATGAGTATCATTACAGTGGCCAAAACCGGTCGTCTTATAGTTAATTCCGATAAATTCATAATATTAATCTGCGCTGTTTTCTGTCATACGGTCAATTCTCACCGGCATTCCGGTTCTCAGCTGCATAACACCTGTGGTGAGCAGAGTATCACCAACATTTAGTCCACTTATAACCTCAACAGAAGAAGAGGTACGCATACCTGTGATAATCTCTACCTCCTGAGCTATACCGTTTCTATAAACATAGGCAATATCGCGACCCATCTCCTTAACACTAGATATGCTGGGTATTACAATTGCATTCTCGGTCTGGTCGAGCTTTATTTGGATGCTAGCCGACTGTCCCGGTTTAATTCTGCCGTCGCTATTATCATATCTGGCACGAGCAAACAAACTGAGAGTGTTTAAGTCGAGCTTCGATTCCACCGCATAAACAGTTGCATTCAAAACCTCAAGATTATTTTCAACGTTAAAAGTTATCTCACTTCCCGGGCGTATTAGGTTTACAAAATTCTGAGTTAAAGAAAACTCAATCTTAAGCGGTGATATCTTTGTGAGGTTCGCTATCACTACGTTTGGCGATGCATAAGCACCCTCGCTCACCTGTCTAAGACCAATTACTCCACTAAAAGGAGCCCTGAGTTCCGTTTGGGCAATGCGAGCTTTCACAAGTTCGATGTCTGCCTTAAGAGTCTCTAGTTGAGTTGACACCGATTGATATGTTTCTTGACTGATGGCATCTTTTTCGAGCAATGTTTGCTGACGAAAAAGTCTGTCTTCAGCTAGCGGCATTTGAGTCTCCAGTTTCCTAAGTTCTGCCTGCAATGGAGCATCATTTACCTTAGCCAGCAATGTGCCCTTATTAACAAACGTACCCTCTTGGAAATAGATGTTAGTTATTTTTCCTGGCGACTCAAAGGTTAGGTCTACTTCTTCATCGGGAAGCAATACCCCTGTTATTCGAAACATGTTGTTAAGTACTTGTGGTTCAAGCACTGTAGCCGATACTACCAACTCAGACCTTGCTCCTCCTCCTCTTGCGTTGGGCTGTGAAGGTGAGGCACCTGTTTCATTGTCGGATGCGAACAACTTTTTAATTGCAGGAAAAAACGCCATTCCCAGTATTAGAACAGCGATGGTTGCAAAAACGATAATCTTGGTTCTTTTATTCATAATTGTGTGCAAAGATTCTTTAAATGTACTTCTTTTCGATCAATCATAATAAACTAATATTTAGTTTTTAGTTTTTTTAGAGGATTTTATCGACATAAAGCCATTTTCAGTCGACGAACAATTTTTTTGAGTGGCGATTAATAACTATTTTTGACAAATTATATTCACATTATCAATATTCACAATTATGAGAAAACTATATCTAATCGTTTCGCTTATGGCAGCATGTTTTTTTAATACAGAAGCACAGGACTGGGCAAATCTAGAGCGATTCAGAGAGGCAAACGAGAAACTTGCACCTGCAAAAGTATGCGACGACAGAGTAGTATTTATGGGAAATTCTATAACTCAGGGTTGGATTGATCAAGTTCCTGAATTTTTTGCCCCCGAGAAGCATTACATAAACAGAGGAATTGGAGGGCAAACTACTCCTCAGATGCTAATTCGTTTTCGTCAGGATGTAATAAACCTAAATCCCAAAGTGGTGGTTATTCTTGCAGGCACAAATGATATTGCAGGTAATACAGGACCCTCGACACTTGAGATGATAGAAGATAATATACACTCTATGACAGAGTTGGCACAAGCAAACGGAATAGCAGTGGTTTTATGCTCAGTCCTTCCTGTGTACGACTATCCATGGAGAACAGGGTTGGAGCCTGCACCAAAAATAATGGAGCTTAACAAGCGCATAAAAGAATTTGCAGCCAGTCGAGGAGCAGTTTATTGCGATTATTTTACTGCTATGGCCGACGACAGAAATGGTTTGCCCAAAGAGATTTCGGGTGATGGAGTGCATCCAAACAAAGCGGGTTATGCGATAATGCAGCCTATTGTTGACAATGCTATTGCTCGTGCCCTTTTGATGTGGAAAAAGTAAACTCTTTGGGGCTTTTTAATCCAGGAGCAGAGTAATATTTTTCGATATTCCCTTTTATAGTAATTTTTCTGCCTAGGTTGAAAGGGTTGTCAAGTATATTAATCTCATCTCTAAGCTTACCTATTGGAAGTTCAACCGGGAATACTTCACTTGTGGAAGACTCATTTTGATAATCTGCAAGTGCAAGTACAGTGCGTTTTGCAGAAGCTGGATCGGATGTAAAGCTATTTACCGAGGTGCCTGTGAAGCTGCCAACAATGTAACCATTTATCCAAATACCTGTTTGTCCTTCCTTTGCCTGTGCCTCTGCAATAGAGTAGGGAGCCAACTTAGAGCCTTTTATTGCAGGTGGAATTTGATCAGTTTGCTCCACAATAACATCAGAAGCAGGACCCTCCAGCCAGTCGTTTATATTACCTTGCAACCCTTGCACCATTTCATCGGCATTGAGCGCAATATTGTATGTATAAAGTGTCGATTTTTTGAAAGAGGTTATGTTTTTATCAATACCCAAAGAGTATCTGTATGCCTTACTCTCATTACCTTCAAAAATAAGCCAAATATCTTTTTGCTTTAAATCATCCTCGGGGAGCAGAATCGCTTCAATAGGCTCGCCATCGTTGTTAACCATAAGCTCTACATCTGCATAATCAGTTGCAGGCTGCAACACACCAGTGTTCAGATCGAACATCGCTTTTGTGGCAACATTAGTTATCACCACCCTCATTTCACTTAAGTTGTAATCGCTGTAACCTATTATATTAATCACAATCTTGCAAAGCTGGTGTGAGAAAGAGAGGTTAACCTCTCTTTCGTTCTTGTTAAAATTAACAGAGTTATCTGAATACATAAAATCGATGTTAAACAGATTAACCTGTGAAGAGACATCAATCGGGTATTTAAAATCATTAATAGTCTTTCGATAAGGGTAATAAGCAATAAAATCTACTTTGTTGCCAGTGCTTGGAAAATATAAAGCATCTGACTCCGAAGCTGCCGTAAAACTACTGTTTCCACTTGGGTTTATATATTTAGCGTTATTATGGAGGGTGTTTTCGATAAGAGATTTACCAGCATCTTTCATGTATATACCAACCTGGTCGCTTTTATGCCAAGTTGTGTTTGTAGCACGTGTAGTTATACCTTCGATGTGAGCACTAAAATTAACTCTGTTTTCTTCCAAACTCCAGTCGGCCGGCACTCCCTCGCAAGAAACGATCAACAAGCAGATTAACCAAATAGAAAGAACCTCAATTTTCATGATATTAATATATTTAAATTTAAAAACTTTAACCTGTTTATACTCATGGAACTAACCAGTAATATATAATGATAGGAATCGATTATAAACTGCCAGTTTAACATAACAGGTGTAATCTTTTCATCCGTTCGTTATAATATAAAAACGAACATTATAACAAAAAATGTGAAATTGCCAAATAATAGTGAATGATTTCAAATACTCAACAAATTATCAAGAAATACGTTTAAAGTAGAAATAGGATATAATGGAAAATTTAAACAGATACTCAAAAACAATAACTCAAGATCCCACGCAGCCTGCTGCACAAGCACAATTGTATGCATTGGGGCTGACAGAGACCGATTTAACCAAAGCTCAGGTAGGGATTGTTAGCATGGGCTACGATGGTAACCCCTGTAACATGCATCTAAACGGACTGGCTATGGAGATAAAGAAAGGTGTGTGGAAACAAAATCTTGCAGGATTTATTTTTCATACAATTGGTGTGAGTGATGGAATGAGCAACGGCACCGACGGTATGCGATACTCGCTTGTGAGCCGTGAGGTGATAGCCGACTCAATTGAGACAGTATGCGGAGCTCAATATTATGACGCCCTTATTGCTGTGCCTGGGTGCGATAAAAATATGCCCGGATCGCTTATTGCTATGGGAAGGCTCAACCGACCATCCATAATGGTTTACGGTGGAACCATTGCACCGGGTCGTTACAAAGGTGAAGATCTTAATATAGTATCTGCTTTTGAGGCTCTAGGCAAAAAGATTGCTGGTAAGTTAGATGAAAAAGATTTTAAAGAGATTGTAAAGAGAAGCTGTCCAGGTGCTGGAGCCTGTGGAGGAATGTATACAGCCAACACCATGGCAGCCGCAATTGAGGCAATGGGGATGAGCTTGCCATATAGTAGCAGTAACCCTGCAGTAAGTAAAGAGAAGCGGCAGGAATGTTTAGAAGCAGGCAAATACATTAGATTGTTACTAGAAAGAGATATAAAGCCACGCGATATAATGACACGTGAGGCATTTGAAAACGCAATAACAATTATAATTGCACTAGGAGGTAGTACCAACGCTGTACTTCACCTTCTTGCCATGGCCCGCAGCGTGGATGTTGAATTAACCATAGATGACTTTCAGAAGTTTAGCGATAAAGTTCCTTTAATAGCAGATTTTAAGCCTAGTGGGAAGTATCTAATGGAGGATCTTCATAATAGAGGAGGTTTGCCGCTGGTAATGAAGTATCTGCTAAAACAAGGTATGTTGCATGGACATTGTATGACAGTTACGGGTAGAACAGTGGGCGAGAATCTTGAGTATGTTCCCGAACTCGATTTTGAGTCACAAGATATAATCGTTCCGATTGAAAAGCCTTTGAAACCACAAGGGCATTTACAGATATTGTACGGCAACCTCGCAGAGAGGGGTAGTGTAGCAAAAATAAGCGGTAAGGAAGGAGAGCGATTTGAAGGACCTGCCCGGGTGTTTGATGGTGAGAAAGACTTGATTGCAGGGATATCCGAAAGACGTGTGAGGGCAGGTGATGTTGTGGTTATTAAAAATGAAGGACCCAAAGGTGCACCCGGTATGCCGGAGATGCTTAAGCCAACTTCTGCAATTATTGGTGCTGGGTTAGGCAACTCTGTAGCGCTTATTACCGATGGCAGATTTAGCGGTGGAACCCACGGTTTTGTGGTTGGTCATATAACACCCGAAGCATATGAGGGAGGTTTGATTGGACTAGTGCAAGATGATGATATGATTGAAATAGATGCAGTTAACAATAGTATAAATGTAAAACTGTCAGTCGAAGAGATTGCAAATCGTCGTGCCGGTTGGACACAGCCACCACTTAAAGTAACAAGAGGCATCCTCTACAAATTTGCTAAACTTGTTAAGGATGCCTCACATGGTTGTGTAACCGATGAGTAGAAAGTTTCAGTTGTCTATTTCTTAGTAAATCTTAGAGATCGGAAGTTGTGCCCCCCTTCAAAGTAATATGTTATTTTATGTTTACCTTTAGTAAGGTTTAGCGTTAGTTTATCTTCGGGGGTTGTAACCCATTGGTAAGCTCCCCACCCCCCTGTGTTGGGAGTGTTAATTGTGCCTGTTACATTTTCGCCATTTAGCTCTAGATGGAAAGAGCTGGCGGAGGGTGAAGCAGCTTGTACATCAACCTTATATTCGCCTGCATCAACCACTTCAACCGTATAAAGTAGCCATTCCCCAGGATTTGTCCAACCAACGTTGAGACCATATCCTTCAATATCAACAGCAGTGCTGCTATTATCTCCATTGCTAACTCTATAATTACCATTTTGTCCTGAAGCATCATGCCCATCATTATCATGGAATGCATTACCTTGACCTCCTAAATCGAATTTAGCCGACATAAGTTCATAAGGAGCTTCTGCGGATAAAATATGAGGACCCATAAACGGGCGTGTGGTTGCAGCATCTACCTCAATTCTTTTCTCAAAATCGCCAATCTTATATACGATGTAGGTAATACCTTCACCAACAGCAGTTATCTCTCCACCCTCACTAACAGTTGCAATAAGAGGATCCTCTGTTCCCCATGAATATGCAGGAACATCATTTGCATTCTCGGGTAAAAGGGTTATAAAAACTGTTTTTCTATTTCCCACATAAAGTTCCATTGAAGTTTCACTAATCAGAACCTCTTCAAGAGGTATTCTAACTATTGCATTAAGCTCTACCTTTGTAGAAAGATTGTTGCTTTTTACAATGATATTTGTGAATCCTTCACCCACTACTTCTACTAACCCGTTTGATGTTACAGTTGCCACCGATGGATCTTCAGATGTCCATGAAAATTGATGTGTTCCGTCTGTTGGACTAGCTTCTAGTTGTATTGTTTCGCCAACGAAAAGTGACATTGAAGATTGATTAACGTAAATATACTCCTCAATTGGTTTTTCGGCATAATCATCGCATCCTGCTATTTGTAATAAAAACAAGATGCTTAAGCTATATTTTATAAATTTAGATATCATATCCAATATAATTTTATTAGTTTTCATCTTCATCCTCGTCAAACTCAAGTCTTAGTTCTTCCTTAAATTCGTAAAAAGTATTTCCACTTTTGTAGTTATATCGAAGAAGGAATGTCTTATAAGTTTTGAATCCATCATCCTCAATTTTAAAGATATTGGGAAATTCAGGATCTCCATTTACCTGAACAACCTCTATATTTCCATAAGGCAATATTTCAACATTATTATTTTCATCCACTTCAAGAATAATTGCATATCGGTTAAAAGTGTTGATATTAGATTCGTAAGTTTCATTTCCTGCCATCACGCGAACTTTATTAAAACTAATTGGTTGCATTACTTTCGAACCAGGCATCTCAAGTTCACTTGAAGAACCCTGTACTCTTAACTTTGCTCTCATTGAGTAGCTAGTGTTACCACCTGCTTGAGCATAGTAGTTCTTTGTTCTAACCTGATATAAGATGAAACTCTTTTCGGGATTTATTTCGTATGATGAATGAGACTCAACTCTTAAAGAAATATAGTATGAAGTGTCTGGTGACAATCCATCGGGTCTGATTCTAATTGGTAACCTACCACTAATCTCTCCTGCATTAATTGTAAATTGATATGATTCTATATCAAACTTACTTGGAGGAAGGGGTTTGCCATACTTAGCTACATCAGTATCATAGTTTGTTCTATTAAAATCATCCAATAGAGATTGATCTTCAACAAGTTTTACTTCAATATCCTTTGTTGTTGGATTTGTTCCACCCAAAGAGGCTGCAACAAAACCAATTGATTCTTCGCCTAGCGGGTGGAATTTACTTGCTACATTATTGCTTTCACTTATCAATGCAAATACATTTTTGTATTGCTCACGCTCAAAAACTTCGTCTCTATTACATGATAAAGTGATGAAAAGCAGTGATAGAGTAAATATTGAAACGCTCAATATTTGTTGACTTGAAAACGTTCTTATAACTCTATTTCTTTTGTTCTTATACATTATATATGCTCTTTTCATATCTGTAATTTATTTCTTATTCTTCCCAACCCGGGTTTTGATCTAAAGATTTTAATAATCTTACCTCTTTCAAAGGAATAGGAAGCCAGTTTAGTCGTCTATTAACTATACGCGAACCTATGCGAGATGTGTTAGGAATAACTTTAGTATAATACACTTCTTTTGTTCCTTCCACATTCATTCCTCTAATTGGAACACTTTCTACACTCTCATAAATGCCCCATCTTCTGACATCATAGTATCTGCGATTTTCGAATAAAAATTCGATGAATCTTTCATCCTGAATCTTTTCTTGTATCTCAGCAGCATCTTCTGTGCCCATGATGCCAGGCAAGCCTGAACGATGGCGTACTTGGTTAAATGCACTCTTAATCTCATTCATATCTCGTGAATAAGTTTGAGACTCACCCCCCAATTCTATTGTGTGGCTGCTAGTTAGATTGTTTAACGCCTCAGCATATGAAAGGAGGATCTCTGCATATCGAATAATTGGAAACCCTTTATCCATGCGTCTAGCATTTGTACCGCCCCATGAATCGGATGGATGAATAAATTTCTTAATAACATAACCTGTAATAGGGTAGTCTTGTGCAGTTGTTACACCACCCTTCCCATTAGGAGAGTTGAAGTAATATGCAATTGTTTGATTATAATAACCCGAAGAGGTAGAAGATGTCATGGGCCAGAAGCTTTCGCTAAAACCTACAGATGCATAAAAACGTGGTTCACGATTTACATACATGTTGTGTACACCCGCATTTAAACGATATCCAGAAAATGTTCTAGCATTTGTAGAGAAACCTATTTCACTATATGGATATTCCTCACTTGAGTTATATATAGTGTTACCATCAACCATTGCATATGTATCAACTACTTTTTGAGTTATACACATTCCATTCCATCCATCAATTCTTTGTGGAAATGACATACGGGTGTTTTCACGTATAGCGTTACTTCTTCGTCCCCATACATATTCGGGATTGACAGGAATAACGGCCTCTCCGTTAAACATTTCTGAGTATGATCTATATGGATCTATTCCTGCGGCACCAACTGGCCATGGCTCGTAATAATCCGGATCGGAAGTAACACCTTCTGGAAGATCAGGTGTTTCGGAGTCGGACTGAACTGTGAATAATCGGTACATTGGTCCACCCGATAACTGCATGTCCATAACACGTTTTGATGCAGCAGCGGCTAGTGCCCATCGATTCTCGTCGTATGTTTGAGAAACATACTGAGCACCGTCGGTAGAACGTGTCCAGTTGCCAAAGAATGATCTTGCTACGTTGCCTCCATTATATAAAGGACTTGCATGAATTAATCTAACACGTGCAATTAAACCGTAAGCAGCTCCTTTTGTAGGTAATCCGAAGTCCATTAATGGAACCGATTGTGGTAAGAATTCGGCAGCACTTTCAAACTCACTGCAAATATATTCAACAGCTTCGTCATAAGTACTTCTAGGACGATCGTATTCTTCTAGTGAAGCATTAGATTCTATGATCTCATCATCAAGAATAATTGGAGGACCAAAATCCATAAGAATGTTGTAATATGCATAAGCTCTCATAAATCTTGTATAACCAATAATATCAAAGCGCTCTCTTGTAGTCATATCAGTAGCCTCATCTATACGCTCTAATATTGTGTTACACTTGCGAATTATTTTATACATATTACCCCATACTCCTTGAAATGAATGCATTGAGTTTGCATTTATTTCACCTAACACAAATCTCATTCCATTATATCCGCTTGAAGTAAAAAAGCTTGTAAAAGCCTCATCTGTCGCTAGTGGTCCCGGTGTATGACTTCCATTTAATAAATTGCCTTCGTCGGGAAACAGACCTGCAGCTCCCCACATATATGCTTCAACATAACGTGTTTGTGCAAATACTGAGTCGAGTTTTAGCTCATCGCTAAAATAGTTGTCCACACTTAGAAGGTCTTTACATGAAGAAAAATAAACCATCAATAATATTGCTGTTGTAAGCGACGCAATGTGATGTATTAACTTCTTTGATCTATTTTTTTTGAATATTTTCATAATTCTTAAATTTACAAGTTGATGTACATTTGTAAAGTGTAGGTAGTAGGTATTGGATAAACCTCTCCATTGCGATGCGCTTGCTCCGGATCAAATATTTTAACATTATCCCATAATAACAAGTTGTTTCCCACTAATTGAAAGTCTATAGACTGAATTTTAATCCTTTGTAAGAATGAACTTTTATAGTTATAGTTGAGAGTAACTTCCTGAAGTCTTAAATAGCGAGCATCTCCTCTCCAAAAATCAGATAATTGAGAGTTGTTTTCATTATAACCATAAGTTAATCTGGGGAAACGTGCATTTGGATTTTCTGCCAAAGATGGGTCTATACCATTGGCAGTGGCATAATCAGTAGGTATCCAGCGGTTTTTAGGGTCATTTGCTATTTTCAATACATTGCCATTAATTCCTTGATAAAATGGAATATATCCCGTACCATTACCACCATAACCAACATGGAAAAAATCTGTTTTACCTGTACCCTTAAAAAGTACACCTAATGTGAAGTCCTTATATCTGAACTCACCACCAAAACCGTACATCAAAAGAGGATATGTGCTATAAGATAAAGGAACCCGGTCATCTGAATTTATAACTCCATCACCGTTAACGTCGCGATACTTAATATCACCAGGCATTAATGTTCCAAATTGTGCAGGGCTATTTCTAACGTCGTCCCAATCTTTAAATAGCCCAATCGATTGATACCCCCTAATTGTTCCATATGGATAATCAGAAGCTTCCTGATATGGATATTTAGGATTAGCCTCTTCCCAATTTTGCACATTATTCTTAGAGTATGTAAAGTTAGAACGTAGAGTAAAAGACATTTCTTTATTAATCTCATGGTTGAAAGTTATATTACCATCAGCACCATAACTTTTCATTTTACCAACATTTCCAAAAGGCATAGTAACTAATCCTGCATAGTCTGGTATTTGAACTCGTTCCATAAAAATACCATCTCTTTGGTCGTTAAACATATCAAAAACAAGTTGAATTTTATCGTCTAACATGTTGGCCTCTATACCAATATTGCCCTTAATTGCCTTTTCCCACTGTAGGTTATCGGCCCCAATAGTTGACTCAGTAATACTTTCAACACCTGCCGATCCCCAAGGACTTGTAGAACCTCTGCTAACCATTGTCAGATAAGGAAATCTTCGTGAACTGATTCTGTCGTTACCTACAGTTCCATAAGAACCTCTAAACTTCAAAAAACTAAGCCAAGGAAGATTATCCTGAACAAAACTATAGTTAGAAGGCACCCAACCTAAAGCAACCGATGGGAATAGACCATACTGTCTGCCTGGCTGAAAGTTCTCAGACCCCGTGTAACCAAAGTTGAAGTCAATCATATAAGTGTCTTTGAAACCATATGTGAATCTACTAGATACACCTTGATAGCGAAGAGGTATTGCACTTAAGTTGTTGGTACTTTGGTTTGCCCATTTCTGGTCACTTAAGTAATAATATATTAATGCCGATGCACGATGATCTTCAGCAAAAATCTTATCATAGTTCAATGTGCTTTCAAAGTGATATTTTCTAAATTGATCAGTCCCATTTGAGTACGATATACCACCCTCTTTTACACGTTCTATAGTAATAAGCTTACCCTGCTGGTCACGTCCAACTGCATGAAATAGTGCAGGTTGAATATATCTGCCTTCTGAAAAGTTACTATATAAATCGTATGCACCCTGCATTTTTAATTTCAATCCATCTAATATCATAGATAGATTTTGATCTACTGCCAATGTAAATTTACCCTTATATTGCTGGTCACTTCTTCGTCCCATATGATTAATCATTACAAGAGGAGATCTAAGAGATGCACCTGCTGTTGAGGCTGGTAGCTGACCATTAGAATATTTTATCGGAAGCAGTAATGGGTTTAGGTTAGACTGAGCATACCAAATATAGTCGGTGCTGGCAACTCCTGGGTTATTTTGTATTGATAGAAAACCATCAGTACCAAAATAAAGAGTTGTTGTTGGCGAAAGCTCTAAATCTATATTAGCACGGTAGTTATAAGTGTTATAGCCAGTGTTGGCGGCATAAACACTTTCTTTGTCATAATTATAAGCAGCAGTTTCATTTGTAACCCCCAAACTTAGGAAATAACGAGCTACTCTGGCACCCCCTCTAGCGCTCACATAATAAGATTGAGTAAGTGCATGGTCTCTTAGTACCTCGTCCTGCCAGCTGATATCAGGGTAAAGATCAGGATCAGATCCATCATTAATAATGTCAAGCTCTACATTAGAATATATTGGAGCATCTCCTCTAACAATCCTTGCTTCATTTGCAAGACGTGCATAATCGTATGCTCTAAGATATTCAGGCACCCGATTCAGACGTGAAATAGAGAAGTTGGCACGCCCAGTGATTGATAGTTTATCTGATTGGCCCCTTTTGGTAGTTACAAGTACAACTCCATTGGCACCTCTAACCCCATATACCGCAGTTGCCGAAGCATCCTTCAAAACAGAGAAACTCTCTATATCTGCAGGGTCTATTGTGTTGATATTTCCTTCCAATCCATCAATCAAAACCAGTGCACTGGCATTAGCCCCAAAAGTTCCAATACCACGAACCCAGAACTCCGAAATGTTTCTTCCGGGTTCACCACTAGTCTGCATTGAAATCACACCGGCCACACGACCTCCAAGCAGGTTAGCAACAGAAGATGTGGGTGTTTGCAATTCGCCCACATCCACACTACTTACGGCAGCAACAGTAGATATTTTACGTTGGCTACCAAGTCCCGTTACAATAACCTCATCAAGCTCTTGAGCTATTTCAGAAAAAGTAATTTCTAAGTCTTTTTCCTCTTGTGTTACCAAATATTCTATTCGTTCGTAGCCTACAAAAGTGAACACAATCATATCCCCTCTGCTTGCTCTGATGTTAAACTCACCATCAATATTGGTTGTTGTACCAACCCCAATATTATCTCTTAGGTAGACAGTTACTCCTGGTAAAGGCGTATTCATATCATCATAAACTATTCCTTCCATGACAAAAGTGCTTTGTTGAGCAGGGAGTAAGAAATAGCTAGATAAGAGTATCCATAGTATCCATGTTACGCGTTTCATCTAGTTTAAGTTAAAATGTTATAATTCAGTATTTTGTATAATATAAGTGTGCTTTTATCAAAGCATCCATTAAGAATATTATTAATTAATTGATAATTTTCTTACTCGTGCATTACC
>Ga0209075_1001829_pt1 | contig 19513 bp, 21 predicted proteins | sample Stecom2011_FD_187523 | JGI IMG/M metagenome (GOLD analysis project Ga0209075, IMG submission 187523) | Agricultural soil microbial communities from Utah to study Nitrogen management - Steer compost 2011 (SPAdes) (version 2) | ecosystem: Environmental > Terrestrial > Soil > Agricultural land...
ACCAGCGCTGGTCGGTTGGACACCCGGTCACGGTTGGTCGCGAACCTGGCGTCTGCTGCCAGCTCGGGCATGCCAAGCACATCGGCAAGCAGCTGGAATTGGCGGTCGGTTCCCACGGCGACTGCGATCTCCCGGTCTGCCGTCCTGAGCGTCTCATAGGGTGCAATGCTCGGATGCTGGTTGCCGAACCGCGACGGGTCCACTCCGGAGACCAGGTAACCGGATGCGATGTTGGCCAGCATGGAGACCTGGGCATCGAGCAACGACACTTCGATGTGCCTCCCCGGTTGACCGAGCCTGGTCGCACTGAACGCTGCCAGCACGCCGGTTGCGCACAGCGATCCGGCCAGCAGGTCGGTCACGGCAACCCCTACCTTGCTGGGGGAACTGTCGAGTGGGCCGGTGATTGACATCAGCCCGCCGAACGCCTGCGCCAGGAAGTCGAAACCCGGGCGGTCGCTGTACTCGTTGCCCCTGCCGTACCCGGAGATGGTCGCAGTGACCACCAGCGGGTTGTCTTGTGCCAGTGACGCCCGGTCGAGCCCGAACCGCTCCATGCGACCGGGGAGGAAGTTGTCAATGACGATGTCGGCCTCCGCCGCCAGGGCAAGCGCGATCGCTGCGTCGCCAGGGTCGGAGAGATCGAGTTCGATCGAACGTTTGCCGTGGTTGACGGCCAGGAAGTAGGAGGCGGTGCCATCGCTCGTGAACGGTGGGCCCCAGTGCCGGGTCTCGTCGCCGCGCCCCGGGGCTTCCACTTTGATGACATCGGCACCGAGGTCGGCCAATTGCATGGTGGCATACGGGCCCGCCAGGATGCGCGAGAAGTCGAGCACTCGAACACCGGACAGTGGGCCCGAATGATCCGGACCCTCGGGCCAGCAGCCATCCACTTGGTTTGGCATTCTGGCCCTTCATCGAAGCGGGTGTCGTCGTCCGTGCTGCCTCCAACGGTACTTCGTGCGCGTTGGTTCATAGAATCAAGACGTGCAGGAACAGGCAGCCATCGACGACATCCGCCGTTCAATCGAAACCGCTGTGGCGAGCCTCCGAGCGGCGGATGCCCGCACCGAAGCGCTCGCCGAGTTCGTTCCGCGCCGGCGCGTGCTGAAACTGTTCCCGCGCGCGGCCTCATTCACTGCCATCGGTCCAGTCTGGCGGCTTGGCGTATTCCTGCTCGACGAGGCCGGGACCCTCCGCACGGTGGGAACAACGACGCGGGCGGTGGCCCCGGGGTATCCCGGCTTCCAATCGGTTTCGGCAGAAGAGCGGCGCGGTTATCGCGCCGCAGCGTTCGCCGGTCCGTTCGAGGTCGGCGAAACCGTCAACTTCGGCACGCAGGCGATCGAGCTGACGGCGGATGCCCTGGTCGACTCACCGGGGCCGCTGTTCATCTCTGCCGGCCGACCACTGGTGAGGTGGAATCCCTCGGCCACCTCGGACAGCGCCACCGATTTCCCTGCCTACCTCGCTGAGCGAGCTGAGCTGCTCAGCCGGACTTTCGAATCGTGAGAATCTGCTCGGCCCGCCCAAACGGGCCCTCCGTATCGTGCAGCACAGTCGAGGTCAGCCCGATGCCGTCCGGGCCGAAGCTCACCGAGTTCTGCAACCCCAGCCACTCCCCTCGCGGTTCCCGGTACAGGTGCACCTGCAGATCCACATTGGGGTAGGTATAGCTGTCCGGGCCAGGCTTCACCCGAGTCGCCACCCCGTTGCTGGTGTCGACCATTCCGATCAGGCGAGCCAGGTCAGAGAACGGTTGGTCGACCAGCGGATGCTCGGTGCGAAGCCATACCCGCCCGCGCCCAATGGCGTGGCCGGGTACGACGCGGGGTTCGATGGACCGGATGTATCCGCCGGGCCACACGGAGCTGTACGACGTGGGTTCGGCTTCGGCTGGTCCGGGCATCCGCTCGTCTTCAATGCCCTGCACTTCGCTGGTATCTGAACGCAGCAACCGCCACGCCGTCGCCCGCACGGCAGTGCGTCCGCCAGAGACCATGTCGGCCTGAAGCAGTTCGATGGTGCGGCCGGGTCGCAGCATGGCAGTGACGATCTGGAACTCGCCGGCCGGGATCAAGCCCAGGATGTCGTAGCTGATGCGGGCAATCCGCAGCTCGGGGCGCGGGGAGAACTGCTCGATGGTGTGCGCGAGGAGACCGGCGACCGGCGCCATGTGCTGTTCATGGTCGTTCCAGGCCCCCTGGGCGTGGATGGTCGACTCGAAGCGACCGTCACCAAGGAAGTGGTAGTACGGCTCGGTCATCTGGGCGAGAGCAATACGAGCGCCCGAGACTCCGGCTGGTCGGTCCACGTTCCGGATAGCACACCCGCAGAGTCGTCGCCGGTCTGAGAGCCATCAGGCACGCGCACGACCGTGATGCGCAACCCAGCGGTTTCGACCACGGTGTTGGTGCCGTGCGCCTGGACCGCGATCTCCTGCACCGTGGGGAGGGCCGGCTCCGTGACACCATCGACCCCGCTGCCAACCACTTTCGCGGTGGGCTCACGGCGCACGCTCTCCCCGTCGATCTCCACGAGGAGCTCCGCCTGGTCCCGTGGCCCGATGATCGCGGCGGCGACAGCCTGCAGGTAGACCGGGTCACCCACTCCGTCGTAGACCCAGCGGGTACCCAGCACCGAGTGCTGGAGCGTTCCGATCAGCCAGTCATCGGCATCCGGCAGCGGGGTGGCACGATACGTCACGGGCATCTGGAAGGTGGCGGTTCCGCCGGCCTGGACCAGCATCGTTTCGACGCCGACCTCGCCTTCCGGGTCATCGAAGCGGTAAGCGCCGACACTGGTCAGCGCAGTGGCGTCGCCGTCGAACCACGGCTGGGACGGCGCCCACCCGCCCAGGAGTTCCAGCTTGGACGGCCGCAACTCGGCCTGGTAGATGATTGCCATGGCTCCCAGCCTAGCCAAGCGCCCTCCCGCAGCTCTCGGTTCGAGGGGAAGATGTGGGTATGGATGCTGCCGGTGCGCTGAACGAGATTGCCTTCTGGTTGGAGCGTGAGCTCGCCCCGACCTTCAAGGTGAAAGCTTTCCGCACCGCTGCTGCAGCCATCGCCACCCTCAGTGGCGACGAACTTGCCGCCCGTGCGAAAGACGGTCGGCTCAAGAAGATGAAGGGAATCGGCGACCGCAGCCACCAGGTCATCCAGCAGGCACTGGGCGGAACCGTCCCCGACTACCTGGCTGACCTCCGCACGCGGGGCGAAATGCCCCTCGCGGCGGGCGGGGAGAAGCTGCCCCTGAAAGGCGACCTGCACACCCACACCGATTGGTCGGACGGCGGATCACCCATCGAACTGATGGTGCAGACCGGCATTCTGCTCGGCCGCGAGTACCTGGCCATCACCGATCACTCCCCGTCGCTGAAGATCGCCAACGGCCTGAGCGCAGAACGACTGACCAAGCAGCTCGCGATCATCGACGACCTGAACGAGGGCTCCCCCATGCGGGTGCTGAAAGGGATCGAAGTCGACATCCTTGAAGACGGCACCCTTGACCAGACCCCGCGGATGCTGGCGAAACTGGATGTGGTGGTCGCAAGCGTGCACTCCAAGTTGCGGTCAAACAAAACCACCATGACCAGGCGGATGCTCACAGCGATCGCCAATCCCCGCACCAACGTGCTCGGGCACTGCACCGGGCGGCTGGTTCAGGGCTCTCGCGGCACCCGGCCTCCGTCTGCCTTCGACGCTGCGCGTGTCTTCGCGGCCTGCGCAGAGAACGACGTCGCCGTGGAGATCAACTCAAGACCTGAGCGCCAGGACCCACCCGATGCCCTCATCCAGCTCGCGCTGGAGGCAGGCTGCCTGTTCAGCATCGACAGCGACGCGCACGCCCCCGGGCAGCTCGACTTCCTGCAGTACGGTGCCGCTCGCGCCGTGGCGAACGGCGTGCCCGAAGACCGGATTGTCACCACCTGGCCGCTGGAACGATTGCTCGAATGGTCCCGTCCGCGCACCCCATAGTCTGAGAGGGTGAGCGACAGAACGACAACTGGCGGAAGCTTCGGCGACAACGCGCTCGCCGCGACGCTGGCGAGAAGCCTGGGCAGGCGTGGCCGCCCCGCAGCCATCGCCACTGTCTCCCGGGGGCGGACGACTCTGGCGAGCGTGAACGCGCCGCTGGACGCCGACTACGAGATCGGCTCGGTCTCCAAGGGGGTCACCGGGCTCCTCTACACGGATGGGATCGACCGGGGCGAGGTGTCCCCGACCTCGACGCTCGGTGAGCTGTTGCCGATGCCCGCCGGTGAGGTCGCACAGGTGACGCTCGGCTCGCTGGCCACGCACAGCTCCGGCCTTCCCCGCCTGCCGAACACCGCCGAGCCCCTCAAGCGCACTGTCGCGTTGTATCGCCACGGCACCAACCCGTACGGGGAATCACTTGAGGAACTGCTGGAACAGGCACGAGGGGTGAAACTGTCGGGATCGAAGCCCAGGTACTCGAACTTCGGCTTCGAACTGCTCGGGCACGCGGTGGCGGCAGCCGCCGGCATCCGCTTTGCCGAACTGGTGCACTCGAGGCTGGCCGAACCGCTGGGGATGCACTCCACCTACACCCCCGCTGACCCTGGCGAGCTGCGGCCGACGGCTCTGGCTGGGCGCAGCCGAACCGGCGCTCGCCGGGACCCCTGGACCGGGGAGGCGATCGGGCCGGCTGGCGGCATCCGCTCGACCATCGGTGACCTGTCAATGCTGGTCGGTGCCCTCCTGGACGGCTCGTCACCCGGAATCCGCGCCCTCGATCCGGTTGCTGATTTCGCTCAGCGCATCCGGATCGGCGCGGCCTGGATCACCATCGACCTAAAAGGCACCCCGATAACTTGGCATAACGGTGGCACCGGCGGGTTCCGCACCTGGCTGGGCCTTGATCGCGCGGCCAAGACGGGAGTGGTCGTGCTCTCCGCAGCATCCATGCCAGCCGACGGCCTGGGTTTCAAGACGCTCCAGCAGGTGACGTCGAAGGTGCGTTAGTACGCACCCTACGGTGCGGGTTTGGTGGCCTTGCCGTCCAGCCAGAGCAACTTGGACTCGTCCCGATGCGTTCCGGTCGTGCCGACGAACTTCGGGTAAGCCTGGAACGACATTGTCTGGCCCTTTCGCTGCTTTGAGAATTACCAGCCACAATAGTGCGAGATGAAAACTACGGAACAGGTCACGGACTGGCTGAAAGAGCTCAAGGCAGAGAGACGGGACGCCGTCACCAAGCAGATGCTGTTCGGCAACACCGGCGCAACGAACGCCCTCAAATGGGTGCTGGCGACCAGCCCAGATGCGGATGCCGTTCGGCTCAAGATCAACGAGCTGCAGGTCAGCCGCAATGAAGCCATGACTGACGAACTGGCAACCGTCGCCTACGGTGCCATGATCGAAGCACTCAACTGGGTGCTGCGGGAAGACTGAGCCTCACAGCACCGCATTTAGGCTCTAGCTATGGCCCAACTCTCCTATCGCCGAGCACAAGCGAGCGACATCCCCGCCATTCTCGAGCTGGTCACCGCGGCGTACCGCGGTGAAGACAGCCGCCAGGGCTGGACCTCCGAAGCGGATCTCATCGGGGGTGGGCGGGTCACCGCCGACGTGCTGCGCGACGACATCATGGTCGGCGACCGTGTCCGGGAAGACAGCAGCGTGCTGCTGGCGGATGCTGGTGACGAGTTGGTCGGCTGCGCCCACATCACCCACGACGGCAACGGCAACGGCTATTTCGGCATGTTTGCGGTGCGTCCAGGCGGGCAGGGTGTCGGTCTGGGCAAGGCCATCCTCGCCGAGGCCGAGCGGCGCGCAGCAACGGACTGGGGTGTCACGGCGATGACCATGACGGTGATCAACCTCAGGAGCGAGTTGATCGCCTTCTACGAGAGGCGCGGATACCGTCGCACCGGCACGTTCACGCAGTTTCCCTATGGAGACGAGCGTTTCGGTACGCCGATGCGGGACGATCTGCGGCTCGAGGTGCTGGAGAAGCAGCTCGGCCCGGCTTAGGCCCGGCGGCTCTCGCTCGGGTCCCCGGTCAGCCACGGCTCATCACCCAACGTCATCCGGGTGGCGACATCGTCGAGGAACCGCGCCACGACTTCCCTCTCCTGGCTGGTCAGCGCGGCTGCGGCGGTGAACCTGGTCGCGTGCTTGCGCCCAACAGTGTCGCGAGCGGCGACGTGGGTTTCTGGGGTGATGCTGATCGCCAGGGCGCGTCGATCGGTGGGGTGTGGACTCCGCACGATGTGCTTGCCACGCTCGAGCCGGTCGAGAAGTTTGGTGGTGGAAGCAGTTGAGATCGCCAGGTGTGCCGCAATAGCACCCGGCGTGACCACCTCACCCCGGTTCGCCGCGACGATCAGATAGTGAATGGCACGCATATCGGTCTGGCCGAGTTGCATGTAATCCTGCGAGGCCTTGGCGAGGGCGTCCTCGGCGGCGCGCAGGCGGCCCATTGCTCCCATGAGCGCGGTGATCTCCGCGATGTCCCTCGGTTGAAGCGAACTACGATCAACGAGGTCGCTGTTCGGATCGGCCGAATTGACGTCGTAGAGCGAGCCGGTGACCGGGTCTGAGCCCGGGCGGTCATCAGAGGATGCCATGAGCAAATCCTACTAGATATGAATATATTACCTCTAGTTGATTGCTAGCCAAGTTAGCTATATTGTATGTCTCATGCCGAAACACACCTCCGACACTTCCCGCGTTCCGAGATGGCTGCGCGTGCTGCTGCCATCCCTCCTGATACTCGGGTGGCTCACCGCCGCCGGTATCGGCGGGCCATACTTCGGCAAAGTCAGTGAGGTCTCCTCCAACGACCAGACCAGCTACCTGCCGACAAGCTCGGATGCCACGGCAGTCCAGGAGTTGCTGGGCGAGTTCAGCGACAGCGAGTCGATCCCCGCGATCATTGTCTTCTCGGCCGAGGACGACCTCTCAGAGGACGCCATCGCCACCCTCGAGCGCTCCCTGGGCGAGGTCGGCGACGTTGATGGCGTGGACAGCGGCATCTCTCCCCTCATCCCCTCTGACGACGGACTGGCCGCCCAGGCGTTTGTGCCGATCGACACGGATGCGGAACTCGGCGACACCGTCGATGCCGTGCGTGCCGTACTGGCAGATGATCTCCCCGACGGGGTGACCGCCTACGTCACCGGTCCGGCCGGGTTTTCCAGCGACCTGATCGCCGCATTCAGCGGAATTGACGGCCTCCTCCTCGTCGTTGCGCTACTTGCTGTCTTCGTCATCCTGATACTCGTCTATCGGTCACTTCTCCTCCCAGTGGCCGTGCTCGCCACCAGCCTGTTCGCGTTGTGCGTGGCCCTGCTCACGGTGTGGTGGCTGGCCAAGGCAGAGATCCTCCTGCTCAGCGGGCAGACGCAGGGCATCCTGTTCATCCTCGTCATCGGTGCCGCCACGGACTATGCCCTTCTGTACACGGCCAGGTACCGCGAAGAGTTGCGTGTTCACCAGGACAAGTGGACCGCCACCTGGGCAGCGATCAAGGGGTCGTTCGAACCGATTCTCGCCTCGGGTGGCACCGTGATCGCCGGACTACTCTGCTTGCTGCTCAGCGACCTGAAGTCGAACAGCACGCTCGGTCCTGTGGCATCCATCGGCATCGTCTTCTCCATGCTTTCCGCGTTGACTCTCCTGCCGGCACTCCTCTACGCATTCGGCCGGACCGCCTATTGGCCACGTCGCCCCAGATTCGACCCCGCCGCAGTTGAGGCCGAGAACGGGATGCGTACCAGCGGGCTGTGGGCCTGGGTGGCCAGGAAGGTGCAGCAGCGCCCGCGGGCGATCTGGATCGCCACCACCCTCGTCCTGCTACTCGGAGCGGCCGGCGCCACCCAGCTGCAGGCCAGCGGCGTACCGCAGAGCGACCTGATCCTCGGCCAGTCCGAGGCCCGCGACGGTCAGGTGGAACTCGGCGAGCATTTCCCCGGCGGATCCGGAACGCCTGCCTACGTGGTCGTCCCGGAATCCAGGCTGCAAAGCTCTGCCGAACTGCTGCTCGACGCCGACGGTGTCGAGTCGGTATCGGTGACCTCCGCCGACTCCCCCAGCGGCAGCGCGCCAGTGACCGAGGACGGAATCACCGCCTTCGGCCCGCCCGGCACGCCAGCCCCAGAGCCGACAGTCATCGCTGGTGACGTGATGCTGCAGGCGACGCTGCAAGACGCCGCCGACTCCCCCGATGCCGAGCAGGTGGTGCGCGACCTGCGAGCAGAATTCGACGGCATAGGCATCATCGGCGGAGTCACCGCGACAGCCATCGACACGAACGACGCCTCCATTCATGATCGCAACCTGATCATCCCGATCGTTCTCGTGGTGATCCTGCTCATCCTCATGATGCTGCTGCGGTCGATTCTGGCTCCCATCCTGCTGGTGCTGACCACCGTCATCTCGTTCGGGACCGCGATGGGCGTCTCTGCCCTTGTCTTCAATGGAATCTTCGACTTCCCGGGAGCGGATGCCGCGGTGCCGCTCTACGGCTTCGTGTTCCTTGTCGCGCTGGGCATCGACTACAACATCTTCCTGATGACCCGCGTGCGCGAAGAGTCCCTGAAGCACGGCACCCGACAGGGAGTACTTCGAGGACTGTCCATCACCGGCGGGGTCATCACGTCAGCCGGCGTGGTGCTCGCCGCGACCTTCGCGGCTCTGTCGGTGATCCCGATCCTCTTCCTGGTGCAGTTGGCATTCATCGTCGCCTTCGGAGTCCTGCTCGATACGTTCATCGTGCGCTCGCTGCTGGTGCCGGCGCTCGTCTACGACATTGGGGCGAAGGTCTGGTGGCCGTCGAAGCTGTCTCGTCGGGAGACGCCCGCGCCCGAGCGCAAGAATCTGGGCTACGCCATGAAGAGCTAGACCACGAGTTAACGAAGGAACGGGCCGGTCGGAGTAATCCGATCGGCCCGTTCCTCCTGCATCAGGTGAAGAGGCTGACACCACCAGGGCCGACCAGCAGGCCGACAATGATGAGCACTACGCCCCAGAGAATCTGACGGCGGAAAAGTGCGACGATGCCAGCAATAACCAGGATTGCCGCAATGATCCATAGAAGTGTTGCCATGTGCGTTACTCCGTTCATTCAGCGCCCGTAAGCAGGTTCGCTCCAGCGGCGATCGGATCTGTTGTCTCGAACGTACCCGCGCGCCCAAAATCCGACCACCTCCACTTCCTCAGATTTCCGTGGTAGTGAGCGATCCCCGTATTCGCTCATTAGGCTGTGAGCATGCTCCTTATCGCAGCGCTGTTGATCGGCGCGCTGGGCGTTGCCCATTCCGTCCTGGGTGAGCGCTACATCATCCGCTGGGTGTTGAAGCAAGACCTTCCCAAGCTCTTCGGAGGCACCGAGTTTGCGGCCGGAACTATCCGTTTTGCGTGGCACATCACGACTGTCCTCGCCCTGGGCGTTGCCACCCTGCTCGCGCTCGTCGAGTTTGATGCACCCCGGTCAGCTGCGGTCGGGGTGATTGGCTGGACACTGATCGCCTGCGGTGTGCTGCCGATCTATTTCACCCGCGGTCGGCACCTGTCGTGGCTCGTGTTCTTCGCCGCGGGGTCCCTTTGTGTGTTGTGGGTTCTTTTCACGCAGGGCTGACCGGCTGCCTCCGGCGTCGTCCTTCCGAAACTGACCCGTGCGCTACCAGCGGTTGTGCACCGCTTCAGCGAACCCGAGCACCCCATCCACACTGACCTGTTCCCCGGTATCGGCGGTCATCCAACCGGTGTAGTGCCCGAAGCACTGGTGCGTGTTCGACGAGAAGACCACCAGATTGGTGGACGACACTTTGTCATAGACCGGCGTGAACGTGAGGTCGGCGAACTCGCCGTGAATTCGCCACGGCGCCAGCCAGTCATCGACGTCGTACTCCCACATCAGTTCTTCGCTGATCTTGTGCAGGCGGCCGTCGACCAGCAGCGAGTTCTCCGTCGAACCGGTGCCGACGGTCCACTTTCCGCCGATCTGGACGCCGATGACACCGCCATCGACAACACCGGATGCCGCGCCCCAGTTCCAGCGCATCGAGTACGGCCAGCGCCCGCGGCCGTGATCCAGAACCGCCCAGGATTCTCCGGCCGGCACCGGATGCGCGTGGCCAGCGATCGTGACGGTTCCGTGCGCCCGGCGCGCGACATCCTTCACCGTGTACTGGAAGAGGCGCTTGTTCCACGGCACCACGACCCCCAGCCGCTCGTGCCCGCTGGGGCGTTCGGCGATCACCTCGAAACTGACTTCGGCGTTGCGAGCCAGAAGGCGGGTTCCGCCCTCAACCTCGTCGATCTCGATCTCGAGTTGGGCTGTCTTAGCCCGCGCAGGCCCAGCCTCCAGGGTCCCCGGCAGGGTGACGCTGCCGCTCAGCGGACTGACGACACTCCCTCCATACGACTTCTCGGTGGCACGGTCGAGCGCCCACACTTCGTGCACGGCGGCGAAGTCGAGTGATGAGACGGTCAGCGCGAGAAAGTGCGTCGGCGTGGTGATCGCCCAGTACTCCCACCGCTTGTTGCGCCCCCAGCCGTAGGCGCCTCGACCGATGCGGTCAGTGTTGTGCAGCGGCGTGCGCGTCCACCCGACAGCGTCCGGGTTCCGCCGTCCGTTTGGCAGGCACAACGCCACCGGTTCGGTGATCTCTCGTTCCTGAACTCTCACTTTGTTCCCTATCTCGTTCAATATCGCAGCCTTTCGGTGACCGACCGCACTGCCGCATCCGTCATCTTCTGCACTTTTCGGTCGTAACTGAGAAGGCCGTTCAGTTCGTCTTCCACGTCGGAAAGCTGCGTGTAGACCGTCGCTGACAGGCCCTTCGAGATGGCCGGTTCGATCTCGTTGACGTGCAGCTTCTGGAAGGCGGCATCCAGCTCGGCCGTTGTCTTGTACCGCCGGTAACCGAACTCGCGCTCGTTGAAGTCGTGGCCGGGAGTGCGGATGCTGTATCCACCGTATTCGGTCAGCGCCAGCACTCGGCGGTCGGGCCGCCTGGGCGCGCGGAAGCGGCGGAAGTACACGTGCAGGCTGCGCAGGTCACCGCCGCCCTGGTCGTGCCAGCCGCTCGCGTGGTCGATGGTGCGAGTGGGGTCGAGGCGGCGCAGCCCTTCGGTGACGTCGAGCGCGTCGAACTGGCCCCAGCCCTCGTTGAACGGCACCCACATGGCGATGCTGGTCACGTTGCGCAGCAGGTCGACCATCTGGCGAAGTTCCGAGCGAAACTCCTTGCGCCCGGCCGCCGAGCGGCGCCCGAACGCCCGGTACCGGCGGTCGTCAAGTTTCAGCGGCGTGGCCACCGGCAGGGTGATTACTAGCGGGTTGTAGTCGGTGCCGCCGTTCACGGCGTCCTGCCAGACGAGCATGCCGAGGCGGTCGCAGTGGTAGTACCAGCGCATAGGTTCGATCTTGATGTGCTTGCGAAGCATGGTGAAGCCGAGCCGCTTCATCTCGGCGATGTCGTACACGAGCGCCTCGTCTGACGCCGGCGTGTAGAGGCCATCCGGCCAGTACCCCTGGTCGAGCACTCCGGCGTGGAAGTACGGTTTTCCGTTGAGCAGCAGTCGCGGAACGCCTTCGGAATCGGGGCCGACGCCGAACGAGCGCATGCCGAAGTAGCTGGTCACTGAGTCAGCGCCGAGCGTGACTGCCAAATCGTAGAGGAACGGATGCTCGGGGCTCCATTCGCGCACATCCTCCAGTGGGATGCGCACCGGTTCACCGGCCCGCGCCTCGGCGGTGGCCAGCACTACGCCGTCGGCGGATACCACCAGCCTGGCTGTCTCGTCGGTGGCGCCGGAGCGCACGGTGACCTGAACGCATCCGTCATCCAGCATCGGGATGATGTCAAGCTTCTCGATGAAGCCGTGCGGCACCGATTCGAGCCAGACGGTCTGCCAGATGCCCGACTGGGCGGTGTACCAGATTCCCCCGCGCTTCAGCTTCTGCTTGCCGCGCGAGTGGCAGGCCGTGTCGCTGGCGTCGTGCACTTCGACGGTGAGCTCATTCGGGCCCGAGCGCAGCGTTTCGGTTACGTCGATCGCGAAGGGCAGGTAACCGCCGGAGTGCGCCCCGACCAGGGTGCCGTTCAGGTACACCGCGCAGTCCTGGTCGACCGCGCCGAAGTGCAGCAACACCTTGTCGAGGGTGAAACCGTCGGGAAGCGTGAACTCCCTGCGGTACCAGAGCGACTCGTCGGGTTGCAGCTGCCTGCCCACGCCCGAGAGCGGTGCCTCCGGCGAGAACGGCACCAGGATCTTCCCCTCCCACTCAAACGGCGGCGCTGAGCCTCCCCGCGCGGGCACGATCGCATAGTCCCAATGGCCGTTGAGGTTCAGGTAGCTGTCGCGCACCAACTGGGGCCTGGGGTATTCCTGCAACACGGCATCCGCGCTGAGGCTCTCGCCCCAGGATGTCATCAGGTTCACGCGGACTGTACCTTCGTCAGTTGACGTTTCTGCAACACCCGCACCGGCCAGACCATCAGGATGAGCAATGCCGCGGCTGCCAGGAAGATCCACGGGGTCGGAACCTGCTTGATGACGCCCAGCTCGAGGTACGTCTCGTTCGCACCGATGATGACCGCTGCACCGATGAACGGGCCGACCACCATGGGAATCATGATGGCGAAGATCATCCGCAGCCCCTGCACACTGCCCACCCGATCGGGCGGGGTGAAGTCGCGAACGGTCGCCGAAACCGAAGCGATCGCCAGCATGAACCCGGTCATCATGACGATTCCGGCGAGGATGACGATGAGCATCCCCCGCGCGAAGAACATCAGCACCAGACCCAGTGCAAGGATGCCGGCGGCCGGAATCATGAACTGGAGCTTTCCGACCCGGTCGATGACTCGCCCGCCGAGCACGCTCAGCACGGACGCCGCGATCAGCACGGTGCCGAGCACGATCGCATACCCGTCGATGCGCAGGTACCGCTGGATGTAGATGATCAGATAGGGCAGGAAGACCTGCGTGCAGGTGCCGACAATGGCGTAGACGACCAGGGTGAGATAGAGGTCAGGGTTTGCGCGAATGGCGCTCGGTCGCAGCCCGTGCACGACAGACCGGAGGTAGCCGTCTGAGTTCGGCTGCATCTTCGGGGCATCCCGAATCAGGAACCAGGCGAGCACGCCGATCGCCGCTGTGGTCAGGCCGATGGTCATGAAGAATTCGCGCCACTGCCCGGCTTGGGTTAGGCCGTCGAACCCTCCGAAGATCACCAGCATGGCGATGAGCGGCATGATCGCCAGCACCGAGTCGACGCGGCCGCGGTTGGACGGCACCGTTGATTCTGTGACCCAGGCGTTGAACGCGGCGTCGTTCGCCCCCGCGCCGAAGAAGCTCATCAGGCAGTCGAGCAGCACGATGGCGAGGATCGCCACCACCACGGCATCCCCGACCGACACGATGCTCGAAATCCCTTCCACGCTGACGAACCCGAATGTGGCGGTTGAGAGCCCCCACAGGATGTAGCCAACCGAGATGAAGATGCGCCGCCTTTGCGCTCGATCGGATGCCGCTCCGATCACCAGTGTCGCGATTGTCGCGGTGATGGCACTCGCGGCCACCAGGATGGCAAGCACGTTGGGGTCGTCAGTGATGGTGTTGTAGACGAACACGTTGAGGTACATGTTCTCGACAGTCCAGGCCAACTGTCCGACCAGTCCGACGACGATGAGCGACGACCAGACGCGCCCGCCCAGTCTGACCTTCTGCGGCGCCACGGAGGTCGCACCCTTCGTACTCGTGCTCATGCATCCCCATTGATTGCTGTGTGGTGGGCCGACTGCCCTCCGGTGATCCTATCGGCGGCCCAATACGGCGAACGTCACTCTGAGAGCTCGCTGAGTTTTTCAACCCCGCGGCAGCACGCGACCTACCGTCGAACCCATGCCGCGCCCCCACCGTGACCGTGTAGACAGGACCACCTGGAGCGAGTGACTTTTCGATGGACGAACTGCCCGTAGACCTTCTCCACTGGCTGATCGCGGTCTCACCGATTGCTCTACTACTGGTGCTGTTGGCGGTTCTGGGGTGGAAAGCCCCTCAAGCGGGTCCGATCGGCATGTTCCTCGGCGCCGCCACAGCCCTCATCTTCTTCCGCACTCCGCTTGAAACGCTTGCCGCATCCGTCGGCGCCGGCGTGTGGGATGCCGTTTTCGTGCTGCTCGTCATCTGGCCGGCCATCCTTCTCTATCGCGTGGCCGACTCCGCGGGAGCTCTGGTAGCCCTGCGTAACGGTATTGAGAAGTTCAGCCGCAACAAGCTGTTCCTCGTGCTCGCATTCGGCTGGGTGTTCGCATCATTCCTGCAGGGAATCGCGGGCTTCGGCGTTCCCATCGCCGTCGTCGCCCCTCTCTTGGTGGCCATCGGGGTTAAGCCAGTGCTGGCCGTAGTCATCCCGCTCATCGGTCACGCCTGGGCCAACCTGTTCGGAACGCTGGGCGTCGGCTGGCTGGCGACGCTTCAGGTCGTCGACCTGGAGGACGAAGTCGCAAGCGCCGCGCAAGCAGCAATACTCCTGTGGGTCGTCAACCTGCTGGGCGGCCTCATGATCGCTTGGGTGTTCGGGCGGTGGAAAGCGCTGGTACACGCCATCCCGTTCATCCTCGCGATTTCCCTGATCCATGGCGGGGTGCAGTTGGGTGTCGTGTTCTTCAGCCCGGTGTTGTCCACCTTCTTGGCGGGCACAATCGCGCTGCTCGCCCTCTACCCTCTGTCCCGGTGGAGTCGCTATTCCGAACCGGCAGAAGAGGTCGAGGACCGCCCAGCAATGGCGGAGGAGTCAGACCAGCCGGAAGACGAGCAGAAGCCGGTCATGTCATTCACTTGGTCTCTCCTGCCCTACGCCGTGCTCACTGTTTCATCGATCATCGCGCTGGCGATCCCACCGATCACCAGCGTGCTCGGGGCAGTCGAGTTCGGCCCCAGTTTCGCCGAAACGGAAACCGGGTATGGCGTGACGAACGATGACGTGGCACCGTACTCCCCGCTCGCACCATTCACCCACCCCGGTACGTTCCTGCTGATTGCCGCGGGCGCCACTTGGATCGTCTACCGCGCCAAGGGTTTCTACTCGGCATGGCGGGATAAGGTCGGGAAGCAACCGATCTGGGGTCAGACCGCGGGCGACGCGATACCGGCATCCATCGCCATCGTCTCGTTCCTGGTACTGGCGAAGATTCTCGATTTCTCTGGGCAAACTGATGTCCTGGCGCTCGGTATTGCTGCGATCGCCCCGCCGTTGGTATTCGCCTTTGCCGCCAACTTCATCGGTGTGCTGGGCGCGTTCATGACTTCGAGCAGCACAGCGTCGAACGTTCTCTTCTCGCAGTTGCAACTCACCGTGGCTGAGAGTGAAGAACTGTCGAGCGCAGCCATCATCGGTGCGCAAAGCGCAGGCGGGGCGATCGGCAATGCGATCGCTCCGGCCAACATCGTGCTCGGCACCACCACCGCCGGGATCATCGGGCAGGAGGGGGCCGTTCTGCGTCGAACACTTCCGTGGGCTGGCGCCACTGCGGTCGTGGTCGGTGCTGTGACCCTGTTGCTGCTCATGTTCTAGGAGCAGCCAGAAAGGAGCTGGAGTATGAACAAGTTGGTCCTGCAGGGAATTGCGCTCCTGCTGATTCTTCTCGCCCTGCCACTGGCCAGCCTGGGCACCCTGGGCGACGTCATGTGGCTTATCGTCGGCTCGCTCATTCTGACCGCGATTGGAGGGCTTACCCCTCCGGTGTTGAAGTTTGTCGGCAACGACGACGACGACAAGGAGAGCCAATGAGAAACCCCAACGGCCCGGTGACCGGACGCCCGCCGGTTCGAGCCGAACGCGGAATGATCGCGACGCCCCACTACCTCGCGTCGGCAACCGGTCTGGAAACGTTGAGGCGCGGGGGCAGCGCCGTCGACGCAGCCATCGCCGCCAATGCAGTCTTGTGTGTTGCCTATCCCCATATGGCAGGGCTCGGCGGCGACGCGTTCTTCCTCATCCAGTCGAGGGGTTCCGATGTCGAGGCCCTGAACGCGTCGGGCCCAGCCGCGGCGCTGGCGTCGCGCGACTACTACCGTGAACGCGGCTACAACGACGCGATCCCTAGTCGCGGGCCGCTGGCTGCGCTTACTGTTCCAGGCGCCGTGGAGGGTTGGCGTGCTGCCCACGAACGCCATGGCAAGCTGTCGTGGCAGTCTCTCTTCGACGATGCCATCCGGCTGGCGCGCGATGGGGTGGCGGTGGCGCGTTCCCTCGAAGAATGGCTTGCCAAAGATGTGCCGGTGCTGCAGGGGCATCCGGATGCCGCTCGACAGTTCCTCCCGGGCGGCAGTGCCCCGCGTGAAGGCGACCGTCTTCGCAATGCCGGGCTCGCGAGGTCGTTCGAGGTACTGGCAAGCCAGGGAGCCCGCGACGGCTTCTATGAGGGCGAGATCGCCGAGCGGATGTGCTCGGCTATTTCGAGCGACGACTCACCTCTGCGCCCCGACGACTTCGCAACGTTCCATGCCGAGTGGGTTCAACCGCTCTCGACCAGCTATCGAGGGCTGGACGCGTGGGAGTTCCCGCCGAACACGCAGGGTTTCGCGGCTCTCGAGATTCTCAACATCCTCGAGGGATACGACATCGACGCATTCGGTGACGGCACGGCCGACTACTACCACCACGCCGCCGAAGCAGTGAAGGTCGCGCTGGCAGATCGCGATGCCTGGGTCACCGACCCGAACTATCTGGATATCCCCCTAGATCGGTTGACCTCGAAAGACTTCGCCGATGAGCGACGTGCGCTGATCAGGCCCGAGCAGGCGATGGTGATGGAAGACGTCGCACCCGGCCTGAACCCGCAGGGTCTGCGCGGTTCCGATGGCGCAGAGGGCGACACCTGTTATGTGTGCGTGGTCGATGACGACGGCCTGGCCGTCTCACTGATTCAGTCGATCTACCATGACTTCGGCAGCGGCGTCGTCGCCGGCGACACTGGCATCATCCCGCAGAACCGTGGTTCGTTCTTCTCTCTTGACGACAATCACGTGAACCGGCTGGAACCGGGAAAGCGTACCTTCCACACCCTCATACCCGCGCTCCTCACACGCGATGGCTCGACTGAGCTGGTCTACGGGGCCATGGGCGGCGAGGGTCAGCCACAAACGCACGCGGCCCTCGTCACTCGGCTGGTGGATTTCGGCTACGACGTGCAGCAGGCGATCGAAGCACCCCGCTGGCTGATGGGGCGAACGTGGGGCACGCAGTCCAAGGATCTATCTCTGGAGGGGCGCGTCAGTGACGGGGTGATTCGCGAGCTTGAGCGCCGCGGCCAGCCGGTGAAGATGCTGGCCGACTGGGACGACAACATGGGGCACGCCCAGGCGATCCGGATCGATTCCGCTGGCGGGTTCCTCGAAGGCGGCGCCGACCCGCGCGGCGACGGCTTCGCCCTCGGCTGGTAGAGCCGCAGCATCCGCCAACGACCGGAGGAAACAAATGGCATCGAAGTTTCGTGAAATCTACGCCGAGACCGAGGAGGGCGGCGTGCAGTTGGCAGCGAGCGCCGACCGCTGGCATCTCATGGACGAATACGTGCATCTGTCCCCGCACCATGCCGAAGGCGACCTGCTGCGCTACGACGCCCAACTGAAGCCCATCGTCGACAACCCCGACCGAGGTGCGCTCGTCATCACCGATATGCAGAACGACTTCTGCGCGGAGGGCGGCTGGACTGATCGCTCGGGTCTGGACTACATGGCCTGCCGGGAGGCCATCCCGGGCATCCAGCGAGCGATCGAGGCGGCACGGAAGCACGGCATGTGGGTTATCTGGGTCTACTGGTACAACCGGTCCGACCTTCGCAATTTGGGTGCGCCCACCCTCTATTCCTTCAAACATGAGGTCGACCAGCGCGGTATCGGGCAGGAACTCGATAATGGTGCGGTTCTGACGGAAGGCTCCTGGGGCGCCGAGATCGTCGACGAGTTGACACCGTACATGGAGGACGAGGACGTGCATGTGCACAAGGTGCGCATGTCGGGGTTCTACGGGACGCACCTTGACCAGGTATTGCGCACTCAGGGAATCAACACCCTGTTCTTCACCGGTGTGAACACCGACCAGTGCGTCACCACGACGATGGAGGACGCGTACTTTCGCGACTACAACGCAGTGCTGCTCACCGACGGTACTGCGACATCCAGCCCCGGCTATTGCAAAGACGCTGTCGTATTCAACGCGAACAATTGCTGGGGCTTCACCATGTCCACTGAAGCATTCGCGAACGCTCAACCGTTCGAATGAGCGAGACATCGTCGCTGGTGGAGAGACGATATGTGGCCGCGCTGCTTGTCCTCACCGCTGGGACGGGTGCGATGGACGGTGTCAGCTTTGTCGCACTGGACCGTGTCTTCACCGGAAACATGACCGGCAACGTGCTGTTCATCGGGTTCGGCCTGGTCGGGGTGGAAGGCATTCCAGCGCTGAACAACGCGGTTGCCCTGACGGCATTCGCCATCGGGGCCGTCGCCGCAGCTCGGATCAACCGGGGCGCTCGGTCAGGGCCGCTGTTGCCGATCTCAAGCTTGGTGGTGATCGCCACGGGTATCTCTCTCACCCTCGCCTGCACGGTGATCTGGCTGTCCCTTGGTGCGATTGACGATCGCCTCATGCTGGTGTTCACTGCTGTGCTGGCCACGACTCTGGGCGCCCAGGCCGCCGCCGTTAAGAGCATCGGAATGCGTGACCTTTCGACGATCGTCGTCACCATGACGACCGTCAACCTGGCGACCGACAGCCGGCTTGCGGGCGGACGCGGTCAGGCCTGGAAGCGGCGCATCGGCGCGATCATCACCATGGCCGTAGGTGGCAGCCTGTCGGCGGCACTGGCCTTGTGGTTCGGAGGTCAGTGGGCGTTGCTCGCTGCCGTCGTGCTGATGATCCTCGGAGGCGTGCTGCTGGCGTTCGCTCGAGTTTTCGACGCAAAGCAAACGGGGTCGGTGTGACATGGACTTCCGAATGACCGTCGAGACCGTCGGCCTTGCCCTCGAGGGCGCGGGAGTGGTCGTTATCGTCCTGGGCATCGCAGTGGCGACGGTGGCGGCAATCCGGCGCCGTGCTCGTCGCACCGGCCAGGTGTACCGCAGCTATCGTCGCGACCTCGGTCGGTCCATCCTGCTGGGTTTGGAGTTTCTCATCGCAGCAGACATCATCCGCACTGTTGCCATAGAGCCAACCCTCGAGAACGTCGGAGTGCTCGCGCTGATCATCTTGGTGCGGACTTTCCTGAGCATCGCACTGGAGCTGGAAATCACCGGGCGGTGGCCATGGCAGAAGGAGGAGCCCGCGAAAGACCAGGTCTGACAGCCCACCGCCACTGCGTGTGCTCACCGTCGTCTGAAGGGACCAGCGTTTAACTAGCCTCGCCCAGACGACAGCAGGGTCACACGGGCCTGACCGGCTGCCTCAGGACGGTCTTGAGCCGAGCCGCCTCAGTGCGGCGCGGATCACTGAGATAGATCTCGTGATGGTCGCCGTTGAAGGTGAG
>Ga0209075_1001830_pt1 | contig 19497 bp, 14 predicted proteins | sample Stecom2011_FD_187523 | JGI IMG/M metagenome (GOLD analysis project Ga0209075, IMG submission 187523) | Agricultural soil microbial communities from Utah to study Nitrogen management - Steer compost 2011 (SPAdes) (version 2) | ecosystem: Environmental > Terrestrial > Soil > Agricultural land...
TCAACGCGAGAAGGTTCGTCTGCTCAGTAACGGCCTGTATAACGCTCAGCACCTGCTGAATATCGTCTGATTTTTCAGCCAACGCGTTGATACTGTTGGCACTCTCCCGAATTTCCTCAGACAGCATGTTCACCGCGCTCTGGGCACCGGCAATGGTTTCTCCCCCCTCTCGGGCCATGCGGTCGGCATCCGAGGCTGCACCCTCAACTTCGCTGGCGTTACCGGAAATTTGCTGGATTGTTGCTGCCATTTCGTTAATCGCCGAGGCAATTTGGTCGGTCTCCGAGCCTTGCTCTTGCACCGATGCTCGAGTCTCGTTGGCAACAAGGCTCAATTCTTCGGCCGCGGAGGCCACCTGATGCGTTGTTGCACCGACTTCCTGAATGGTTGTCTGGATTTTGACAACAAACGCATTAAAGCGACGGCCCAGTTCCGACAACTCATCATTGCCATCTTCTGGCAGCCGCTGGCGCAAATCACCATCACCATCGGCAATTTCCTGCATCATGTCGCTGACGTTTCTCAGTGGTCGAGACACGGTTCTTCCCACCAACACCCCAATAACCAGCGAGGCCGCCACTACCACGACAGTAACCATCAAAACAAAACCTAGGGTCGAAACGACCTTTTCCTCGATTTCTACGCGTGCGGCAGCAACCTGACTGTCAATATCCGTTACATAGACACCCGTTCCGACCATCCAGTCCCAATCAGGAATAATCGTGGAATAAGAGATTTTTGGTTCCTCGTTGCCCGACGCAGGGTTCATCCAGTCGTAGCCGTAATAACCTCCAGATTCACCAGCATCGAATAAATCTCCCACCAATCGTTTTAGCGTAGGAGAGAGTTTATGAAATTCATTGGCCGGATCCTAATTATGAATTCTTATTCACCTATTATCGACCAAACCTGCGACATCTTGAATACGACCTAACGACGGGCTTATAAAAAGTCTGGAGCAATACCTGAAAATACTGTGTTCGGCATCATGATACTGCGTGCCTGACCCGCCCAGCCCAAGCAGACCAGGAGTAGATTCCCAGCGCTATCCAGATCATCACAAAGCTCGTTAGCTTTTCCGGGCTTAGGGGCTCATTAAATACTAGCAGTGCGATCAGGAACTGAATGGTCGGGTTGATGTACATGAGGAAGCCAACGGTAGAAAGCCGCAACCTGCGGGCCGCACCAGCGAAGGCGAGTAGGGGAACCGCTGTAACTATGCCGCTGGACAGCAGCAAAAGTGTGGTCGCAGCGCTCGTACCGAAGTGGGAAACCCCGGCATAGCTCAGGGCCGAAAGTGCAAGAATACCAACCGGAAGCAGTAGAAGGGTTTCTACGAACAAACCGGAAAGCCCGTCTAGAGCTACTTGTTTGCGGAGCAGGCCGTAGGTGCCGAAGCTGAACGCCAAAGCCAGAGTTATCCAGGGCACCACACCGAGCAGGAACAGCTGATAGAGAATCGCGATGGTTGCCAGCGCCACCGCCACAATCTGCAGCCGCGAAATGCTCTCTTTCAGCACCAGCATACCCAACCCGACGTTTACCAGAGGCGTGAGAAAGTAGCCAAGGCTGGCCTGCAACACCTGCCGGCTTTCGACAGCATAGATGTACACACCCCAATTCAGTGCAATGAGCACGGCACAACCGAGCACAACCCCCAGCTTGGATGGGTGCGCCAACGCCGCTCTTACCGGCTGCCAGCGTTTCAAAAAGGTAACAATAATTGCGAGAAACACACAGGACCAAAGCACCCGGTGAACCACCACTTCCCAGGCAGGCACACCCTCAAACAACGCAAAGTACAACGGAAAACAGCCCCACATTGTGTAGGCAGACAAACCGTATAGAACGCCTTTGTTGGATTCCGGCAGAGCCATTAAATAGCTTCCTCATTAAGCTGTGACAAAGAATTTAGCACACCCTATGGGTTACGCACCTGGGCAATATGTCTTAATCTGGCCAAACACTCATAACAGTATGGAGAGCCTGCCATGAAAACAGCTCAAGATTTTGTTGCGGAAGCAAAGAAACACATTCAGGAAGTACCTCTGGATAAAGCCGATAGCGCTATTCAGGCTGCAGACTTGCTGTTGGATGTTCGCGATAGCGACGAATATCGACAGAGCCATATTCCACAGGCCACGAATATTTCCCGGGGGCTGCTTGAGTTCAAGTTCAGCAACGATCCGGCACTGGCAGACCGGAGCATGAAAATCGTGCTGTATTGCAAAAATTCAGGCCGCTCAGCATTGAGCGCAAAAGCCCTTCAAGACATGGGATACCTGCACGTGCAATCCATTGAAGGGGGGTTTGATGCTTGGCAGGAAGCAGGCAAGCCAATAGCCAAACGGGAACTGCCATCCTTCGATTAATCGTTGTTATACTGGGCGAATAGCCTCAAAGAACTGACGCCAATGACTACCGGTAAAAATGAGCACAATATTCCAGTCCGGAGTCTTGGCTCAGAGCCTGAAAAGCCTGCAGGTGATGCGGGGCTCAAAACGATTCTCGATAATCTGGATGCCATGGTCTATGTGGCTGATTTCAAGACTCACGAGCTGCTATACATGAATGCGTTTGGGTACAACATTCTGGGCGACTTTCAACAGGGGCAGAAGTGCTGGCAGGTTCTTCAAGACGCTGATAGTCCTTGCAGCTTCTGCACAAATCACCTGCTGCTTGACAGCTCCGGCAACGCCACCGGGGTTCATGTTTGGGAGTTCCAGAACACCGTAAACAAGCGTTGGTACCAATGCCGGGATCAGGCCATAACCTGGACTGACGGGCGTCTCGTTCGCCTCGAAATCGCCACAGACATTACTGACCGCAAAAACATGGAACTAGCCCTGCAGAGTGCGCAACAGCGGGCAGAAGCCGCTTCCCTTCAAGACGAGCTAACACAGTTGAACAACCGCCGTGCATTTTTCCAGCTTGGCGGGCAGTTCCTGAAACAAGCAAAACGACGCAACACACCTATTGCAGCAATCATGTTTGATTTGGATCACTTCAAACTGATCAACGACACCTACGGCCACGAAGCCGGGGATGCCGTTCTCAGGGAAGTGGGTAGGTTGCTGCTAGCCGAAGTGCGAGAGTCGGATATCGCCGCGCGCATTGGAGGCGAAGAATTTGCTGTGCTACTGCCAGAGTCTTCTCAGGAGCACGCCATGGAACTCGCTGAGCGGCTACGCAACACTCTTGACGGCCTCAAGGTAAGGTACAAGCAGACGATGCTACGCCCAACCGCAAGCTTCGGTGTTGCCATGCTGTCGCCGGACGATGACCGGCTCGAGTCATTGCTATCACGAGCCGATGAAGCCATGTATCTATCCAAGGCCGACGGTCGAAACCGCGTGCACCTTTTCCCGCAGTTCTAAACCAAGCGCAAATCAAAGCCTGAGAGAACCGAAGGGTTAGCTACAAAGGGGCAGTGCGAGAATGTTTGAACTCACCCATCTGCCTATGGACTAGGGCCGACGCGTAACCGCCATGGTCAGGCGGGAAATACAGGTGGTTTTACCCTCTTCGTTCGTCATACGAATCTCCCACACTTGGGTAGAGCTGCCGATATGAAGGGGTTTGGCGGTTCCGTATACCCAGCCCTTGGTGACGGGGCGTATGTGGTTGGCGTTAATTTCCAGCCCTACCGCAACAGTGGCCGGGTCTTTCAGGCAACAGTTTGCTGCCATGCTGCCAAGCGTTTCCGCTAGAACCACTGATGAGCCACCATGGAGAATGCCAAACGGCTGAACCGTGCGCTCATCTACGGGAATGCGGCCTGTTACGTAGTCATCCCCAATTTCGGTGTACTCAATACCCATGTGGGAAACGGCCGTATTTGCACTGGCTTTCGCCAACTGCTCAAGATCCGGTGTACGGGTCCAGATTGCCATACTGATAGAACTCTCTAGCTGGTTGGATGAATTGTCCCCGTCGCCCTATTGGCTAAAGTGACATGTAGCGGGCCGTATACTCGCTGATAAGCGAGTCCAAGCGGCCTAAACTGAGTAGTGTATACAAGCGGTCGGCAATTCGCTCACGCAGTTCAAACGTATTGCAAGGCGATTTTTTGGAAAACGTATAGAACAGCCCTTCTGTGCTGACGGGGACATCCAAATCGACAAACTCGTCTGCCAACCCCAAGCGTTGAAGCTTCACTTGCCCTTGCAACCGCTCATACAAAACGTAATCAACACGCCCGGCAAGCGCCATTTCAAAGGATTGTTCGATTGTCCGCACTCCAACTATATCCAAACTCTCTTGGGCAAAGCTGTCAAACTCTTGCCCAAAGCTGTTATTGATTAGTGTACCTCCGTGCTTACCCTGTAGATCCGACCAATGGCGATACTCGAAAACTCTATCTTTAGGCACCCAAACGGATACCGTAAGTTGGGTAAACGGCGGCAACAGATAATCCATATATCGGGTGCGCTCGGGGGTGATGAAAGCCCCAGCAATCATATCCAGCTCGCCATATCTGGCATGGCGCTGAACTCGAGCCCACGAGCCAAGGCTCTTAACCTCAAGCTTCACCCCAAGGGGCTCAAGTATCTCCGCCAGCAATGCCGTGGCAACGCCGGTAAGCGCCCCCGGCTCTCGGGAGTCTTCCCAAAGCAGTGGTGGATACTCGGGGTTGCCGCTCACCGTTAAAGTTTTGCAGTCACGCTCTTCCGTCAATCCCGGTTTGCACAACACCATTGCTGCCAGCAGCAAGATAGAAAGTCTGGCAGAGACGCCGAGCGAATGTTTTATATGAGCTAACACGTTAGCGAGCATCCTGTTCTCGGGTTTTCAGCCACAAATTGACGCCGGAACTATCGCTGTACCCGGCGTACCATCTCAAACGAGTGAGTGTAATTATCTGTATACTTCAATATCAGATCTTCGTACAGGCCTTCTACTTTACTGAGTATAGACGCTCTCAAATCCGTGCACCCTCTGCCTACGTAAAAAGACTCATGTTATAGCGGTTGAATTCACACGCTAGCAGCACAAGACAAAGGAACAAGCCAGATAAAAACAGGTGACTCTCATTTTTTTCACAATGAAAAGGACAGGCACTATGAAGATCCTAATGGTACTTACCTCACACGACCAGATGGGCGACACCGGGCACAAGACCGGCTTCTGGCTGGAAGAGTTTACCGCGCCCTATTACGTATTCCGCGACGCCGGCGCAGACATCACCATCGCATCGCCGAAAGGTGGAAAACCTCCCATCGATCCTAACAGCGAAGCCGATGAAGCGCTGACCGATACCACCCGCCGCTTTCAGGCAGATGCCCACGCCAGGGAATCCCTCGCTAGCACAAAGAAACTGAGCGATGTGCAGATGAACGAGTTTGATGCGGTCTTCTATCCCGGTGGTCACGGCCCCCTATGGGATTTGGTCAACGATGACAAATCCATCGCTCTGCTCAAGGCCGCTTATGAACAAGACAAAGTCATTGGTGCTGTATGCCATGCACCAGCGGTGTTCAAAAATGTTGAGATTAAGCCGGGTCAAAATCTTGTTGGCGGTCGGCAGGTAACCGGTTTTAGCAACAGCGAAGAAGAGGCAGCTGGCCTCACCGCTGTGGTGCCTTTTCTGTTGGAAGACATGCTGAAAGAAAACACAGCAACCTACTCCAAAGGCGACGACTGGGCGCCGCATATTGTTGTGGACGGCAAGCTGATTACCGGCCAAAACCCGGCCTCGTCCGAGGGTGCGGCCAAAGCGGTAGTGCAAACCCTCCAGCAAGACTGACAGCGCGATAGCTGCGACCCCGGCTTGGCCCCTTGCTTGGCCGGGGCATTTTTGCTGCCACGATCTCCGGCAATTAAGCACCAACATTCGCCAGTCTGTGCTAACGTTTTGAAGAATATCTCAAAAGGCTGGCTTTTTTCATGAGTAATCCAAAACACACCCTTTTCTGGATGACGCTCTTCCTCGCGGTAGTCGCAGTGGTTGGCGTACTGATCCACAAACCTCTGGCCTCCGCTTTTATGGCCAACTGGGTTTTCAACCTGCTGATTGTTGGCGTGTTGCTTATCGGCATCGGCCTCACCTATCGTCAGGTATTTATCCTGTTTCCGGAACTGCGCTGGGTTTCCCAGTTCCGCACCGGCCACTCCGGCCTTTCGGTATTGCAAGAACCCCGTCTGCTCAAACCTCTGGCCCGGCAGTTAGGTGAAGAATCCAAGCGAGACCGCTTCACGCTTTCTACCATGTCGCTTCGTACCGTTCTGGATGGCATTCATTCAAGAATGGATGAGCAGCGGGAGATCACCCGTTATTTTATCAGCCTGTTGGTTTTTCTCGGGCTCCTAGGCACCTTCTGGGGCTTGCTCGGTACCATCAATGCGGTAGGTGAAGTGATTACCAATCTGGACATGGGCCAAGGCGATTTCGGCAAGGTATTCGCAGATCTCCAAGCCGGGCTGCTAACGCCGCTACAAGGCATGGGCACCGCGTTCAGCTCATCTCTGTTTGGCCTTGGTGGGTCGCTAATACTCGGCTTTCTCGATATTCAGGCTGGCCACGCCCAGAACCGCTTCTACGATGGGCTGGAAGAATGGCTTACCGGTGTAACCAACCTGTTAGACCCATTCACCAGCAATGAACCCCAGCCATGATCGGTTCCAGACGCCGAAGCCGTAGCACTATCAATGTGTGGCCAGGGTACGTAGACGCACTCTCGGCCCTGTTGATGCTGGTGATATTCATGCTGCTGGTTTACGTGGTGAGCCAGCTTTACCTTTCCCAAACGCTATCGGACCGCAATTCCGAATTGGCCCGCCTGAACCAGCGTTTAAGTGAAATATCACAACTACTGGGGCTGGAACAGAGCAAAACCGAGGCGCTGGAGCAGCAAATGCTTACGGTTCAAAGCAACTTCAGCGACAGCCAAGCTGAAAACGAAGACCTGAAAGACCGGCTGGACGCTACCCGCAATCAGCTTATGCAGCAAACCGCCGATGCCGAAGCCCGCGCAGAAAGGCTGGCAAACATGAATCAAGAGCTGAACGACAAGGAAGAGCTTTCCGTTAGCCAACAGAACATGATCCTGCGGCTATCCAACCAAATTGCATCGCTTCAGAACCAACTGCGCCAGATAACCGCCGCCCTTAAACTGCAGCAGGAAATGACTGCAGATAAAGAAGGTGAGCTGGAAAAAGTCAGCCAACGCTTGAATACCTTGCTGGCTGAGCGCGTCAACCAGCTGGAACAGTACCAATCGGAATTCTTCTCGCGGCTGCGGAATATTCTGGCGGCCAATGAAAACATTCGGGTGGTCGGCGACCGCTTTCTGCTGCCTTCGGAGCTACTGTTTGCATCCGGCTCCGCCCGACTGGGGGTAGAAGGGAAGCGCGAACTTGATAAACTCGCCGGCGTTCTGCTTGAAGTGGTCGAAACCATACCGGCGGATCTCGACTGGATTCTGCGTATTGATGGTCACACTGACCTAATACCCATCAACACGCCGCAGTTTCCCTCCAACTGGGAGCTTTCAACCGCCCGAGCGGTGGCCGTTGTTCGCTACCTGTCAGATCAGGCCGTGCCACAAAATCGAATGGTTGCGGCAGGATTTGGCGAATTCTTCCCGGTTGCGAAGGGCACCACACCAGAGGCTTTGCAGAAAAATCGACGCATCGAAATCAAGTTGACGGACCGTTAAACCATGCCGAGATCAAGATATGGGCCTGCAACGGGCGACAACTTGCCGAAGGGCAAGGAACACTATAATCTGCCCACTTTTAATGCAGCCTTAGACTACATGATCCGACGTGTTCTGCTCAGCCTACTAGTCCTACTACCAGCGCCACTGCTGGCCGAAAACAGCCAAACCTCAGCACCTCCCCGCAACGTTGGCTTTTATTACGGCAACGAAGCACCGATAGGCAGCCTCTATGCGTACGACTGGCTAGTGCTGCAGGCAGACCAAACCTCGAATGCCCGCCTCGACCTATTGAACCAAGGCCAAACCCGCCCGATCGTATATCTGAGCGCAGGAGAAATGGCCCGGTCACACCAAGCAGCCAAAAGCCTACAGAGCGACTGGGTGCTGGGGGAGAACAAAGCTTGGAAGAGCGAGGTTTTGGACATACGCCGGGCCGATGTTCGGAATTTCATGATGGAGCAGTTAATCGCTCCGGAAATGGCCCGAGGGTTTCAAGGCGTTTTTCTGGATACGCTAGACAGCCATCTTCTTACCCCGGAAGGTAAAGAAAATCAGCAAGCCTTTGCCCAGTCTCAGGGGCTGCTGATTGCGGATATTCGGGAGCGCTTCCCGCAAAGCCGCATCATTATAAACCGTGGTTTCCACTTGCCCGAACCCGCCCATAAGCTAGTGGATGCACTAGCGTTCGAATCGTGGCGCCACGGCTATGAAGCTGGCGGCCGTCGCTACCACAGTGTTCCTGACGAGAGCCGTGAATGGCTCTCCGGCCAGCTTGCTCACTGGCGCGAGGTGCACCCGGACACCCCGATCATTGCTATTGACTACGCCACGAACAAGGACGACACCCAAGCACAGTCGGAAGCGCTCGCACAGGACGGCTTCATTCCCTATGTTTCCGATCACAACCTGAACCGACTTGGCCCCACACAACCGCCGGTTCATAAGCGCCATGTATTGGTGTTCCATGATCTACCGCAAAGCCAAATTGACCAAAGCGCCGCCCACCGGCGTCTTGGCATTCTGTTAGAGCGGCTTGGGCTCGTGCCTATCTACCGCTCAACCCTGCAGCCATTTTTGCAAGAACCTTTGGATGACCGCTACGCCGGCGTAGTGGTCTGGTGGGAAGCCAACGCTAAAAGAACCGGTTTCTGTCGCTGGATCAGCGGATGGCAATCGTCAGAACTGCCGGTGGTTACTTTCGGGCTTACACCCACAAATACCCAGTGTCGAAATCTGATGCAAAGCCAGCGCGTGGCTTTGCCAAACGGAGATCTCGAAACCTCACCCATACACGCTTCTATGGGCAACTTTGAAAGTAAACGCTTACCTACAGCGGTTACAGGACCATTGCCGCAGGCGTCCCCTGCTGACTACTGGCTTAGCGCAACAGATGTAACCGGCACCCGTTTCAGCCCGGTTTATACCCACTCTGAAGGCGGCGTGGCTGTTTCACCGTTCATTTTTGAAAGAGGCCCGGAGGATGAGGCATTCTGGCTTTTCGATCCTTTCGATTTTCTGAAACAGGCTCTTAAACTGCCAGCATTTCCGGCAATCGACAGCACCACCGAAAGCGGCAGGCGCATACTGACTGCGCACATTGACGGCGACGGCTTGGTGTCCCGTGCCGAACTGCCCGGTAGCCCGCTGGGTTCAGACGCCATTGCGCAGCGTATTCTCAAGGTCTTCGATATTCCCCATACCGTTTCAGTGATTGAAGCGGAAACATCGCCGGAAGGTCTCTATCCAGACATCAGCCAAGAGGCAGAAGCAAGTGCTCGTGCTATTTTCCGTATGGACAATGTGGAAGTTGCTTCCCATTCATACAGCCATCCTTTTTTCTGGCGCATGATTGAGGGCGGACCCGAGAGCGCCCCGAATCCGGAGGACACCCTCTACGGATACTCAATGAATATACCCGGATACACCCCGTCTCTGGTTCGGGAAATTCGCGACTCGGTCAGTTACATTAACGAGCGTTTGGCACCCGATGATAAACCCGTGTCTATGTTTCTTTGGACCGGAGACGCCCGCCCAGGCCCCGAGGCACTGAGAGTTACCCGGGAAATGGGATTGCTCAACGTGAACGGGGGCGATACCCACCCACTGCCTTACGATTCCGAGTTGGCTGGTGTTTGGCCCGATGCGCGCCCTGTGGGTGACGAGTTGCAGGTCTATGCCGCCGTAATGAATGAAAACGTGTACACAGACCTATGGACCGGCCCGTTTTACGGCTTCCGCAACGTTATTGATACCTTCCGGATTTTGGAAGCCAACAACCGCCTGAAACCCATTAGCATCTATTACCACTTTTATTCCGGCACCAAACCCGAAGCGCTCAGGGCGCTGGAAGAGGTCTACACCTATGCACTTTCCCAGCCGGTAACCCCTCTGCATTTAAGTGACTACGCCAAGCGGGTGCAGGCACAATACTATTCGGTTCTCCTGAAGCCTGATAAACACAGCTTTCGTTGGCGCGGTATACGCCCGCCTTCAACGGTACGCATCAGTCAGGACCAGTACCCCGACATGTCACTCAGCCGTGGCGTCGCAGGTTTTCATGACGCGGGCAAGCTGCGCTTCGTTCATCTCGTAGGAGATGATCCCTTGCTGGTACTTTCCCGCGACCCTGTCATCGGGCCTGTGCTGGATTCCGCAAACGCGCAAATCGTCCAATGGCAACGCAAGCAGAGGAACAACCTCTGGCACATAACACTGGCGTTTGAAGGGTATCAACCACTGGACTTTACCTTGTCGGGTACATCTCGCTGCTCTGTGAAAGGGCAGCAACTGTCCATTGCTAAAGACTCCGACAAACGTCTACACTTCCATGCCTCGGAACAAAGCCGTGGCCGTTTGGAGCTGGAGTGCCACTGATTCATGCGCCACCGTAAGCCTGCCTTTTTTAGCCTTCCAGCTTTGCTGGCTCTGGCTGGCCTGCTTTTGGTGGCCTTATACCTGTTATTTCCGCGGCAGGCTGTTTTCGAGGACCCCCGCTACCTTGAGGCCCCCGACAGCATTTCTCTGGCTTATCTTGAAACGCTACTGAGATCCGATGCAGGCAACCAAAAACTGCGCCTCAACCTCAGCAGAATGCAGCAGAAAGCCGGTCAACCCGCCAAAGCCATGAACACACTGGCACCTTTGCTCGATAACGCCCAGATTCCGCTCCAAGCTATGTCCACCCAAACGGAGCTTCTCCGGGGTGAGTTTTTCCGCGCCGAGACCGATGCGGGCCGATCGCAGCTTCGGGGCCAGCTTGCGTCGACGCTTGGGCAAGCCTTTAATCAGGACTACTCGATTGCCGAGAAGCGGGCGCTTGCCGCCGACGTTCTGCCACTGCTTTCCGTTGAGGAACAGTTGGCTGTGCGTCAGCAACTCTTTGAACAGGCTAGCGGCACTGCCCGATTCCAGCTGGGACAGGATCTTGCGAACCTTCAGGAAGCCACCGGCAACCCGAACAGCGCGAAAGACACCCTTGAAACCATCTTACCGCTGGTTCCAAGCGACGAAGAAAGCGCATTTATTCGCAACCTGATTCGGCTGGAGCTGGCCACAGGAAACGCAGGCAAAGCACTGGAACTGTTTCAGAAATCTCACGAAGGCACCAGCCTGAGCCCGCAACAGCTACGCAAAGGCATACGCCTTGCCGATCTTGCGGGTGAGCCGGAAGTAAGTGGACGCTGGCTTGCCTTGCTGGCGCAGAAAGAACCTGGCGACATGGATGTACAGCGTCGATTCCTAATGTTACAGCTAGGACGGGGCGACATCCGCGAGGCCCTGACCACCATCAAACGCATGGAAAGCAGCGGCCGTACATTGGCCAGAAGCGATATGGAGCGTATTGCCCGGGTATACGAATGGAACAGCATGCCCTCGGAAGCTCTGGGTTATTGGCGCGAACTGTTTCTTAGCCAGGCTCCGGGAGACACGTCTTCAATTGCCTTTGAGCGTGCCACCAGCTTGGCTAGCGGCCTGTTCCGTTGGTCAACGCTCGTCGAGCTGCTCAAGGTGCGCGCCGCCCGCAAGCAACTGAACCCGGAAGGCTATAACCAGCTTACCGACGCGCTCATCAGTACCGGTGAAATGAGCGCTGCCGATCAGTATTTGGCACAAGGAATCGCCCGTTTTCCCGAAAACGCTGCCTTGCGACAGCGCCGATTTGTATTGCTTGTGAACAGCCGCCGTTTCAAAGACGCGATCAGCTTGCTGCAGGCAGCACCCTCACTGACAGATGAAGAAAAAGTGCGGCTCGCCAATCTGCATTGGCGCACACGGGATCCGGAATCAGCACTGGCTGCGCTGGGATTTATACCACAAAATCCGGAGCTGGCTCAGGAAGCCGAGGCCATGCGTTTGGACCTCGCCACCATGCTAAACCGCAAAGATCTACTCAAACAATTCTATGAGCGCAGCGCCAAGCAGCCTGTTGCTGAGATACCCGAAGAACTCAGAGACCGCATAATCACACTCTCTTGGCAATTTGGTTCGCCCCACGAAACCCTTGCTTTGAGCCGCCAGCAATATCGCGAGACCGGAGAGTTGCGCTACCTCATCACCATGGCAGAGCTGCAGAATTCTCTGAACCTGTGGGACGAGCTGGCTGAATCGCTCGCGCAGTGGAAGAGTACATTTTCTCAAGCCTCGAACGACCCCCGGTTTTGGGTACGGACGGCAAGATTGCACCAAGCCCACAACAAGCCCGGGGCCGCTCAAAAAGCGTTTCTGGCAGCCGCCACGCTGGCACCGGATAATGGCAACATGCTGGTCAACTGGGGTTGGTTTTTACTGAGCCAACCCAGCCTGCTGCCCGGCCAACTACCGCAGATTCTAGCCACACTGGCCGACTACCACTCCGCAGACACCTATCCGCTGCAAATCTATGGACACCTTGCACTGAGTGAACCGGAATTGGCCGAGGCCTGGCTAGCACAGGCCCGCAGAGAGCTCAGCGGCGACCCCTCGCAACTGCTATCGTTGTCTGACTACGCCCGCAACAATGGCGCGCGGTCTGAAGCCGAGGCAGAGGCTCTGCGGCAGTATGCAGTTCTCATCACCCGAAAGCTGGAGAAGCCAGACCCGGAGGTCATTGCCCAGCTACACAGTGTTCTGCGCGACCCGATACAAGAACCCGTAGCGCCCCTTTACCGATTTGACAACCGGGCACTGCAAGCAAGCGCACAGATACTCGATCTTGGCGGTTTTTCACTACACACAGCCGGGATGACAGGACAATTCAGCCACGACCGCTACCGCTGGCTCTTTTCCGCAGAGCATACCAGCGCCCAAAACCAAGGCTTGCTACTAGCGCGCCCCGAACCGGCAGAGAGCGGTCGCCTGCAGTGGCAGACCAACAACCAGAACCTTCTACTGAGCACCGAACTTAGCACCTACCGCCTTGCCAGTGGCGACCAACTGTCGGCCGCTTTTGAGCTTACAACACAACCCTCAGACCGCTTTACTCTAGGCGCTGGTTTGGCGTTCAACGAACGGGTAACCAACAGTGCGGAAGCCTGGTGGTTAACGTCTGCCAACCGGGCCTCCGTTTCTGGCAGTTACGCTCCTTGGCCAAGGCTGGAGATTACCGGTGATGTTGACTATATCTCAGTAGACGAAGCCCTCGGCGGCGAGATTGGCAGCGGCTACAACACCGACCTGCTCGCTACTTACAGCCTGTTCCGGAACGACCCGGCTTGGCGGGTTTCACTGGGGTATCAAAGCCGCCAGCTGAATTTGAGCAACAGCCTAAGCGCCAGCACCCTTGCCAAACTGACCGTACCTTTAGCACCCGACGGACTGTTAACCGATGACTATCGGCGCATCGGACTCACATCCCAGTGGTCCCACGGGGAGCCTCAAGCCCTGAACCGAACCGCTCCATCGCCACGATTGTTTTTCGCACTGGACAGCGGTTATGTATTATCCACCTCAAGCTTCGACTTTGGCGCCCGCATGGGCCTCGGCTGGCGTATTGCGGGTGATGATGAGCTGGCGTTTTCGGCTGGCTATAGCACCGACAGTCTGGACGGTCAGTCCCGCGCAGATGCCAAATTAACGTATACCCTTTATTTGGGCCATTAACAGGAGTTTTCATCATGCTCATCCGATCCATGACACTGGTGCTGACACTGGCCTTTCTGGCCGGTTGCTCCGTCATGCAAAGCCAGCAAGCGTCTGAGCCTGTAGACTTGAACAGCCGGTTTGCGGTTATCCCGCTGGGCAACCTGTCGCAAACACCGCAGGCTGGCGACCAAGCAGCCAGCATCCTGAGTGCACTACTGCGGGCGAAAGGTGCGGCCGAGGTGGAACTTTACCTGCCCGCCGATGACAACCCGTTGATCTACGACAACCGGGCCAGACAACAAGACGCCATCGCCGCCGCGCAGTCAGACGGCGCCGACATTATCGTTTCGGGCACTGTTGACGAATGGCGTTACAAATCCGGGTTAGACGGTGAACCGGCTGTCGGTATCACTCTGGAGTTTCGCGACGCCGATGACAACTCGGTGCTTTGGTCTGCCACAGGGGCCCGTACAGGTTGGGGCCGTGAAGGCGTTACCGTTGCCGGGCACAAGGTCTTGGATGATCTGCTGGACGCACTGCCTGTAACCAACTCCGCGCGCTAAGGCATGATGAAAACACCCGACGTATCCAGTGATCCGGCTCTAGCCAGCAAACAGTCACCCATTTGGCTGAAGTGGTTTGAAACCATCGCCATCACGGCGCTGTTTATCGCTTTGGGTTTCTGGAATCGCCCGGAGGACCCCTTGTTTATCAGTGACGTATTTCCATGGCCAGCTCTGGTCACCCTGCTCGCAGGCTTGAGATACGGTTTTTTCATGGCGCTTGTCTCTTCCACAGTCATTCTCGTAACGGCGGGCCTGCTTCTGCGGGCAGAGCTGTTGCCCGGGGATCAGTTGCCTTACGTGTGGGGCTTGGGCGTGATGGCGATCGGCCTGCTTGCGGGGGAATTTCGCGATTACTGGGATCGGCGCATCGAAAAGCTGGTGGCTGCCAACCAGTACCGACATACGCGGCTGGAAGAGTTCACGCGTAACTTCTATCTACTGAAAGTGTCCCACGATCGCCTGGAGCAACAACTGGCGGGTAGCTCCAGCAGCCTGCGCGAAGCCCTAAGGCGCCTGTACAGCGAGATATCCCACGCCCAAGGCCAAGGACTCAACCGGGAAACCGGCGAGCTGATAATGCGCCTAATGGTGCGCTACGGCCAATTACAGATTGCTGCCATTTACGCGATTGAGGAGGATCAACTGTCGGATACACCGTTGACCAGCATCGGCAACTTTCAACCCATAGAAACCGATGACCCCTTGCTAACCCATGCACTGCAAGAGCAAACACTGGTTTCAGTGCACACGGAATACCGCGACAACCGGGACGAACTGAAAACCAAACTTTTGCTAGCACTGCCACTCATTGATTCCACCGGCGTCATGATCGGTATGATTGCCGTGGAAGCCATGCCCTTTTTCAGCTTTCAGCCCAAAACCCTGCGCTTATTGGCAATTTTGGCGGGGCACATGGCAGATATGATTCAGGAGCAAACGAAAATACAGGAACAATCCGCGTCGGAATGGCGCCAGTTCAAATTCCAGTTGGCGCGGGTTATGTCTGATGCCCAGCACCACGAACTTCCCGGTTCCCTTGTGCACCTTTCCTTTAAAGACGCGACTGATGCCACCCGGGTTATCGAGCGGATGCAAAAGATGCGCCGGGGGCTCGATGTTATAGCCTGCCCACCCGAAACTTCAGAGACACAAGTGGCCATATTGATGCCACTTACAGACGAACTGGGCTGCGCGGCCTATCTGCAAAGGCTGGCAGACGACATCCGTCAACAAACCGGGCAATCGCTGGAAGCTTTGACACGCATCCGGCAACAGCCAATCAGCGGCACAACCGACATCACCCAGTGGCTTGAAAGAATCCGGAAGGAGTCTGCATGAACGCCTGGTTGATTTCACTGGGCCTGTCACTCGAAGCAGGCAGCATCGCATCCCTTTTTGCAGACCTGCCGCCTGCCATTGCGTTTCTGACATTTCTCTCGATTCATGCACTGGCTTGCTTGGTGTTCACGCTTATGAGCCTGCCACTGCTGCCTGCCAGCTACCGCCGCAAGGGGTTTCAGGCTGGCCTGCTTTTGTTTACTCTGCAGTTTGCTATCCCAGTAATCGGGAGCATCGGAGTGTTTGCAGGTATGCTGCTGCCACTGCACTTGCCCCGCTCGGAGCACAACATCCCTTGGCAGGAAACGGCCATACCCGATTTGCCTTTCAGCCCGGTGGACATGAGCCAGCAAATGACCTTCAGCGAAGGCGGCTTGCGCGAGGTGCTCCGAGAAGCCCATGCTCCGGAACGGCGCCTGAAAGCGCTACTGGCCTCCCGACAGCTAACCGACCGCGAAGCCATCAGCATTCTTCAAGAAGCGCTCAAAGACCCATCCGACGACGTGCGATTACTGGCCTACTCCATGCTGGAACAGCAGGAGAAGCGTTTGGCATCCCGTGCCCAAAGCCTGCAAAAACTTCTAGAGCAACGGCAACATCCTGATCGAAACCGGCTGAAGCGTAGGCTGGCCCACACTTGGTGGGAAATGGCCTACCTTGGTCTGGCACAGGGCGGTCTGCGGCAATACTATCTGGAAAACGCCAGAACCATTTTGGCGGAGCTAACTGGCGCAACATCCCAGCACAACGACTGGCGGCTTTTGGGCCGGGTAGAGCTGGCACTGAACCACACCACAGCCGCCAGCCGTGCTTTTGAAGCGGCGCTTGCCAACGGCGCACCGCCTGAATTAATTTTCCCCTATCAGGCAGAGATTGCTTTTCTCGCAAGGGACTACCGCAAAGTGCGCTTTCACCTCGCCAACTGTTCGCGATTTAGGCCCGCGCCTGTGGTTAAAAGCCTGATGGAGGGCTGGCTATGATCCGCCGCACGCCCAAACAAAAAGCCCCCATAGCCGATATCACCCTGCTACTGGAAGGCACCTATCCGTTTATCCGAGGAGGCGTTTCATCCTGGGTGCACCAAATTATCACCGGTCTGCCCCAGTTCCGTTTTTCACTGATATTTCTGGGTGGCGATCGCAGCCACTACGGCAAGCGACAATACACCTTGCCGGACAATGTTGTGCACCTTGAATGCCATTACCTGATGGACAACCTTGAAGACACCAAACCAAGGCCCAGCAAGGGTAGTCGCCCAGCCTTCGAGACCCAGCGCACCTTGCATGACCGGTTCCGCAGCAATAAACCTGTGCCCGAAGGCGTGCTCAGCCAAGCACTACGGGACCTCGGGCGCAAAGGCGGCATCAGCAAAGAAGACTTTCTGTACAGCGAAGAAAGTTGGCAGATGATTGACGAGAGCTACCGCAAGTACTGCACCGAGCCGTCCTTCGTGGACTACTTCTGGACCATACGGATCATGCACGCGCCCCTGTTCATGCTTGCAGACATAGCGCAAAACATTCCGGAGACCCGGGCAGTACACTCCATCTCTACAGGCTATGCCGGGCTTTTGGGCGCCATGCTAAGGGATTTGCGCGATGTGCCTTTTATCCTGACCGAACATGGCATATACACGAAAGAGCGTAAGATCGATCTTTCTCAGGCCGAATGGATACGAGAAGCCAGTGATCAGGTAAGCGCCAACCTCAACGACCAGCTCGGCTATATCCGGCAGTTGTGGATTCGTTTTTTCGAGACCATGGGCAGGCTAACCTACCAGCAGGCAGACCCCATCATTTCCCTCTACCTAGGTAATCAGCAACGGCAGTTGGCGGACGGCGCCGCCCCGGAACGAACCCACATTATCCCGAACGGCATCAGCCCGGAGCAGTTCGAAGGCGCACTCGCCGCGAGGCCTGCGACAGCACCCATGGTAATGGGACTTGTGGGCAGGGTAGTGCCGATTAAAGACATAAAAACCTTCATCAGGGCCATGCGCTCGGTGTACGAGGTGGTTCCGAATGTCGAAGGCTGGATTGTCGGCCCGGAGGACGAAGACCCGGCTTATGTAACCGAGTGCAAAGAGCTCGTCAGCAGTCTGGGCCTGCAGGACTGCGTGAAGTTTTTAGGGTTCTGCAACGTAAAAGACATACTGCCGCAACTTGGGTTGATGGTGCTAACGTCAATCTCCGAAGCCTTACCGCTAGTTATTCTGGAAGCCCATGCCGCAGGGCTGCCGTGTTTGGCCACAGACGTTGGCGCCTGTCGCGAGCTTATTGAGGGCGGTACCCCGGAAGATCAAAGTCTGGGGCGCAGTGGTGCAGTGGTTCCCATTGCTGACCCGGAAGCGACCGCGAGAGAAGCTATCCGGCTCTTACTGGACGAGAAATGCTGGCAGCAAGCAAGTGAGGCGGGGCTGGCACGGGTGAAACGCTACTACACTCTGGAAGCCATGTTTGATTCCTATCGCAACATTTACGACACGGCCATAGCCGCCGGGAGCCAGAAAGACTAATGGCAGGCATCGGATTTGAACTCAGGCGCATCCTCAAGCGCGACAACCTGAGCAGCCTGATCGGCGCCTACGGCCTCGCCAGCATCATCAGCTCCGGACCCTGGGTACTGTCGGTACTCGGGGTTATGCTGATTGGTATCATCAGTATCAGCCTGTCGGTTCCCGAACGGGAAATCATTCAGTTCCTGGTTTCCGTAACCTATCTGATGGCGATTTCCTTAACACTGTCGGGGCTATTTCAACACGTGTTTACGCGCTGGGTTGCAGACAGGCTCTATGAAAAACGCAAGCTGCTGATTCTGCCCAACCTGATGGGCGTGCTGTGGTTTTCCACCCTACTGGCGCTGGCCTGCGGCCTACCGGCAGCGCTGTTTCTGCTGCCCGGCACCTCCGTTGTCTACAAGCTTCTGATGCTGGCCAATTTTGTAGTGCTGTGCAATCTCTGGCCAGTGACCATCTTTCTTTCCGGCATGAAGTCCTACACCTTGATTGTGGCGTTGTTTGCGGTGAGCTACTTCACCGCCATTGTCGCTTCAATACTGTTAGCCAAGTACGGTTTGGAAGGGCTTATGGGTGGCCTGCTGATGGGTCATGGCCTGTTGTTGTTCAGCTTTCTATTCACCATCATCCGGCAGTACCCAAGTGACGCCCCCATGGGCTTCGACTTTACCCGAAGGGCACAGATTTTCCCTGCATTGATCGCCACTGGCCTCTTGTTCAACGCCGCCGTTTGGGCCGATAAGTTTATCTTTTGGTTCCACCCTGACACCTCCCAACACGTCATCGGAACACTCAGAGCATCGGTGATTTACGACCTGCCGATTTTCCTCGCCTATCTGGCCATCATCCCCGGTATGGCGGTGTTTCTAGTGCGCATGGAAACAGACTTTTCCGAAGCCTACGATCGCTTTTATAGCGCTGTACGCCAAGGCGACACTCTGGCTCGGATAAACAGCTTTCGGGATGAAATGGTGCGTGTTGCACGCAACGGCATTTACGAGATCTGCAAGGTTCAGAGCTTTACCGTCATTATTCTGTTCCTGTGGGCAGATGAACTGCTATCCGCCATCGGGATATCCACGCTCTACTTGCCCCTGTTCTATATAGATTTGGTGTCTGTAAGCATGCAGCTCATTCTGCTCGCCATTCAGAACGTCTTGTTTTATCTGGACGCCAGAAACATCAACGTGTCTTTATGTGTGATCTTTTTTGCCAGCAACATTGTGCTTACGCTTCTCACCATTGAGCTGGGCGCCAGCTTTTACGGCTACGGATACGCGGGCGCTACGCTCTTATCTTCGGTAATCGGGCTGGCCATGCTGTCGCGGAAGTTCGACCGTCTGGAGTACGAAACCTT
>Ga0209075_1001831_pt1 | contig 19493 bp, 17 predicted proteins | sample Stecom2011_FD_187523 | JGI IMG/M metagenome (GOLD analysis project Ga0209075, IMG submission 187523) | Agricultural soil microbial communities from Utah to study Nitrogen management - Steer compost 2011 (SPAdes) (version 2) | ecosystem: Environmental > Terrestrial > Soil > Agricultural land...
CTGTCGGACCGGCTGCTGGCGGTGGACTTCTGCTATCGCCATCTCATGGCATGCAGCAAATTCGCCATGCCATCGACAATGGTGAGCTGGGAAGAATTTTCGCCCTGGACCTGGTCTTCCACAACGCCTATGGGCCAGACAAGCCCTGGTTCTATGACATGCAGTCTTCCGGCGGCGGCTGTGTGATGGATCTGGGCATTCACCTGGTGGATCTGGCCTTTTGGCTATTGGGCGGCGGCGAGGTGCACCAACTGCATTCTCAACTGTTCCACCAGGGCCAGCGCCTGCAGCCACCCTACCTCCAGGTGGAAGACTACGCAACGGCAGATTTTATGCTCGATGATACCAACGTGCGCCTGGCCTGTTCCTGGAACCTCTCCGCCGGGCAGGATGCGGTCATCGAGGCGCGCATTCACGGCACCAAAGGTGGAGCCGCGGTTTATAACGTTAACGGCTCTTTCTTCGATTTTCGGGTGGAACGCTATCAGGGCACCCACCGCCATGTGCTGGCGGAGCCGCCGGATGACTGGGGTGGGCGCGCCCTTTGCGACTGGACCCGCCGCCTCGCCCAGGCCAGTTGGTATGACGCACGCATTGCCAGCGTTCTGGACGTGGCCCACACCATCGACCTGATCTATCAGCGATGAAGATCCTAATGACAGCCGACCCTCTCGGGGGAGTCTGGCCTTATACGCTGGAACTCTGCACGGGCCTGCGGACCTTCGGGGTGGAGATTGCCCTGGCCACCATGGGCCGCCCGTTATCCGAGGCGCAGCGGGCTGAAGTGGGGGCGCTGGAGCATGTGCAGGTGCATGAAAGCCCTTATCGCCTGTGCTGGATGCCGGAGCCCTGGGGTGATGTGGCACGCGCCGGGGACTGGCTGCTGGAACTGGAAGCGAAACTGCAGCCGGACCTGATCCATCTCAACGATCTGGGGCACGGGCATCTGAACTGGCAGGTGCCAGTAATGCTGGTCGCCCATTCCTGCGTCTGCTCCTGGTGGCGGGCCGTTAAGGGGGAGGCGGCGCCCGATGAGGACTGGCGCCGCTATCGGCAACAGGTTGCCAAGGGCTGCCGGCAGACAGATCTGGTCGTGGCACCTAGCCAGGCCATGCTGGCGGCGTTTCTTGCCGAACATGGCAATTGCCAGCAGGCACAGGTGATCTACAACGGGCGCGACTTCCCCGAAGAGCGGCCTTGGGAACAATGGTGCCGGCAGAAGGAGCCTGTCTGCTTCAGCGCCGGTCGCCTCTGGGACGAAGCGAAAAACATTGCCGCTCTGGCCAAGGTGGCACCGGACCTGTCCTGGAGCCTGATCCTGGCCGGTGAGCCCGATGAAACGACAGATCTGACCACCGTGGAATTCCGGGGGCACTTGGATGCCCGGGAGATGGCCGAGCAACTGCGCCGGGCAGCCATTTATGTAATGCCCGCCAAGTACGAGCCTTTCGGTCTCTCCATATTGGAAGCAGCCCGCAGTGGTTGCACTCTGGTCTTGGGGGATATTCCCAGCCTGCGGGAAATCTGGGGCGATGCGGCCTGTTTTGTGAACCCTGACGACCCGGAGGCGTTAAAAAACCTGTTGAACGATCTGGCCCAACAACCAGAGATACGCCAGGAGCTGGCACAGCGGGCCTGGCGACGGGCCCGGCAATACTCCAGGGCACGCATGGCCACGGAGTACTGGCAGAGCTATCAGCGGATCATGGCCCGGGCTGCCATCCCATCCCGGACAGCCTGGGCCGGAGCAGCTCCCGTTTAGAACCAACCCCGGCACGAGGCCGGAATCCAAAGGATACGGAATAAGGACAACAAGGAGTTTGGTCGTGAATATTGCAATGTTTTATCACTCTCTGGTCTCAGACTGGAATCATGGCAATGCCCACTTCCTGCGAGGGATTGTGAGTGAGCTGATCAGCCGGGGCCATGAGGTGACCGTCTATGAGCCGGTCAACGCCTGGAGCCGCTGGAATCTGGTGGAGCGCCACGGCCCGGGTCCCATCGAACAGTTCCACCAGGCCTATCCGGAACTGACCAGCATTCCCTATCAGCAAGATGACCTGGACCTGGAGGAGGTGGCCGACGAAGCCGACCTGGTGATCGTCCACGAATGGAGCGATGACTGGCTGATCAACGGCTGGAACAAGCTGCGCGCCCAGCGTAGTGATTTCCGGCTGCTGTTCCATGACACCCATCACCGGGCGGTTAGCGATCCCCGTGCCCTGGGCCGGGTCAACCTCAGCGCCTATGACGGGATACTGGCCTTTGGCGAAGTCCTGCGGGAGGTCTACCGTACCAACGGGTGGGGACAATCCGCCTGGATCTGGCATGAAGCCGCCGACACCCGAATGTTTCACCCTCTGCCCGCCTCTGAAAAAGACACCGAGCTGGTCTGGATCGGCAACTGGGGGGACGACGAGCGCACCCAGGAGCTGGAGGAGTTTCTGTTCAGCCCTGCCCGCCAGTTAGGTATCCGGCTGCGGCTACACGGCGTTCGCTACCCCGAAGGCGTGCTGGAACGGCTCGCCGCCCAAGGGGTGGAGTACGGCGGTTGGTTGCCTAATTTCAAGGTGCCCCAAGCCTTTGCCCGGGCCAAGGTGACCGTGCATGTGCCGCGCCGGCCCTATACCCGCCTGCTACAGGGCATTCCCACCATCCGTCCCTTTGAAGCCCTGGCCTGCGGCATTCCCCTGGTGTGCGCCCCCTGGAACGACCGCGAGCACCTGTTCACGCCGGGCAAGGATTATCTGGTCGCCCATGACGGCGAAGAAATGAAACGCCACCTGCGCCAGCTGTTGAATGAACCAGACTTCGCCCAGGAACTGGCCACTCATGGACGCAATACCATTCTCAGCCGTCATACCTGTGCCCACCGGATCGACGAGCTGCTCGCCATCTGTCGCACCCTGGGACTGACGGAAAGCGAACCCCGTTCCAAACTGGCCACGGTGGGGTGACGCATGGCGGCTATGAGCAAGGAACGCACAACCATGAAAACGCCGGTCAAGATCGCCTTTTTCGGTTCCAGCCTGGTGTCCTCCTACTGGAACGGCGCGGCCACCTATTACCGGGGCATGCTGAAAGCCCTGGCCGGGCGCGGCCACCAGATCACCTTTTATGAGCCGGATGCCTTCGAGCGCCAGCAGCACCGCGACATGGCCGATCCCGACTGGGCCCGGGCCATCGTCTATGAGCCCACCGAAGCAGCCGCCGCCCGTATGCTGGAAGAGGCCGCTCAGGCTGACCTCATCGTCAAGGCCAGCGGTGTGGGGGTCCTTGACGAATGGCTGGAGCGGGAAGTGCTGGCTCTGCAAAAGTCCAACACCCTGGTGGTGTATTGGGATGTGGACGCACCCGCCACATTGGAGCGGGTGGAGCAAAATGCCGACGACCCGTTCCGCACCCTGATCCCCCGGTACGACCTGATTCTCACCTATGGCGGCGGTGATCCAGTGGTCAACGCCTACCAGGCCCTGGGTGCCCGTGCCTGTCACCCCATCTACAATGCCCTGGATCCCACCACCCACTATCCGGTACCGCCCCGGCAGGATCTGGGTTCCACCCTGTCATTTTTGGGCAACCGACTTCCTGACCGGGAGGAACGGGTCCGGGAGTTTTTCTTTACCGCCGTCGAACAACTACCGGACCGGCAGTTTATCCTGGGTGGCAGTGGCTGGCAGGAAAACGTCCCCCGCTACGCCAACCTGAACTACATCGGCCATGTCTACACCCAAGACCATAACGCCTTCAACTGCAGTGCCATGGCCGTTCTCAATATCAACCGCGACAGCATGGCCCGCTTCGGATTTTCACCGCCAACCCGGGTCTTCGAAGCCGCCGGCTGTGGCGCCTGCCTCATTATGGATGCCTGGGCCGGCATCGAGCTGTTTCTAGACCCGGGCCGCGAGGTACTGCTGGCCCACTCCGGCCAGGAAGTCGTTGAACACCTCCGCTCCCTGGATCAGAAGCGGGCACACCGGATCGGCAACGCGGCCCGGCAACGGATTCTTCGGGAACACACCTATCGCCATCGGGCGGAAGAGTTCGAGCGCCTGATCGGCATTCCCCCATCCACCCGCCAAGCTGGCCCTGTCGCGCAGCAGATCACCAGAAAGGAGGCATGGACATGAACAAGCCGCTCAATATTGTCATTCTCGGACTTTCCATTACCTCATCCTGGGGCAATGGCCACGCCACCACTTACCGCAGCCTGGTCAAGGCCCTGGCAGCCCGGGGGCACCGCGTCCTGTTCCTGGAGCGGGATACCCCTTGGTATGCCACAAACCGGGATGCACCCCAGCTGCCCTACTGCAGCCTGCGCCTGTATCGGGATCTGGAAGAACTAAAGCTCTATGTAGACGCTATCAGTAACGCCGACCTGGTAATCATTGGCTCCTACGTACCGGAAGGGGTGGAAGTGGCGGAGATCGCCCTCACCGTCAACCAGAACTGCGTGGCCTTCTACGATATCGACACCCCAGTCACCATGACCAAACTGGCCCGCAAGGATTATGAGTACCTGCACCCCCGGTTGATCCCCCGCTTCGACTTCTACTTTTCCTTTACCGGGGGGCCCTTGCTGAAATGGATCGAAAACCACTATGGCGCCCAGCGGGCCCGCCCCCTGTACTGTTCCGTGGATCCCGAGCTCTACTTTCCTGAACCGAACACGGAAAAGCAGTATGACCTGGGCTATCTGGGCACCTACAGCGCTGACCGCCAGCCCACCCTGGAGCAACTGCTGATCGAACCGGCCCGCAACCTGAGCGACAAGCACTTCGTGGTGGCCGGCCCCCAGTATCCTGGTAGCATCAGTTGGTCGGCCAATATCAAGCGTGTCGACCATATTGCACCCGAGCATCACCGCCGTTTCTACAACAGCCAGCGCTTTACCCTGAATGTAACGCGCCGGGAAATGATCAAGGCCGGCTATTCTCCCAGTGTGCGCCTGTTCGAGGCCGCCGCCTGTGGCACGCCTATCATCTCCGATGACTGGAAAGGGTTGGATCAGTTCTTCCGCCTGGGTGAGGAAATCCTGGTCGCCCACAGCCGTGAGGATGTGGAAAGCTACCTGGCCATGCCGGAAGACCAGCGTCTGGAAATGGGTGAACGTTGCCGCAAACGGGTGTTGGGCGCCCATACCTCTATCCATCGGGCGATGGAACTGGAGCGCTATCGCAGTGAAATTGCAACCCCCACACTGGCTGTCAATGCCTAGGATAAGTGACGGGTCGTCGTTGCGGGAAGTTGCAGGCAGCCCGTGGGGCTCCCTCCGCCACCGAGACACCAGGAGCAACCATGAGGAAAACAACCCCTGAAGAAATCGCCCGGCTGGCCCCCTGGTTCCACAACCTGCATCTGCCGGATGGCAGTCAGACGAATCCCAGCCATGCCCTGGGCGACTTCCCCCGCTATAAGTGGGAACAGATCGCCCCGGCCATTCCCCAGGACCTGCACGACTGGCAGGTCCTGGATATCGGCTGCAACGCGGGCTTTTACAGCCTGGAGCTGGCCAAGCGGGGCGCCCAGGTCACCGCCATCGATATCGACCCGCACTATTTGCGCCAGGCCCGGTGGGCTGCATCCGTCCATGGTCTGGACGAGCGCATCCAGTTCCACCAAATGGCGATTTACCAGTTGGCCCAGTGGAATAAAAAGTTCGATCTGATCTGGTTTATGGGGGTGCTCTATCACCTGCGTTATCCACTACTGGCGCTGGATATCGTGCGCCAGCGGGCCAAGGGTCTGATGGTGTTTCAGACGCTCACCGCACCGGGTGACCAGGTTTTTAAAGCCGAAGAGAACTATCCCCTCAGCCAACGGGACGTGTTGATTGGCGACGGCTGGCCACGCATGTCGTTTATTGAGCACCGGCTGGCGGGCGATCCCACCAACTGGTGGGCGCCGAATCATGCCTGCGTGGAGGCCATGCTACGTTCTAGCGGCTTTGCGGATATCCAGCGGCTCGACCATGAAATCTATTGGTGCCAGGCAGCTCCCGGCGCCGAGACACCCTGGTTCCTGTCCGAGTACAGCGCGGCCGCCCAGGCGCTGGATCAGCTTCAGGCATGAGCCTCCACAAGCCTTTTGCTGATGCGCCGCTGCATTACTGCTGAACCAGCCCCACTGGCAATAATAATCGCCATTCCAACCAAGGCTCCGCTATCGGGCACATGGCGGAACGCAATAAAGCCGACGATTCCTGCAAAGATGATCTGGCCATAGGTAAAAGGCGCCAGAGTCGCAGCGGTCGCATATTTAAAGGCATGAGTCAGCAACATATGGCCTGTCATGGCAAGAGCGCCCAGGGCGGCCATCATCAGGCCATGGGACAGGGCCGGTGTTTCCCAGTTCGACACTACCAGGACCGTCATCAGGACCGTACCAACCAGGCTGGACAGAAAGTTGCTGGTCACCGGATGATCCGTATCACTCAAACGTCGGGTAATGAGCTGGTACAGCGTAAAGCAGCAGGCCCCTCCGAAGGGCAACAGAATAGCCGGAGTGAACAGTGCTCCTCCGGGTCTGACGACCACCAAGACGCCCACCAGCCCCAGAACCACCATCAGCCATTGGCCTTTGCTGACTTTTTCTCCCATTAATGCTGAAACGATCGTGACCAGCAACGGAGTCATGAACATGACCGCCGTGGCTTCAGCCAAGGGGATATATTTGAGACCGGTAAAGAACAGCAGAGTGATGCCCACCAGGCTCAGCCCCCGAGCCAACTGCAACCCGGGCCGCTTCGTCTGTGTAATCCGGCGCCGCATGCTCGGCGTAAACAGCACCAGCATCAGTACCGTCTGCGACACATAGCGGGCCCAGGCCACCATGATGACCGGGTAAACCAAGGTCAAATGTTTGGAAATGCCATCATGGCTGGCCAGCAAAAAGCCAGCGGCAAGAATAAAAAGAATGCCGTACAACGGCTTGCTTTGATCGTTCAAGGGAGGAGACCTACAGAATTTTAGTTAGCAGGCTAACCATTATATGAGCTACTAACCCTTTCGTCATCGGCGAACCAGGAAAATACGGATATTTGACTATGAGATCTGAACCCAACCTCAAGGCTCCCTCCTCTTACCCTCCCGATAACTTGACCCAAGAAATGAATCGTGATTCACTCCCTGAAAATGAATCTGGATTCACACCATGGCCTATCGGGAAACCGCATCAGTACGAGCCAGAAAAGAAGCCGCCAGAGACCGCATTCTCGCCGCGGCTCTCCAACTGGTCTCACAAAAAGGCTTCAGCGCCGTCAGCGTGAGTGACGTTGCCGAACTGGCAGGCGTCGCCACCGGCAGCGTCTACCGTCACTTTGCCTCCAAAGCAGAACTGTTTTCCCACGTCTTTCGCAGCGCTTCCCAGCGGGAAGTGGACCAGGTGGCACAAGCCGTCAGTCAGCCGGGCACAGCCGGCGAGCGCCTGCAGGCGGCTCTTACCCGCTTTGGCCGTCGCGCCTTGCGGGGCAAGCAACTGGCCTGGGCCCTGATTGCCGAACCCATTGATCCCTTGGTGGACTCAGATCGCCTGGAGTATCGCCGGCGTTATGCAGAAGTCTTTGAACAGGTGATTCGTCAAGGGGTCATGAGCGGTGAATTCCCGCCCCAGGATGCCCGGGTCACCAGCGCCGCCCTCGTGGGCGCCATGGCCGAAACCTTGGTAGGCCCCCTGTCACCCCACAGGGATCAGCAGCCCCTGGATGAAAACCAATTGATCCACTCCATACTCACACTCTGTATGCGTGCCATCACCGGCAAGGAGATCCAGCCATGACCGCACAACCGCCCGTATCCGCCCAGGACCGTTATCTGGCTTCAACCCATGATGTCACCAACATGCCCCCGCCCCTGGAGAACTACAACCTGTATCTGCAGGACCAGGCCCTGAAGGATGCCGTGCAGCGTGAAGGTGGCGGCTGGGCAGAGGCTGAACTCACCGCCTATGGCGACCTGGTGGGACGCCCCGACATGATCGAGCTGGGCTTTCAGGCCAACGAGAACAAGCCGGTGCTACGCACCCACGACCGCCACGGGCACCGGGTCGATCTGGTCAGTTTCCATCCGGCCTACCACCAGCTGATGAAGACAGCCATCGAACATGGCCTGCACTCCTCCCCCTGGACCGACCCGAAAGCCGGCGCCCAAGTGGTGCGGGCGGCGAAATATTACCTGCACGCCCAGGTGGAGGCCGGCCACGGCTGCCCGATCACCATGACCTATGCTTGCATTCCCAGCCTGCGCCACCAGCCGGATCTGGCCAAAATCTGGGAGCCCCTGGTCACCTCCCGCCAGTACGATCCCCGCAATGTGCCGGTGGACCAGAAGGCCGGCGTCACCATCGGTATGGCCATGACGGAGAAGCAAGGCGGCTCCGATGTACGGGCCAACAGCACCCGTGCCTACCCGGTGGCTCAGGGTGGTCCGGGCCAACTTTATGAATTGGTGGGGCACAAATACTTCGTGTCCGCCCCCATGTGCGACGCCTTCCTGGTACTGGCCCAGGCACCGGGTGGCCTGTCCTGTTTCCTGCTGCCCCGCTGGCGCCCGGACGGTACCAAGAACCCGCTGCAGATCCAGCAACTCAAGAACAAGATGGGCAATGTGTCCAACGCCTCCAGCGAAACCGAGCTGCGCGGAGCACTGGCCTGGATGATCGGCGAGGAAGGCCGGGGAGTTCCCACCATCATTGAGATGGTCTCCCTGACCCGCTTCGACTGCATGATTGGCTCCTCTGCCGGCATGCGTCAGGCTGTGGCTCAGGCCTTGCATCACTGTCACTACCGGGCCGCCTTTGGCAAACGGCTGATCGACCAGCCCCTGATGCAGAACGTGCTGGCGGATCTCGCCCTGGAAAGCGAAGCCGCCACCACCCTGACCATGCGTATTGCCCGGGCCCTGGATCAGGCCGAGCAGGATGCACATGAGAAACTACTGATGCGGATCGGCACCGCCGTGGGCAAATACTGGATCTGCAAGCGCACCCCCAACCACGCCTATGAAGCCATGGAGTGCATCGGCGGCAGCGGCGTGATGGAAGACTGCATCATGCCCCGCCTGTTCCGGGAGTCCCCCATCAACGCCATCTGGGAAGGCAGTGGTAACGTCCAATGCCTGGATGTGCTGCGGGCCCTGGGCAAGACACCCGCGGTGCTGGAGGCCTTCTTTGCGGAATTGGGTCGTGCCCGGGGAGCTGATCGCCGCCTGGACGAATACGTCAACAATCTGCAGCGGGAATTTGCGGACCTTTCCGACATCGAGTACCGCGCCCGCAATATCGTCGACCGTATGGCCCTAGCCCTACAGGCCAGCCTGTTGGCACAGAGCGCGCCAACGGCTGTCGCCGAAGGCTTTATCGCCAGCCGCCTGGCCAACGGTGGGCAACACCATTATGGCGCCATGCCCAAAGGAGTGGACTGCGCCGCCATCATCCAGCGGGCCCGTCCGAACCTGGGCTAACCGGACTTCCACACGGCCCTTCCCAAGAGGGGCCGCGTGGTTAGCAAATACAAACGACTTTTACCACCAGGAACCCCACCCCAAAAGCCCGGTCGAATGTTTCATAGGCCAGAATTCAGGCATAATCTGGTAATTCACTACAAGGACTCGAATCTGCCATGAGCAAACCACAGAACAAAACCAACGCCCTGATCTGGCTAATAGTCGGCTTTATTATTGGTGCTGCGGTAACCGCAGGCGTCATCAAGGTCAATGTGCCTGAAGAGGCAGCCTCAACCCAAGACCTCCTGTTTACCTATCAAGGCCAGGACTTCGGCCCAGAACAACTGCCACCGGTGCTGGCTAACGAGTTGAACGAGCTCAATACCAACACCTACAACCAGAAGATGCGCATCCTGGAGCAAGCGGCCTTGGGCATGCATGTTGCCCGTGAAGCCGAGCAGCGCAATGTCGCCCCTCCCGAGGTAGCGGAAGAGCTGTTGCAGGTCACACCTCCCAGTGACGAGGACGTCACGCGCTTTTATCAGGCCAATGCCCGTCAAATCAACGTTCCTCTGGAGCAGGTCCAGGATCAGATTCGCAACTTTCTGATGCAGCAGCGCCATCTTGAAAAACAGCAAGCCCTGATTGCCCAACTCCTGGCGGAAGGCCAGCTGCAATTTCACGTCAAACGACCGGTTTCCGCTTCCGTCAGCATCGACACTGCCGGACGTCCCAGCAAAGGCAACCCCTCCGCACCGGTCACCGTGATCGAGTTTGTCGACTTCCAGTGCCCCCACTGCAAGGACGCCGCCCGCACTCTGGACCGTTTGGTGGAGGAAAATCCAGATCAGATCCAGCTGATCTTCATGGACTTCCCCATCAATTCCAGCGGTATTTCCCGGGTGGTTGCCGAGGGCGGGTACTGTGCCATGCACCAAAACCAGTTTTGGGCCTATCAGCAACTGGCCTTCAACCAACAGCGCAACCTGACCAAAGAGTCCCCTCTGCAGTTTGCCCAGGAACTGGGGCTGGATCAGGCCGACTTCGAAAACTGCCTGGCCAGCCCCGAGGCACGCCAGTACGTGCGCCGCTCTGAACAGCAAGCCATTGCCCTGGGACTGCGCGGCACACCCACCATCTATATCAATGGTCAGCGGTTCCATGGCAGTGACCTTGAGCAAAGCCTGGAGAGCGCTGTGCTGGCTGCGGCTCAGCAGTAATCCGAACAGCAAAGGTTTCAGGGAGCGAAAGTGAACGTTCTGCTACTGGTGGTTGACCTGTACCTGGAAGGCTGTCGTTCCCTGAAGGAAAAGCGGCAGCGCCTCAAAGGCTTCAGCGAACGCTGGGGTAAGGTCAGCCAGGTCGCGGTCTGTGAAAGCGACTACCAGGATGCCTTGAAACAGGCCCAGTGGAGCTTCGTGATTACCGGCAGTGACTGGCGCCAGGTCCAACAGCTCCAGGCCAAGCTGGAAGAGGATCTCAGCCAGTCCCTGGACGCGGTGATTACGGCCATCCAGCAAGAACGGCTGGTATAGCGGGCCGGGCAGCAGTAAGGGCGATACCTGCAGGCCACGACGTGGAGCCACCCGCACATCTGCATTTTTGCTGCTGGTGCTTGCCAGGCGCTGGTACTATACTAGCCCCCCAACTAAGGAATATGGGTGTTCCGGACTTGCCCGCGCCTGTTCGCGAGTATTCCGAAAGGACTAACCCTGGCTTAGTAATTATCTCATAACCTACTGTGCCACTACCCTGTTCTGCACTACGGTTATGAGATAGCTACTTCGGCAGACCGAAACACATTTACCTAGATCCACAGTTCGCCGTGGGGTCCCAATGACTCAAGAACAGAAACTGGCCCTGGCCAGCCTTGAGAGTATGTATCGGGTATTTACGGTTCCCGAAGCCCCGAACTCGACACTCAGCAAGATTGACCAGCAGATCTCCCAAAATCTAGCGGGCTTTCTCCAGAACCATATTGTTGCCCTGGAGAAGGATCTGGCCGAAGTCGAGAAGGACTTTTCCGATTCCGAAATTCCGAAAAAGCCCATTTTTGTTTCTGAACAGGCCCAGTTCCTGCTCGACAAACTAGTTGCCCAATCGGTGCATACAGCCTCCCCCAGCTTCGTCGGCCATATGACGTCAGCGCTGCCCTATTTCATGCTGCCGCTGTCGAAAATCATGATTGCGCTGAACCAGAACCTGGTCAAAACGGAAACCTCCAAGGCCTTTACTCCCCTGGAGCGCCAAGTGCTGGGCATGATGCACCGCCTGGTCTATGAGCAGAACGACGACTTCTACCGCCAGTGGATGCACGATTCCAACCACGCCTTGGGTAATCTGTGCTCCGGCGGAACCGTGGCCAACATGACCGCCCTATGGGTCGCCCGTAACCGCGCGTTCCCTGCCCAGGGCGAGTTCCGCGGCATTCGTCGTGAAGGCGTATTCCGGGCCCTGCGCCACTATGGCTATGAGGGCGCCGCGGTTCTGGTTTCCAAGCGGGGGCACTATTCCTTTGCCAAGGCCGCCGACCTGCTGGGCTTCGGACATGACTTCCTGGTTTCCGTGGATACCGACGAACACAACAAGGTCATTCCCGCGGCCATGCGGGCCAAGCTGGAAGAGCTTCAGGCCCAGAAGATCAAGGTCTTTGCCATCATTGGCGTGGCCGGCACCACCGAGACGGGCAACATTGACCCCTTGGATGACATTGCCGACCTGGCCCAGGAGTTCAAGATCCACTTCCACGTGGATGCAGCCTGGGGCGGCCCCACCCTGTTCTCCAACACCCACAAGCACCTGCTAAAAGGCATCGAGCGGGCCGATTCCGTCACCATTGATGCCCACAAGCAGCTTTACGTGCCGATGGGCGCCGGCATGGTTCTGTTCAAGGATCCGTCCACCCTGTCCGCCATTGAGCACCATGCCCAGTATGTGATCCGCAAAGGCTCCAAGGACCTGGGCACCACTTCTCTGGAAGGCTCCCGTCCGGGCATGGCCATGCTGATCCAGTCCGGCCTCAAGATCATTGCCAAAGACGGCTACGAGATCCTGATCGATCAGGGAATCGAAAAGGCCCGGGCGTTTGCGAAAATGATCCGCCAGCACCCGAATTTTGAGCTGATCAGCGAGCCGGAACTGAATATTCTCACCTACCGTTACCGCCCGGCCTGGGTGGAAGAAGTGTTAGACAGTGCGGACGCTGAACTCCAGAAGGCAATCAACGACTGCCTGAGCGAGATCACCAAGTACATCCAGAAAACCCAGCGGGAATTGGGCAAGGCCTTCGTATCCCGGACCCGCCTCGAGCCCCTGCGCTACCAGCAGCATCCCTGTGTGGTATTCCGGGTGGTACTGGCCAACCCTCTGACAACCCTCAAGATTCTGCAGGATATCCTCGACGAGCAAGAGCAGATCGCCCAGGACGCAAACATTCAGCACATGTTCCAGCATCTCGAGCAGCTCTGCCAGCCAAAGAAGCGCGCCGCTTCCTAACCTTGACGCCGTCCGGCCGGATCTTCTAACTAGGATTCAATGGGGATTCCCCTTCCCTGCTCAGCAAGACAGCCTCTCTCTAGCCACCTGCTGGAGAGAGGCTCTTTGCGTTATGCGCACGGCTATGCAGGGAGTAGATCAAGGAGCCATGCTATGCTTAACTAGCAAGGCCTATTTAAAGGAGATGAGATATGGCTAAGACTGCGGATCAGTGGTTCGCCGAATATGGCGAAAGCCACCAGAATAAGATCAATAAAACCATCCATTGGATCGCGGTACCCACAATTTTCCTCACGGTCATGGGGTTTCTGTGGTCCATTCCGACCCCGGCCCTGTTCGACCAGTGGCCCTTGCTGAACTGGGCAACCCTGTCACTGCTGGTCATCATTGGCTTCTATCTAAGGATCAGCCTGACCCTGACCATTGGCATGACCCTGTTCACGGTCGCCACCCTGGCCATCATCCACTGGTTTGAAGGCACCGGCATTGCACCGGTATGGCTGGCCTCCCTGGTCCTGTTCGTGATCATGTGGATCTTTCAGTTTATTGGCCATGCCATCGAAGGCAAGAAGCCCTCGTTTTTCAAGGATCTCCAGTTCCTGATGATCGGCCCCGCCTGGCTGATGGGCTTCATTTACCGTCGCCTGGGCATTCCGTATTAACAACCTAGCCGCCTGGATAACGCCTTGGGGCGGCGCTCCATGTCCGCCCCGAGGCTTTTCTGAAGCTGCCCGAAAAGCTGCTCTTAAAGAAGCGGCACTTAATAAAGTGCCATTTCATCATCCAGCACTTCCCGGATAATCTCCAAAAACATCAGGTCCGCCTCGCTCATCTTTTCAGGAATGCGGACGATGGTTGTAGAGCTGATCTCGTCTGCAATCTTCCGATCCGCGTCCGGCTCGTCCTTCAGGCGCCGTGCAATATCCATCACCTTGACCGCAATCGTTGGGTCGGTCAGCACCTTCTTGATAAATGTGCGCAGCTCGGCAATGACCTTCGCCTGACTTGCTTCAATACTGCTCATAACGCCTCCATCCACGATAAAGTATCAGTCGTTGGGATCACTATAACTATAGTCATCCTATTCTGATCCGGAACAAACCATCAGGTTACTTGCTCTGGCGAACTCCCTGCTCACTAGCCTATACCATAGAGGCTGGCCCCGACAAAGCTTTGTTTGCCGCTTTGATTCGCAAGATCTTGAAGCAGAAATAAAAAAGGCTACCCGAGAGTAGCCTTTTTATGTTTTTTACGAATCCAAACTGGTGGCCTAGCCCACCATCATCCCCCGGATGGTGAAGAAAATGATGGCACCCACCAAGGCGGAGACGGGAACCGTAACCAGCCAGGCTGCCACAATACGGCCCAAGGCCGAACGCTTCACCAGCTCCTCCTTGTAAACCCGCTTAAGACGCTTGCGGTCTTTCTTGCTCAGGGGAATTTCCATTTTCTTCTTTTTCGCCAGAGTCAGCATCCGGTCCATGTCTTCCAGCGAGGACTTCTTGAAAGTCTCCAGGAAACGGCGGATTTTTTCCCGATCCGGCCCCTCATGCTGCTCTACGATCAAGTGCAATTGACTGGCATAGCTGGTTTTCAGATATTCCCGCAGCAATCCAACCCCAAACACGGCGCCAACCGCGATATGGGTGGAGCTGACCGGGAGCCCCAACTGGGATGCTACAATCACGGTGAAAGCAGCTGACAGGGCAATACAGAAGGCCCGCACTTTATCCAGGTCGGTGATTTCCTGACCCACCGTTTTGATCAGCTTGGGGCCGTATAAAGCCAATCCCAGGGACAGACCAATAGCCCCTACCAACAGCACCCAGAATGGGATCGGTGCCTTGCCTGAGATTTCCGAATTCACCAAAGCATCGTTAATCGCCGCCAAAGGACCGACCGCATTGGCCACGTCGTTCGCGCCGTGGGCGAAACTTAGCAGGGCAGCCGAAAAGATCAGGGGAATGGTAAAGAGATTGCTGACACCCTCCCGGTTGTTCTCTAGGCGCTGACGTCGGCGGCGAATCCATGGGCGAGAAGCCAGGAACACCACAACAGCGATGCCCAAACCAGTGACTGCCGCCACCCAGAAGTCGACTGGCCAAAGCGCTTTCAGCCCCTTCATAACGAGATAGGTACCAAAGGCCCAGGCCATAAACGCCAGCAACAGGGGCACAAACCGTTCTGCTGCTGTCAGCATATCTGCTTTATAGGTGACCTGACGCTTGATGAAATACAACAAAAAGGCTGCAAAGAATGCCCCCAACACTGGGGAAACCACCCAGCTTCCCGCAATGCCTGCCAGGCTTTCCCAGTTGACAATGCCCAAGCCGCCTGCAGCGATACCGGCCCCCATAACCCCCCCCACAATGGAGTGGGTCGTGGACACTGGAGCACCGATGTAAGTTGCCAGGTTCAACCAAAGCGCAGCGGCCAGCAGGGCTGCCATCATCAACCAGATGAATTCAGCCGGATCAGTCACCAGGGCGGGGTCAATAATGCCGCTCTTGATGGTACTGACAACCTCGCCTCCTGCAATCAAGGCGCCCGCCGCTTCAAACACGGCCGCAATCAAGATGGCGCCAGTCATGGTCATGGCCTTGGAACCAACGGCAGGGCCGACGTTATTCGCTACGTCGTTTGCGCCAATATTCATGGCCATATAGCCGCCGATCATGGCAGCAATGACAAGCAGATAGCCTGACTCCAGTCCCTGGGCACGGATTGATGTGACCAGCATGATGATCACAATAAATACAAGTGCTACACCCAGGCGGAACATTTCCTGCCGCGACTTTTGTGTAGCCTTTTCTATTTGACCTACATTTCGAAATTCCATGCGATCAACTCACTGCGGAAGAAAAGGAGGCGCAACTTTAACAAAAATGTCGCCAAGACGACATCTAAATGTCTTCTTGCAAAAGATCGTAAAATAACCACTACGCCTCTAGCCATACGCTATACTAGAGATGATCATCGTCAGATGGCCTTCCTAGCAGGTAGCAACGCTGTATCCTATGCCTAATCCGGATTCGTCCATCAGTAAACTGGCAGAAACAGACACCCGAGTTCGCCAGGTGTTTGTCGCGGTTTCCTATTGTGCAGTCGTTGTCCTGGCTGGCATTGGCCTCAAGTCCTGGTTTTCCGGGCATCCGGGCCATGGCACGGTACTGTTTCTGTTCAGTCTGCTGGTTCTGATCAATACGGGAGCTTTCCACGCTCTCAAGAACTTTACGGTGAGCCGGAACATCTTTGTCTCCCTGATTATCGTCTTGTTCCTCTACCTCACCTGTACCGGCGGGGAAAACAACACCGGCCCCCTCTGGCTTTATGTCCTTCCACCCTTTCTGTTCTATTTTGCGAATATTCGGGCCGGCGTCATCCTGTCCCTGGGGATGCTCGGCGGTGTCACGTTGATCTTCCGCTTTCCAGAGTTACCCTTCGTTTTCACCAGGTACAGCACGGATTTTCAGGTAAGGCTCCTCTCATCGCTCACTTTTTCCACCCTTTTTACCTTTATCATTGAATACTCCCGCCAGACCGCTCGCCAGGAACTGGTCCGTATGGCTCAGCTCTACGAACGGGTCTCCCGGACAGACGAGCTGACCCAGCTCTCGAACCGGCGAGACATGAGATACCATTTGGACAAAGAGTTCAGCCGCTTCAAGCGCCATCACCACCACTTCTCTGTCATCCTGCTGGACGTGGACCATTTCAAGCTGATCAATGACACCTACGGCCATGATGCGGGCGACCATGTTTTGGTGGAGATTGCCCAACTGCTGCGGGAAACAAGCCGTGATCTGGATCTGGTGGCCCGTTGGGGAGGCGAGGAATTCCTGATCCTGCTGCCGAACACAACCCTCCTTCAGGCGCTGACACTAGCCGAGCGCATCCGCAACCGAATCGACCAGCACTCCATTAACTACAAGGGACAGAACCTGCGGGTGACCGCCAGCTGCGGTGTCTGCTCCATCAACCAGACCCGGGATCTGAAGCAGTTGCTGATCCAGGCGGACCTCAACCTGTACCAGGCCAAGGAGCGGGGCCGCAACCAGGTCATCCCCCCGGTTGCTCCAAGACAGGATGGGTTAGACGACGAGGATGCCCCGCCCACTGAACTCCAGTCCCGCTAACCCGGGCCAGGCCAAAGCCTTGGCCTCAGCCAGCTGGAAACCCGGGATCAGTTCATGGCACTTCTGATCAGACACCCGCCAACCCTAGAATAGTCTGCCACTCCTCCTCGGTCACCGGCATGACCGACAGGCGGTTCCCCTTCTGGAGCAGCGGCATTCCTGCCAGGGCGGGCACCTCTCTCAGCCTATCCAGGGGCACCAGACGTGGAAACGTGGAGCACCATTGCACATCCACCCGATACCAGCGCGGGTTGTCTGGTGTGGACTTGGGATCAAAGTAGGGAGAGTCCGGATTCCAGGCCGAGCTATCCGGATAACCCGCCCGTACCACTCGGGCCGTACCCGCCACGCCCGGCGGCTTACAGCTGGAGTGATAAAACAACACCAGATCCCCTTCCTGCATCTGGTCGCGCAGCATATTTCGCGCCTGATAATTCCGTACGCCATCCCAGGGCGCGGTTTGCTGGGGGGAGCGATACAAATCCTCGATGCCAAACTCATCGGGCTCGCTTTTCATTAACCAATAAGCCATGCCAGACCCTTCAAAAAACCAGAATCCGGCAATGTAGCACAAAAATTTCAGTGGGCCTGCCCTGGACAGCAGCCTACAGACAGGGCGGAATCCCCATCAGAACCGGCGCCGCCACCCAGCACAAGGCAATCACCGCAAGACCATGGATCATCACCGCCACGAGCGCCATAAAACGCTGACGCCTGACCAGCTCGGGCTCCGCTTCCGCTTCACCAAGTTCGCGGTACTGCTGCCAGCTTCGCCACGCCAGATACACCATGGCCAGCAAGACCAACGGGGTGACGGCCAAGATCACCCAGTGCACCAGACTCAGCCCTGCGACCTGGATCTCGGCAAAACCCAACGCACACCCCAACGACAGAAAGGCATAATTGAACAGAAAATAAAGCGTCCACAGCAGCAAACCACTGACCATGGCCAACAAGCTGTTGCGCTGCAGGGCTCCAAGCATCTCGCCTCCTTCCATCACATCAGCAGTGGTAGCAGGTGCAACGCCACATAACCTACCAGGCACTGCAACACCACGTAATGCCAAAACAGTGACACATTAGTGACTTCCATGGGCTTGTCGGACACCACATAGCCATACGCCGAGCGCGCCAGAATAAAGCAGGCCATCAGCACCACCAGCCCTACATGCAACAGATGACAGCCCACTAACGCGTGAAGAATTGCCCCATAGGCATGCTGCTGCGGTCCATAAGGCGCATCCCGCAGCAGCAAAACCTGACTCACCCCATAGGCCAACGCCAGCAGGATCGCCAGCCCATAGCCCAGACGCAGCCGCGGCAGACTCCCGACTCGCAACTGACGACCGGCCCAACCCATCGCAACGCTACTGAGAATCAGGCCGCCCAGCCCCAAACTTGGCACCAGCCAAGGCAGCGCACCAAAATCTGGGGGCGGCCAGGCCGGCGCAACGGTCCAGAGAAACAGATAGCCGAACAACAGCGAACCGTACAGGGAGAGATCCGCCAGAATACTTAACCCCATGGCCCACCAGCCCGGCCCCCGTGGGTGACTGTATTGCAGGGGCAGCTTTAACCCCTGGCCGGCATCCACCACCAAGGGTGCCTGCTTGATGCCCCGATCCCACAGCCAGCTCCAGACACCGGCCACCATCAGCACCGCCGCAATGGGCACCAGCCAGTACTGTTTGATGAGCAGCCCGATGAAGAATAAAGCAGTCGCTAATGCCAAGAGCAGGGGGATATAGGTATTGCGGGGCAACCGGACCACATATTCCGGCTTGGCATCGAGCATGGAGGTGCCCAGGGTTTCCCGCTCGCCCCTGCCGGGATCCGCCAAAAACCCCTGCCCCTGGGCCAGTTCTTGGGGCAACTTGGGGTTTTGCCACAGAGGATAACGGTCCCGGATCTGGGGCAGGCTGATGAAGTTATAGGACGGTGCCGGATGGCGCAGGCTCCACTCCAGGGTTCCCGCCCCCCAGCCATTGGCGGTGGCCCGCTGACCAAAGCGGTAGTGCAGGTACAGGTCCATGACAAAGGCCGCCACCCCGGCCGCCATCAAAAAACCGCCGACGGTGGAGATCAGGTTGATGATTTCCCAGCCCAGCCCTTCGGGATAGGTATAGGTGCGCCGGGTCATCCCCAGCATGCCAGTCAGATGCATCGGCAAAAAGGTGATGTTGAAGCCGATAAACAGCAGCCAGAACGCCAGCCGTCCGAACAGCTCCGAGTATTCCCGCCCCGACATCAGGGGCAGCCAGTAGTACAGGCCGGCGAAGAACGGGAATAGCATGCCGCCGATCAGCACATAATGCAGATGGGCCACCACGAAATGGGTGTCATGGACCTGCCAGTCGAAACTGGCCAGCGCCAGCATGACGCCGGTGAGGCCGCCGAGCACGAAAATAAACAGAAACCCCAT
>Ga0209075_1001832_pt1 | contig 19490 bp, 14 predicted proteins | sample Stecom2011_FD_187523 | JGI IMG/M metagenome (GOLD analysis project Ga0209075, IMG submission 187523) | Agricultural soil microbial communities from Utah to study Nitrogen management - Steer compost 2011 (SPAdes) (version 2) | ecosystem: Environmental > Terrestrial > Soil > Agricultural land...
CATGTGGCTGTACTGAATACTGGCTAGACATTGAAGTTAGATGTACAGGAGAACCTTTTGATGGTGCCCCTTTTAACCCTGGTTTTCATGGACCATTAAATGCGTATCCTTATTTTCAATCTGCTCAGATGTTAAAACCTGACTGTGAAGAATTACCCTACCCTTGGGTAACCATTCCTTATTCGGCTTTGTGCCCTGGAGTTGAATATAAAGTACGAATGAGAGAAAATCACAATGGTGAAGTAGGAGATTGGACAGCACCTATTAATTTCTTCGCTCCAGGAACAGTAACTCCTTTAAATGTAAACATTACTCCGAATGCACCTACCGTTTGTTTAGGAAGTAGCACGAATTTGACGGCAGCTGTTGTTGGGGGTTGTGGCTTAGCACCTCTATATACTTGGAGCAATGGATCTACAAACCCATCTATTAACGTTAGCCCTGCAACCACTACAACTTATACAGTTACTGTAAGAGAACAATGTAGTAACCTAACTGCAACAAGATCTGTAACCGTTACAGTTCCACCGATTCCTGTTCGTGGAACATCTTCTGCCGCATCAGCAACAGTTTGTATAGGCGAAACTACCAATTTGAGTTTAGCTGGACATTATGGAAATATTCAATGGCAAAGAGCAACAAGCACTGCAGGTCCCTGGACCAATATTCTTGGAGCAACAAATACCAATATTACGAGCCCCACCATTAATGCGAACACTTGTTTTAGAGCGCAAGTAAGCGGCTGTGGCCCAACAGTATTTTCGAATGTGACCTGTGTGAACATTAGGCCCCGCCCTGCGTTAACGGTAAATAGTCAGTCAGTTTGTAATGGTCAGTCGGCAACACTTACGAGTAATGTTGACTTACCTGGTGGAACCTATTTATGGACACCTTCTTTCCAAACGACAGCAAGTCTCGTCAATGTTCGTCCCACAACAACTACAACTTATAATTTAAGTTATAGCTTAAACGGCTGTGAAGTCAGTCAAACAGGAACAGTTACAGTAAAACCACAACCAACAACGCTTGGATTAACAGATGTTGCCATTTGTGAGGGTGGAAGCACCACGATTACGGCTACACCAAATTTCCCAGGCGGAAATTATACGTGGACTCCAAATGTGAGTACAACCAACTCAGCAACCGTTTCACCTAATTTAGGAGTAAGCACATACAATGTAGACTATGTTCTTAATGGATGTACGTATTCTGAATCAGTAAATGTGAATGTAAAACCCGTACCTACAATAACAGTAGATGACAAGGAGATATGTAACGGTGAAACAGCTATACTGACTGCAAACCCAAGCTTATTAGGAGGAACATTCTTGTGGACTCCAAATGGAGAAACTTTAAAAACCATTCACCCTTCTCCAAATACAACAACCAATTATGGAGTTACCTACTTTTTAAATGGATGTTCGGCAACAAGTAATGCAGAAGTTGTTGTTCATCCTGCTCCAGTTTCATCATTTACGTTTGCAGAAGTTTGTGAAGATGAACTCACAGATTTAAACTCAACATCAACTGTTACTGCTCCAAATGTGATCACAGATTATAAATGGGATATTTTAAATAACGGTACAATTGATTACACAACACAAAGTGCTTCTCATGACTTTAATGGTTATGGAACCTATGCCGTGAGTTTATTGGTGACAACAGATAATGGATGTACCCATAGAACAACACAAAACGTAGATGTATTCCCTCTTCCAAATGTTGATTTTAGCTCAACGTCAGAATGCTTAGGGAATGTAACTTCTTTCACTGATTTAACGACTGTTCCAGCAGGAGGGGCTGTTACTAATTGGAATTGGACTTTTGATGCTACCAACACAGGAAATACTCAGAATCCACAAAACACCTTTAATACACACGGAGTTCGTAATGTTTCACTTGAAGCAACAACAAACAACGGTTGTATTAACGCAGTAACAAAACCAGTAGAAGTTCATCAATTACCCGTTGCTGATTTTGATTTTACAAATGCATGTTTCCAGCAAGACATCGTCTTCCAAAATAACTCAAGTCCAATTGCAACACTATTTAATTGGGACTTTGGAGATGCTTCTACAATTAATACAACCAAAAACCCAAATTATGCATATGCTGCTGCAGGCGACTATGATGTTGAGTTGACTGTTGAAACAGTTAATGGTTGTGAGGATGTAATAACAAAAACAATTACGACACATCCTCAACCTACAACATTAAACTTAACTTCCGCAACATTATGTGAGGGTGAAAGCACAACTATTACAGCAACACCAGACTATTTAGGTGGAAACTATACTTGGACACCAAATATCAGCACTACAAATTCTGCTACGGTTTCTCCAACCACAGGTGTACATACTTATACCATAAGCTATGAATTAAATGGATGTACTTATTCTGAATCTGTCGACATTACTGTAAATCCTGTACCTGTAATTACCATAGATACTGAAGAAATTTGTTTTGGAGAAACAGCTACATTGACAGCTATACCTGACTTAACAGGTGGTACATATTTATGGACGCCTAATGGAGAAACAACACAATCTATTAGTCATTCTCCAAATGCAACTGCAAACTATGGAGTTACTTATACGCTTGTTGGTTGTGTAGGAACTGCCGATGCTGATATTATTGTCAACCCTCTACCAGTTGCTTCATTCACTTTTTCAGAAGTTTGTGAAGACATGAACACAGTTCTGAACTCAACCTCCACCGTTGATGCACCTGGTATAATCATCGGTTACGGTTGGGATATGGAACACAATGGTTCCATTCGCTATACAACTCAAAACGTTACTCATAACTACAATGATTATGGTACTTACGATGTTAATCTTATTGTCACAACTAATCATGGATGTATGGATGAAATAGTACAAACTTTAGATGTTTATCCGCTTCCAATAGTAGATTTCGATTCAGATCCATTGTGCTTAGGAAACCCAACTACATTCACAAACCTAACAACAGTTCCATTAGGAGGAACGGTTACAAATTGGAATTGGGACTTCGATGATGCCAATACTGCGAATACTCAAAACCCACAGAATACCTATGCTAATTCTGGCGTATATGATGTTACTCTTGAAGCAACAACAAACAATAATTGTGTGGATAGAATTACTAAAGCAGTTGACATTTTTCAACTTCCTGTAGCAAACTTCAATTTTACAAACGCTTGCTTTTACAATGATATAGTTTTTCAGAACACCTCTTCATCTAATGCAAACTCATTTGAATGGAGTTTTGGAGATGGCTCAGCAATCAACACCAATGAGAGTCCTAATCATAGGTATGCGAATGCAGGACAATACACTGTTGAACTTACTGTAACGACAGTAGATGGATGTGAACATAGTGTTACAAAAACAATTGCAGCTTATGCTCAGCCGGACGCTCGTTTTACAGTGGACCCAAAATGCTTTGGATCAAACTCAATTTACAATGATGGTTCTTCAATTACTAATATAGACGGAGATGCTATAAATACATGGAATTGGGATTTTGGAGATGGGAATACTTCGAGTAATACTTCTCCGACACACAATTACAATAGTCAGAACATCTATCCAACAACTCTTACTGTAACATCAAACTATGGTTGTGTAGACACGTATACAAGAAATGCAGTAGTTTGGCCTTTACCCCAAGTGAGCTTTACCCCTACAGATGTTTGTTTAAATTTCCCTACTCAGTTTAGTGATGCCTCAACTATTTCAAACGCATTTACAACAAACGAAATTGTTGATTGGAATTGGAATTTTGGAAACGGGAACACTTCTCGACTAAGTAGTCCGACACACACCTATTTAAGTGATGGAGATTACACTTCTCAATTAGAAGTGATTTCTAATCACGGATGCTCGAATCAAGAAATAATAACGGTGACTGTTCACCCAAAACCGACCGCCAGCTTTGTCGGTACGGATTTAAACGGATGTGCTCCTGTTTGTTTTAATTTAACTTCAACATCGCAGGTAAATGCGCCTGGGAATATTGAAAATTATGAGTGGAAGTTTAGTGATGGAAGTAGCTACTCTACCACATCTCCAAACCTAAATGATTGCTTAGAAAACAATACAGGAAGTGTAAACACTTACAATGTTGAGTTGATCATTACTACTACACATGGTTGTATTGATTCTCATAAAAAGTTTAATTATATAGATGTATATCACAACCCAGTTGCTGAGTTCACTTATAGTCCAGTAGAAATAGATGTTTTGGACCCTACAATTAGAATCACCAACAACTCAATTCATGCTGATACCTATAGCTGGACCATTTTCCAATATGCCAGCAATAATAAGTATGAACCTATTTTTGAATTCGAAGCCATTCCTGATACTCACGACATCAGGTTAATTACCGCTACGAAGGAAGGTTGTATTGACACCACATTCTCATCCGTAATTGTACATGATAAATTGGTTATGCATGTTCCCAACACATTCACTCCAGACGGAAACAATTACAATGAAACTTTTCAACCACAGTTTATATCCGGATTTGATCCTCAAAACTTCAATTTGAAGATATTTAATCGTTGGGGGGAGATCCTATTTGAATCAAATAACGATAAAATTGGATGGAACGGAACGTATGGTGGAGATAAAGTTGCTGAAGAAGGAGTTTATATATGGAAAGTCGAATTCAAAGAAAATGGAAAAGACAAACGACAAATCATAAATGGACATGTTCAACTTTTGAGATAATAGAGTAGTTTAATTTTTTAGAAAAAGGCGTCATTAAGTAATGGCGCCTTTTTTATGCGCTTAAATGTAACTTTTATTGAAAAATCACGTTATTTAAGGTTACAATCCGTTATTGATTCTTATTTATTTAAACATGAATAAACTATATTTTTTTGCTGTAATTTTCGTTCTTTTTCCATTTATCAATTTAGCGCAAGTTGAAGATGAATCTTGTTTACCTCCTAAAAAGAAGACATTAAAACTAATCGACAAAGCAAAACCTCTGGAGTCTAGAGAGGCATCTGTTCTTTTTAACGATGCCATAGATGCTGAACCAGACAATGCAACACCTTACTTTGAGTTTGCCACTTATGCTTACAATAAAGCATTGGATATGTATGAAAGAAATCCTGATCCTAAACAAGGAGATAACTATATGCGTGTTGCAGAAAGACTATTTCTTCAAACCATTGAAAGATGTTCAGACTTTCATTCAGACTGCTTTTATTATTTAGGTATTATCAATTACAGCTTTGGTAAAGAAAAAGAAGCAATGACCTATTTCCGTGATTTTAAAAAATATGACCATACAGAAATTGATCGATTCGCTCCAGACCATGAAAAAAGATTAAAAGATGTTGCAGAAGTTTTAGAGAAATTTGAAGAAGAACAATCATTCTATGAAAAAGAAGTTCCTTTTTCTCCAAAAAAAGTAATCAATGTGAGTACTTCAAGAGATGAATATTTTCCGATGATTTCTCCAGACAACGAATTGATATTCTATACCAGAATGATGGACAGAACAGCTAAAGGAGATATTGTTTCAAATATCCGAGAAGAATTTACTTGGTCCAGAAGAAAAGATATGAATAGTTTATTTGATGGTGGAAAACCATTAAGCGCACCTTTTAATAATGGTTACTTTGATAGTTATGGTGCTGCAACATTATCTGTAGACAATAAGGAAATGATCATTTGCGCTTGTCGTGATGAAAAAGTAAGGGGACAAATTTATAGAAATTGTGATTTATACGTCACTTACTACGAGAGAACAGGAGAAGGAGGTAATGATTATACTTGGTCGGAATTAAAGAATTTGGGAGATGGAATAAACACTGTTGATGGTTGGGAAGGTCAACCTACAATGTCAGCCGATGGAAATACACTGTATTTTGCAGCGAACCGACCAACGACTCAAAATGACGATATTTTCTATTCCAAAAGACTCCAAGATGGAACATGGGGTCCCGCACAACCATTTACAGAAATCAATACTCCTGGAAAAGACAAGAGTCCATTTTTTCACCAAGACAGCGAAACTTTTTATTTTATATCCAGTGTTTCGAATGATAGGAAAGGTTTAGGAGGAACTGACATTTTCTATATGCGGAAAAATAATGACGACACTTGGTCTAAGCCAAAAAATATTGGTTATCCTATAAACACAGAGGAAGATGAAATCGGACTTTTTGTTTCTATCGATGGGAAAGAAGCCTTCTTTTCATCGCGCCAAAAAGGAGTATGGGATATTTACTCTTTTGAGCTATATGAAGAAGCAAGACCTAAAGCTGTAGTTGTTGTGAAAGGAGAACTTTCAGCAGAAAACTATGAATCTATTGAAGATGTAGAGATAGAAATCACCTATTCAAATTCTGACAAAGTAGACAAAGTTAAAGTCAATGGCAACGATGGTAAATATGCTGCTATAGTGAAAACAGAAAACCAAGAAGATGTAATGATTAATGTCAAAAAGGAAGGACATGCTTTTGATTCAAAAATCATTACTAAAGACGAGTTGGCTTTAGGTCAAACAATCCGTTCTCAAAACATGGAAGTAAGGGAAATTAAAGTGGGTGAACCTTATACCATTAATGACATTCTTTATGAAACTGCTTCTGATGAGCTTTCTGATCGCGCCAAGTTTATATTGAAACAGTTTGGTCGTTTCCTAAAGGAGAATGAAAACATTACTATTCTTATCCAAGGACACACAGATAACGAAGGAATTCCGCAGCGTAACCTTGAATTATCAGAACGAAGAGCGCAGGGTGTAAAAAACTTTCTCATACAAAACGGAGTTTCTAAAAACAGATTAGAAGCAAAAGGATATGGACAGGAACAACCAAAAGTTCCCAACACGAGTGCCGAAAACAAGAGAGAAAACCGTAGAACAGATTTCGTTATTCAGAAAATGTAATGTTATTTACCTAAATTCATTAAACGTAAGTCAGAACCTGTGATTTCCTCATGAATTTCTAAATCAAATCGGTCGAGAACAGCAAATAAATGATCAAAAACGTCTGCCATTGCTACTTCATACTCTGCCCATACGATAGATTTCGTAAAACAGTACAATTCAATAGGAAGTCCTTTGGAATCAGGTTGAAGTTGCCTCACCATTAATGACATTCCTTGATGGATATTCGGATTGTTTTTTAAATAGTATTCAACATACCTTCTGAACAGTCCTACGTTTGTTGGACGACGTGCATTAATCTGATATTCATCCAATAATCCATGCTCTTTATTGTATGCCTCAACTTCTTTTTGTTGTTCGATAACGAAATTAGAGAACAACTTAACCTTAGACAGTTTATCAATCAATTCATCATCTGCAAACTTGATAGAATCGATTTTAATATTTAGAGACCGTTTCAATCTTCGACCTCCGGAGTTGGCCATTCCCCTCCAGTTTTTAAAGCTGTCGGAAATGAAGTTATAGGTTGGAATAGTTGTAATCGTTTTATCAAAATTCTGAACCTTTACTGTAGTAAGGTTGATTTCAACAACATCTCCATCGGCACCAAACTTCTCCATTGTTACCCAGTCTCCAATTCGTAACATATCGTTGGCTGAAATCTGAATACTTCCAACAAAACCTAGAATTGTATCTTTAAATACCAACAACAGAATGGCTGTCATGGCTCCTAAAGAAGTTAGGAAAAACACAGGAGATTGACCTGTTATTACAGAAAGCATAATAATGATAAAAACAATTGTCAGAACCAGCTTTACAGTTTGAATATAGGCACCAATTGGTTTATCAGCGAAGTACTCCTTTTTCTCTAAAACAACACTTACTGCGTTGAGGAATCGACGAATACTTGCTAAGATTACTAAAACGATTAACAAATCATTTAAACGCAATGAGAAATCTAAAAGAGTTGGATAGGATATAAAAGCGATTTGGAAAAAATAATCCAAGAACAATAAAGGGACAATATGTGCTAATGATTTAAAGAATTTCTTCTCTATCAAGAGGTCATCAAACTTTGTTTTACTGCGTACAGAAATCATTTTGATTAGAACCATAAGCACCTGTCTAGTGATGAACCAGGTCAACAGAAACAATACAATTATTGCTCCTAACAATGCGAGCATCCAAAAGAACTTATGACTTAAGTACCCTGGATCTGCTAGTAATTCCTCAATCGGGGCTGATTTATCGATGGAATAAAAAGTTTTAATCCAATTAAAAATTAACTCTTTCATGGTTTTAATTATTTTTAAGCAAAAGTAACAAAACTATGCGTCCTAAAACACAATTCCATATATTAAGCCTTGTCACCCTGTTGGTTTTTCCCGCCATAGGATTGACACTTTTATGGTTTTTTGAAGACATTGAATTGTTGTCTGTCTTTGAATTGGATCGTTTTTTCAGTTCTTTTACATTATTGGGATTGGAGTTTGGTTTTATCTATGGTTTTTTGGTTGTTGGGGTATCACAATTTCCAATTTTTGAGGAACTTTCCAAATCGCAAAGCAATATGTTGAGAAATCTGAAACTCAATTGGGTGGACATCCTTTTTATGTCATTTTGCGCAGGTTTTGGTGAAGAAGTGTTGTTTCGTGCTGGATTGCAAACCTGGTTAGGGCCTTGGCTCACCTCATTTTTATTTATAGCTGTTCATGGATACTTTAATCCTACTTCATGGAGAAAAAGCGCAATTGGGATTTTAGTTTTCCCATTTATCATTATCCTATCTTATGCCTATGAAGCTTTTGGATTATGGTTCTGTATTGCTGCACATTTCTCCTATGATTTACTCATGTTCATGGGAGTAATGAAGCAATCGAAGTAAATGAAAATTATTTTAAACGTTCTTTAAATGCTGCTTTAAACTTCTCCACTTTTGGTCGTACAACCGCATAGCAATATCCCTGTTCAGGATTGTTTAAATAAAAATCTTTATGGTCACTTTCGGCGTCAAAATAATTAACCAATGGAGAAATCTCAGTTACGATTGGATCATCAAAAGCTCCTGATTGATCAAGTTTAATTTTATAGGCTTCAGCAAGATTTTTCTGTGCGTCATCATGATAAAAAACAACGGACCTATATTGTGTTCCAATATCGTTTCCTTGTCTATTCAATGTCGTTGGATTATGGACAAACCAGAATACTTCAAGTAATTCATTAAAACTTACAACTTCATCATCATAAAGAATTCGAATAACTTCTGCATGTCCAGTTCTGCCTTCACATACCTCACGATATGCTGGGTTCTTGATTTGTCCACCTGCATAACCAGGTTTGACTTCCTTTACTCCATTCAATTGATCAAATATCGCTTCTACACACCAAAAACATCCTGCTCCTAAAGTTGCTTCTCTTTCTGCCATAATAAATACTTTCTTTAGTTAATAAACAAAATAAGTGAAGAATAGTTCTTTGAGGTTAGTAAAATAATTTTATCTCTTTACTCTTTTTTTAATAAAGAAGATAAAGGCAAGCAAACCAAAAAGACATGCAATTGTAAAAATAATCCAATTGTTAAATACAGACTCTAAAGCACCTACTTTCCCTTGAAGTTCATCCTCTCGAATTCCTCCTAAGACAGTTGCTTCATCAATGGTCTGCTCATAACTCAATCTTAAAGCTTTAAGTCCATCTGAATGTTGTTGTTCATTGATTTCTTCCTGCAGTTTAACAATTTTTTTAAGCAAAGCAATTTGTTCTATTTGATTATTTTGCTGATCATAAATGCCACTCAATTGCATTAAAGCTTCTTTTTGAGTTCTTAAGTTTTTAGCCGTTTTTGCCACTTCAGCAGATCTTTTATAACTAACGATCGCAGAATCTAAAACTCCAATTCCATAATAATAGTCTCCCAAATTATAATGTCCTTCAGAAATATAAAACAAATCATTGTCTTTAATCCTATATGCCAAGGCCAGATGAAAATACTGACCCGATCTTTCAATGTTTTCTGTGTAATACTCAACTATCCCTAAGTTGGTATAGCCATTGGCTACTGCTTTCATGTTCCCAACAGTAAGACCATACTCCATACTTTGGGTAAAATGATTAATTGCTTTGTCATAAATTTTTTGATCCAAATACATTTGTCCTAAAAGTCCGTAAGCTGCGGCTAACATCTTCACTCCTACTCCTTTGTTCTTTAAGAAATCAATATAATCATTGATTCTCTCCTCAGCTCCATCATAATCTCCTTGATGTATTTTAATCTTTGCTATACTGTATGAAGACAGCATCCAATAATTATTGTTTCCTGAACGTTTGGCATATTCTGCAGATTTGTAATAATACATCTCTGCAGCAGTTATTTTACCTTGCAAAAATGCAACGTTCCCTTTTGAATTATAACATTCTACTAACAAAGTATCATTCTCAAACTTTTCATAGTAGTTAATGGCACTATTTAGCTTTTGATTAGCTTCTTCAAAAAGTGAGTTGTCCTGTAAATAAAAAACCATTGTAAAATTTGCCATTGCAATGGCGTCTTCTCTTTGATGTTTTATTCCTTCAGCTTGTAAGTCTTTTATATAAAACAAAATACTGTCTTTGTCTATCTCTCTAAGCCTTTCAACAAAAAGATGTAACAATTTGATTTTGTCATCAACTGAAGCTGTTTCATAGGCGCGTAATTCTTTATCTATACCCTCTTGGGCATTGATATTCCAAAGGGAAGATAGAAAAACCAGTAATAGTAGAGCTTTGTAATATTTCATCAACGCATTTTGTAGTGAATAGACAAAAGTAAAAAAAATTAACGCCATTAAGTCATTTCTAATTGTGTAAATCATTGAAGACTGTCAAAACATGCTTTTTTACTTCTCATTTCGAGACGCCATATTCTGCAGTATACGAAGCACTTATTTTACGTTTTGAAATGAACAGATATATCGCTATTTTTGCAACAACAAAAAAGATTTTTATTATGGCAAATGCACATTTCAAAGTACCAAAACCAATCAACGAACCAGTTAACTCATATGAACCAAATTCAGATGCAGTTAAATCGTTATTAGGAAAATATAAAGAGATGAATGATCAGGAACCAATCGATGTTCCGATGTATATAGGCAACAAGGAAGTTACAACTTCAAACAAGCGTCCTTTAACTTCACCACACGATCACCAAAAAGTTTTAGGTCACTATAATTACGGTGAAAAAGCACATGTTGAACAAGCAATTGAAGCAGCATTAGAAGCAAGAACGAAATGGGCAAACCTTCCTTGGGAAGAAAGAGCAAGTATTTTCTTGAAAGCAGCAGATCTAATCTCAGGTCCTTACCGAGATAAAATCAACGCAGCGACAATGTTAGGTCAATCGAAAAACGTGTACCAAACAGAAATTGATGCAGCGTGTGAAACAGCTGACTTCTTCCGCTTCAACGTTCAATACATGTCTGAAATTTATGAAGAGCAACCAGAATCTTCTCCAGGCGTTTGGAACAGATTAGAATGGCGTCCATTAGAAGGATTCGTTTTAGCAATTACTCCATTTAACTTTACGGCTATTGCTGCCAACCTTCCTTCTGCTCCGGCAATGTTAGGAAACGTTGTGGTTTGGAAACCAGCAGAATCTCAAATTTATTCTGCAAATGTAATTATGGAGATTTTCAAAGAAGCTGGAGTTCCTGATGGAGTAATCAATATGGTTACAACTGGTGGAGCAAATATCAGTGATGTTGTATTTAAGCATAAAGATTTTGCTGGACTTCACTTTACAGGTTCAACAGGTGTTTTCCGTACACTTTGGAAAAACATTGCAAACAATATAGAGAACTACAAGTCTTATCCAAGAATTGTTGGTGAAACAGGAGGGAAAGACTTTATTATGGTTCATCCTTCTTCTAAACCATTAATGGTTGCTACAGCAATTTCTCGTGGAGCTTTCGAATTCCAAGGTCAAAAATGTTCTGCAGCTTCTCGTGCATACGTTCCAAGTAACTTATGGGAAGAAGTTAAGCAACATGTTATCGAACAAGTAACTTCTTTTAAAATCGGCTCACCAGAAGACACAACTAACTTTATTACAGCAGTGATTAATGAGAAATCATTTGACAACATTGCAGAATACATTGAGTATGCTAAAGAAAGCAAAGACGCTGAGATTATTGTTGGAGGAAACTATGACAAATCTGAAGGTTACTTTGTTGAACCAACGGTTATCGTAACTACAGATCCAAAGTTCAAATCAATGGTTGAAGAAATCTTCGGTCCTGTAATTACAATTTATGTTTACGACGAAAATAAATTCGATGAGACATTGACTTTATTGGATGAAACTTCTGAGTACGCATTGACAGGTTCGATTATCAGTCAAGACCGTTATGCGATTAGTCATGCTTTGCGCAAATTAGAAAATGCTGCAGGTAACTTCTACATTAACGATAAACCAACAGGTGCGGTTGTAGGTCAACAACCATTTGGTGGAGCACGTGGTTCAGGAACGAACGATAAAGCAGGTGCGAAATTAAACCTTTTACGTTGGGTTTCTGCCCGTACGATTAAAGAAACATTTATTCCTGCAACAGATTACAAATACCCATTCATGGGTTAATCAATAATTGATATTTATAAAAAAGTCCCAAATTTTCATTTGGGACTTTTTTTGTGCGAATTTTACCTCACTTTCTTATTAACACCGTTGCTTTTATAATTCTTAAGTAAGCAATTTATATCCACTCCATTTATTCTTACATTTGTAACAATATGAAACATCTAAAAATATTTAAAAACAAATTTGCACTTACATTCGTAGTGTTTTTAGTGTACACCTTATTTTTAGACGATGTTGATGTTTTTAATATTTTTCGACAAAAGAGAAAACTCAATAAATTAGAGCTCGAAAAAGAAATGTTGACCGAGAAGTTTAATGAAACGAAATTCACTTTAGATCAATTGGACAATACAGATGCTTTAGAACGTTTCGCAAGAGAACAGAAGTTATTCAAGCGCGACAATGAAGATATCTTTGTTATTGTTCAAGAAGATCAGAAGTAAACTTCACTTCTACATTAAATCTTTATGCACCACTACTCCTTCTTTTAGTATTCTGGAACGTGAGAAAAGAGAAATATATTCTGATTGAATTGGGTCTCCTAAATGAAACCTAATAAAATTCACAAACTTATCCTTGAAGTTTCCTGTTCCATCATCTATCGCCTCAAAGGTATACAGATCAATATTCTCATGTTTAAAAAGCTCTAATTGCTCTAAGTCTTTAAAAACATCAATATTCGCAATTACGATCTTTTTATCTTTCGGCTGAAGTGGTGAAGAAATAGGGTTTTGAAAAAGAATTAGATCCGCCAACTCAACAATTTCTTCGCTGTTGTCTCTAATAAAACAACCTTCACGTGCATAATCATTATCACCATACCCACACTCCATTCCGGCATTGGACTGAATGTAAACATCAACAAACTTACTTATTGCCTTTACATCTTCAGGGGATGGCATTGCAGAAGTCGAGCATACACTTCCCTTTACGATTCCAATGTTATTCATATCCATATTCTTTTTTCATGGGAACATAACCCATATTCTTTCAATTATACACTTGTAATGGTACGGAATTAGTATTCCGTTTTATCCATTTTCTCTTCCCAGTTTTGAAACGCAACTATGGCTTCTTCGCGCATGAATTGAATTGTTTTTACACGTCTTTTCTCTACAGGAACATTAATTTCTTCGTAAATAAATGAATCATCAAAACCAATATCAGCAGCGTCATCTTTAGTATTTGCAAAATATAAGTTCTCTAATCGAGACCAGTATATAGCTCCTAAACACATTGGACAAGGCTCACAAGAAGAGTATATATCACAACCAATTAATTCAAAAGAATTCAATGCTTTACATGCTTTTCTAATTACGTTTACTTCTGCATGAGCTGTGGGGTCGTTATCAATGGTTACACTGTTTGAACTTTCAGCGATTATTTTACCATCTTTTACGATGACCGCGCCAAAAGGACCTCCTCCGTTTGCAACACTTACTTTAGAAAGTTCTATTGCCTTTCTCATGTACTCTTTTTGTATGTCGTTCATTTGCATTGATTTTGTCTAAAATTAGAAAAAGAAAAGATATATAAAAAACTTGAGCCATAAAAAAGTCCCGACATTTCTATCGGGACCTAAATATAATATTCAAATGTTAAAGTTTAGTTGCTAAACATATCCTTTACCCTTTGAAAGAAACCTTTCTCTTTTCCATCTGGATTCGGTTGAAAGTTTTCACTATCTCTTAATTTCTCTATAATTTCCTGTTCTTCTTTAGAAAGGTTTTGAGGCGTCCACACATTGATATGTACAAACTGATCACCCATTCCGTAATTTTGAACACTTGGTAAACCCTTGCCTTTTAAACGCAACATTTTTCCACTTTGCGTTCCTGGCTCTACCTTAATTCTTGCTCTACTTTTAATTGTTGGCACTTCAATAGAAGCTCCTAAAGCAGCATCTGCAAAATTAATGAATGCTTCGTAATGAACGTTTTGTCCGTCACGACGTAATTCTTCGTGTTCTAAAACTTCAATTACTACAAGCAAATCTCCAGCGATTCCGTCAAACGGACCAGCGTTTCCTTTTCCACTTACAGAAAGCTGCATTCCATCCTCTACTCCTGAAGGAATATCTAATTCAATCACCTCTTCTTTGCGCTCTAACCCTTGGTTATCTGCTCCTGAAGGTTTTTTGTCGATGATTTTACCAGTTCCCTGACAATTAGGACAAGTTGAGGCAGTTTGCATTGCTCCTAAGAAGGTCTGAGTAACACGATTAACTCTACCTGATCCTTTACAGGTTTGACAATCTTTAAAAGTAACCCCACTTGCGTTGACAAGTTTGTTGACACGAATTTTCTTCTTTACTCCTTCAGCAACCTCATCAAGTGTTAACTTAATCTTTACACGAAGATTTGTACCTCTCGCAGTTCTTTGTCGGGTTTGTCCACCCCCTCTTCTACCACCGCCGCCGAATCCACCGCCGAAAATATCACCAAATTGAGAGAATATGTCATCCATATCCATACCTCCAAATCCACCTCCACCAGAACCATCAACCCCTGCATGACCAAATTGGTCATAGCGTTGTTTCTTTTGTTCGTTTGCTAAAACTTCATAAGCTTCGGCTGCTTCCTTAAACTTATCCTCTGCTGCAGTATCATCAGGATTTTTATCAGGGTGATATTTTAAAGCAAGTTTACGGTATGCCTTTTTAATCTCTGCAGCTGTTGCAGATTTACTGACACCCAAAACTTCATAATAATCTCTTTTTTGACTCATAATAAATTTTATTGACCAACTACGACCTTAGCATATCGCAATACTTTGTCATTTAGAAAATATCCTTTTTCAACTACGTCTACAACTTTTCCTTTTTGCTTCTTGTCAACAGGGATATTAGTAATTGCTTCGTGGTGATCGATATCAAATACCTCACCTTTACTATCCATTGCCTTCAATCCTTTAGATAAAAGTGCATTGTTAAACTTGTTGTATATCAATTGGAATCCTTCTTTGATTGCATCTGCATCACTCGAAGTTTGATTGTTGTCCATCGCACGTTCGAAATCATCAAGAATTGGAAGCATATCTTTTACAACACCTTCGCTGGCATTCATAATTAAATCGCCTTTCTCTTTGATTGTTCTCTTTCTGAAGTTCTCGAAATCTGAGTACAAACGCAAATATTTATCGTTCAACTCGGTAAGCTTCATTTCCAATTGCTCTTCAACTGATAACTCTTGAGTTACTGTTTCCTCAGCATCTACATTTTGAGTTTCTCCAGCTTGTTCAGCTGCATTTTGTGCCTCTTCAGATGCATGAGCATTTCTTTCAGCTTCTTCGTCTTTATCTCGTCTTCCCATTTTTATCGTTTTTAAACCAAAAACCCTTACGCAAAATCATTGCCATTCTTTAGATATAGACAATCTGTCATAAGTTGTTACAGAATGCCGTAATAGTGTCAGTTTTAATGGCAAATAACCCATGACAAAAGTGCTTTTAAAGACACATTATATTTCGTATTTTTGAGTTTTAAAATCAAGTTTTATGAAAATATTATTATCTCCAGCTAAATCTTTGGATTACGATTTAAAAATCGAAACCCCATTTACAGAGCAGGCTCACTTTTTAAAAGAAGCAGATTACCTTGCAAAGAAGCTACAAAAAAAGTCCAAAAAAGAGTTGGGAACACTCATGAAGCTTTCAGAGAACTTGAGCGATTTGAATCATAAACGCTATCAAGAATGGGAAGAACCTACCGTTCTGAATGAAAATGCCCAACCTGCAGTAACCGTATTTACCGGAGAAGTGTATAAAGGATTAGATGTAGGAACTTTTTCTGAAAAAGATTTCAAAAATGCACAAAAAGACCTGATGATTCTTTCTGGGTTATATGGTATTTTAAAACCACTAGACTTAATGTATCCATACCGTTTAGAAATGGGTACGCGTTGGAACATCACTCCAAACACTAAAAACCTTTATAACTATTGGGCTTCCCAATTGGCCGATTTTATCAATAAGGAAACAAAAGAAAACGAAGTGATTGTCAACTTAGCTTCTAATGAATATTTTAAAGCTGTCGATAAAAAGATACTCAAACCACGCATCGTCACCCCAGTTTTTAAAGACTTAAAAGGAGACCAATTCAAAATCATTATGATGTATGCTAAACATGCGCGCGGTGCTATGGCAAGAGATATTATTCAAAATCAATATCAAGACATAGAGGATTTAAAAGGATATAATGTGGATGGGTATTCATACAAAGAAGATATGTCTACAGAAGATGAATGGGTTTTTGTTCGGTAAACTCTACCTCCTCCTTTACAGGTAAATTCTTTTTTATTTCCCTTGCGATGTGTTACATTTGCATCAGCATAGGCGTTTTGGACGATAAAGCGCTTCGAAATTGATAAAAACAACAACATATGAGTACAACAACAGAGAAATTATCTTCAGCAGACTTGATCAAAATGGAAGAGAAATACGGAGCGCACAACTATCATCCACTGCCAGTTGTTTTGGCAAAAGGTGAAGGAGTTCACGTATGGGATGTTGAAGGGAAGCATTATTATGATTTCCTTTCTGCATATTCAGCAGTAAATCAAGGTCACTGTCACCCACATATAATTGGAGCATTAAAAGACCAAGCTGAAACACTTACATTGACGTCTCGAGCTTTTTACAATGACACTTTAGGTCCATTTGAAAAGTACGTTACAAAGTTTTTTGGTTTTGATAAAGTATTGGCAATGAACTCTGGTGCTGAAGCAGTAGAGACAGCAATAAAATTGTGTAGAAAATACGCTTACGAAGTTAAAGGAATTGCAGAAAATCAAGCGAAAATAATTGTTTGTGACGACAACTTCCACGGAAGAACCACAACGATTATCTCTTTCTCAAACGACGAGAATGCACGTAAGAATTTCGGTCCCTACACACCAGGATTCATTAAAATTCCATACAACGATACAGATGCTTTGAAAAAAGCATTACAAGAAGAAAATGTTGCAGGATTCTTAGTTGAACCTATTCAAGGAGAAGCTGGGGTATTTGTTCCAGATGAAGGATACTTAACCAAAGTTAGAGAGTTATGTACTGAAGCTGGAGTATTGTTTATCGCTGATGAAGTTCAAACTGGAATTGCGCGTACGGGTAGAATTTTAGCATGTGACCACGAAAACGTAAAACCTGACATTCTAATCTTAGGAAAAGCTATTTCAGGAGGAGTTTATCCAGTATCAGCTGTATTGGCAGATGATCATGTAATGGGTGTTATCCAACCTGGTCAACATGGTTCTACATTTGGTGGAAACCCATTGGCTGCGAGAGTTGCAGTTGCTGCACTTGAAGTAATCGAAAATGAAGGTTTAGCTGAAAATGCTGAAAAAATGGGGCAATTGTTCCGTAAAGAAATGAACCGCATCATTGACAACACGGACTTAGTAACTAAGGTACGTGGAAAAGGATTGTTGAATGCAATTTTGATCAACGATACTCCAGAAAGCACCACTGCTTGGGATATGTGTATGGCAATGAAAGAAAATGGTTTAATCGCTAAACCTACGCACGGTAACATTATCCGTTTTGCTCCACCATTGGTGATGAATGAAGAAGAAATGATGGAATGCGTTGCGATTATTGAAAAAACAATTACTGAATTTAAAAAGTAGTTTTCAAACTCTAAATATTAGGAAAAGCTGACTGAGAAGTCAGCTTTTTTTGTTTGGAAAAGTTTACCTTTTTTATAGTTAGTTTACTTCTTTATTAAATATCAGTCTGTTTATATTTAACTTAGCCATCCGAATCAATATTGAAAACGAATTTACTGCGCACGGAGGGAAATAATTATCCTTCTTGAAAACTTTCATTTTTCAATTATGATTCTTTTTTTGTAAAATATAATTCGAAATTATTTTAGATAAATGGCACTTTTTTCAACAATTAGGAATGGCTAAAAACCTCTATGGAAATGAATGTCTTAAAAACTATAAAAGAATGAAATTGAAAACGACAGCTTACATAGCTATGACAATGATCATAATGACAGCATGTTCTGCTAACAATGATGAACATGATGCCTCAGGTTCGTTTGAAGCCACGGAAATTATTATTTCTTCTGAAGCAAATGGAAAGATAGAGTACCTATCAATTGAAGAAGGCCAAAAGCTTGAAGAGAATCAACATGTTGGTTTAATAGATACAACACAGCTTTATCTGCAAAAAATGAACTTGTTTTCTAATTCAGAAGGGGTACAAAATTCTTCTTTAAGAAACCAAATCGTCTCTTTAGAAAGGGAAAAAGAACAGGCTTTGAAAACTTTAAAGGAAAATGAGACAAGCAGTAAAAAACTAGAGGGCATCAATAAAGCGATAGAAAAGTTACAAAAACAACTTGCTGAAGACCTTTCCAAACTACAGAAAAAAAGTGAAAACATTTCTAATCAAAGTTCGTCTTTAGAAATCCAAATGGCACAAATTGAGTATGGTTTAAAAAAATCAAACATCATTAGTCCAATTGCGGGAACAGTACTCACAAAGTATGCTCAAGCAGGCGAATTGGCAAACATGGGGAAACCATTATTTAAAGTGGCAGACATCAACGATATGACTTTACGTTTATACGTAACCAATGACCAACTTACAACACTTAAACTCAATGATACTATTCAAATATTCGTAGATCAATCTAAAAATAATAAAAAAACTTACAACGGTGTAATTACATGGATTTCAGACAAATCAGAATTCACACCGAAAACAATTCAAACTAAAAATGAAAGAGCAAATTTGGTTTATGCTATAAAAGTATCAGTGAAAAATGATGGATATTTAAAGATAGGAATGTATGGTCAAGTAAAGTTTGAATCTCAATAAGGGCTTTATAAATTAATGACAACTATGATTCGAGTTAATGACTTAAGAAAAAACTATCACTCTCAATCCTCCAATAAATTTGCAGGTATTGGAAGTAAAGACAATATTGAGGAAGGTCTTTCATTTTCTGTTTCAAAAGGTGAGGTTTTTGGTG
>Ga0209075_1001833_pt1 | contig 19488 bp, 15 predicted proteins | sample Stecom2011_FD_187523 | JGI IMG/M metagenome (GOLD analysis project Ga0209075, IMG submission 187523) | Agricultural soil microbial communities from Utah to study Nitrogen management - Steer compost 2011 (SPAdes) (version 2) | ecosystem: Environmental > Terrestrial > Soil > Agricultural land...
CCCGGTTCAGAAATATTAATGTCCCCGAGCATTGCATACGAAGCGGTTGTTCCTCCTGTTGTCGGATCAGTACAAAGTGAAATATAAGGAATCTGAGCCTCTGCCAGCTGAGCCAGTTTAACCGAAGTTTTGGCCATTTGCATAAGCGAATAAGCCGCTTCCATCATACGAGCTCCACCTGATTTCGAAATCATCACAAATGGAACCTTGTTTTGAATGGAATATTCAATAGCTCTGGATATTTTTTCACCCACAACCGACCCCATCGAACCTCCGATAAATGCAAAGTCCATACATGCCACTACCAAATCTTTACCCTTTGATTTTCCGACTGCCGTTCGAACTGCATCCTTAAGTTTAGTCTTTGATATCGTATCTTTTAGACGATCTGAATACTTTTTAGTATCCTCAAATTTCAATGGGTCTTTAGAAGTCATATTAGCGTCTAACTCCTTAAATTTGTTGTCGTCAAATAATATTTCGAAATATTCTTTACTGCCAATTCTTACGTGATAATCATCTTCCGGACTTACGTAAAAATTCTTTGCCAATTCTTCTGCATCGACAATTTTCCCGGTTGGCGACTTATACCACAACCCTTTCGGAACATCTCTCTTTTCTTCTGTTGGAGTTTGAATCCCTTTTTCTGTTCTTTTAAACCAAGATGACATATTTTCTTTTTATTTGAGTGGAAGTTTAAGGTTTGAAACTATTCTTAAACTTTAAATTATAATGTATTTACGTTATTTAAATCAGCAAACGCTTGTTCTAAACGCTTATTGAATGTCATTTCTCCTTCACGAATCCATTTTCTAGGATCGTAATGTTTTTTGTTTGGCACATCTGCTCCTTCTGGATTTCCGATTTGAGTTCTCAAATAATCAATTTTAGAGTTCATATAATCACGGATTCCTTCTGTAAAGGCAAACTGTAAATCAGTATCAATATTCATTTTGATAACTCCGTACGAAATTGCTTCTCTAATCTCTTCAAGGCTTGAGCCTGAACCTCCATGAAAAACGAAATCAATTGGGTTGTGCCCTGTTCCGAATTTTTGTTGAACGTACGCTTGTGAGTTTTTTAATATTTTAGGCGTCAATTTCACATTCCCTGGCTTATACACTCCGTGTACGTTTCCGAAAGCTGCTGCAATGGTAAATTGATCAGAAACTTTTTTCAATTCTTCGTAAGCATACGCCACTTCATCGGGTTGCGTATATAATTTTGAACTATCTACATCCGAATTATCCACTCCGTCTTCTTCTCCTCCAGTAATTCCTAATTCGATTTCGAGTGTCATTCCCATTTTGCTCATTCTCTCTAAATATTTTTTAGAGATTTCGATATTTTCTTCAATCGGTTCTTCTGATAAATCTAGCATGTGAGAGCTATACAGCGGTTTTCCGGTTTGTTTAAAATGCTCTTCACTCGCATCTAGAAGCCCATCAATCCAAGGCAATAAATTTTTAGCACAATGGTCAGTGTGCAAAATAACCGTAGCTCCATACAATTCTGCTAATGTATGAATGTGTTTTGCTCCTGCAACTGCTCCTGCGATGGCTGCTTTTTGGTTTTCGTTCGAAAGTCCTTTTCCTGCATTAAAAGCAGCTCCTCCATTCGAAAACTGGATAATAACTGGAGCCTTAAGCTTTGCAGCTGTTTCCAAAACTCCATTTATAGAACTAGAACCTACTACATTTACTGCAGGTAGTGCAAATCCTTTTTGCTTGGCATAATTGAAAACATCCTGAACTTCCTTACCTGTAGCAACTCCGGGCTTAATGTTATGACTCATTGTGTTGTGTTGTTTAAAAATTTAATGTAGCAACAAAAATAGCAAATATTTTTCAGTTTGCTCTATTAGAAAAACTTCCAAAATAAAAAAAGTCACTAAAAAGTGACTTTTCATTTTTTTATTAGGTGCTTTTGGTTATTGCAACAACTTTATCATTTCTTGATTCTCTTGAATTTTAGCATGGTCTAAAGCTGTTTTCCCGCTATTGTCTTTTATACTTTTATTTGCTCCCTTTTCTAGAAGTTTTTTTGCAATGTCGGTCTGTCCGAAAGTAGCCGCAAAAATCAAAGCAGGAGCATTGTTAAAATTCGAAAGGTTAACATCTGCTTTGTATTCTAACAATAAATCCACCATTTTTGGATAGGCTTTGAAGGTTGCTCCCATTAGTGCTGTATTTCCGTTTGAGTCTTGAACATCCGGATTTGCTCCTTTATCCAAAAGAAATTTTGCAGCTTCGTAACTTTCGTTATAAACAGCCAGAATTAAAGGTGTAAAACCACGTTTGTCTGTTTGGTCTACATGTATTTCTTCTGTCCATATTTTTTCTAAATCAGCCACACTATTGTCTCGTGCTACCTGAAAAATATCTTGTGCCTCGATAGGTAGATGACATAAAACTGCAATTATCAAACTTATACTAAACTTCTTCATTTTATTAGTCTATTATTTTTTAGCTAAATATTCTTGAATGTCATTTAACTTCAAATTTGTTTCTTTCAACAAACGATTACCATACTCTGTATCTGCCTGATAAAAATATGCAATCATTTTTTTAGTGATTACTTTGTTGTTAACCGAATTCAGGGCTCCAGAAAGATTCTTTATCAAGTTATCTTTGTCTTTTTTAGAGAACGAACGATACAAATCTCCTGCTTGAGCAAAGTTATTTTCCTTATCAATAACAGCTTGTGTAGTGGTTGTACCAGCAGGGAAAACGGATTTAGAATATTTGAATTTAGTATCTTCCTTTACGCCTGGATTATTAGTTGATGGTTGATAATTCACATCTCCCGTTTGCGGACGCATCGACATATACCCATCTTGGTTATAGGTAGTTACTTTGGCATTTTTCGATTGATTAACCGGAATCTGTTGGAAGTTTCCTGTTAATCTGTGACGTTGTGTGTCTGCATAAGAAAACAAACGTCCTTGTAGTAATTTATCTTCTGAAGGTTCGATTCCTGGTACTAAAGTCCCTGGAGAAAAAGCAGCTTGCTCTATATCTTGGAAGTAATTATCCGGATTTTTGTTCAACGTCATCGTTCCTACAAATACTGATTTAATCAATTCTTCTGGCCAAACCTTAGTCACGTCTATCGGATTGAAATCTAATTTATCGAAATCCTCTCTTTTAAGCATTTGTACGTACAAATCCCATTGTGGATAATTTCCTTTTTCTATCTCGTGATACAAATCAAGTGTTGCATGCTCTATACTGTGTGATTGAATTTTTGCCGCTTCTTCTGCAGTTAGGTTTCTTTCACCTTGTTTTGGTCTCCAATTGTATTTTACGTAAGTAACTTCTTCTTTGTCATTTACCCATTTAAAGGCATGTACTCCGTTTCCTACCATTTCGCGATAGTTGGCAGGTGTTCCATAATCCGAAAATAACCAAGTAAGCATGTGCGTTGATTCAGGTAAGTTTGAGAAAAAGTCAAAAACTCTGTTTGGATCAGACGCTCCATTAGTAAGCGGGGAAGGTTTAAAAGCATGAACCATATCCGGGAATTTGATGGCATCACGAATAAAGAATACAGGTAAGTTATTTCCTACTAAATCATAATTCCCTTGTTCTGTGTAAAACTTAACTGCAAAACCTCTAGGGTCACGATAGGTTTCGGGAGAACCTTGTTGATGTGTTACCGTTGAAAATCGCACAAACAAAGGAGTTGTTCGTCCTGCTTGAGCCAAAAAATGAGCCATCGTAACATCTGAAAAGTCTTGTGCTGCTACAAATTCTCCGTAAGCTCCTGCACCACGAGCATGAACTACTCTTTCTGGAATTCGTTCTCTATCAAAAGCAGCTAATTTTTCGATCAAATGAATATCTTCTAATAAAACTTGACCGTTATTACCAATTGTTTTAGAGTTTTGGTTGTCTCCTACTGGAGCTCCTGTGTTGGTAGTAAGTGTTTGTGAAATTCCTAAAACGGAAAACGCAAGTGCTAAAGTTAAAACTGTTTTTCTCATAAGTATGTTATCTTGTTTTTTACAGTAACAAAGATAACTCGAGAGAATTTCTTTTTAATAGTTTTTAATTATTGTTATTTATAAAACAATAGCAAAAAACTATTGGCTTGGATTGTAAAATAAAACAGGTCAGTGATTGCTTACTGACCTGTCTGTAATACTTATAATTAAAAAGTTTATCCTAAAGTAACTCTTTTGAATCCTACGATTTCTACACCTCCAAAAGACTTCACATAATCAGCTACTTTTTTGCTATCATCTTTGATAAAGTTTTGGTCAAGTAGTGCTTTCTCTTGGTCTAATGTTGTGTTATCGCTGATAAAACGTTGAATTTTACCTGGAATAATTTTATCCCAAATCTGCTCAGGCTTCCCTTCTGCTTTAAGTTCTGCTTTAGCATCTTCTTCTGCTTGCTTAAGAACCTCTTCTGTCAGTTGAGCATAAGAGATGTATTTAGGAACATTTTTAAGTGTTTTTCCTAAACGAACTAATTCTTCGTTTTCTTTTTCGATAACAGCAATACGAGCATCTGTCTCGCTTGCAATAAAGGCAGGGTCAAAATCTTTGTACGAAAGTGTTTCCGCACCCATCGAAGCTACTTGCATCGAAATATCTTTTGCCAATTCTTCTGCTTTGTCAAAACTTTTAGATAAAGCCGTAACAGCTGCAATTCTGTTTCCGTGGATATATGATCCCACAAAAGCTCCTTCGATTACTTCAAAAGAACCAATTTCGATTTTCTCTCCGATAACTCCTGTTTGCTCAATAAGTTTATCAGCAACAGTCATCTCGTCGTTATATTTAGAAGCTAAGAAATCTTCTTTGCTGTTAAAATTTATAGCATTTTCAGCCAACTCTTTTGCTAGAGCTACGAAACCTTCGTTTTTACCTACGAAATCCGTTTCACAGTTAAGCGTGATTACAGCTCCTTTAGTATTGTCTGCGTTTACAAAAGCAATTGCAGCACCTTCTGAAGATTCTCTGTCAGAACGATTTGCTGCTACTTTTTGTCCTTTTTTACGAAGTACTTCGATTGCTTTATCAAAATCTCCTTCAGCTTCAACAAGCGCTTTTTTACAGTCCATCATTCCGGCACCTGTAATTTGTCTTAATTTATTTACGTCTGCAGCAGTGATATTTGCCATAATTATATTTTTTTATTTTTAAATTAATTTAAAAAAATCGTTGTGTGATTCAGGCGATAAAAATAACCATAAACCAGCACAACGACTTTATGATAAAGTTATTTTTATTCTTCTGTAGCTTTTTCTGCTTCCTGTGTAGGTTGCTCTACAGCTTGTTCTTTTTCTTCAACCTCTTGTGTGTTTCCTTTTTCAGAAGCACCTTCAATAATTGCCGAAGTAACCAACGATAAAATTTTATCGATAGATTTAGAAGCATCATCATTTGCAGGGATTACGTAATCTACCTCACGTGGGTCAGAGTTCGTATCCACCATTGCAAAAATTGGAATGTTTAATTTTTGAGCTTCTTTTATTGCGATGTGTTCAGCCATAATGTCAACCACAAAAAGAGCCGCTGGGATTCTTGTCATATCGGCGATAGAACCCAAGTTTTTCTCTAATTTTGCACGAAGACGATCAACCTGAAGTTTCTCTTTTTTAGAAAGTGTATCAAAAGTACCGTCTTTTTTCATTCTATCGATAGAAGCCATTTTCTTTACGGCTTTTCTGATAGTAACGAAGTTTGTAAGCATACCACCCGGCCATCTTTCAGTAATGTAAGGTTGGTTAGCAGCTTTTGCTTTTTCAGCTACGATGTCTTTTGCTTGTTTTTTGGTCGCAACGAATAGAATTTTACGACCTGATGCAGCAATTTTTTTAAGAGCTTCACTAGCTTCTTCTATTTTGGCTGCAGTTTTGTATAAGTTGATGATGTGGATTCCGTTTTTCTCCATATAGATATAGGGAGCCATATTCGGATTCCATTTTCTGGTCATGTGTCCAAAATGAACACCTGCCTCTAATAATTCTTTTACTTCAATTTTGTTTGCCATTTTTTCTAAATAGTTTACGTTCTGTTGTAGTAAGCAATGATTAAGTAGCTTTTCGGTTAAGTGAAAACGGTCTTAATCATTTAGATGCTAAACTAAGCTCCCAACGCATCGGGACGAGCAACAATAACTTGATTTTAATTTCAATAATAAATGAACGATAATATTAACGTTTAGAGAATTGGAATCTTTTACGAGCTTTCTTCTGTCCGAATTTTTTACGCTCCACCATTCTTGGGTCTCTAGTTAATAGTCCTTCAGGTTTAACAATAGTTCTGTTTTCTGCATCTACCTCGCAAATTGCACGAGCGATAGCCATACGAACAGCCTCTGCCTGACCTGTAACTCCACCTCCGTATACGTTTACTTTTACATCAAAGTTTTCTTCGTTTCCTGTTAAAGAAAGTGCTTGTTTAACTTTGTACTGTAATGTAGCTGTTGTGAAGTAGTCTTTTAGTTCTCTTTTGTTTACTGTAATATTTCCTGATCCTTCAGAAAGATAAATACGAGCAACTGCGGTTTTTCTTCTACCAATTTTGTGGATAACTGCCATTACTTCAAATCGTTTAGGTTAACGGTTTTAGGTTGTTGAGCCTCATGCTTGTGCTCAGAACCTACATTTACACTCAAATTACGGAATAATTGTGCTCCTAATTTGTTTTTAGGCAACATTCCTTTTACAGCTTTTTCTACTAAAATTGCAGGATTTTTTGCCTGAATTTCTTTAGCTGTTAAACTTCTTTGTCCTCCTGGATAGCCTGTGTGACGGATATACGTTTTATCCTCAAGCTTGTTTCCGGTAAGGTTGATTTTTTCTGCGTTGATAATAATTACATTATCTCCACAGTCTACGTGAGGTGTGAAACTTGGTTTGTATTTACCTCTCAAAAGCATCGCAACTTTTGAAGCTAAACGTCCCAAATTGTGACCCTCCGCATCCACTACAACCCACTCTTTTTGTACAGTGGCCTTGTTAGCTGAAACTGTTTTGTAGCTTAATGTGTTCACAATAAAAATTTTAAATTAAACATTCCATTCCCAAATAAGGGAGTGCAAAAGTACAATTAATAATTTGAATTGCAAACGTATAGATGTTTTTTTGGAAAGTTTTGCACAATTTTCTTAACAGCAAGTCCTTATAGCTTAAATATTGGTTTTATTTTTTTATTCGCAGCACTTATAAATATGCGAAACGAAGACGGATTGTGGTTTTGAACAAACACAAATTCCACAGGCAAAAAAACTAATTTATTTCCTCTGCCACATCCAATTCAACTTTCAGGTTTTTGATGATAAATTCTTGTCTGTCAGGAGTATTTTTACCCATATAAAACTCTAATAGTTTTTCGATAGACATTGCTTTATCCATCATTACAGGGTCCAGACGAATACTTTCTCCTATAAAGTGTTTAAATTCATCCGGAGAAATCTCTCCCAAACCTTTAAATCGAGTTATTTCAGGTTTAGGTTGTAATTTTTGAATTGCATTTCTACGCTCGTCTTCCGAATAACAATAAATAGTTTCTTTTTTATTGCGAACTCTAAAAAGTGGCGTTTGTAGTATATATAAATGTCCGTCTTTTATTAATTCGGGGAAGAATTGCAAGAAGAACGTAATCAGCAGTAGTCGAATATGCATTCCGTCTACGTCAGCATCGGTAGCTATAACTATATTGTTATATCGGAGGTTTTCCATATCTTCTTCAATATCCAAAGCAGCTTGCAACAGATTAAACTCCTCATTTTCGTAAACGATTTTTTTATTCATTCCATACGAATTGAGAGGCTTTCCACGAAGTGAAAAAACAGCTTGCGTATTTACATTTCGTGATTTGGTAATTGACCCACTTGCCGAATCCCCTTCCGTAATAAAAAGCGTACTTTCTAAGCTCAACGGATTTTTAGAATCCGTCAAATGCACCCTACAGTCACGTAATTTTTTATTGTGAAGACTGGCTTTTTTGGCTCTTTCTCTTGCTAGTTTTCTGATTCCCGAAAGTTCTTTCCTTTCACGTTCTGCTTGTAGTATCTTGCGAAGTAAGGCATCAGCAATTTCTGGATTTTTGTGTAGAAAATTATCAAGGTTCGTCTTTACAAAATCATTAATGTATGTACGAACTGTTGGCATGTCGGGACCCATATCGGTAGAACCCAATTTGGTTTTGGTCTGTGACTCGAAAACAGGCTCAATAACCTTGATGCTGATGGCACTTACGATTGATTTTCGAATGTCAGCAGCCTCAAAAGGCTTGTTGAAAAACTCACGGATGGTTTTGGCTACAGCTTCTCTAAAAGCTCCTAAATGCGTTCCTCCTTGAGTAGTGTTTTGTCCGTTTACGAACGAATGATATTCTTCGGAATATTGAGTCTTGCTGTGAGTAATTGCCATTTCGATATCCTCTCCCCTAAGGTGGATGATCGGATAAACCATATCGTCTTCGTTGATGGTTTCTTCCAACAAATCTTTTAGTCCGTTATCCGAAAAGAATTTTTCTCCGTTGTAAATTATCGTCAATCCTTGATTCAGGTAACAATAATTTTTGAGCATTCGAATTACATATTCATTACGGAATTTGTAATTTTTAAAAATAGCCTCATCTGCAATAAAACTAACTTTTGTTCCTTTTCGTCGTGTGGTTTCGGTGATATCTTCTTCGGATGTTAGATTCCCTGCCGAAAATTCGGCTGCTTTCATTTGATTATCCCTTACGGATTCCACTCTGAAATAATTTGACAAAGCATTTACTGCTTTAGTTCCGACTCCATTAAGTCCAACTGATTTTTTAAATGCAAGTGAATCATACTTCCCTCCCGTATTCATTTTGGAAACCACATCAACTACTTTTCCGAGCGGAATTCCACGTCCATAATCACGAACCGTAACAATTTTGTCCTTAATAGTAACTTCTATGGTTTTCCCCACTCCCATTACGAATTCGTCAATGGAGTTGTCGATAACCTCTTTTAAAAGAATATAAATTCCATCATCAGGCGAAGAACCATCACCTAATTTCCCGATATACATTCCGGGGCGCATTCTGATATGTTCCTTCCAATCGAGTGAACGTATGTTATCTTCGGTATATTGTGTTTCCTGCATAATTAAGTCTTAAAGTCAAATGTCTTAAAGTCTGTTTCTGACGAAAAGATGTTTTGGAGTTTACAAAAGTAGTAATTTATTTCTCCAATTTCACAGAAACCGAATTGATACAATATCTCATTCCTGTTGTTTCCTGTGGCCCGTCATCAAAAACGTGTCCGAGGTGTCCGTTGCAGTTGGCACACAAAACCTCGACCCGTTTCATTCCGAATGATGAGTCTTCTTTGTAGATTACATTTTCTTTGATAGCTTTGTCAAACGAAGGCCAACCACAATTTGATTCAAACTTGGCACCAGAGGTGAAAAGCGGATTTCCGCAACCTGTACAAGAATATGTTCCGTCTTCGAAAACATCCCAATATTTTCCTGTAAAAGCACGTTCAGTTCCCTTTTGACGTAAAATATGATATTCTTCATCCGTTAATTTTTCTTTCCATTCTTGTTCACTAAATTCTTTCGGATCTTTCATACTTGTTAGTTTTTCATTATTAGTCACAGCCAAAAAAGAATGTTTGTTTTTCAGCATTTTATGAGTTTCGTCAATATAGATATAAAGATCATCGCTATGTGGGTCCACTTCTGTTTGGTTTCCTTTTAGGTGCCCCAAACGAACGATAATCAAATCGTCTTCAGGAATGACAATTACAAATTGTCCGAGATGTCCTCTCATATAAAAAATTTCTTTCCCAAGATGGTTCGAAAGCCAAAATCCATAGCCATATGGGGCGCCCTCAAAACGTGGATGTGTAGATAATTCCACAAAAGCAGAATCTAAAAGTTGTTGTCCGTTCCAATTCCCTTTGTTTTTGTAGAGTTTCCCGAGTCGGGCAAAGTCTCGAGCATTGCTTGCAATACAACAATAAGCTTTTTCAATTCCGTTAGGATTATCCACTTGCCAAAAAGCTTCGTTTTCGCTACCCAGAGGTTTCCAAAAATGCTTGGAGACGTAATCAGTTAGCTTTTCTCCCGTTGCTTTTTCAATAACCATTGCTAAAAGCTGTGTGTCTCCGCTGGAATACTTAAAACTTTGTCCCGGTTGTTCAGTAGTCTTTAAGTTTAAAATAACTTTTCTCAAATCATCATCAAAATAAGCTCTAGTAACTATGGAAAATGGGCTGTAATATTTTTCATCCCAATTCAGCCCTGAAGCCATCGAGGATAAATCACCAACAGTCATTTTGCCTGCCAGGCCTTCTGAAAATTCAGAAAAAAAATCAGAAACAGGCTGTTCTAAACTTTTAATTTTTCCTTCCATAATCGCTTTTCCTAAAGCAGCAGAAACATAGCTTTTAGCTATAGAAAAAGAATTGGTATGCGAGTTTTTATCGTATCCATCAAAATAACTTTCGTGCCAAATACTGTCGTTTTTGATAATCAGAAAAGCAATGGTATTCAACTCGTCATGAGTATTCAACAGCCTTTGGGTGGCAGGAGTATTATTATAGCCTTCTGAAACATTCCAAGGTTGAGCTGTTCCATTTTTGATAATTCGATTGTCAAAGTAATTAAAATCGTCCAAAAAAGCAGTTTTATATCCGTTGAAATACGTTACACGGACTGCCTTTACTATATAGTCTACATCAAACATATACATCAATAGCACAATTCCCGAAAGGGGAATAACTATCCAAGGAAAAAGTTTCTTAACGAATTTCATAACCAAAAATTACACTCCCATAAAAGTATAAAAAAAATCTGAACCTAAAATGATTTTTTTAGATTCAGACATTTAATATTTTAAAAATCAAAAACTTACTTTTTCCTTTTAAAAATAGTTCTAAGTAAATAGGCTAAAACAGCACCTTTAGCACCTTTGGTAAAAGTATCGACAGTTCCTATTGCTAAATCTGGTAAGACCGAAACAAAACTCAAAGATTCTTTGGTTTCTTCACCTTTGAGCAATAATTTCCTATAATGAATCTCTTTTTTTAGTTTCAGTATCTTTAAATCCTGTTCGATTTGCTTGCTTGAAGTATATTTTTTGTGTCCCATTTTTAGTCTTCGTCGTTATAAAAAATTTCAGAAAGTTTTTCGATAATAGGTTTTTCTATTTTGTTTCTCAACGCATAAATCAAAAGGCTCAGTAACAAATAAAAACCTCCTACAATTAAAAAACCTAAAGCAAAGTTGTCTAAGGCATATCCGATAGCAATAGCTGCAGCAACGGAAAAGAAGACAAACACCATCACCAACAAAACACCTATTAACAGTATTTTAAGCAAGGCTGATGATGATTTTGTGATGACATTAAAGACCCAAAGCTTATAATAAGCAAGATTACTATTTATGAGCTCCTGGGTTTGATCATGAACTTCCCGTATGTTTTCTTTTAATTTACCAAACATAAATGTGTCTATTTAGAAACAGAAGTTTTTTTAAGTTCTTCTAGTTTTTTTTCTAAGGCAACAATAACATCTTCTTTTTTCGCATCAACATCAGACAGCAACTCATCAAAGGTTGATTCTAAGTCCGCCTTAGCACGATTGGCCTTGATTTTTAATTTATCTGACAACTCTGAAAAAGATTGCTTAAAATCTTCCGAAGACTTGTCTAGGTTGTCTTTAATTTTCCTTCTCGTTTTTGATCCTTTGTCTGGGGCAAATAACACTCCGATTGCGGTTCCGATTGCAGCTCCTACCAAAATGGCTGCGGCTGCATTTCCTATTTTATTCGACATAATGTTTAAAATTTAAAGTTAATGAATGTTTTTTTAATAAATAAACAACGCAAATACCATACCGAATCATTCGATGAATTATTAAAATATATTGCTTAATAATAAATAAACTCACAAAAAGTTAAAATTTACAATAAAATTATGGAAAAATTAAACTCTGACGCAACCTTTTATTGATTCTCTCATCTTAAGTTTAAAGCTTTTGTATCGAAAGTGTCTCATCCGGACTAAAAAGACACCATGTCAAATTTAACACACTTATTTTTATGAAAATTTGTTTAATTAAGAAATTATTAAGAAGTTTGCATCTAACTAACTCAAAATAATTAAATATGAAATCAAGGTTTACTGGGATTTTAACGCTGTTTTTTGCGTTCATGATTCAGTTTTCTTTTGCACAAGAGAAAACAATTACGGGTACTGTGACTTCTGCTGAATACGGAGCTTTGATAGGAGCTGCTGTAACGGTTGACGGAACCACCCGGGGTACACAGACAGACGAGAATGGTGTATTCTCTATTTCTGCTCAACAAGGAGATGTTTTAACTGTTTCTTATGTTGGTATGAAAGACTCTAAAATTAATGTTGGAGTTTCTAATGTTTATAACGTAGCTATGCAAACGCAAGAACGAACTATTGAAGAAGTAGTTATTGTGGCATATGGTGCTCAAACAAAAGAATCCATCACTGGTTCTGTTGCGAGCATCAAATCGAAAGAAATCTCTAAAATTGTAACAGGAAACGTTACCCAAGGCTTGGTAGGTAAAGTTGCTGGGGTTCAAGTTACCAACGGTACAGGTATGCCAGGTGATGGAGCTACCATTCGTATTAGAGGTATTGGTTCTTTATCTGTTGGAACTCCTCCGTTGTATGTTGTTGATGGAATTCCTTTCTATGGGAATATTAATTCAATCAACACACAAGACATAGAGTCAATGACTATTCTAAAAGACGCTTCAGCAGCAGCTCTTTATGGTAGTAGAGGTGCAAGTGGTGTAATTATTATTACGACTAAAAAAGGAAGAGAAGGAGAATCACTAATTACTGTTGACTCTAGAGTTGGATTTGCAACTAGAGCAGTAAAAGATTATGATTTTGTAGACTCTCCATCCTCTTATTATGAGGCATATTTTCAAGGACTTAAAAACACTTATATGTTTAACGGCATTGGAATGAATGCAAATCAAGCTGCAAATCAAGCTGCTGCAAACTTAATTACTGGAGATCAAGGATTGGCGTATAATGCTTATTCTGGTATTGCTAATGGATCTCTTGTTGATCCTGCTACAGGAGAGTTTACAGGAGGAGGGACATTAAAGTATAATGAGGATTGGAATGATTATTTGTTTGGAAGTGGACTGTTTACCCAGACTAATTTTGGTCTTTCAGGAGGTAGTGCAACATCTTCTCACTATTTTTCTTTAGGATATGAGAAAAATGACGGATATGTAGTGAACTCAGGTCTTCAAAAAATAACCACAAGATTGAAATTAGATTCTAATATTGGTGAACGAGCTAAAGTCGGTGCAAATATCGGTTATTCAAACACAACACAGGATTATTTAGACGGATATACAGGTGGAACAACCTATAGTAGCCCTTTTTATTGGGTAAGAAATGTTGCTCCAATTTATCCTGTTAGAGCTTATGATTTTGATGGTAATCCTATATATAATTCTCTTGGTGATCATGTATTTGATGATGGTACTGGAGCTGGAGGCTTATCTCCTGTAAGACCTTTTGGTAGCTTACAGCATCCATATGCTACTGCTATAAATGATTATAAGAGAAGGGTAAGAGACAATTTATTTGCAACAGGTTATCTTGACTATAAAATTGCTGATGGTCTTGTGTTTACTTATAGCCTTACTGGGGAACTCACAAACGGAAATAACTGGAGTTTAGATACTCAGCTTTACGGTGATGCAGTTGGTGCTGGAGGTAGAGTGTCAAATAGTTCTTTTAGACAATTTTCATTCACTCAACAACAGTTGTTGAAATATAACAAGAGGTTTGGAAATCACGGATTAGATGTTTTATTAGGACACGAAACATTAGATAGAAGTTATGATTATGTTCAGGCAGATAGACAGAATATGTTATTTGACAGCCCTTATGTTGATCACGCTTCTGTTTTCCAACCTGGCTTTGGAGGTGGAGAAGATTATTCATTAGAAGGATTTATTGGAAGAATAGCATATGATTATAACAATAAATATTACGTTAATCTTAGTGCTAGACGTGATGGGTCTTCGAGATTCCATAAAGATCACAGATGGGGTAATTTCTATGGAGCAGGTGTTGCATGGAGAGTTTCTCAAGAATCTTTTATGGACAATGTGTCTTGGGTTAATGAATTTAGATTGAAAGGAAGTTTCGGACAACAAGGAAACGATGAAATAGGGTATAATACACCTTACTTGACCCCTTACACTATCAATCCAACAACAGACACGTCTTTACCTATTTCGTTCAATCCTTCAAGTTATTTAGGAAATCCTAATATCAAATGGGAAACATCAACAAATATGAATATAGGCTTTGATGCTTCTTTATTTGACAGAAGATTAAACGTTGAAGTAGAATATTTCAAAAAAGAAATAACAGATATGTTGTTTAATAGACCACTAGCTCCCTCAACAGGGTTCAATGTTACTCCAGAAAACATCGGTGACATGAACAATAAAGGTATTGAAGTAACATTAAGTGGTGATGTGGTTAGAACAAATAATTTACTAGTTTCACTACATTTCAATGCAACAAGTTATAAAAATGAAATAACAAGAATGCCTAATAATGGTAAGGAAAACAACTTTATAGTTTCAGGTAGCTTTATAAGAGAAGAAGGAGGAGGTGCCTACGATTATTACATGAGAGAGTTTGTGGGTGTTAATCCAGCTAACGGTTCGGCATTATATTGGAAAAATGTTGATGACGATGACTTATCTCTGGGTAGAGAATTGACTGAAAATTTTGCTGAAGCAGATTTATATAGAATAGGCAAAACAGCTCTTCCTGATGTATATGGTGGTTTTGGAGCGAGCATAGCTTACAAAGGATTTGACTTAGGAATCGATTTTGCTTATCAATTAGGTGGATACGCAACAGACGGAGTTTGGCTAGCAGGTATGACTCTTTCACCTGGAGGAGGACTACATAATGATGCTTTTGATGCTTGGACACCGGAAAACACTTCAGCATCGCTACCTAGAATTGATATTGATGACCCTAATAATTATTATGCTGCAAGTACTTTAGCCCTAATTGAATCTGATTATTTAAGCATTCAAAATATTTCTATAGGTTACACTTTTAATACAGACATGATTAGAAAAGTTGGACTAAGTAATCTGCGTATTTACGGATTGGCTGATAACGTTCACTTATGGTCAAAACGTCAAGGATTTGATCCACGTCAAAGTGGAATAACAGGAGCTTCAGGGAATACATATTCTCTTTTACGTACGATATCATTTGGAGTTAATTTAGAATTTTAAAAAAATAGCTATGAAAAATAAAAGAATTTTTATAATTGGACTGTTCTCGCTTGCTTTAGTGTCTTGTTCTGAGGATTTTCTAGAGAAAGACTTTAGAAGTGACTTCTCGGATCAAACGTTAGCAGCTTTAGCAAGTTCCAATCCTGAAGCAGTTTTAACCATTGCTGACGGAATTGAAGGAGGGAATCAATTCTTCTTGAATGATTTTAGTACTGCTGGACATGGGAATATGCACGACGAGTTTGGACATATGGGATATAATTTAGGTTTCGACTTAGCAAGTAACGATATGGTTCAAACGTTGTCTCATTGGTTTGTAAATTATTATAATTATACAGCAAGAAACGAAAACAACCTTCGTACTGATGCTGTATGGCAGTTTTATTATAAAGTAATTTATAACATGAATTCTGGAATTAGAATGGTTCCAGAAGACACAACGATTCAAGAATTAAAAGAAATTAGAGGTAGAATGTTGGCAATGCGAGCTTTTGCTTATTTTCAATTAATAAGAGTTTATGGTAATGGAGACGTGGGTATTCCTATATATACGGAAAACCAAGCTCTTTCATCACGCCAGCCTACTGACGACATTAAAGCCCTAATACTAAGCGATTTGGAAGAAGCGTATGATTTGTTAGAAAATTATACAAGACCTAACAAAACAGTTGTAAATCAAAATGTTGTAGCCGGATTTTTAGCTCGATATCATTTAGAATATGGCAACTATCCTGAAGCTGCTTCTTATGCGGCTATTGCAAGAGGAACTTATTCTCCTATGGGATCTGCTGGATTAGCCGATGGATTTAACAAGATTGATAATTCTGAATGGATGTGGGGAGCTGACATAAACTCAACTACATCTACTTACTACGCGTCTTTCTTTTCGAATATTGGAAACTTGAACCCAGGATACGCTGGTCTATTACAATCTTATAAGTCAGTTGATAGAAGAATATTTGACAATATTTCTGAAACAGACTTAAGAAAAAACTGGTTTGTTGATGAGGGTAACCCTTTCGGTTTGCCAAAATACGCTAATGTTAAATTTATTGACGATACAGATTTTGAAGGTGATTATGTGTTTATGCGTGCAGCTGAAATGTATCTTATTGAAGCTGAAGCAAGATCTTATTTTGATGAAGCAGGCGCAAGACAAGTTCTTCATAATTTAATTGTAACAAGAGATCCGTCTTATACATTATCTACGAATTCTGGTACAGCGTTGTTAAACGAAATAAAAAAGAACAGAAGTATCGAACTGTGGGGAGAAGGTTTTTCTTTCTTTGATATGAAAAGATGGAATACCGGTTTAAATAGAACTTATGCAGGATCTAACCACGCAACTTTTGGATTTTTTGATTATCCTTCTGGCTCAGTTAAATTTATTTTTCAAATCCCATTGAGTGAAGTTAACGCTAATTCTGAGCTTGGTGCTCAAAATCCATTCTAAAAGTAGATTCAAATAATTTAAAAAATTATAATATGAAAAAAATATTTTCTTTAATTACATTTATCGTCTTTGCTTCTTTTGTAAGTTGCGAAGAATATGACCCAGGTGTAGAAGCTCCCTCTTCTCTGAGTTTTGAGTTTGCATCACGCACAGTAGCCTTTACTGACGACACTAATACCTATGAAGTTAATGTGTTTTCTACACAGAAATCTAATGTAGATAGAACGGTTCAGATAATTGTTATGGAAGGTCTGGATGCTGACCAACAGCCTTACACTACTGCTGAAGAAGGGGATTTCACTATTTCTACAACATCAGTAGTTATCCCTGCAGGAGAGTATGGAGGTTCTTTTGAAATTACTTTAAACCCTGAACTTCCTCTTACAGCTTCAAGATATGTAACTTTTGGAATTGTAACTCCTGAGAATTACGCTCTTAATACTACAAAAGATAAAATTAAGATTAATTATAACAGGCAATGTTTTTCTAACACAATAGTATTTAACTTAACTTTAGATCCATGGGGGACAGAGACTACTTGGGAAATTAAGGATAGTTCCGATCTTATAGTTCAACAAGGAGGTCCTTATATGGATGGTAATGGTCTTCAACCACAACCTGAAATGAGTTTTACATTAGAAGACGGTGATTATACTTTTACCATATATGATGTGTATGGCGATGGGCTGTCTGGTTCTACAACCTCTGGACCAGGAAGCTATCTTATAGCTAAAGATTGTGGCTCTCTTTTAATTCAAGGTGGAGGTGATTTTGGAGCTACGGCTTCACATACTTTTTCTTTACCATAAAACTGTTTAAAGTATTTAGGTATAAAAAAGAAAAGACTGTTAATTTCTTAACAGTCTTTTCTTACTTAATAATATTTAATTAATTATGAAAAAAATACTTTTAGTTATACTTTTTTTTAGTGCTATGATCTCTTGGTCTCAAAATAAAGAACCTGAATTAAAAACTAATACAAAAGAATTAAAAAAATTAAGCGAATTGGCTGAACAAAAATACAAGGCTGATTCAATTAAAATAGCAGCCTTTTTAAGGGCTAATCCAGCTTTTGAGCACAGATCTAAAACTAATGGAGTTCTTTATGAAATTGTTGAAATTGTTGAAGATAAACCTGTTTATAGGTCAACGGACAATCTAAGTTCTTCAATGGCAACTAAAACAAACTCTTTACAAGTCGGAGGAACTTTAGGATTAAATTTAACAGGTAATAATATGGCTATTGGTGTTTGGGATGGTGGGCATGTGTTAAAAACTCATGTTGAATTTCAAATGAATGGAACTTCTAGAATTCTAACTCCTGATACAACTTTCCCAAATCCCTCTTCAGATGACCATGCAACACACGTAGCAGGGACGATAGGCGCTTCTGGTATAGAATCTAACGCTAGAGGAATGGCGACAGAAGCCACTATTTTGTCTTATAATTGGGGTAATGATATGGCCGAAGTTATAAGTGAAGTTCAGTCTTCTTCGTTTTTTATATCAAATCATTCTTATGGAGTGCCCGTTTTAAATGACACTGGGACATTGAATGTTCCTGCTTGGGTTATGGGAAATTATAGTTCTCAAGCTGCAGAGTGGGATCAGGTCGCCTATAATGCTCCATATTATTTAATGGTTTTATCTGCAGGTAATTCAGGTGGTGAAGAATATAGTGGTGGATTACTAGAAGGGTACGATAAACTAACGTATGAAAAAAATGCAAAAAATAATTTAGTTGTTGCAAATGCTAACCCATTCGTTGGACCAACTGGTGTATTAATAAATACTGTTATCAATTCTTCGAGTAGTCAAGGTCCTAGTGATGATGGAAGAGTAAAACCAGATATAGCAGGTGATGGGACAAATGTTTTTTCAACCTATAATTCTAGTAATTCTTCATATGCAACTCTTTCTGGAACTTCAATGGCTTCTCCAAATGTTGCTGGCAGTTTACTTCTATTACAAGAATACTACTATCAGTTACACAACACATATATGAGATCTGCAACTATAAAAGGGCTTGTATGTCATACAGCTGTAGATCCAGGAACACCAGGTCCTGATGCAAAATTCGGTTGGGGGCTTCTTGATGCAAGAGAATCTGCTATCACTTTAACTAATTCTGTTGCAGTTGATAAAACATCAGTTGTAAAAGAACTAGTTTTAACTCAAGGACAGACCTATTCTTTTGAAGTAGTCGTAAACAATCCCAAAAAATTAAAAGCTACTGTCTGCTGGACAGACGTTCCAGGAGTAGCAAAAAACAATCAATTAAACTCTCCTACTCCTGCATTAATAAATGATTTGGATATAAGAATAATTAAAGACTCAGAAGTAAACTTTCCGTGGAGATTACAACTTTCTGATGTTTCGGCAGCTGCAATTAAAGGAGATAATACGGTAGATAATGTTGAAAAAGTAGAAGTTGATAATGCTGTGGGTACATATACTATCCAAGTAACGCATAAAGGAACATTATCGGGAGGTTCACAAAATTACAGTTTGATTGTATCTGGATTTGACCAAGCACCACTAAGTAATGAAACTTTTAAAGAAGATAATCTGTTCATTTATCCAAATCCAACATCTGATATGTTGTATTTTGATATAACAGGAGATATTTCGCTTGAGAAAATAGAAATCTATGATACCATTGGTAAAAAGGTGCTTTCGTCTCAGATAAACAATAACTCTGTTGATGTTTCTCAATTGACTGCTGGAGTTTATTTTGTGAAAATTTATTCTGGAGAAAATCA
>Ga0209075_1001834_pt1 | contig 19486 bp, 16 predicted proteins | sample Stecom2011_FD_187523 | JGI IMG/M metagenome (GOLD analysis project Ga0209075, IMG submission 187523) | Agricultural soil microbial communities from Utah to study Nitrogen management - Steer compost 2011 (SPAdes) (version 2) | ecosystem: Environmental > Terrestrial > Soil > Agricultural land...
TCAATATTCACAAACGGAATTACTAACGAAAACACTAAAGCAAAAAGCAACAAAAACCGATTGATTTTGTGCATTTCTTCTCTTTCTAAAACCAGTTTATAAAAGAGGAAAAACACAAACAAACTCAGCGAAAATTTAATCAAGAAAGCTGTCATTGTTTTTTCTTTTGAAGTTGACTATCAATAATCTTACGTAACTGTTCTAATTCTTTTTCAGACAGATTGGTTTTTTCCGTGAAAAACGAAGCAAACTGCATCGCTGAATCATTAAAGAAGTCTTTAATCATCTCTCCTACTTGTTTTGAAAAATACTTTTCTTTCTCTACAAGCGGATAATATTCTCTTGATTTCCCGTACTCTTTGAAGCCAACAAAACCCTTTTCCTGCATGCGCTTCAGCAACGTAATTACCGTCGTACTGGCCGGCTTCGGCTCAGGATAAGCCTCAATCAAATCCTTGGTGAATGCCTTTTTTTTCTCCCACAAAAAATGCATTAACTGTTCTTCTGCTTTGGTTAATTGATTCATCGTTTAAAAACTTTTATCTCTACAAAATTAGATTTACATCTACAAATGTAGAGTAAAAATTAAAACAAAAAAGAAAAATACAATTTTTAACATTCTGAAACTTTAGATTCACTTTCTCGTTCTTAAATCCACTGTTTCGTAAAATTCCTTACCTTTGCTGATAAATTCATTTTTAATGACTAAAATAAGAATTACAAAACAGTTTTCGTTCGAAACAGGGCATGCATTATATGGCTATGACGGAAAGTGTAAGAACGTCCACGGACACAGCTACAAACTGTTCGTAACGGTTATCGGAAGCCCTATAGAGGACAAAAACCATGTGAAGTACGGAATGGTCATCGACTTTACGGATTTAAAGAAAATCGTAAAGGAAGAAGTTGTCGATGTGTTTGACCACGCTACTGTTTTCAATAAAAATACTCCCCATATTGAGCTAGCGAAAGAACTGGAAGAAAGAGGACATCATGTGATTTTGGTTGACTATCAGCCTACGAGTGAAAACATGGTGATTGACTTTGTTCAGAAAATCAAATCCAGATTACCTCAAAATATTGAGCTCTTTTCGCTTCGCCTTCAAGAAACGGATTCTTCGTTTGCTGAATGGTATGCTTCTGATAATTAAATAAAAGAATTACAAATTACGATTCAACAAATCAACGATTAAACGATTCTCGCCACTTGAAACCGGAACATCACATAACATTACCCGAAAACAAAAAAGCATATTTTGCTTCTGACAACCATTTAGGCGCTCCGACTTGGGAAGAAAGCCTCCCAAGAGAGAAAAGATTTGTAAAATGGCTAGACGAAATCAAACAAGACGCAGGGGCTATTTTTCTTTTGGGAGATTTGTTTGATTTTTGGTTCGAATACAAAACGGTGGTCCCTAAAGGATTTGTAAGAGTCCTAGGTAAGCTGGCAGAAATCAGAGACAGCGGAATTCCCATATACTTTTTTGTCGGGAATCACGATTTGTGGATGAATGATTATTTTGAGAAAGAACTCGACATTCCGGTGTTTCATGCGCCTCAAGTTTTCTTTATCAACGGAACATCAATATTTGTGGGGCACGGAGATGGTCTAGGACCCAAAGATAAAGGCTACAAACGCATGAAAAAAGTGTTTACCAATCCTTTATCGAAGTGGCTTTTCAGATGGTTACATCCGGATTTGGGCGTGAAACTAGGCCAATATTTATCTGTAAAAAACAAACTGATCTCGGGAGACTCTGATGTGAAATTTTTAGGCGAAGACAACGAATGGTTAGTACAATATGCCAAACGAAAGCTAGAAAAGAAACATTACGATTATTTCGTTTTCGGTCACAGGCACTTGCCGATGACTATTAAACTGAACGAAAATTCAACTTATATTAACTTAGGAGATTGGATACATTATTATACGTATGGCGAATACTCCAATAAACGGTTACAACTAAAAAAATCCGAATAAAACCGCAAACCCAAACTAACCAATTTATATTATGAAATTTAACCAAATCTACTCTAAACAATTTCTAAGCCTTATTCTTGTACTGTTTTTTTCACTTTTCGGATACTCTCAGAATCAGAAAAAAATTGACGAAACCTGGAATCTCCTTTTAAACAATAAAAGAAAAGAAGCCCGAGACTCATTCGAAAAATATTTAAGAAAAGATATCGATAAAAACATTGAAATTCTATTATTGGACGCATATATCGAAATGGAATTCGGTAAAATAATATTTGATACAGAGTTTGTTGAAAACTTTGTAAAATATGAAGAATCAAAAAATTATCTTTTCCCGATGTTTAATCAGCCCTTTATGTTAGGGAACTTGTCTAATAATGGGTATGACGATTACTCCTATCAGAAAATTGATATTCTATATAATCAAGAACACTTGAAAACAGACCCTATCGTTGCTTTCTACAAAAACGAAATGGATAGAAGAAGACGAGTTATAGAAAACAAAGCCAAAACCATGGAAATTTTGAATCCTATTTCACAATGGCAATTTTGTGGAGTTTTCGAAAACCTAAACGACAGCGGTCTGGATATGGAATATGAACCCGAGGTTTATCCGAAAAATGATAAAATTTTTGATGCTGCCAGTAATGGAAATGTAGGTTGGTATAATCCGCCTTTTAAACAAAATTTTGCAGGAGTTCATTACTACTACAACGAACAAGAATACGGGCACGGAATCATGTATGCTCAAACCTTTATAGAGTCTGAAACAGAACAGGAGGTAATGCTAAGTTTTGGTTCGAGCTCTTCAATAAAGATTTTTCTAAACGATGTTGAAATTTATAGCAATAACCTCATTCAGAATGCTAATATCAACGCTTACCAAATCAAGTTTACTCTTTCAGAAGGGATGAATCGACTTTTGTTGAAATCTTCAACCATAGGAACAAGTTACTTTTTCACTTCGATGACGAATGTAAATGGAGAACCTTTGAGCAATATTACTTTTTATGACACCTATAAACCATATACTAAGGGAACTTTAGAAAAAATAAATCCAACAGAAATAACACCGTATTTTGAAGAATATTTTACAAACCTAATAAATAAAGAACCGAATAATCCTTTATACAAAATCGCTCTGTTCAATGCTTATCTATATAACGGGAAGCATGATTTGGCCGAAGATGTGATGGAAAATTTCTATGTGAATTATCCTGAGAGTTCTATATTACGATCTCACTTAGCTACTCTTTATTCCGCAAAAGGAGAAGAACAAAAAGCTCAGGAGATGTATAAAAACATGGAGATTTCTGACAAAGATTATTATTATAATATAGTACAGTTATTCATTAATTCTGGTGTCTTAAGTTCAAAAACCATTAATGAATTACAGGAAATTAAAACAAAAGCCGAGAAGCTGCCAACAAGACATTGGGCAACATTAATTGATTACTTTATTGCAGCTCGAAACGGAAACATTGACTTAATGTTGGATACCTATGCAGATATTCTAAAAATTTCTGCTAACAACGAAAATTTATATTCTATTTATTGTAGTTTTTATGCTACTTTAAAAAACGATAAAGAAAAAACCATTCGACTTTTAGAGGAGATTTATCAGGAGAAAGAAATCGAAACTGTAGCTAATTCGCTTATCAGATATTATAATCAAACCGGAAGAAAAGAGGATCGAGTGAAACTTCTCAAAAAACAATACGAGCTTTATCCTTACATCAATTCAAAAGTTAGTGATTATATTACATTTCTGAACGAAGAACAGAAGTATAACGAAGTTATCGAAATTACGAATAGGTTATTACAGAACTTTCCTTATTCGTTTACTCTCATGGAGACTCAAGGGCAAGCCTATAACAAGTTGAATGATATTAAACAGGCTGAAAAACTTTTCAGACAGTCTTTAAGTCATAATTCCGGCAACAGCTCGCTTCGAAAAATGCTTTATGATTTGACCAAAAAGACCGATGAAACAGAACAAGTCGTGACTAAAGATGTTTACGATTTAATCAAAAAACGTCGAGGTTCTACTATGAAAGCTGATTACGGAGTAGTAATTTTGTTGGATGAGTGCATCATAAACGTTTTCCCTGAAGGCGGACAACAATATAACATAACGTATGTGTATGAAATAACTTCGGATGCGGGAGTAGAAATTCTCAAAGAATACCCTCTGAATACTTACTCTAACACTATTTTAAAATCAGAAATCGTAAAACCGGACGGGTCTATTGTCCCGGCAGAGAGAAACTATGACGGGTTTGTCTTTACAAATCTAAAGACAGGTGATGTAATTTATATTAGTTACTTGTCTTTCAGTAATGCTACCGGACGTTTCTATAAAGATTTTGCTCTAAACTATGCTTTTAGTGCTTATCACCCTCTAGAAGAGATTCGTTACGGAATTATTTATCCGAAAGATATAGTATTTAATACGGCTTCAATCAACGGAGATATTCCTCATACAGTAAAGAAAGTCGGAAATAAAAACTATATGGAGTGGAGAAGAACTAAAGTTCCTGCTATTCCAATTTATGAAAATTTCTCTCCTAGTTATGATGACATGGCTAATTCTCTTCAAATAAGCACCATTAAATCTTGGGCCGAAATCGCAAACTGGTATGCTGATCTAGTACAAAAGAATTTAAAATTTGACAAAGTAACTTTGGATACTTATAATGCCATTTTCCCTAATGGAGTTAGCGGACTTACTGAAACCGATATTGCTAAAAAAATCTATGCGTATATTCAAGATAACATCACATATAGCTTTTTAGACTTCAGACAGAGTGGTTATGTCCCTCAAAAACCTTCGAGAACTATTACAACCAAACTGGGAGACTGTAAGGATTTATCAACTTTATTTGTTACTTTAGCTCGTAAAGCCGGATTAAATGCTAACTTAGTTTTGGTGTTGACCAACGACAATGGAACTCTTAGTAATCAATTGCCTAATATTGGCTTTAATCATTGTATAATTAGAGTGGAACTTGAAGGAAAAGAACACTTTATGGAATTAACAGACAATTACGCTCCTTTCAATACGATGCCTGTGAATCTTTATAAAGCTAATGCGCTTGTCATCTCGTTTGACAAATCTGAAAACGCCAAAGCCCAACTAATTGAGATTCCGTTTGACAACACTTTTAAAGGAGCCATCCATCAACAGTCTGTTGTTACTGTTGAAGGTGACCAGAAAAATATTACTAACACTATCACCTTTAGCGGAAGCGGAAAGTCATACTACAATTATTTGTTCTCTGAAGCTACTTCAGAAGATGTGAGAACCAAAGAAATTGAAAAATTTTACAACAATATTTTAGGAAAGGTCGTTAAAGTGCACAATACAAAATTGGTAAAAAATGACAAATACGAAAATGAACTTACTCATTCGAATACCATTACCGTAATGGATAAATTACAAAGTTTAGGAAGTATTAAATTGACCACAATTCCTTTCTTAAACAAAGCATATACAAGAGATATAATTAGAGAAGAAAAAAGAAACAATCCTATTTTCTATGTTTATTATGAAGATGTAAATCAATACACTTCCGAAATTGTTATTCATATTGATGAAGGAAAAACTTTTATAGAAATTCCAGAAAATCAAAACATAAAATATAAAAATCACAGTTATGAATTAAAATATGAACTTATAAAACCTAATTCGCTCAAAGTAATCAGAACTATAAATGTACCTTTTGAAAATATTTCAGTAATAGAATACCCTGAATATAAAAAGTTCGTAGAGAATGTAATTCAGGCAGAAGAACAGGTAATCGGATTCAAATAAAATTGTACAAAAAGAATAAATAGCATATCATGAAAAAAATACAAATGGTTGACCTAAAAGGTCAATACGAACACATAAAAGATCAAATCTTAACCGGCTTCAACGAAGTTTTAGACAACACATCATACATCAACGGTCCTCAAGTTCATGCTTTCCAAAAGAACTTAGAGAACTATTTGGGCGTAAAACACGTGATTCCGTGTGCTAACGGAACAGATGCGCTACAAATCGCTATGATGGGATTGGGTCTAAAAACCGGTGATGAAGTTATCACGGCTGATTTTACGTTTGCTGCTACCGTTGAGGTAATTGCCCTTTTGGGGATTACTCCGGTTTTGGTAGATGTTGAAGAAGACACATTCAACATTTCGATTGAAGCTATCAAAAAGGCAATTACTCCAAAAACTAAAGCAATTGTTCCGGTTCACTTGTTTGGGCAAGCTGCCAATATGGAAGAAATTATGGCTATCGCCAAAGAACATAAATTATATGTAATCGAAGACAATGCTCAAGCTATTGGAGCCAATTACAAATGGTCAAACGGCCAAAAACAAAAAGTAGGAACTATCGGTCATGTGGCGGCTACTTCGTTTTTCCCTTCTAAAAACTTAGGTTGCTACGGCGATGGCGGAGCGATTTTCACCAATGATGATGAGCTGGCTCACACCTTGAGAGGAATCGTAAACCACGGAATGTACGTTCGCTATCACCACGATGTAGTTGGAGTTAACTCGAGATTAGATAGCCTTCAGGCTGTGGTTTTGGATGCTAAACTTCCGAAACTGGACCAATACAACAACGCTCGTCGTGAAGCTGCCAAAAAATACAGCGCTGCCTTGACTAACCACAAAAACATCATTACCCCAATCATCAAAGAAGATGACGATTCGCACGTATTCCACCAATATACGCTGAGAATTGTAGGAGCAGACAGAAATGCTCTAATGCAACATTTGTTAGACAAAGGAATTCCTTGCGCTATCTATTATCCGATTCCACTACACAGCCAAAAAGCCTATGCCGATACTCGTTATAGAGAAGAAGATTTTCCGGTAACGAACCGTTTGGTAAACGAAGTATTATCACTTCCAATGCATACCGAATTGGAAGATGAACAGATTAAGTTTATTACGGATAATATTTTGGAGTTTTTAGGATAAATAATTAAGTTATCAATCTAACTTTAATTAAATTAATTGTCTATGACAAAATTTAGAAATATAGAAAGAACAAGAGCACAGGAATCATCTGCTGCCATCGAGAGAATGTATATCACGATGAGGCATTTGTTCAATCGTGGATTTTATAAACCTATGGGGGTTTCCGGAGAGACGCTTCGTGAAGCCCTGTTATTACTTCGTCCCGAAATTTATGGTTCTATAAATAGCGAAAAAGTAGAACTAAACGGACTCTTATACGTTATCGAACGTCTCCCAATCGGAATTGAAGAATGTCGTTACATCAACTTGATTTCAGACGAAGGTTATTCAAAATCACATTTCAAAGCGATTGTTCCACCAAAGCGAAGAAGAAACTGTTATCGCATCGACGATGAACAGATGAATATCGAGATTACTCGCGGGCGTTCTGACATCTACGACATCTTAACACACCTGACTTTCATTTTCATCGAGTCTCACAAAATCAAAAACCACGTTCTGATTAACGAAATTAGCGGAGCCGTAACTCGTGATTGGAAGACTCTAGAGAGTTTGGTTGACAGAGAAGAGCCGCTTTCTCAAGACGAAAAAGAAAAAGCTATTGCTCACGTATCCAACATGTTGGGCAGAACTTTTGTTGAAGTACTCAATATTTATGACGCTTTTGCGATTCCTGAAAATCCGGATAGATTCTTACACATCATCTATTGGTTAGGAAAATTAGCCATCGAAGAGGTTGTAAACAACAACAAACGCGTAATCACTTTCAGCCCAATTCTGAGAGAGCGATTAGGACACCATATTCACGGTGAAATTTGGGCAGATAACATCAAACAAACACTGAAAGAAAATGGCCTTTTAGAACGTCCGATTCACATCATCAGCGCTAATATGCACTCGGTAATGAATTCCATTTTTGCTATTCCTACGCTGAAATCGAAGTTCAAAGATGCTGAAGATATCGATGTGTATGAAGCCTTGAGTAACCCAAACAACGGAGATCTTCGTAAAAAGGTAGAAGCTGTCGCTCTGAAAAACGGCATGATTCAGTTGTGGGACACATCGGGAACCAATATCGATGTTCAAATCTTTGACACCGCAAAAATTGATTTCAAAAAAACGAACTTCCCTAAGGCCGTTGCGACAGACAAACCTGTGATTATTGTAATGGATTATGCCTTCGGAGAACAAGCGTATGAAACCATTGATGAGTTATTAAAACCTTATAAAGAAGGCGAAGACAGAACTTATCTGAACGTGAAATCCGTTTCGATTATGGGTAAAGCCGGTATCTTGGAAGGAGGAAAAGGCGATATTATGATTCCGTCGGCTCATATCAACGAAGGAACCGGAGATAATTATCCTTTTGAAAACGAATTGACTAAAGAAATGTTTGAGGGTTACGGAATTCCGGTTTATGCAGGAAACATGGTGACTGTACTGGGAACTTCGCTACAAAACAAAGATTTATTATACTTCTTCCACAAATCAACTTGGGAAGTAATTGGCCTGGAAATGGAAGGTGCTCATTACCAAAAGGCGATTCAATCAGCTTCCAAAATTAGGAAAAGTATACCAAAAGACGTAAAAGTTCGTTATGCGTATTACGCTTCTGACAACCCACTTGAAACAGGAAGTACACTAGCTTCGGGAGGGTTAGGAACGACAGGAGTAAAACCTACGTATCTCATTACCATTAAAATATTAGAACAAATTCTTAATATTGCATAAAAATCTATCCACTATGAGTCAGCATCAGGAACAGGAAATCACTCTTCAAAGTGTAGGAAGTCTTTTTCGTTCGGTTATTAAACTGTTTTACAAATGTGTACACAAAGCCCTTTTACTTATAAAAAGGTTTTTTATTGTATTTATCATCCTGATTATTTTAGGAGCAGTTTGGGGATACATGAAAGACAAAAACAAGACTTTTGAAAACTATGTTCTTGTGAAGGCCAACTTCGGTAGTGTAGATTATCTCTACAATAAAATCGAATTATTGGACGCTCGAATCAAACAAAACGACGTGGCATTCCTGACTCAAACCGTAGGTCTAAAGAATCCTTCTGCTTTGCGTTCTATATCAGGCGAACCTATCAAAGAAGTGTTTGACCTGACCAAAATAGATGCGGTTAATAACTACAGCAGAAATTATGATGTTTTGAAACTCCTTTCAGACAACTCAGACATTACGAAAGTAATGGAAGACGACCCTGTAAAGAGAATGTTTCAGAATCAACGAATCACTATCGAAGCCAAAGAACCTATCTCATACGAAGAATACATAGTACCTATTCTGACATTCTTAAACAGCAGCGACTATTTTTCGCAAATGCAAAAAGTCTATACAGAAGGACAACTATTTAAAATCGAGCAAACCGAGGCGCTGATTCAACAAATTGATGAAGTTTTAGGTTCTTTTTCGGCCACTTCAGAAAATGGAAAAAGCAGTCAGCTCTTTATGTATGGTGGGGATAGCCAGCTCAATGACCTAGCTCTAACCAAGACCTATCAACTAGAAACTTTAAACCAACTGAAGACTGATTTGCTCAATTATGACCAAATCATCAAAGAGAAAAGTCACTCTCTAAATATCGGGAAAAACAATCTGTTCAAAGGAAAACTTAAGTTCTTATATCCTTTCGTCTTGTTTATTGTGTTCTTAGGATTCCTATTCTTTGTGGAAGGATATAAAAAATATACGGCAGACCTAAAAAACTAAAAAATGAAGGTTACTCCTACCCGTTTACAAGATTGTTTTATAATCGAACCTAAGGTTTTTTATGATGAAAGGGGCTTTTTTATGGAAAGCTTCAACGAAAGGACCTTTCGTGAAGTAACCGGGCTAGCCGTTCATTTTGTGCAAGACAATCAATCGCTTTCGACCAAAGGAGTACTCCGAGGACTGCATTATCAGGTTGGGGAATTCGCTCAAGCCAAGTTAGTTCAAGTATTACAAGGCGAAGTGCTTGATGTGGCTGTGGATATTCGTCCGGAATCTGAAACCTATGGCCTCCATGAAACTATTTTGCTTTCGGCCGAAAACAAAAAACAGTTGTATATTCCCAGAGGTTTTGCTCATGGTTTTTTGGTGTTGAGTGATACGGCACTTTTTTCGTATAAATGTGATAATTTTTACAACAAAGAAGCCGAAACAGGGATTGCTTTTGATGATCCTGCCATCGGAATCCAATGGAACTTCCCAAGGGAGAAAATGATTATTTCCGAAAAAGATCAGAATAACCCTACGTTAGCTAACGCAAAGAAAATATGGTAGTTTTAGTCACCGGAGCCAACGGACAACTCGGACAGGCCTTGCAGAATGTATCGCAATCTGTTTCTGAGATTCGCTTTGTGTTTACGGATTCTAAAACCCTTAATATTACAGATAAAGAAAATTGTTTCACCGTATTTGAGCAATATCAGCCTGATTTTTGTATCAATTGTGCTGCTTATACGGCTGTAGACAAAGCAGAATCCGAACCAGGTTTGGCTCATAAAACCAACGTTGTCGGAGTCAAAAATCTGGCTGAAAGCTGTAAAAAACACAACACAACTCTCATTCACCTTTCCACTGATTTTGTCTTCGACGGAGAAAAAAAAACTCCGTATTCCGAAGTTGATATTCCTAATCCGAAAAACGTATACGGATTGACAAAATTAGAAGGTGAACAAACAATTCAAACTCTTATTAAAAAGTATTACATCATCCGAACTTCGTGGGTTTATTCTGAATCAGGGAACAACTTCTATAAAACCATGCTTCGTTTGGCTTCTGAAAGAGAATCGCTAAATGTAGTGAATGACCAAATCGGGACTCCAACTAATGCAAATTGCTTGGCTAAAGCTATAATTGACATCATCCAACACACAACATCAAGCATCCAACCCGCTTACGGAATCTACCATTTCTCGAATGAAGGAACTTGCTCATGGTATGACTTTGCCAAAAAAATTTTTGAGTTGAACAAGATCCGAATCACTCTAAATCCGATTCCGACAAGCTCCTATCCTACTCCGGCTATTCGACCAAAGTACAGCGTGTTAGACAAGTCAAAAATCAAAACTGCTTTCGGAATCCAAATCAAATCTTGGGAAGAGTCATTACAAGAGCTTGTTCTTACATATAACAAGTGAAAAATCATACCTAAAAGAATCAAAAAATCAGATTTACAGCCACCAAAATTCTAAATATATTTTATCTTTGCCCTTCTTATAAAAATAAAAAAATGATTTTACCGATTGTAGGCTACGGGGATCCTGTTTTGAGAAAAAAAGGTGAAGATATCTCTGCCGAATATCCAAATTTAAAACAGCTTATCGAAGACATGTTCGATACGATGTATAGAGCTCACGGAGTTGGGCTGGCAGCACCACAGATAGGTCTTTCTATCCGCTTGTTTGTGGTAGACACTACACCTTTCTCCGAAAATGACGACCTTTCAAAACAAGAAAAAGAAGAAGTTGACGGATTCAAAAAAGTGTTCATCAACGCTAAAATTCTTAAAGAAGAAGGCGGACTTTGGGCTTTCAACGAAGGATGCTTAAGTATTCCCGGAGTTCATGAAGATGTAATTCGTCATGACAAAATCACGATTGAATACTATGACGAAAACTTCCAAAAACATACGGAAGAATACGATGGCCTTCGTGCCAGAGTAATTCAACACGAATACGACCACATCGAGGGAATCCTGTTTACAGACAAGATTTCTTCGCTCAAGAAGCGACTCAACGAAAAGAAACTCAAAAACATTATGGAAGGTAAAACCAGTGTTGATTATCGCATGAAGTTTGCTGTAAAAAAAGGCAAATAATCACGCTACTTTCCTAACTTGTTTAACCCTTAACTATAACTATTAACTTAAATAAACAATGAGTTTAGAGAAAATTTTAGCCATTTCCGGAAAACCCGGGCTTTATGAATTAAAAGTACAAACCCGTTCAGGATTTTTAGCAGAGTCTTTAGCTGACGGAAAAAAATTAAACGTTGGCCTACAAAGCAATGTGAGTTTGTTGTCTGAGATTTCTGTTTACACCTATGACGGTGAAAAACCTCTAGCGGAAATTCTTAAAGCCATTGCAACCAAAGAAGACAACAAAGAAGCTATTTCACATAAAGAGGATAAAGAGAAACTAGAAGCTTATTTTGCTGAAGTAGTTCCGAATTATGATGTAGACAGAGTCTATGCCTCAGATATCAAAAAAATCATCAGTTGGTATAACATGCTTATCTCAAAAGGTTTGATTTCTAAAGACATGGAAATCAGACAACGAGGACAACAACCAGAAGAAACTCAAGAATAATAACCAATAAGCCGAAACCTCACTTTCGGCTTTTTTATTGTAATTTAGCCTAAAAACAAACCGATGAATACCAAAGAACAAAAACTCCAAGCCTTTTCTCGTTTATTGGACATCATGGATGATTTGCGTGAAAAATGTCCGTGGGACAAAAAGCAAACCTTCGAATCCCTTCGTTATTTGACTATCGAAGAAACCTACGAACTCGGTGATGCCATCCTCGAAAAAGATATGCAGGAAATCAAAAAAGAACTCGGAGATATCTTGTTACACATTGTCTTTTATTCTAAAATCGGCTCTGAAACGGGTGATTTTGACATTGCAGACGTGACCAACGGAATCTGCGAAAAACTCATTCACCGCCATCCGCATATATACGGAGATGTAAAAGTAGAAAACGAAGAAGAAGTAAAACACAATTGGGAAAAACTCAAACTCAAAGAAGGTCGTAAATCGGTTTTGGAAGGTGTTCCAAACAGCTTGCCGGCTATGGTAAAGGCTAATCGCATTCAAGAAAAAGTAAAAGCCGTAGGCTTTGATTGGGAAGAACCACAACAAGTTTGGGAAAAAGTTCAAGAAGAATTAGGCGAATTACAAAACGAAGTAAAAAACGGAAATCAAGAAAAAATCAATCAAGAATTTGGCGATGTATTGTTCTCGATGATTAATTATGCTCGTTTCTTGAACGTAAATCCTGAAGATGCCTTAGAACAAACCAACAAGAAATTCATCAAAAGATTCAAATATCTGGAAGAAAAGTCCAACGAAATCGGAAAACCACTTTCTGAAATGACTTTAGCCGAAATGGACGTGTATTGGAATGAGGCGAAAAAGTTATAAGTGATGAGTTATGAGTTTTAGTTTTTAAATAACTCAAAACTAAACACTAAAAACTTAAAACTACTTAAAGCAAATCGGAATAATTTCTCCTGGAGCCAATCGATATTTCTCGACTAATTCAGGAGTTATTTTTTTGGTGTAATCTTCTTCGACAACCCTAAAACCGACACTTCTGAGCTTATCGAAATAATCTCTTCCGTAAATCCTCACGTGGTCGTATTGCCCAAAGATTTTGGCTCTTTCTTTTCGGTCTATAATGGAATTGTCTTCGAAGGTTTTTTCTCGACTTAAGTCTTGCGGAATCTGAAAAATGCCCATCCCTCCTTTTTTGAGTATGCGATAAAGCTCCTGCATTGCCTTCGTATCATCGGGAATGTGTTCCAGAACGTGATTGCAAAAAATCACATCGAATTCTTCGTCTTTAAAAGGAAGGTTACAAATATCGGCTTTGACATCTGCCAAAGGTGAATTCAAGTCGGTTGTGGTGTAATCGAGATTTTTTTGATTACGAAATCGCTTATAAAAAGCTTGCTCCGGAGCAAAGTGCAATACTTTTTTGGGAGCCGAGAAAAAATCGGTTTCGTTTTTTAGGTATAGCCAAAGCAAGCGATGTCTTTCGAGCGAAAGCGTGCTGGGCGAAAGCACATTATCTCTTTGGTTTTCATACCCATAAGGCAAGAATTTTCTGAAACTCTTACCGTCTATTGGGTCTGTATATTTATTTCCTTTAAGCCATAAAACCAAAACAGGACGAATTAAATAACTCATCCTGATTAGTATTGGTCTAGGAACCAAGTTTAAGATAAACTTGAAAAGTTTTTTCATTAATATACTTCGCTTTCTTTGAGCTTTTCTGTGTTGGCTACCAACTGAAGCTCATCGATAATTTTTTGGATGTTTCCATTCATCACTCCATCCAAATCATAAAGCGTAAGCCCGATTCTGTGGTCAGTAACCCTTCCTTGTGGGTAATTATACGTACGTATTTTAGCCGAACGGTCTCCGCTACTCACCTGAGAATTTCTCTTTTTGGCATCCTCTTCTTGTTTTTTGGCCAATTCCATTTCATACAAGCGAGAACGCAATACTGCTAAAGCTTTTTCTTTGTTTTTATGTTGCGATTTTTCGTCTTGACATTGAGCTACCAATCCGGTCGGGATGTGTGTCATCCTTACAGCTGATTTGGTGGTGTTTACCGACTGCCCTCCAGGACCTGAAGAACAAAACAAATCAATACGAACGTCATTCATATCTATATGTACGTCAAACTCTTCGGCTTCCGGAAGCACCATAACGGTTGCTGCAGAAGTGTGAACACGACCTTGTGTTTCGGTTTGAGGCACACGTTGAACGCGGTGTACGCCAGCTTCGTATTTCAACGTTCCATAAACATCTTCCCCGGTTACTTCAAAAATAATCTCTTTAAACCCTCCGGAAGTTCCTTCGTTCAAATCTACAATCGAAGTTCTCCATCCTTTGCTTTCGCAATACTTGGTGTACATACGATATAAATCTCCTGCAAAAATGCTGGCTTCGTCACCTCCGGTTCCGGCTCTGATTTCCATCATAACGTTTTTAGCATCTTCAGGGTCTTTTGGAATCAACATAAACTTGATTTCCTCTTCGAGTTTAGGCAAACGTTCTTTAGCCTCTTCAAGCTGAAGTTGGGCCATTTCGACCATTTCTTTATCACTACCGTCTTGGATAATCTCTTGCGCTTCTTGTATGTTGGCTTGCAAACGAATGTATTCATCACGCTTTTCAACCAAAGCCTTAAGGTCTTTATATTCTTTGTTTAGCTGAACGTATCGCTTTTGGTCTGCAATAACATCGGGCTGGATGATCAAGTCAGAAACCTCATCAAAACGTTGCTTTACGTACTGTAATCTCTCAATCATTGCTAAAATTAATTTTTAGGAGTGCAAAGTTACGAAAATTTCAGTCATTACTATAGATTACACAAGCGGGAATCTAACAAATATTTTTTTAACGTATATCTTGGCTTTTCAACTTTTTTCACATTTAATCAAAGAAAAAGACTTATAATTGTAAGGTAAAAATATAAATTTAAATTCTCTTTAATTCTTTAGAACTATGAACAAAACTAACCCTTTACGAATTATTTTTTATATTCTCCTTTGGTTTTTAATGCTCGGAGCACTTCTCATGATTGTCATTATACCGATAATATTACTGAGTGGTAGTTCTGTACTTCCGATGGAATTAGATGTAAACACTACGTGTGGCAAAATTGTTCTTCTCTTTTCAGAAATTGCTTATTTACTTTTCTTCTATGCCATTTTATGTCTGAAAAAGAGTGTTTTGTTTATCGTAAATCAACAATTCTCTAATGTTCTTTTACATAAAAAATTAAACCAAAGCGGTTGGTTATTTTTCGTATCAGCCTTACTGATGGAGATTCCTCCCTACTTAGCCGGAATGATTACAGAACGTAAAATAGAATTCAGCTTCGGGACGGCCAATTCTTCTTTTCTATTCTGTCTGGTTGTCGGGTTATTTCTTGTGTTATTGAGCAAAAGCTTGAAAAACAGCTACCAATATGTTTCTAACTAATAGACAAGCAAATACATTTTATGACCAAAATTCTTAATTATGAAAAAAGCAGCACTTTTACTTAGCACTTTGTCTCTTTTCTTGTAAAAAAGAAGATTCAAAATCCTACACTGAGCTTGAAAAAGCTCGATGGTTTATTGGTGAGTGGGAAAACATTTCTCCGGAAGGTCGATTGTCTGAAACGTGGATTGTGAAAAACGATAGCACTTATGCCGGAGAAGCTTATTTCATAAAGGCAGAGTCAAACGACACACTATTTTCTGAAATTGTAGACCTAATACAAAAAAGCAATGATTATATTATATCCCAAAATTTATCAACGGAAAGACAAAAGAGATTGAATTTAGAAAGACTTCATCAGACGATGGTTTACTTGTCTTCGAAAATTCAAATAACGATTTTCCTAAAAAATTACTTATAAACAAATACATCAAGATTCTATCATTGCTGAAATTAGCGGAGGTGACCAACCTCAAACCTTTGCTTTTAAAAGAATAAAGAAATAACTATTCTAAATTAAACTACAAACACCTGAAAACAAATTAATTAACAACAAAAGTCAAACTATTTCAACTCTTCATTCCTTAAACTTATCTTAAAACTGTTCAGAGTCGTGTAACAATTGTTGGGTTTCGTTGTCTAGTGTAGTAAACAATAAAATCAAACAATTATATACACAATCCAAATGAAACAACTATTCTTAACTCTGCTATTAGCCTTTAGTTTTAGTGCCGTAGCACAAAACAATGGTAGCATTTCCGGAAACGTTTTTGATAAAAAACTTAACGAGAGTGTACCGTATGTTACTATTACGATTAAAGAAAACGAACAAATCATTACCGGTGTACTAACGGATGACTCGGGGAATTTCACCATAAAGAGTTTAGCACCTAAAAATTATACGGTTGAAGTTTCTTTTATCGGGTATAAAACCTATACGACTACAGCCGATTTGACTCAGCAAAAAGACCTTGATTTAGGTCGTATCTTTTTAGAAGACGAATCAGTGCTTCTGGAAGGCGTTGAAGTGGTTAGAGAAGTTTCTACCATCGAGCAAAAAATCGACAGAAAAGTGATTAACGTGGGTAGAGATTTGCTTACGGCAGGAGCTACTGCTTCTGAGATTATGAACAACATCCCGACAGTGAATGTTGACCAAGACGGAAACATTTCACTTCGAGGAAATCAAAACGTAAGAGTTTTGGTAGACGGCAGACCTACTAACATTGAGCCTGCACAACTCCTGAAGCAAATCCCTTCTTCTTCTATTAAAAGTATTGAGATCATTACTAACCCAAGTGCTAAATACAATCCAGAGGGTATGTCGGGTATCATCAACATTATCCTACATAAGAACTCAAATGATGGATTCAACGGAAGCGCCAATGCGGGAGTTACTTTTGGTGAAGTACCTAAATACAACGGTTCTGTGAACATGAACTACAGAACAGGAAAAGTAAACTTTTTTGGAACCCTTGGTGGTAACTTAGGTAAATACTATAACGACGGAAACATCTATAGGGCAGATCAAAACTCGACGAACCTGATAGACATTTCAAACGACAACAAATCAATGCTCTACAAAGTTGGGTTGGATTATTACATTGATGACAAAAACACGGTTTCGGTCTTTATGAACCAAAACATTTTGGAAGGTGAAGGTATCGTAAAAACCCTTACGTTGTATCCTGACAACAACTTTGACGATATTTCGCAGTATTCTAAATACCTTACAGACAACAAAACAACTACTTATAACGCTGCTTATAAGCATTTGTTTAACGAAACCGGACATACGCTTGACGTAGAGGTAAACTTCAACACCTATAAGCAACCTCAAGATGCTAGATTTAATACAGCTGTTGAAAATGCTGGAGAAAGTGTATATCAAGATGCTATCGAAGACAAAAGAGACTTGCTGACTATCAATGTAGATTATGTATACCCGCTTAACGAAAAGTCAAAACTTGAATTAGGAGCTGAAGCGAGAACGACTCGTTCTGAAAACCTATACGAAACCAATAATCCAATGAGTACTAACCCGTCTTCCAGATACAACTATGACGTGGATATCTATTCGGCTTATGCTACTTTCGGTCAAAACTTCGAGAAGTTTGGTTATCAGTTGGGAGCACGTTTTGAGAGTTACGCAGTAAGCGCTAAATTGGCAGGTCAAGAAATCTATAGTGATGATTACTTCACTTTGTACCCGTCTGCTTTTATGACGTATGCTTTGAACAAAAACAACTCATTCCAGATGAGTTATTCAAGACGTGTTGACAGACCAAACCTTCAACAAACCAAACCGGTGAGAGAGTTTGCTACTCCAACTGTAACGGGTATGGGTAACCCTGAGCTAGACCCTCAATTTACGAATTCTGTGGAGTTGAATTATACTCGTGTACTTCCGAAAGGAACAATTACGGCAGGGATATTCTATAGAAATATTCAAGACGAAATCAACAGGACGTTCTACTCTGACGAGCAAACGCCAAATCCGAATGACTTTATCATGAGTTATGCGAATTTTGATGACAATTCTGCTTATGGATTCGAGGTTTCGGCAAACTATAGATTTACTAAATGGTGGGACTTTCAGCCGGCAATCGACTTTTCAAGCATTTCTCAAAAAGGTTTGATTCAGATGACAGACCCTATAACCGGAAATACTAGTTTCCAAACCAACGAAGTAGAAACCAATGCTTTCAACGCTAGAGTAAACAACAACTTTAAGGTTAACAAACACCTTACTCTTACTCTTTTCGGATTCTACAGAGGCCCGTTTGACGGTGTTCAGAACAGCATGAAAGAGATGTATAAAATAGATTCAGGAGCTCGATACAGCATGTTAGAGAACAGACTTTCGTTCAGCTTGAGATTCAACGATATGTTCAACACCATGAGAGCAGCTTTTGAATCTACTAATCCTTTCCCTGCTAACGGAAAATTCACTTGGGAAAGTAGAACTGTTTATGTTGGTGTAAACTATATGTTTGGTGGAGGTAAGAACCGTGCTTTACAAAGAAAGTACAGAGAAGATAACACCAAACAAGACGGCGGAGGTTTCTTTTAATCTGCTACTTCCATAAAAACAAAAATCCGTTTAATCACAAGGTTAAACGGATTTTTTATTTGGTAAACCTAAAAGATTATTTTTTCTGCATATTATTGAATACCGATAGCACTACATACAACAAAATCACCAATGGTAATCCTAAAATTTGAAAAGCTAACAGCAGCACAACAGCCAAGATTAAAAACACAATTTGTAGTTTATATTTGGCAAAGCTGAAGTTCTTAATCTTTAGTGAGAATAGTGGTAGCTCTGCATTCAAAATAAAAGCACTCAGAACCGAAATTCCCATCAGCACCCATACACTCGACAACAAATCTACTACAAACGTTTGACTAATTAGCGGAAGACTCAAAATAAAAAGAGCGTTTGCCGGAGTTGGCAAGCCAATAAAAGAATCCGTCTGACGAGTATCAATGTTGAATTTTGCCAAGCGATAACATGAACCCAATGTGATGATAAAACCAAAATAAGGTAAAAAAGTATCCGAAGAAAGCTCAGAAAGCATTTTGAACATCACAAACCCCGGAACTACCCCACTGGTTACCATATCTGCCAGAGAGTCGAGTTGTACACCTAGCGGGCTTTGTACTTTTAGAATTCTTGCAAAAAAGCCGTCGAAAAAATCGAAGAAAATCCCAAGACAGACAAAATAAAAAGCAAACCAAAAATTATCTTGAGAAACATAAACAAGAGCGATACAACCACTCAAAAGATTTAATAAAGTAATTAGGTTAGGAATC
>Ga0209075_1001835_pt1 | contig 19457 bp, 19 predicted proteins | sample Stecom2011_FD_187523 | JGI IMG/M metagenome (GOLD analysis project Ga0209075, IMG submission 187523) | Agricultural soil microbial communities from Utah to study Nitrogen management - Steer compost 2011 (SPAdes) (version 2) | ecosystem: Environmental > Terrestrial > Soil > Agricultural land...
AAGGCTGTGGCTCAAGCCGCAGCCTTATCCTCTCAACTTCACACCGTCACTTAAACGCTAGTATTTTCAGTTTGGTGCGATGCATATCGTACTGCGCAGTAAGTGTTTATCCGTCGATGAACCCATCCTGGGTTCAACTCCGGCGCTGCGCCATCCCTGGCTTCGCTCATCACACCTACTGCGCAGTACTCGTTAATCATTTGCGTTGTTCGCGCTACTGCAAAATAAGTAGAGCGACTAGCCATAAACGCCAATGACGAACGCTTACTATAGATTCATTGATACTTACAAAAAATACGCAAACAGCATCATTGATCCATGAGTGCCGCGCTAGTTTCACGGCAAGCGTAGCCATGGATGGCGTAGCGCTCGAATTGAGTCAGGATGACTCATTGAGAGAAAAGTGACATTAGCGCGGCACGGCTCGCACATATCTTGCCCGAAGCTCTTAATAGTTACTCCAGTTACACACATGAACATCAAGCACAATATCTCGCAAAGCAAACTACCAGTAATTCTCAACAGCCACTGCTCCCGGTCGACGGGTCAGCGACAATTGCATGTCGCGGCCTTGTAGCAACATCCGACAATCCTCAACCATCTCTGGGTTACCACAGAGCAGCACCCGAGAACTTTCTGCAGTCATCGGCAAACCAACATGCTTTTCAAGCTCACCAGATATCAACAAATCAGTAATGCGCGCACCTAAGCAGCCAGCAATGTCTTCGCGGGTGACTACCGGTACAAAGGTAAACTTATGTGCATACTCGGCAACATACTCTCGCGTCAAAATTTCATCGAGCAAATCTTTGTAAGCTAATTCAGCCGCAGAGCGCACGCTGTACACCAAAACAATTCGCTCAAAACGCTGCCAAATTTCAAAATCCTGTAGCATCGACAAAAACGGCGCAACCCCGGTGCCTGTCGATAACAACCAAAGATTTTCACCATCAACAAAGCGATCTAAGGTCAAAAAACCATGCGCTTGTTTCTCAATCAAAATCTCATCGCCGACCGCCAGCTGACTTAGTTCACTGGTAAACTCACCGCCGGGCACGACAATCGAGAAAAACTCTAAAAACTCATCAAACGGACTCGACACCATCGAATAGCCACGCCAAACAATCGAGCCATTGGCCTTGCGCACGCCTAAACGGGCAAACTGTCCTGCCGTAAAACGAAACCCCACATCACGCGTACAACGAAAACTAAACAGACTTGGCGTCCACGTATGTAAGTGAGTAATCGTTTGTCGGGTGAACTTTTCTTGCGCCGCGTTCATACTGCACCTCATTAATTAACAGTCACTCTATTCATACGCCATTTTTGGCCAAACAAATACCTGCGATCCTTATGCCTATATTTAATACGTCTTTTGCACAGCTGGATTTATTACGCTATCCAGAGCTGCCCAACACTCCACTACAAGCTTTCGATGCGGCTGACGAGTATCTGCTTAAACACCTTAGCAGCTGCAGCTTAGCGAGCAATGCGCGCACGCTAATCCTTAACGATAACTTCGGTGCCCTTGCCGCTAGTTTAGCTAGCCAAATGCAGGTGCATAGCAGTGGCGATTCATTTTTAGCCCATCAAGCCCTGCGCAATAACCTTGATAATAATCAACTTAGCCAAGACAGCGTCGAGATCATCCAAGCCGATCAAGCCTTTAACGGCCCCTATGCTTGCGTACTGATTCGTGTGCCGAAAACTCTTGCCCTACTCGAAGAACAGTTGATTCGCTTACAAACTCAGATCACCCCAGACACTATTATTATCGCCGCTGGCATGATTAAACACCTGCCGCGTTCGGCAGGCGATTTACTTGAACGCTACATTGGTCCAGTGCAAGCCAGTCTTGCCGAGAAAAAAGCACGCTTACTTTTTGTCACGCCAGCTGAAAAACTCCAAGCCAACTCACCTTACCCAAGTGAATATCAACTGGAAAAACCTCAGCTGATCTTACGTAACCACGCTGGGGTGTTTTGCCGTGAAGCCTTAGATATTGGTACGCGTTTTTTTCTGCAACACTTGCCGACTGACTTAGGTAATGCACAAGTCGCAGACCTTGGCTGCGGTAACGGTGTACTCGGCATTGTCTGTGCGCTAAATAACCCGCAAGCACAGCTGCGTATGATTGATGAGTCTTATATGGCCGTGCAATCTGCGCAAGAAAACTGGCAACGGGCTTTAGCAGAGCGTCCGATCACTGTTTATGCTGGTGACGGTCTTGGCGCAGAACAACCAGAAACACTTGATATTGTTCTCTGTAATCCGCCTTTTCACCAGCAGCAAGTGGTTGGCGACTTTTTAGCCAGACGCATGTTTCAACAAAGCCACCGTACCTTAAAAAAAGACGGTCAATTATGGATCGTCGGTAATCGGCATCTGGGCTATCACGTCACGCTAAAACGCATGTTCCGCGACGTACAGCAGATTGCCGCGAACGCTAAATTTGTGATTTTCAAAGCAACCAAATAGAAAAACGCCCTTATAAGGGCGTTTTCAGCTGCAAGATTAAGCGGCGACTGCCAGCTTGCTAAAGCGGGCAGTTCAGCCGGTACAGCCGAGCTCTTAACGTTTACGCGCCTGCTCATAGAGCGGCATCACTTTAGGGATATTGGCTTGCAGGTTTTGAATCCGGGTCGATGAAGAAGGGTGTGTACTGGTAAACTCAGCTGGCGCACCTTGACTGACCTGCTCCATTTTTTGCCATAGACTGACCGCAGCATTCGGGTTGTAACCGGCACGTGCCGCCAGCTCAATACCTAACAAGTCAGCTTCTGTTTCTGCACCACGACTATTAGGTAAAGTCATACCATACTGCACGGCAGTATCAGCAATCTGCATCGTATCTTGACTGACGCCAAGCACTGCGCCCAAGCCTAATTTAGCCATTTCAATGCCATAGGCCTTCGACATCGCTTCACGGCTGTGCTCGCGCAATGCATGAGCAATTTCATGCCCCATAATTGCAGCGATTTCATCATCAGTCAGATTGAGCTTAGTGATAATGCCACTATAAAAAATTATTTTACCGCCAGGACCGCAGTTGGCATTTAAATCAGGACTTTCAATCAAACTCACCTGCCAGTCCCACTGTGCTGCATCTGGACGGAAGTATCCGGCTTGCGCAATCAAGCGCTTGCCAATGACCTGTAAACGCTTAGCATTATTACTGCGCGTATCCAGCTTGCCCTTCGCTTGAGCTTGCTGCAGCGTCTCTTGGTAAGCCTGCGCATAACTTTGATTGATTTCGTTCGTGCTGAGCATGCTGAACATATACTGTTTGCGATCAACGCCCACGGCACTTGAGCCAGTGGTATTGACGGCTTGGCAGCCTACCAGCAACAGCGCACCAGCCAACGCAGCATATTTATGTAAAGTCGCCAAATCACACCTCATCCTAATTATTAGACAGCAGTTTCATCGCCACATTAATGGCAGCTATTGTGTTGGAGTTTATTACACTTTGGAACAAGCACCATGCATTTAGTTCGCCTATACGGCAGAAGCTTGCCAAATAGTTTTTTTAAAAGTGTCACGCACCAAACCTGCAAACAATATCACTGCTCAATGAGTACCTTGCTGGTGTCGCGGCTAGCGAGTCATGGATGACGCAGCGCCCGAATCGGGTCAGGATGACTCGTCTAGAGAATATCTCCACTGGCACGATGCGTGCACTTACATAAACATCTAAATACTTTGCATGGCTAAAATGCTCAGTCAGCGAATGTCGTACTTCGGGGTAAGTGTTAATCCGTCGATGAACCCATCCAGGGTTCAACTCCGGCGCTCGCCATCCTTGGCTCGCTCAGCACACCCACCCCGAAGCACTCGTTGATCATGTGCAGGGTTTGCGCTGTTGCAGTACCAGTCAGGTGTACAGATACGTCTTTGCCGTAGACTAATACAACTCCGCAGAATGATGGCTTTAAAAGAGTCCTACTAAAGGTGCGAAAACAACATCATTGATCAATGAGTACCTTGCTGGTATCGCGGCTAGCGAGTCAGGGATGACGTAGCGCCCGAATCGGGTCAGGACGACCCGTTGAGGGAAGAGCAATACCAGCAAGGTGCGGCATGCGCCTATTCCAATGAATGTTTTATATGGTTAAAAACGTTCAGTCTGCGCGTGTCGTGCATCGGATTAAGCCGCAATCGCTGGCATGGCCAGCTTATACAGGGTTCAATTCTCGAATAACAGATCACTGATCAATGAGCACTGAATAACCGATAAAAGCAAAAAGCCCCAACGAAGTACTGCCAATGCAGCTCTCGTTAGGGCTTTCTAAAGTCACAAAGATGTTAGTTAAGCGTTACCTTTGAGCTTAATTTGCGCATCGCGGGTGAAATCCAGCATGCGCTGCAAAGGACGCACGGCGCGTGGAATAATCGCTGGATCAACAATGATTTCATTACTGCCATGCTGCAAACCAAGCAACATTGCTTCCAGCGTATTCATCGCCATCCACGGACAGTTAGCACAACTGCGGCAAGATGCACCCTCACCCGCTGTTGGTGCTTCAATAAAGCTCTTATTCGGGCTGAGCTGCTGCATTTTATAAAAAATGCCACGATCAGTCGCCACAATAAATTGCTGATTCGGTAATTCCTGTGTCGCTTTAATCAACTGCGTGGTTGAGCCAATCACATCGGCCAGTTCCAGTACCGCAGTCGGCGACTCAGGGTGAGCTAATACAGCAGCGTCTGGATAAAGAACTTTCATATCAGCCAACTGCTTGGCTTTAAACTCTTCGTGAACAATGCACGCACCGTCCCACAACAACATATCTGCGCCAGTTTCACGCTGAATATAGCGGCCCAAATGCTGATCCGGTGCCCACAAAATGGTTTCACCATTATCCATCAGGCTTTCAACAATCTCCAAGGCACAACTAGAGGTCACCACCCAATCAGCACGGGCTTTGACTGCCGCTGAGGTATTGGCATACACCACCACAGTACGCTCAGGATGCTGATCACAAAACTCAGAAAACTCTTTAACCGGGCAACCCAAATCTAAAGAGCATGTGGCTTCTAGAGTTGGCATCAAGATACGCTTTTCTGGGTTGAGAATTTTTGCTGTCTCACCCATAAAACGCACACCAGCGACCACCAGTGTTTGCGCACTGTGCTGGCTACCAAAACGCGCCATTTCTAGCGAGTCAGCCACACAGCCGCCACTTTTCTCAGCTAATTCTTGAATGATGGGGGCGCAATAGTAATGCGCGACTAACACCGCATTTTGTGCTTTCAGTTCGGCAATGATGCGCTCACAGTAATGCGCCTCTTGCTCAGGCGTAAGCTCTTCAATCTGCTTAGCTGCCAAGTGTGCTTGAACCAAAATACGTTCAGAAATCTGCGTCATTGATGTCAGTCCTCACAGCGCGCATAGGCGCAATGTTAACAAGTGTAATGCTGAGTGCTCTAAAAGAGATACAACGCAATACCGACAAAACGATGCTATAGAAAATTGGTGGGTCGTGTGGGATTCGAACCTACGACCAATTGGTTAAAAGCCAACTGCTCTACCACTGAGCTAACGACCCGGAAGGGATGCGCATAATACGGACTTCTCAGCTCAGTTCAAGCATAAATTCTATATTTGTCAAAAATATCGCGTTGAATCGTTTATTCCTGCGTTAATAAAACCTTGTTTACGCAATTGACAGCTTTCACAGACCCCACACGCCCGACCATCAAGATCAGCCTGATAACAGGATACGGTGAGCGCATAGTCTATCCCCAACTGCGTACCAAGCTGAATAATAGCAGCCTTACTCATACTTTGCAGGGGCGCTTGAATACGAAACGCTCGTCCCTCCACACCTTCACGTGTGGCTAAATTGGCTACACGCTCAAAAGCTTGGATGAATTCCATACGGCAATCAGGGTAGCCAGAGTAATCAACATCGTTAACACCAATGAAAATATCATACGCCTGCAACACTTCTGCCCAACCCAGTGCTAATGATAAAAACACGGTATTACGTGCTGGCACGTAGGTGATCGGAATCTCCCCCTGACTTAACCGCTCTGGCACAGCAAGACTGCTATCGGTTAACGCAGAACCACCTATGCCATCTAAATTAATCCCAATCACTTTGTGTTCAGTAGCGCCTAAAGCCTCTGAAATCCGCCGAGAGGCGTCCAACTCGCTGCGATGGCGCTGACCATAATCAAAGCTCATGGTGTAACAGTCGTAGCCTTGCGCGCGCGCTGAGGCAAGGACAGTGGCGGAATCTAAACCACCGGATAATAAAATAACAGCGCGTTTATTGGTCATCATTGTTTTCTCAAAGCTTGTTTACTAAGCAACATGCTGCAGATTGCAGATGCGCAATAACACAGTTAGCTCGGCATTAGTAACCAGGCTGGTCATCCCACAACAGCTTATGCAACTGTAGCTGCAGACGCACCGGCAGGTTATCGGCAACGATCCAATCAGCCAGATCGCGCGGAAGCAACTGGCCCTGACTGGGCGAAAAAAGCACTTCAGATACGCGCGTATCCAGCTTGTATTGCAGAAGCTTAGTGACCGCCCAGTCGTAATCCGCGCGATTGCACAGCACGAATTTGACCTGGTCATCGCCTTTCAGCAAATCGATATTCTCATAGCGATTGCGTTGCACTTCTAATGAGCCAGGCGTTTTAAGGTCAAGTACAACACTGACCCGCGCATCAATGCCGCCAATATCAAGAGCACCACTGGTCTCGGTGGACACCTGATAACCCGCATCACACAGCGCCTTAAACAAGGTTAAAACATCTGGTTGTGCTAAAGGCTCACCACCGGTTACACAGACATAACGCGGTCGATAAGCCGCAACTTGCACCAAAATAGCTTCGATGGAGAGCAACTGGCCACCGCTAAACGCATAGGCGCTATCGCAGTACTGGCAGCGTAGCGGACAACCGGTTAGACGAATAAAAACCGTGGGCAAACCAACAGTGCGAGTTTCGCCCTGTAACGAGTAAAAAATCTCGGTGATGCGTAGGGTGTTTTGCATTATATGTGCGCCGGGCGCGACAGCAAAACAGGCCGTCCGCCTCCATTGCTGAATGAGGCACTGCCCAGCACGGACCCGCGCTGAGCGCGAACGTGCTGATGAAAGCAGCGTATTAGAGTTTTCTTAAATCTTGTTGCGCTAACTGTGCAGCGGAGCTACCTGGGTACTCGGCAACCACTTGCTGCAAAATACCACGGGCTTTATCTGCATTGCCTAAGCGGCGCTCAACGTCAGCCAGCTTATACAGTGAATCAGGCACTTTATTGTGCTTAGGGTAATTATGGCTGACTAATGCAAAAGCCTTACCCGCTGCTTGCATATCACCCTGCACTAAACTGACTTCACCTAACCAATACTGGGCATTTCCCGCATACTGACTATTTGGATACTTACGCAAAAAAGCCGTGAAGGCTTGCTGAGCTTTATCAAACTCGCGCGCTTTAATTAAATCAAAAGAGGCTTCGTAATAGAGCTTTTCCTTAGCGGGATCGGCTTCGCCATTACTGGCCTGAGCGGCAGGAGTGGCAGCGCCGCTGTTGGGCTGCTCAGTCGTTGACGCTGGACTGCCGGCTTGTGCTCCAGAGTTGTTACTCAAGCGGCTGTCTAATGTTTGGTAACGCTCAAGATTCTCTTGGCGTAACTGACTTATTTCATGCTGTTGCTCTTCAAGCAAACCGCGCAGCGTAGCAATTTCTTGCTGCATCTGCTGTAACTGCATGAACAACTGACTTTGAGCTGAAAGTGGTGCGTTAGCACCACCTCCAGTCGCAGTTCCGTTCATACCCTGATCTGTGCCGGCATAGGTTTGATCATATGCTGGGCGATCAGTGACTGGGATCGCAGCGCTTGCCAAAACTGGCAGGCTGAGGGCCAAAGCTATCAGAGTAGGACGGATCATTTGTATTACCTATTACTTACGCAGTTCAACGCGACGGTTTTGTGACCATGCGCTGTCGTCATGACCAATCACAACCGGACGCTCTTCACCGTAAGAAACTGGCTCTAGCTGTGCAGGTGAAACACCTTGCAGAACTAAGTAGCGCTGTACTGCTTGAGCACGACGCTCGCCCAGTGCCATGTTGTATTCGCGAGTACCGCGCTCATCAGCGTGACCTTCCAATACAACGCGTGCGCCGTTACCTTGTAAGTCACGTGCGTGTACATCAAGTGCGCGCATGGCTTCTGGTTTTAGGTCTGAGCTATCGAATTCAAAGTAGAACGTAGTAATAGCGCGCAATGCTGCTTCTTCGCTACCACCGTTCATGCTGCCATCAATGGCACCTGTGTTTGCGCCGTAACCGGCATTCGGGTCAATTGCACCTTCACCGCTTGCGTCGCCGCCTTTTGAAGAACAACCAACAGCTACAGCCAAAGCCAATGATAACGCGGCAAATTTACCGAATTTAAGCATTTCCATTTTACAAGCTCCAAAAAAACAACATATTTAGTTTAGTTAACAGATAACCCATCATCAGTTTAGGTAAGGGGACCATGAAGGCTCTCTGACTTCGCCTTGAATGCTAGGTAGTGGGAGCCGCACCCGCCCATTGATAGATGCAAGCATCAGGACACCCCTGCCCTGTTGATGGGTGGCATAGATTACCATTGTTCCGTTGGGCGCAACAGTAGGCGACTCATCTAAACTTGAGTTTGAGAGGATACGTAAGCTACCTCGCTGCAAGTCTTGCGCAGCCACCTTAAATACCGCATAGCCTTCCTGTCGGTGAATCATCACCAGCGTCTTCTCATCAGCTGATAATTTCGGGTTGGCATTGTAGTTACCAATAAAAGTAACCCGTTCAGCCGCCCCACCATTGACATTCATGCGGTAAATTTGCGGCTTACCGGAACGATCCGAAGTGAAGTATAAAGTTTGTCCGTCTTTACCCCAAAAAGGTTCCGTATCAATCGCCGCATGATTAGTAACGCGTCGCACTTGACGTGAACTCATATCCATCACGTAAATCTCTGGATTACCATCACGCGATAAAACAAAGGCTAAGCGATTGCCATCGGGTGACCAAGCTGGCGCACCATTTAAGCCTTCATAATTAGTGATTTGTTCACGGTGTCCGGTATCCACATTCTGTACGAAAATACGCGGACGCTTTTGCTCAAACGAGACATAAGCAATGCGCTTGCCATCAGGAGCAAAAGACGGTGACAAAATTGGCTCGCGTGACTGTAGCAAAGTGACGGCACGCGCCCCATCGTAATCTGAGCGTTGCAAGGTATAACGGGTGTTGGTAGCAGAAAAACGCTCAGCCGTGACATACAATAAACGGGTAGAAAATGCGCCCTTCACTCCGGTTAGCTTTTCATACGACTGGTCAGAAATATAATGTGCTAAATCACGTAATTGCTCAGCCGAACCACCCACGGTGCCACTGACCATCACTTGCTCAGTACTGACATTCAGCACCGCATAGCTGATTTGTAAACGACTGCCATTGGGAGTGATATTGCCAACCAATACATATTGTGCACCCACCGCACTCCAGTCACGAAAAATCACTTCGCTGGCCTGAGCCGGCTGGCTAATCATATTTTGTCGCGCAATGGGTTCAAAGATACCGGAGTTACGCAAATCTTTACCGATGATCTCTGACATATCTTCAGGCAAGGCATTACCACCTTGCCAACCGAAAGGCACCACAGCAATTGGGATCGCTCGGTCGTTACCACCAGAAATTAGCAGAGGGTCTGCTGCCTGCACCACGCTGACACACAGCAATGCACTCAATAACAACCATCGTTTCAACATATTCACAGACTCAAATCCTCTGGTTTAAATATCGCACTACGTTTGCGGTACATGCTATCAAACGTTTTACGATCCAATTGTTGCATTTCACGAATGCGCCCAACGTTACGCACAGCCGCCACTGCCGAGGCATCAAAAGCGGGATCACCACTACTGCGTGTGACACTTGCATTGGTAATGGTTCCATCGGGCAACATTTCAATCAGCACAGTTACCGCCATGCCGTTGCGTGCTGAAGGTGGTCGCACCCACTGCTCACTGACTAAGCGCACGATCAAATCATCGAGACTACCCGCCACTTGCGAACCTACCGTATCAGCAACGGTTTGTTGATACTGAGTATCCTCAGACAACAACTCTGCTAATGCGCCAGCTTTCTTATCTTCAAGGGCCTTACGGGCAGCGTCTTGAGCTTTCTTCTGCTTAGCAGCTTCTTCTGCAGCACGCTTTTTCTTGTCGGCTTCAGCTTTCTTCTTGGCATCGTCAGCTGTTTTTTTCTTCGCAGCTTCTGCTGCAGCTTTCTTTTTAGCCTCTTCTGCGGCTTTTTTCTTCGCGTCCTCAGCTGCCTTCTTCTTGGCATCTTCGGCTGCTTTCAACTTAGCCACTTCAGCCTGCTTAAGTTTTTCCGCTGCTTTTTTAGCCTGATCTTCTTTGCTGGCTTGTGCTTGCTTCTGCGCTTGGGCAGCTTTTTGCTCGGCCTGTTTGCGTGCTTCGGCCGCTTTAGCTTGCGCATCGGCAGCTTTGGCTTTTGCGGCTTGCGCGGCTGCGGCTATTTTCTCTTGCTCAACTTTTTTCTGCTCGAGTTGCTCAGCTTCATAGGTTGGCGCAGAAGTTTTTGCAGCTTCACCGGCAATTTTTTGATTGGTTTGCGTAGTGGCTTGGCTTTGCGATTGCAACTGATACAAAGTGGCTTTAATTACCGGACGTGCTGGCGGCAAATCAGGCGTGCGCGCAAAACTGACAAATAAGAACGCAAACAGCATCGCGTGCAAACCCACAGCCCAGACCACCGGCCAAAACAGGTTTTCCGAAGGGGAACGGTCATGCTGTCGCATTAAGGCGCCTCAGTAATTAAGCCAACATCACTGACGCCAGCCTGCTGCAAACCACCCATCGCTGCCATCACACTGCCATAGTCGACAGTTTTATCGGCACGCACATAGACTTGCACTTTTTTACCTTGCGCAGCATTGGCACCTAAAATAGCGCGTGCCGCATTGACCATCTGGGTTAAATCGACAGCTTGATCTTGCACGGTATCAATATCGACTTCAGTACCGGTATTCCAGTAATAGCTTTTATCAGCCTTAATAGAAATGGTCAGGACAATCGAGTTGTTATCTTGCGGCAATACTTCACTGCTGACCTGTGGTAAGTCGACTTTAACGCCTTGATTAAGCATCGGCGCGGTAACCATAAAGATCACCAACAGCACCAGCATCACGTCGATATAGGGCACCACGTTCATTTCTGCAACGGGTTTGCGCCGATTACGAATTCTAGCTCTTTGCATGGGGCACCTTAATCCTCGTTCGAGTGGACTTTACGATGCAAAATGGCTTGGAACTCATCAGCAAAGGTGTAATAACGCGCAATTAAATTCTCACCGCGCGCCGAGAAACGGTTGTAAGCAATGACCGCAGGAATCGCCGCAAATAAACCAATCGCCGTGGCAATCAAGGCTTCAGCAATACCTGGAGCAACAGTTGCCAAGGTGGCTTGCTGCACCTGCGCCAAACCACGGAACGAGTTCATAATGCCCCACACCGTACCAAACAGACCGATATACGGACTGGTTGATCCGACAGTGGCCAAAAACGGTAGGCTTTGCTCAAGTTTTTCTTCTTCGTGAGAAATGGCCACACGCATCGAACGTGCCACACCATCCATCACTGATTCAGGATTAGCGCCTTGCTGCTGACTTAAGCGCGAAAATTCTTTAAAGCCAGCGCGGAAAATCTGCTCAGCGCCTGAGTCTGGATCAGGATCGCTATTGACTTGTCGGTACAACTTAGACAGATCAATACCAGACCAAAAGCGGTCTTCAAAAACATTTAAGCTGTTGCGTGCAGTACGCAATAACTGGCTGCGCTGGAAGATAATCACCCATGAAGTGATCGAGGCTCCCACTAGAATCAACATGACAAACTGAACCACCAGACTGGCGTTACTGATGAGGCTCCACATTGACATCTGATCAACGGCATTAGCTTCCACGCTTACTCTCCTGCAAAGTCTTGCACATCGGCATTAAACGCCGCATATAACAGTTCGGGAATGCCCCGAGGTTTTAAGGTATCTGCACGCACACAGGCAATGGTGAAATGTCCTTCACAAAGAAGAGCATCATCACTGACTCGGCGAACCTGCTGATAAAATTTTAAACTGGCACGTTTTAGAGCTTCCACCTGCACACTCACCAGCAGCTCATCGTCTAAACGAGCTGGCGTGTGGTAGCGTGCTTGCGAGGAATGTACAACAAACAACAGATTTTCGGTGGCCATCTGCGCTTGGGAAAAGCCCAGGTGGCGCAAGCGTTCAGTGCGTGCGCGCTCCATGAATTTTAGGTAATTCACGTAATACACGATGCCGCCTGCATCCGTATCCTCGTAATAGACACGACAAGGAAAGGTAAACCGTTGTGCTGTTGTTTGTGCGCGCATACTTTAATGCCACCTCGTCTAATTGCCAATGGGAAACGCAGGTATATTTTCACTCGTCATCAAGGTATTTCTCTAACACTGCACCATCGAGCAAACGCTCTGGCAAATTTAAGCCAAAATGCAGGTAAGCATGACGGGTCACCACGCGCCCACGCGGGGTACGCATGATAAAGCCCTGCTGAATCAAATAGGGCTCTAGCACATCTTCAATGGTATGCCGCTCTTCACTGATCGCTGCAGCCAAGCTATCCACACCGACTGGACCGCCATCAAATTTTTCAATCATTGCCAACAACAGACGACGGTCTTGGTGATCAAAACCATGCTCATCAACGTCGAGCAAGTTCAATGCTTGATTGGCGATGGATTGACTGATCTGTCCGGTGCCGCGCACTTGAGCAAAGTCGCGCACACGGCGCAATAAACGGTTGGCAATACGCGGAGTACCGCGCGCGCGCCGCGCAATTTCATAGGCGCCTTCATACTCAATTGGCATGTTTAAAATGCCTGCCGAGCGCACCACAATAGTGGTCAAGTCTGTGACGTTATAAAACTCTAAGCGCTGCACAATACCAAAGCGGTCGCGCAACGGATTGGTCAGCATGCCAGCGCGCGTGGTGGCACCGACTAAAGTAAATTGTGGCAAGTCGAGTTTGATTGAACGAGCTGCTGGCCCCTCACCGATCATGATATCCAATTGGAAGTCTTCCATCGCTGGATACAAGACCTCTTCAACAATGGGCGGCAAACGGTGAATTTCATCAATAAACAGCACGTCGCCTTCTTCAAGATTGGTCAGCAACGCGGCTAAATCACCAGGACGCTCAAGCACAGGCCCAGAGGTGCTTTTTAATGACACATTCATTTCTTGGGCAATGATATTGGCCAGCGTGGTTTTGCCTAAACCGGGCGGACCAAAGATCAGCGTATGATCAAGCGCTTCATCACGATTTTTAGCAGCCTGCATAAACAATGCCATTTGCTCACGCACACTGGGCTGACCAATATAATCAGCTAAGCACAGCGGGCGTATGGCGCGATCAACGTGCTCTTCACGCTCACGCGGAGCGGCGGCAATCAAGCGATCAGCTTCAATCATAAACTGCAGTTATCCCAAATAATGTGGCTCAATTACGCCATGCCTTTCAATGCGCGACGAATCAAGTCTTCGCTGCTCAAACCATCTTGCGCTACAGCGCTAACCGCGCGACTCGCTTCGGCGGGTTTAAAGCCTAAACTAATCAGCGCACTCACTGCATCTTTTTCTGGGCTGTGCGCGTCTGTGACTGCCGAAACCCCAGCAGGTTCCATGCTGTTTTGCCCGGCCAACGGCGTGCTGTCCCAATTTTTAAAACGATCTTTAAGTTCAACCAGTAAGCGTTCAGCAGTTTTTTTACCGACGCCTGGGACTTTCATTAAGCGACTGGTGTCTTCGGCATTCACGCATTGAATCATTTCATCGACGCTCATCCCCGACATCAAGGCCAGCGCCAGCTTGGGCCCCACACCATTTAAGCGGATCAGTTCACGAAATAAAGTACGGTCGCGTTTAGTGTAAAAGCCGTATAAAAGCTGCGCATCTTCGCGCACCACCAAATGCACATGCAGCACCAAAGGCTCACCCACCATCGGCAACTGGAATAAAGTGGTCATTGGCACTTCCAATTCATAACCAACGCCATTGACATCCAGCAGGACATGCGGCGGTTGCTTCTCTAGTAAATTGCCTCGTAGATATCCAATCACAACCTTTCCTTCTTTAAGAGTTGGATTACCGAGCAGCAACCCAAACACAACAGCTGGCATTATATACAGTTACCACAAAACAATACCAGATCAGCCTGCAATGCTCTCAATGCGCACCCAGCCCTTTCAATCTATAGATTGAAGCATGACTCGACTCCCCCTGATTGATTAGGCAAGCGTGCTCAGATCGCCTATTCTCTGATCTATCAAACACCAACAGAGGATTCCGCGCATGATTAAGCCCTCAGCCTTAGCAGCAACACTCTGCATCATAACCACTGCGACATCTATGGCTCACGCTAACGAGCACGAACAGATGATGCAAAACATGATGCAAATGCAGCGCTGTATCAGCGAAACTGTTGATATGCGCTACTTAGAAGACATGGCCGCCAATGGCGAAAAAATGGCCAAGCACATTAAGCAGCTATGTGAGTCTGACCAGCGCCAGCAAGCACAAGATAGCGCGATGACCTACGCTAAAGACATGCAAAGCAATCCTAACTTCCAAGCCATGAAAAAATGCACAGCACAAATGGGCAATGCTTTCCCTGGTGCACAAGCATTGCAAGAAGAGTTCGATATCGACTCCCTCAAAGAAAACCATGTGTGCGATGAGCTATAGCAGTTACGCAAAAATCCAGACACACCGCTACTCCTTTAAAATCTAAAAACCGCGCAGTGAGCAGCCATTTAAAATGAATGCTCACTGTGCAGTTTTTGTTTAAGCGATAAGAGTATTTTAATCAATTAGGCAAATGCTGCCGTAATCGCATAGTTCAATCCAGCACCGCCCACCACGAGCCAAGTAAACAACAGGCTGGCCAACATTAGCGGCTTCAAGCCGGCACGGCGAATCGCTTTGAGATCAGTGGTCAAACCAAGACCCGCCATAGCCATGGCTAATAAAGCTGTATCCACTTGTGCAATATGCTCGATGACCAACTCAGGCAACAACTGCAAAGAGTTAAAGCCGGCCACCGCGACAAAGATAAAAGCAAACCAAGGTACGCTAACCCCAGCGAGCAGTCCTTTTTTAGCGGGAGCCTTCTCAGTTACTTGCTCGGTCTTGGCTCGGGCCAAATACACCGCCAAACCAATCAAGAATGGCGCCAGCATCATCACCCTCACCATCTTAGCAATGACGGCAGTGTCGGCAGCGGTTGGGCTGATTGCTGCGCCTGCGGCCACTACTTGCGCAACCTCATGAATAGTAGAACCGACAAACATACCGTAAGCGAAGTCAGTGGTATTCAATAACTGCCAATGCATATTTAAGCTGTGCAGCAACGGATAGACAAAAATCGCTAAGGTACCAAACACCACGACAGTTGCGACTGCTACGGTAACCTGCTCAGCACGCGCTTTGAGAACCGGCTCCGCTGCCATAATTGCCGCCGCACCACAAATAGAGCTGCCAATACCAATCAACATTGCGGTGCCACGCTCCAGCTTAAATACGCGTATACCCAGCACCACCGCCAAACTAAAGGTTGTAGTTAACACTAGCGCATCGATCAGTACACCAGCCAACCCGACATAGCCCATATCTTGAAAAGTTAAGCGAAAACCATAGAGGATGATGCCTAAACGCAGCATGTATTGCTTAGCGTAAAACACACCTGGCGCACAGCGATTAACCAAGCGTGGAAAGACTGTGTTACCCACAACAAAGCCGAGCATGATAGCGAGCGTTAATGCAGACAGACCATGCGCCTGTAACCACGGCACGCGATCTAGCATTAATGCGCCAGCAGACAAAGCCGCACACAGCAACAAACCAGGCAGCAGATCTGTACGTAATTGCAGCCATTTGGGCAGGCCCGCACACATATCTGTGTTTTTTCTTGGTAACGCTAACATTTTAAACGCTCTCACTGTTTCTGAAGGTCTGTGTCAGCACCCGATGTCAAACAGTCTATGGGTCAGCATTCAAACAATAAAACGAATTATATAGGTATAATCAAACGATATAACAGGTTGATCAGCAGCATTTACCAGAGGCCTCAGCATGCAAATCACTTTGCGCCAATTGCATATTTTTACTGCGATTGCTTTATCAGGTAGCACTGCAGCGGCAGCGCAAAACATCGCCCTCTCACAGTCCGCTACCAGCGCTGCATTAAAAGAACTGGAAAGCATCCTGGCGGTAGAGCTCTTTGATCGCATCGGTAAGCGTCTCGTACTGAACGACAACGGACGCTTACTGCTACCGCAAGCACGGCAAATGCTCGATACCGCCAACACCATCGAACAACAGTTCAACTCTAGCGAGACAACTGGCGCAGGTTTATACATTGGCGCCAGCACTACGATTGGTATTTATCTGTTACCAAAACTACTGGCCAGTCACGCTTTGCACAACAAGCAACATTGCCCACGGGTGATGATCGCGAACAGTGCCGCGACGGCGACTGCAGTAGCGCATTTTGAAGTAGATATGGGCATCATCGAAGGCCCCTGCCATGAACCTGATCTGTTAGCTGAACCTTGGATTGAGGATGAACTGGTGATTGTCTGCGCCGCCAATCATCCTATTTTACAAGGACAGGCAAAACGGCAAGTTACCCTGAAAGACTTACAGAATGCGCTGTGGTTATTACGTGAGCCAGGCTCCGGCACCCAAGAAGCGGTTGAGCATGTGTTACTACCGCACCTGCATCAACTGCGACCTGCGGCCGAGTTTAGTAACTCTGAAGCGATTAAGCATGCCGCCGCTGCAGGCTTAGGCTTAGCCTGCTTATCACGAACAATTGTGGCGCGCTTTTTGACCCGCGGTGAACTGGTGGAAGTCAACACGTCACTGCCAAAATTGACCCGCCGTTTCTTTTTGATTTATCACCGCAATAAAACCCTATCGCCACAGCTCAATGCGTTTTTAAATCACTGCCGGCAGATGCTTGAGAGCTAACTGCCAGAGTAAGCCGCACTGACCGTTGCGACCCTGTACTCAGCGTCACAACGGTTTAAGTTCAGAACGTGTAGCTCGCAAAGATATTGGCGCTACGTTTCGCCCCATACAGTTGCTCATCAATAGGGCGGTAGGTTTTATTGGTTAAGTTATTGAATTCAACACCAAAGCTATTATTGCTTTCTGTGCTCATACTTAAGCGTAGATTCAAAGTTGCATAACCATCCGCCTCGTAAGCTTCACTGTTTGGCTTGCTGACGTTTGTTGCTGATGTCGCACCCTGCATAAACAAGTCAGCTTCACGCTCAAACGTATTCCAATAGCTGGTATGTTTCAAACCCACTCGGCCAAACACACTGGGTGTGCCGCTGTCATAGCTATTGTGCGCCGTTGTGGTGATTTTTCGGCGCATTAAAGTGACCGTGGTATAGGGGGTGAAGTTATTCTCTTGAAAGCTTTTCTCAGCAAGCAACTCAATACCGTAGCTTTTAGCTTTATCAGCATTTCGATAATATAAATCTTTTTCACCAAGGATTGATATCGCATCGATATAGTCTTTTGAACGACTATAAAACAGTGTCGCATCCAAGAGTAATTCGCTGGTGTCGTAGCGGGCACCTAACTCAAAAGTAGTCGACTTTTCAGGCTTCAAGTCAGCAGAGCCATTTTTTGTACCGCCACCCCCTGAAGTCGTTAAAAACAACTGCGTCAGCGTGGGGTATACATAACCTTGCGAAAGATTGGTGCGCAGTACTAAATCATCATTGGCCTGCCACACTAAACTCATGGCACCTACAGTGTGGTTATCGGAGTTATCACTGCGCGGCTGGGCGGTATTTTTTTCAAATGACTTATCATGCTCAGCTTTTACATAATAATGACGCGCACCAAAGCTAACAGTAAGGTCTTCGGCTAATGGCACTGTATGCTGGGCAAAAACAGAGGCCGTATCAATACTCGCATCGTCATACGAATATTCCGCAGGAGAAGAGGGATAAGGTGGTGAAGGCGACACTGTTACCAGCCTGGTTTTACTAGCTTTAAGACGGTCTTGTTCATACTCAAAACCAACGACTGTGCTGTGCCCATCAATCAGCGATAACTCAGCTTGGGTATTTAGACCGTAAGTGATTTGCTCGTCATCAGATAGCGAGTCGATGTCACGGGTCATCCCAGGCCGTGATGGAGGCATTGGTACACGAACAATTACATTATTACGAAAGTCCCGATCAACCGTTTGTCGATACACATCGATTTTGAGTTTATCTAAGGTTTCAGTCAGCTGATCACCTTGATAAAACAAGCCCACTTTATTCAACTCACGCTTGGGTAAATCAGTTGCAAAACCATCCTGCTTCCAATACATCTTCGCAGCCACATCATAACGCTGTGCTTTTGCAGCAATGTAATGCTTGCCTGCTTGATAGCCTAAATGCGCAGAGATACTGCTATCGTCAGTCGATGACGGTTTTAAGCGCCCTTTAGGTGTGGCGCGGTCATTCAACTCAGAGCGCGACACCCCTAAACGGTAATCAAAACCCGACTGGCTGCCGGATAGCGCAGTGGATGCTCGATAACCTTTAGTCGCGGAGAAGTAGCCTGCTTGCGTGCTGATTTCTAAAGGCTTATCCGCGCCTTTTTTAGTAACGATGTTCACCACACCACCAATCGCACGACCGCCTGATACCACAGACGACGAACCGCGCAATACTTCAATGCGTTCAATCGAAGCCGGATCAATCAGCAATGGCTGTCCGTACTCGGTGTGATCAGTGAGTTTCTGACCATCGATAAAAATAGCCACGCGACGTGAATTCTCGCCACGAATAGAAATGCGCTCAACGCCTTCCTCGGAGATTTGCACACCTGGAATATTGCGCAAATAGCTCGCAACCGACTGCCCGGCACTTTTATCGAGCGTCGCGCGATCAATCACGCTAACAGAGGCTGGATTCTTGAATATTTCAGTTTCCTGCGCTTGTCCGAGCACCGTGACTTGGTCAAATTGATAAGGTTTACTCTGCGCTGTACCTGCCGCAACCAGTAGAGCATTGCCTAATACCAGGCTAACCCACAGTTTAGAAGACTGAAAATACATAATTTCCCCGCGCACAAAAATAGAAGAACACACGCAATGATCATTACTAACAAATGAATATCATTACAAAAAGTTAATGGCGAGCATGATACGCACACATATAGAAAGCTCCAAATTGCCTCAAACTAAACCTCAGGTTTTATTGATATATACATGCTGTACTAGTCTCAATTGCATCTTTAGATCATTGCCCAACGAACTGGAGCTCTAATAGTGCTAACAATACAGATGATCAACGAGTGCTTCGGGGTAGGTGTGACGAGCG
>Ga0209075_1001836_pt1 | contig 19455 bp, 11 predicted proteins | sample Stecom2011_FD_187523 | JGI IMG/M metagenome (GOLD analysis project Ga0209075, IMG submission 187523) | Agricultural soil microbial communities from Utah to study Nitrogen management - Steer compost 2011 (SPAdes) (version 2) | ecosystem: Environmental > Terrestrial > Soil > Agricultural land...
TTTCCGATTATTCATTCCAAAAAAACAAATAAATTGAATATAATGAATCAGTTGAGATTATTTTCGCTTTTAGTGGTAATTCTTACAGGACTATTTTTTACACTGTCATGCAACTCTTGTCAATCTAAAAAACAAGTAGTATCAACTGAGCCATATAATACAATTTCGCCCGACTTTAATGCTGATAGTGCATATCATTTTGTAGAAAGACAAGTTGAGTTCGGACCAAGAGTGCCTGGTGCCCCGGCTCATAAAGAGTGTGGAGATTACTTGGTTACCAAACTTGATGAATTCGGAGCTTCAGTTATAGAGCAAAAAGCTGATGTAATACATTATGATGGAAGGAGTATAGAAATAAGAAACATTATAGGTGTATACAATCCCGATGCTGAGAAGAGAGTTCTACTCTTCGCTCATTGGGATTCCAGACCTTTCTCTGATGAAGAATCGGATCCTGCAACCCGTAACTTACCTGTTGATGGTGCAGATGACGGTGCCAGTGGTGTAGGTGCACTATTAGAAATTGCACGTCAATTACACGAGAACCCAGTGGATATGGGTATTGATATAATCTTTTTTGATTTAGAAGATTGGGGACAACCATCATTTTCAACCGAGTGGGTTGAAGGCGATTGGTGGTGTATCGGATCTCGATATTGGTCGGAAAATCCACATGTGAAAAATTATAAAGCACACTTTGGAATTCTCCTAGATATGGTTGGTGGTGCTAATGCCACTTTTATGAAAGAAGGTTATTCTTTGCAGTATGCATCAAACATAGTAGACAAAATATGGAGTACTGCTTTGAAGATGGGATATGGTAATTATTTTGTCCCAAAAAGAGGGGGATATATAACAGATGATCATGTTCCGGTAAACCAAAATCATAGAGCCCCAAGTGTTAATATTATCAATTTAAAATCAGAAACTAATACTGGCTTTGCGCCATACTGGCATACACAGAAAGATGATATGCGTAACATTGATAGAAATACTCTGAAAGCCGTAGGGCAAACTGTTTTAGAAGTAATCTACAATGAGTCCGTAAATTGATAATCAATTGCAGTAACGTAAGAATAATAAAATTTAATGAAACAAATAATGATGCAGACTATAGATGATATACAACAAGAGATAATAGATGAGTTCAGTATTTATGATGATTGGATGGATAAATATTCACTCATAATTGAATATGGAAATTCATTAGAAACCTTGGATGATAAATATAAGACACCCGAAAACATTATTCAGGGATGTCAGAGTCGCGTTTGGTTACAGACCGATTACCGTGATGGTAAATTATTCTTTCAAGCTGAAAGTGATGCAATTATCGTAAAAGGTTTACTAGCTTTAGTTTTAAGAATTTTTAGCGGTCGAACACCACAAGAAATTATCGACACAGACCTTAGGTTTATGAAAGAGATTGGTTTGACAGATCATTTATCACCAACCCGCTCAAACGGATTATTATCGGTTATTAAGCAGATAAGATATTACGCAATTGCTTTTAAGGCTAAAGAAGAGAAAAATTAATGAATCGATAGTTTAGCTACCATTCTTGCTCAGCTCTTTGGATCTATTTCTTGCAGCATTTAGCACTTCCTCGAAGTGTTTTCCTATTTCATGAATTCTGAAATAATCTAATCCTGCTTGTGTAGTTCCACCCTTACTGGTTATATTTTTAATAAGCTCTTCAATACTATAATCCTTTTGGTTTTGCATAAAATAAAGAGTAGTACCCCTTGTTAACTCAAGAAGGAGTTCATCAAGTAGAGTGTCGGGCAAATTAAACTCTTTCATCTTATCTTTAAATATTTGAATAAAAGCGAGTATAAAGGCCGGACCGCTACCAAAAACAGATGTGAAAAGATCAAAAGAATTTTCTTCAAGCTTTACGACCTTTCCCAACTTTCCCAGTAATTTATAAACCTTATCACCTTCTTCATACTCGGGGTGATTGGAGTAGAAAGCCGTTACAGAAGATTTGTAAGCCATAGCAAGGTTGGGCATTATGCGTATTATCAACTGATTATTGCTCAAATACTTCTCTATAAAATCTACACTTCTGCCTGCTACAGGAGATATAATTGTTTTACCGCCGATATTTAGTTTTTTGAGTTCTTCCAGTATATATGATATATCTTGAGGTTTAACTGTTAACCATAATATATCTGAGTTTGAAACAAGTTCTTGGAGAGTAGGGCAGAATTTAATATCCACATCTTTTTTTGATCGAGCGAAATAAGAAAATTCAATACCTACTTCATCTTTTAATCCCAGATAAACTGCTTTTGCCAAATTGCCAAAACCTATAAACCCATGCTTCATATTATATTCAATTCTTTTCTATATCACATTTGTTCTTAAATCTAGTAAACGGAAACGCCCCCTTCAATGCGTTAATAATATAATTTTGACGCTGACCGTTTACTATCCACATCTCTACATTATTCCTCATACATATTTCAGCTGCATGTATTTTTGAAGTCATTCCACCCGTACCTAATAAAGATTGTTTTTCTTCAATGTAACTTTGAATGGATTTTAGATCCTCAACTTCTTTAATAAGTACTGCATCGATATGAAGATGAGGGTTTTTGTTGAAAATTCCATCAATGTCAGAAACTAAAACAAGCAGATCTACATTCAAAATAGTTGCTACCAAAGCAGACAATTTATCATTATCGCCTAAGACAATTTCTTCAAACGATACCGTATCGTTCTCATTTACAACTGGAATGTAATTCAATTCCCAAAGTCTGTTGATTGTATTACATGTATTTTCTATAGCTATCGAATTTTCAAAGTCTCGATAAGTAAGTAAAATTTGAGCAATATTTAATCCAAACGTGCCAAATATGACATCATAAAGCTCCATTAGTTTTGTTTGTCCTATTGCCGCCAAAGCTTGCTTTGAATCCACTCTCTTGTTATTTCCGTTGATCTCTACAAACTGTCGTGCAGTGGCTATTGCACCTGAAGATACTATTACAATATCATACTCCTTTTTTAATTCCACAATTTGTCTTGCAAGGCTTTCAATTACTGCAAATGAGATTCTGTTAGTGCCTGCTGTTAGGGTAGAGGTACCTATTTTTATAATTAGTTTTTTCTTCATGAAACTGTTAAACAAAATCTTAATAAAATCAAATCATATTAATTCCTAATATGTCCTTCTCCGTATACGAACCATTTGTTTGTAACAAGTTCTTGGGTTCCAAGGGGACCGCGAAAATGCAATTTCTGAGTACTAATTGCAATCTCTGCACCAACGCCATACTGGCCTCCGTCTGTAAAACGCGATGATGCATTATGATAGACAGCGGCACAATCAACATATTCCATAAATTTGTCAGCTTTTGCTTTCATATTAGTTACAATTACAGCTGTGTGACCTCCGGAATATCTGTTTATCATATCAATAGCGTCGTTCATTTCATCAACAATAGTAATATATAGCTTAGGAGCCAGATATTCCTCACAAAGTGTTTTAGGATCGATCTCTACTTTTATTTCATTACAAATATCCGCTGTTTCACTATTTCCCCATACATCAATACCTTTTTCCTTCAAACAAAGAACTAGGCATTTTATTTTGTTCTTAATGCTCGGTAAATCTTTATTTATAAGTATTTTATCTATAGCATTGCATACACTAATACGTTTTTTTCCATTAACAGCTAACTTTATAGCCATATCAAAATCTACATCATCATCAATATATAAGAAGTTATTTCCTCTTCCACTTACAATAACTGGGACTGATGAGTTTTGAAGTACAAAATTAATAAGCCCCTCGCCACCTCTTGGAATTATCAGGTCGATATCTCTATTGTTTTCCTTTATCAGTTGTTGAGTCTGCGAGTGAGAAAGTATAAGATATTCTACTAAAGATTTGTCTGCTCCACATAGAGTTAGAGCTTCCTGCCATAAGTCAGTAAGAAGCAAGTTTGTGTTTAATGACTCTTTCCCTCCTTTTAGCAATATTCTATTTCCAGCTTTAAATGCAGTTGCAGCAGCCTCTACCGTAACATCTGGACGAGATTCGTATATAATTAAGATAGTGCCAAAGGGTACTGTTTTATTTATAATATGTAACCCGTCTTCTCTAACATAATTATATAGCTCTTTACCTACTGGATCTGACTGATGGGTCACCTCATCAAGAGATTTAATCATTCCATCAATCTTAATATTATCAACTTTAAGTCTATCCATCATTGAATCGTCCATATCCGGATAAGACTTAATATCTTTAATGTTGGCTTCAATAATTCGATTCCGGTTTTTATGAAGTAAACCAGATAGAGTTGCTAATACTCTGTTTTTTAGTTTTAGTTCCATAATTATGTGAAAATGAAATAAAATTGACGTCAAAGTTAGCAATTTATTCTTATTTCGAAGTTAAAACTTATGGTTTGGCGAATATTGATTTATGATTTCATATAATTATCATACATATATTTTAATTTTAGCTCTTTAAAGTTATTGATAATTTATATGTATGCCTATTAAACCGTTGATAATAAATAAAGTCCAAATCCAGATGAAAAACAAAGAATCATATAATCAATCTTTTAAAACGCTATTCCATAATCTTATTCCTTATGTTAAACCCTACAAAGGAATGATAGGTGGAACACTCTTTCTTACCCTGATAGGTTCATTTGCTGCTCAGGTAAATCCAATATTGGTAAACGAAACAGTAACACGTGTTGAAGAATTACTAAAACAGCCTAATCCATTCGAAAATGGTATGCAGTTGTTGTTTTTTATAACACTAATAATGTTTGCAAACGAGTTATTGAACATTGGAATTCAGTTTGGTCAAAAGTATTTTGGAGAAAAAATTAGAATTCGAGTAGGAAGCGATCTCTCTCAAGCAGCAGTGGACAAGCTTCTGCAATATAAAATGTCTTTTTATTCAGAGCCAAATAATCAAACTGGATTGCTTCAAACCCGTATAAATAGGGGTGTAGAGAGCCTTATACGATTAGTTCAGAACTTCTTTTTAGATATACTACCACTATTTTCTACTGCAATTATAGCATTGGTTGTAATGTATAATGCCAACCTGTATGTAGGGTTGTTGGCAACTATAATTGTACCTTCTTATTTCTTTGTGAGTCAAAAACAGGCGGGGCGTTTAAAGGGTTGGCGAATGGAGTTAAGGGGGCAACGTGAACGCAAAAATCATGGCCTTATAAATATCATCGATTCAATTACAGTAATAAAAAGTTTTGTGAAGGAAAAACATGAGGGAGAAAAACAATACGAGGTGCAAATGGAGATGCTTAATAATCAGCTTCAAACGAGAAAAACAAGTTATGTTTACGAAAGTCTTAAAAGTTTTATTCAGCAAATTGGGATAGTTTTAATTATTATTCTAACTGTTTTTCTTGTTCTTAACGGTCAGATGGGTATTGGAGCAATAATGATGCATATCATGCTTTTCAGAAACGTATCTGCACCTATTGGCCAATTGCATAGAATTTACGACCAGATTAATGATGCACTTATTTATGCCGATGGATTCTTTGAGGTATTGGACAACGATGAGGCTATAGAGTTTGGAGGAAAACTCAAAGCCGAAAATGTAAAAGGTTCATTTGAAATAAGTAATCTTTATTTTACATATCCAAATGGAAAAAAGGCTTTAAATAATATCAATTTGGGAATAAAAAGCGGTAAGACCACTGCAATTGTGGGACTAAGTGGAGCAGGGAAAAGTACACTTATTAATCTACTATCAAAATTTTATAAACCCGATTATGGCATGATTTCTCTAGATGGAATAGATCTTGAAGAATACGAAAATGGTTCTTTGAGAAATAATATAGGACTAGTACTACAGAAGAATCATATTTTCAAAGGTTCTATATATGAAAATATAAGCTACGGTAAAAGCAACGCTACTTTTGAGGAGGTAGTTGAAGCTTCCAGAAAAGCATACCTGCACGAACAGGTATTATCTCTTCCCGATGAGTATAAATCAGATGCTTCAAATTTAAGCGGAGGTCAGCAACAACGTATCGCTATTGCGCGACTGTTTTTAAAAGACCCTCCAATTATTTTCTTAGATGAGCCCACAGCAAGTCTAGATGCTATTGCTACAGAGCATATTAAGTTAAGTCTAGATGCAATAAAAGAAAATCGTACAGTAGTAATAATATCTCATTCACTTTCACAGATTGTTGATGCAGATCTTATACATGTTTTAAAAGAAGGAGAGCTTGTTGAAACTGGTTATCATGAAGAACTATACAGATTAGGAGGGGAGTATAGAAAGATATTTGATGCTTCTGCTCGTAGCCTAAATCTTAATAAGATGATTGATACGTTTGCAGTTTAATTTATTTTACTGTAGATATAAAACTCATATGTTTTAATAGTTGAAAGTTACAGAGGATTTATATTGAATCTCACTCCACCGTAATAATGTCTAGGTAAACCAGGATAATAATATCTTGGTTCAGCATTTCCAAAAGCAACTGCATTTACTGTAAGCATTGGAGAGTAGTGAATGTCAATTAAATTATTTATCCCGACAAAGAATTCAAAATAGCCAAATTGTGAATTGGATAAACGGTAAGATGCTCTTAGGTTGGATATAAAATAGCTGTCATTTTTTATTGTGTTTGCATCATCAATATACTGATTTCCTACAAATTGAAATTGAGCATCCAGATTCAATCGATTTACTGGTTGCCACTTAAAAAATGCTTGGCCCACATGACTTGGTATTCCAGGGAGCTGCTTTCCGTTAAACACCTGTTCATTATCTATAAAATCAACAAATTTATTACTAGACCATGTGTAGTTGGCGTTCACGTGCATACTACCAGGAAATGAAGGAAGTCTGAATATTCTTTGTTTAAGCATAAATTCAATACCCCAATGTTTAGTTTTACCCGCATTAATCCCGGTAAATATATCTTCTGTTATACGTTTAGTTACTAAAAGATTGGTAAGGTTAATTTGGTAAAGAGATACCTCAAACTGCGTAGCATTATTAAAGAGGTTTACTCTTGTTCCAAGTTCGTACTGAATCCCTTGTTCTGGTTCTAAATCTTTATTTATATCCCCTTCAGGAAGTAGAGTTTCTTCTGGAGATGGCATAGAAAAACCATGACCCGCAGAGCCAAAAAATGCCACATGCCTCGAAGGAGCATAATTGACTCCAAATCTAGGCGAGAAGATAACAGGAAAATTGCGCTTTCCGCTCTGATCTCCATTCTCTGAGTATTGATCTGTTAGTTTATAATTTACACTATTAACTGCTCCGCCAATAGATAAATTCCATTTAGGTGTAGGACGCAAGTATACCATTCCAAAGAGATTATAATTATCTCTTGTTTCCCTATTTTTATTTATCAACTCTTCGTTAAGGTCCATTTGCCAATGGTATGTGTCATTCACCCATTCAAGACCTATTAAAGCATCCCAGTTAGAATTGTGATATGATAATCTGTTTCTTAACCCTCCACCGGATGTGGCATCATCTAAATTATTGAATGGTCTGCGCTCGAAGCTGTTTGCCCATCTACCGAAGACTGTAAGCTTATTGTTCCAGTTTGGATTTAATCTATTTGTTAAAGTAACACCGGCGATTGCTCTCTGGTACTCCTTATATCCCTCAATCCCATTCCAATTAGCCGCTGCAGCTTTAGGGTTGGTTTCAAATAGAGTCTTACCCACTGAGCTAGGTATTTGTGCGCTCAAATCAATCAACATTAGGGTATACTCTATTGAAAAACTCTCCTGTTGCCACATCCCAGAAGAGAGTAATGAAGTTCGTTTGTGTCTGCTATTTTCACGATACCCATTTGAATGCAGATGAGACAAATTGCCCCACAAGTTAAGATTACCTTTGTTGTAATTACCTCCTGCTGCAGCTTTAATGGTGTTGAAGCTACCATATTGAATAAGAGCTTCGGTATTATTCCTATTTATACTCGGCGTATATAGATTTATATTACCACCCAAACCTGATCCATAAAGAGCCGAAGCTGGACCTTTTATTACCTCCATTCTTCCAATGCCCATCAGATCAATATCCTCAGGAGTTGAAATGCCATCAGAAGAAGTTATTGGTATATCATTCAGGTATGATTTTATTCTATTTGTATTGTATGGGGTACGGCTTCCCACTCCTCTAATAATTATTCGGCTAGTTGCATAAGTGCCGCTATGCATAAATATTCCAGGTATTGTATGAAGGGTATGAGAAAAATTATTTCCGTCTGTAGCACGAATCTCTTCATTTGATAAAACTGAAATTGCACCAGGAATCTGATGTTGCCTAGTGCTAATCTGATACGCATTAACAATTAACTCATTCAAGTATAGTGTTGTATCTTTATTTTCTTTATGTTTTTCTTGTGCAAACGAGTTAAGCACTCCAAAAAGGGCAGATAAAAAGATGATATATTTTTTAATGTTCATTTATTTAATCTACTGTATAAGAGAAACTAAAATCCTCCTCCTCATTATTCATAGTGAAGATTATAACAGTCACAATGCGATTTGGTTTACTAAAACTTTTTATGTTTTACTTCTAGACGTATGCTTGCAAAAATAATGATTTTCTAACCTAATTCAATTTAGATCAAAATTTCTAGAATTCCATTAATCTTTATCTCCATTTATTGGATCTTATATTCTTTTGGGCGTATCGTGAATCTTGTTCATAGAGTTTGCAATAAGTACAGAAACCATTGAATCACCCGTAATGTTCACAACTGTTCTGCACATATCAAGAGGTCGGTCAATAGCAAATATCAAAGCAAGACCAATTGCCATTTTATCGGCAGGTATACCTATCGATTCCAATACTATTACCAGCATTATCATTCCAGCACCAGGAACCGCAGCAGAGCCTATTGAAGCCAAGAGGGCGGTGAGCACTATAGTCAATTGATCTGAAATATCTAAAGGAATGTGCAATGCCTGTGCTATAAAAACTGCCGCTATAGCCTGATATAAGCTAGTTCCATCCATGTTTATGGTTGCTCCAACGGGAAGCACAAAGCTAGCTACTTCATTGTCTACGCCAAGATGCTTTGTAGCCCTTTCAATTGTAACCGGAAGAGCCGCTGCACTTGAGCTGGTTGAAAATCCCAATAGTTGTGCCGGCGCAATACCTTTTAAAAACCATCCCGGCTTCCTACCTGTAAAGACAAACAAAATCATTAAGTATAAACATATCATAATCAGTAAACCTAGTAATACAGTAAAGCCATAGTTTAATAGCTTTTGTAGAATTTGCATATCTTCAGAGCTAACTATAATTTGTGATAGTAGTGCAAAAACAGCAATCGGAGCAATCATCATAATAATATTCACCATTTTGAGTATAACATCATTCAGTGAGTCAAATAGCTTCGAGAGTGGTTTTACTTTCTTCTGATCTATTAAAAGCATACTAATTCCAAAAAGAATTGAGAATAGGATAACCTGAAGCATTAAGCTGTTATTACTCATTGCACTAAAAATATTATCAGGTACCATCTCAACCAAAAAATCTAAAGGCCCAACTTCTTCTTGATGTTCTGCAAGATATATAGATGAAGCTATGTTGCTATCACTTGCATAGGTTTCGGTAAGTTCATTTATTGTTTCAGGAGGCAAGCCTTCTCCTGGTTTAATTGTGTTAACAAGTAAGAGGCCCACAATAATAGCTACACATGTTGTAAAAATATAAACCGTTATTGTGCGTAATCCAATAGTTTTGAAAGCTGATATATCTTTAAGGTCTGAAACACCTTTTACCAACGACACCAAAATTAGAGGTATTGCAATTAACCTTAGTAAACGAATAAAAATCGCACCAAAGGGAGCTATCCAATTTAAAACGAAATCTTTTCCCCAACTTAAAGAGCTCATAAGGAAACCGAAAAGTATTCCGGCACCCATGCCAATAAGAATCCTCCAATGGAGTTCTAACTTTTTCATTATTGCATGTTTAGTTTAAGTGACTGACCTTTTATTCATCTATTCCGGCACGATTTAATATAAATGCAAACTCAAATGCAGTATCTTTTATTCCTTCATACCTACCTGTGGCACCCCCATGACCAGATTCCATATTCATTTTCAATAATAAGATATTATCATCAGTCTTTATTGAGCGAAGCTTAGCAACATATTTTGCAGGCTCATGAAATAATACCTGTGAGTCGTTAATACCACCAGTTACCAGTATATTAGGATAGTTCTGTGCTTTTATATTATCGTATGGTGAGTATGAATGTATATAATTGTAGTATTTTTCAATGTTTGGATTTCCCCACTCTTCATATTCTCCTGTAGTTAGTGGCAATGTATCATCCAGCATAGTGTTTACTACATCAACAAACGGCACTTGAGATACAATAGTTTGAAATAGCTCAGGCCTGCTATTTACCACAGCTCCCATCAATAGTCCACCTGCGCTCCCTCCCATTGCGGCAAGCTTATCTGAAGAGGTATATCCTTCACTTATTAGTGTTTCGCTACACGATATAAAATCATTAAAGCTATTCTTTTTATTCAGTAGTTTACCATCCTCATACCATTGTTCACCTAGGTCGCTGCCTCCCCTAATTTGAGCAATAGCATAAACAAATCCTCTATCAATAAGACTATAAATACTTGCGCTAAAATATACATCAGAACTCATGCCATAACTTCCATATGAGTATATAAGAGCAGGGTTAGTGCCATCTTTTTTCAAATCTCTTTTGTAAACTATTGCCATCGGCACCTTTACTCCATCCTTTGCTGTAGCCCAAAGTCGCTCTACTTTGTAGTCATCAGGGTTAAAGCCTGAAGGAACTTCCTGCTCTTTCAGTTTTATTGTTTCATCAGTTGCTATATCGTATTCATATAGAGTAGTAGGTCTGTTAAGTGATGTATAAGAATATCTAAAAGTATTAGATTCATATTCAGGATTTCCACTAAGGGTAGCACTATAAACGGGTTCAGGAAAATCAATAACTTTATCTGTCTCAACCGATATAGACTTAGCAACAATCTCGCTCAATCCATTTCTTCGCAATTCAAGAACTACATAATCTTTAAGTATATCTATTCCTTCAATCCTTATGTTATTATTGTGTGGTAGAAACTCTTTCCAAGTAGACATATTTTCAAAACCAGTAATTGGTGCTTCAAAGATTTTACCATTTATGCTTTCTTTATCCTTATATCGAATATAAAATTTTTCTTTGTGCGGGTAAACAAAATACTCTACATCTTGTACACGAGGCATAAATACCTTAAAATCGTCGTTAGGTTTGTCTGCAGAAATAAAACGCTCTTCAGAAGTTGTTGAGCTCGAGCTTCCAATAAAAATATATTCTCTGGTTTTACTTCCAGATACATATGTACTAAATTTAGAGTCTTTCTCTTCAAAAACAAGTGTGCTCTTAGGTTCTTTAAGCTGTCGGCGGTGTATTTGATATGGTCGTAAGGTTTCATTTATAAGCGAATAAAAAATTGTCTCGTTATCATTAGCCCATGTTGCCGACGACGCACCTATAACAGTAAATCCGATATCCTCACCACTGTTAAGATCCTTAACTTTCATCACAAACTCTGCATAAGAGCCTGTTTCATTAAAGAAATATGCAGCTTTGTTGTTGTCGGGACTAACAGAATAACCTCCAAAAATAAAAGCGTTAACTCCTTCTGCCATTTTGTTAACATCAAAGATTATCTCTTCCTCAGCTTCCATTGTACCTTTCCTACGGCAGTATGTGCGATATTGTTTTCCTTTTTCTGTCCTGCTGTAATACCAATACCCATTTCTATATGAAGGATAACTCTCATCATCTTCTTTAATTCTACTCAATATCTCATCGTAAATAGACTCTTGAAGCTCTTTTGTAGAGCCCATAACTGTTTCGGTATATGCATTTTCTGCTTTTAGGTATTCAATTACCTCTTCGTTTTTTTTATCTTTCAACCAGTAATAGTTATCTATTCGCTGTTTGCCAAAGTTGTTGAAAGTATCGGGTCTTACATCCGCCACTGGTGGGGCATTAAAATCTGATTGCATTAATATTGTCACTTTTTCTTTTTTGCTAATGCAAGCTGTAATTAATAGAACAGCTGCATAGATTATTAATAATCGTAAATTGCTCATGTAATATAGAGTACTATTTAAAGAATTCTATTTAATTAAAAAACAAAAGTAATAAAAAAAACAGCAGCCCTTCTAATTGCTTATGCAGTTGATAAATGAATATCAGTTGTTATGTAAACATTTTCGCTAACTTTGTTACGTAAAAAATCTTAATGTTGCTAGTGCACAAACATATACACGATAATCAAAACAGTGATGTAAAGAACATCAAAACTGCTTTTTTTCTAAACCTCTCTTTTACGATTATTGAAATAATAGGAGGTATAGTTACCAATAGTGTGGCTATACTTTCAGATGCTGTGCATGACTTGGGCGATAGTTTCACACTTGGTCTTTCGTGGTATTTTCAGAAATTATCTAAAAAACCAAGATCTAATGTCTTCACTTACGGATATAAGCGGTTTTCATTGCTTGGGGCAATAATCAATTCGCTCATATTACTTGTAGGTAGCGTGGTTATTTTATTACACGCTATTCCACGACTATTGCAACCTCAGAAACCTGATGTCACGGGTATGATTTTGCTTGCAATTATAGGTGTATTCATAAATGGACTTGCTGTATTAAGATTGCGCAAAGGAAGCTCTATAAATGAAAGAGTTGTATCTCTTCACCTGATGGAGGATGTGCTTGGTTGGATAGCTGTTTTAGTGGGAGCTGTTATTATGTATTTTATAGATGCTCCTATTATTGACCCAATATTGTCTATAGGAATTACTCTCTATATATTTTTTAATGTGTTTCGTAATATGCGTGAGAGTCTGCGAATAATACTCCAGGGTAGTCCAGTAAAAATCAGTATCGATGAGGTGAAAAAAGTACTGCTTTCGTTGACTTATGTTGATAGCATTCACGATTTACACGTTTGGTCCGTAGATGGTGAGTTTAATATTCTCACCATCCATATTGTACTAAATAAAGATTTTACTATTTTCTATCTGCAAGAATTGAAAAAAGATATACGACGATCAATGCTAAACCTAGGAGTGCAACACTGCACTATAGAGTTTGAACTCATTAATGAGGAATGTGGAATGGACGACAGCTGGTAATTACTCAAGATAAGTATAACCGTATAGACCTGAGCGATAGTTAGAAAGAAATTCTTTTCCCTCCTCAACAGATATTTTCCCTTGTTTAACAGAGCTCATAACCCATGTTTCCACTGTTCTAACTAGTTTTTTAGAGTTGTACTGTGCATACTCCAAAACCTCGGCAACCGATTCTCCATCAATAGTTTGATCGATAGTATAGCCACTTTCTCCTGTAGAGATATGTACTACATTTGTATCACCAAAAAGGTTATGTAATGCTCCTAGAATTTCCTGATAAGCACCCACAAGAAATACCCCAATGTAATAAGGTTCATTTTTCTTGAGAGAATGTACAGGTAGATATGAGGAATGAAATCCTTCTTGTGAAGCAAAATTTGAAATTTTACCATCTGAATCACAAGTTATATCTTGTATAGTTGCAGTTCTATCGGGTCTTTCGTCCAAACGATTAATAGGAATTATTGGAAACACCTGATCTATCGACCATGAATCGGGTAGCGACTGAAACAATGAGAAATTACAAAAGTACTTATCAGGTAGAAGTTTAGATAACTGACGTAACTCTTCGGGTGCATGCTTGGCACGCGTACTAGTGCTATTTATTTCACGAGCAATAGAGAAATATAGTTGTTCAACTTGTGCTCTCGATTTTAAATCAAGCATTCCTAAACTGAAAAGGTCAAGAGATTCATCTCTAATTTGCTGTGCGTCATGCCATGCTTCCAACATACGGGCTTGTGTAAGCGAATCCCATATCTTATAAAGCTCTTTTACGAGCTCATGATCGCTTTCTTGTATATCTAATTCGTCCGGCCACTCGGGTAGGGTTGTGGTCTCTAACACCTCGAATACCAATACAGAATGGTGTGCGGTTAGTGCACGTCCCGACTCAGTTATAATATTAGGATGAGGTATTTCATTCTTATTGGCTGCATCTACAAAAGTAAAAACAGAGTCATTTACATATTCTTGAATAGAATAGTTGATGCTGTTTTCTGTAAAAGATGAGCGAGTACCGTCATAATCAACACCTAAACCACCACCTATATCAACAAATTCAATTTTGAATCCTAATGCATGTAACTGTACATAAAATTGTGCTGCCTCACGCAATGCTGTTTTAATGCGACGTATCTTAGTAATTTGACTTCCAATATGAAAATGTATCAACTGGAAGCTTTCTGTCATGTTATGCTTTTTAAGAATTTCAAGAGCCTCTAGAAGTTCACTAGAATTGAGTCCAAACTTACTGCCATCACCTCCAGACTCTTCCCATTTGCCACTACCTGAACTGGCCAGTTTTGCGCGAATACCTATATTAGGCTTCACCTTCAAACGCTTGGCAATCTCTATCGTAAGAACAAGTTCGTTTAATTTTTCTACTACTATAAAAACTTTCTTACCCATCTTTTGTGATAAAAGTGCAAGTTCAATATAGCTCTCATCCTTATAACCATTACAAATTATAAAAGAATCACTGTCGGTATTAATAGCAAGCACAGCATGAAGCTCAGGTTTAGATCCAGCTTCTAGTCCAAGGTTATACTTTTTACCACTAGAAACAATCTCCTCAACAACCTGTCGCATCTGATTTACCTTAATTGGGTAAACAATGTGGTTCTTTGCTTTATAATCGTATTCTTTAGAAGCTTTGGCAAAGCTCTGAGAAATTTTATCTATACGGTTATCCAGTATTTCGGGAAAACGAATTAAAACAGGTGATGATACATCTCTAAGATATAGCTCGCGCATCAAATCGCTCAAATCAACACTTCCACCCAACTGTTTATAGGGGGTTACTTGTACATGACCTTTTTCATTTATGGAGAAATAACCATTCCCCCAACCATTGATATTGTAAAGTTCTTCTGAATCTTCAATTCTCCATTTTCTCATTCTGAAATCTGTTTATTGGGATGAAATTTATTTAAACATATATACAATTTGCTTCTTTAGCTTGTTGTATCATATTGCAAAATTAAGCAATAATTTTGTGGAAAAACTGTTTTTATACCTCTTAACTTAAAATAGAGCCTAATGTGCTTTCAATTCATGATTTGAGGTTATTGGGCTCAATATGCTTTAATTATATTTAACAGTGCAAGTGCAGCTTTAAGCCGACTATTGCATCTAACATATGTTATATATGTATCAACATTCTAATAAAATCAGATATAATTATGATTCTTAAATCCAAAATTTTAGCTTTATCATTAATAATTTTCACTGCTGTGCTAATGTCTTCTTCATGTGAGGGAAAACACAACGAAATAGATTTAAATAATCTGCCTGAACCAATAAAAATTGAATTGCGTTCATCTGAGATTGAGATGGTAAGGTCAGATCAGAGTTTTGCATTCAATTTTCTTTCATATGTTTACGCTGAAGAGTCTGCAGAGGAGAATAATAGTTTTATGATCTCTCCATTGAGTCTTAGCATGGCACTAGCAATGACAATGAATGGTGCAGATGGAGAAACTAAAAGTGTTATGCTAGAAGCATTGAAGCTTAAAGGGTTTTCTGACGAAGAGATTAATAGTTATTATAAGAAGTTGAGAGAGGCTTTACTTTCTACAGACCCTTCAACTAAATTGTCAATTGCAAACTCTATATGGACAAATCAAAATGTTGTAATTAAAGATGAGTTTGTTGGTAAAAATAGAGATTATTTCAACTCCTCAGTTGAGTCGGTAAACTTCAGTGATAGAAAAACGGCTGGGTTAATAAACGATTGGGCTTCAAAAAACACAAATGGGTTAATAAAAAAGGTTATAGAAAGTACCAGTTCAGATGATCTTATGTACCTGTTAAATGCAATATATTTTAAAGGTATGTGGGTTTCTGAATTCAATAGAAGCAATACTCATCCAAAACCTTTTATGCTTGAAAATGGAGCAACGGTGAATGTTGAAATGATGAATCAGACTGAAAAGTTTAATTATAAAGATAATGAGTTGATGCAACTTGTTGAGTTGCCTTATGGAAATAGTGCTTTTAGCATGATAGTGATGCTACCCAAAGAAGAAAAAAAATTATTGGATGTCATAAGAGCTTTAAATAATTCAGACTATTGGGCAGGACTTAAATCTGGGTTAATTGAACATGAGGTTGAGCTTTTTTTACCAAAGTTCAAGACCGAATATAGTAAAAAGCTCAACAAGGTGCTTACTGACATGGGTATGGGATTGGCTTTTACAAACGATGCCGAGTTCTCGGGTATGTCCGATATTCCAGCAAAAATAGACTTTGTAAAACAAGATACATATATTTCAGTTGATGAAATTGGAACTGAAGCAGCAGCAGTTACTACTGTGGGTATGGTTATGACCTCCATGCCAAGTGAACCTCAAAAGGTAGTTTTTAATGCAAACAGACCGTTCATTTATGTGATTCAAGAGAATTATACAGGATCAATTCTTTTTATGGGAATTGTTAATAACTTTAATTAAACACAAAGTTTTACTCTAATTGAGTTCATTAAACAATAAACCGCTCAGTGTGTTAGCGCACCTGAGTGGTTTTTTTCTTCACTTTTATAGATTTTTTTCTTTAATTAGTTTTATTATTTCATCTATCTCAAAATCAGTAAGGTTATACCAAATGGAAAACAATATGTCATTTTTGCTTTACTAATGTGCAGTGTTATAGCTTGTTGTGGAATAATTTAGAAATTTTCACTCAATTGTTGAAAACTAAAGTTGTAAAAATTTTGTCTTATAGGTAAGATTATGTAAACTTGCAACACGTAATATGTTCTAACACGTATAATAAGAAATAGAAGATGAAAAAGAAGACTTATACTTTCGATGAAGCATATCAAGCTTCTTTGGAGTATTTTAAAGGAGATGAGCTCGCGGCCAAGGTGTGGGTGAGCAAATATGCACTGAAAGATAGTCAAGGGTCAATATACGAAAAATCACCCGAAGACATGCACTGGAGATTAGCAAAAGAGGTTGCTAGGATAGAGAAAAAATATGCAAACCCTCTAAGCGAGCAAGAGCTTTTTGATCTTTTCGACAGGTTTACATATATTATTCCTCAGGGAAGTCCAATGACAGGTATAGGAAACCATTATCAAGTTGCTTCGTTATCTAACTGTTTCGTAATCGGAATGGAAGGTGATGCCGATTCATACGGCGCCATCATCCGTATCGATGAGGAGCAGGTACAACTTATGAAACGTAGAGGAGGGGTTGGGCACGACCTATCTCATATCCGTCCTAAAGGGTCACCGGTTAAAAATTCAGCTCTAACATCCACAGGCCTTGTTCCGTTTATGGAGCGTTACTCTAACTCAACACGCGAGGTGGCTCAAGATGGTCGTCGCGGTGCTCTTATGCTTAGCGTATCAGTTAATCATCCCGATTCGGAGGATTTTATAGATGCTAAAATGGAGCAAGGAAAAGTTACAGGAGCAAATATCTCCGTGAGAATTGATGATGACTTCATGAAAGCAGTATCATTGGAAAGCAAATATGTGCAAAAGTTTCCAATTGATTCTGATAAACCAAAATTCGAGAAAGAGATTGAAGCTCAAGGTCTCTGGAAAAAGATTGTACATAATGCTTGGAAGTCGGCAGAACCAGGTGTATTATTTTGGGATACAATAATTAACGAATCGGTTCCAGACTGCTATGCCGATCTTGGTTTTAAGACAATATCAACTAACCCTTGTGGTGAGATTCCTCTTTGTACTTACGATAGTTGTAGATTATTGGCTATAAATCTATACTCTTACGTTGTGAACCCATTTCAAGACAATGCTTATTTCGATTTTGATTTGTTCTCAAAGCATGTCCAATTGGCTCAACGAATAATGGATGATATTGTGGATCTTGAATCTGAGAAGATAGATAAGATTCTAGATAAAATTGATGCTGATCCTGAATCTGAAGAGGTGAAGTTTACAGAACGCAACCTATGGAAAAAGATACAGCGTAAAACGTTACAGGGACGACGCACAGGTGTAGGTATCACTGCCGAAGGTGATATGCTTGCTGCATTAGGTATTCGTTACGGAACTGACGAGGGCAACGATTTTTCTGAAAAAGTGCATCGTGAAGTAGCAGTTAATGCTTACAGATCGTCGGTTAAAATGGCTGAAGAACGAGGTGCATTTGAGATATTTGATGCTAATCGCGAGAAAAATAATCCCTTCGTAAATCGTTTGAAAGATGTTGACCCACAGATGTATGAGGATATGGTTAAGCATGGAAGAAGAAATATTGCATGTCTAACAATTGCTCCAACAGGAACCACCAGCCTCATGTCACAAACTACATCTGGTATAGAGCCTGTCTTTCTGCCAGTTTACACTCGCAGACGTAAAGTAAATCCTAACGATAGGGACGTACAAGTTGATTTTATCGATGAAAATGGTGATTCTTGGGAAGAGTATACGGTATTTCATCATAAGTTTGTTACTTGGATGGAGGCTAAAGGGTATTCAACAACAAAAAAATATAGCAGTACCGAGATTGACGAATTAGTTGCTAAATCTCCATATTATAAAGCAACTTCAAATGATGTAGATTGGTTGCAGAAGGTGAGGATGCAAGGGCGAGTACAAAAATGGGTAGACCACTCAATTAGCGTAACGATAAATCTTCCTAACAACGCCACCGAAGAATTGGTAGGTGAGTTGTATATGGAAGCATGGAAGAGCGGATGTAAAGGATGCACTGTTTATCGCGATGGGTCTCGTGCGGGTGTACTTATCTCCAACGGTGAGGCTGCAGACAAAAAAAACAATAATGTTGATGACGACTGCTTCGAAATGCCTCAAATAGTAACATCTCGTCCAATAGAACTTGATGCTGATGTAATTAAATTTCAGAATAACAAGGAGAGATGGATTGCCTTTATTGGACTACTAAACGGACGTCCATATGAAATATTTACCGGTCTCAACGATGAGGATGATGGAATAATGATTCCTAAGAGTGTAAACTCGGGCAAGATTATTAAAGCCTACGATAATGATGGAAGAAAACATTACGACTTCCAGTTTCAAAACCGACGTGGTTATAAAGTAACTATCGAAGGACTGGACGGTAAGTTTAATCCTGAGTTTTGGAACTATGCAAAACTTATATCTGGTGTGTTAAGATATGGTATGCCTATAGATCAGGTTATTAAGCTTGTGTCAGGTCTAGAGCTTGATAGTGAAACTATAAACACATGGAAGAATGGTGTTGAGAGAGCTCTAAAAAAATATCTACCTAACGAAACTGAGGCTAAAGGTCAGAAGTGTCCGGTATGTGGACATGA
>Ga0209075_1001837_pt1 | contig 19455 bp, 19 predicted proteins | sample Stecom2011_FD_187523 | JGI IMG/M metagenome (GOLD analysis project Ga0209075, IMG submission 187523) | Agricultural soil microbial communities from Utah to study Nitrogen management - Steer compost 2011 (SPAdes) (version 2) | ecosystem: Environmental > Terrestrial > Soil > Agricultural land...
TCTTGCCATTGTGTTAATAAAGCCAATGTATTAATCCATAGTCGCGTAAAACGAACGAGCTATTTTAACTTAGACCCGTTTGCTTAGCCATGATTGAATTTCTTAATGTTTGCATCATCAAGTAACAACTTGTTGATAACCTGATGATACAGAGCAGAACAGTTTGTGCATAAGTTATAACATAAAAAATAAGTAATATTTCATCCACAAACCATGAGCCTATGAACAACAGCATACGAGATGCTTTACAACAGCTACTCAACAGGCTTGTTAAGTGCCTTGAGCCCTTGCTATATAAGGGCTAGAATGAGTTATCAACAAAATAATCAAAGACCTATAACTACAACTACTATCTATTAACCTACTTTAATCTAAATATTATCTTTGTATTGTTGTTTAGTAAGTAACGCGTGAGCTTAAATTGCATAAAATATAGGCATTGCTTATCTTTATTTTTGTGCATATAATCCACGCCCTTAAATTCTACCCCATCAACTTATCTCGGGTAATTGATAATGAAACGTACATTTCAACCTAGCGTCTTAAAACGCAAACGCACACACGGTTTCCGTGCTCGTATGGCAACCAAAGCAGGCCGTCAAGTTTTATCTCGTCGTCGTGCCAAGGGCCGTCAGCGCTTAAGCGCATAATTGATTTACTCGCTGCGTTTTCGGAACTATGTCAGAAACTTCATTTGAGCGTAATAAACGCTTATTAAAACCTTATGAGTTTAAACGAGTTTTTGATAACACCGAATTACGTGGCGGTACTTCACAGATACTTGTGTTAGCCAGCGCGAATCAGCTAGAAAACCCTCGAATCGGCTTTGTTTTTGCTAAGAAAAACATGAAACTTGCAGTTGATCGCAATCGAGTAAAAAGAATTATTCGAGAGTCCTTCAGACACCAGCAAATTAAATTGCCTGCATTAGATTTTGTTATTCTAGGTAAAAAAGGTATATCCGAGTTGGACAACACTGAAATTCGTGCCATGATTGACGCCCTTTGGTTCAGATTGAAGCGCCCATCAAATGAAAGAAAAGCAAACAGTAACCACAGAAAAGCGCCGCTCGTTAAGCGCTGAAGTATTTTTACTGTTAATTTCTTTTTATCGCTATGCAATCAGCCCATTACTTCCTAGCCGTTGCCGATATTACCCAACTTGCTCATCTTATGCAGACGAATCCATTCGTCGATATGGTGCAATAAGTGGTGGCTGGTTAGCAATAAAAAGATTATCTCGGTGTCATCCTTGGGGCTCACACGGCCTTGATCCTGTTCCAGAGTTATCAACCAATCCTTCTCATTGTTGCCAACGGAAACCCTAATCATGGATATCCGCCGTACCGTCATATTTATCGGTTTAGCCATAACTTCGTATTTTTTAATTTTGGCGTGGAGTAATGACTACAGTCAAAAACCACAAACATCCACTCCTGTTGCAGTTGATTCAAACACAGTAGATACAGTATTTGATGATATTCCTGACACCAGTGATGCTCATAATGCACAGCCAAATGTTAGCGAAACTCCGCCATTAGTAGCTGCACAAGCCGACCAAGCTTCTTCAGATCAAATCATTCAAGTAAAAACGGATGTATTAGAAGTAAGCATTAATCTAGTTGGTGGTGAAATAATATCGGTAAAGCTGCCTGCTTACCCTGCTTCCATTGACCAAAAAGATGTGCCCTTTACTTTAATGGCTAACAGCAATGAAATGACTTATACCGCACAGAGTGGTTTGCTTGGGCGTGACGGTATTGATGCAAAATCACCAGCAAAATACAGTGCACAACAAAAGAGTTATCAGCTTGCTGATGGCCAAGAAGAGTTAGTGGTTGTATTGTCAGCCATAGACGGTAAGTCGGAAGTAGAGAAAGTATTTACCTTCCACAAAAACAATTATCTAATTGATGTGAATTATAAAATTCACAATATCTCAGAAGAACCTTGGCAAGGTGTTTTTTACGCACAACTTAAACGCGATGACTCAGCCGATCCTTCTGCAGGAAACAGTATGGGTATGGCTGCTTATTTAGGCGCTGCTTTAACCACTAAAGACAGTCGTTACGAGAAAGTTAAATTCAGCGATCTTGAAAAGAAAGGTTACCGAAGTGTTGAAACCGGCGGCTGGGCAGCTATGTTACAGCATTACTTTTTATCTGCTTGGATTCCTACAGACCAAGAAGCTCAGTACACCTATAACGGTCGTGCTAACAAAGGTAATAACTACTTCGGCTTTTATTCAACACCGCAGAACCTAGCCCCAGGTGAACGTACTGAAATTGGCGCCAGTTTGTATGTTGGTCCTAAAATTCAAAAACGTTTAGCTGAAATATCTCCGCATCTAAACCTAACTGTAGACTACGGTTGGTTATGGTGGATCGCTCAACCGCTTTTCTGGTTACTAACCTTTTACCAGAGCATAGTGGGTAACTGGGGTGTTGCGATTATCTTACTTACTATTTCTATTAAGCTTCTTTTCTTTAAGCCTTCCGCTATGAGTTATCGTTCTATGGCGAATATGCGTAAAGTGGCTCCTAAAATGCAGGAAATTAAAGAAACTTACGCTGATAACCGTGAAAAGCTTGGTCAAGAAATGATGAAGCTCTACAAGGATGAGAAGATTAATCCTTTAGGCGGTTGTTTACCTATTTTAATACAAATGCCCGTGTTTATTGCTTTGTATTGGGTAATTATGGAGTCGGTTGAATTGCGTCAAGCGCCATTCTTCTTGTGGATTACTGATATGTCGGTAATGGATCCATACTTTATTTTGCCATTGATTATGGGTGCTTCTATGTTTTTCCAAATGAAGTTAAACCCAACTCCTCCCGACCCAATGCAAGCCCGTGTTATGCAATTTATGCCGGTCGTATTTACAATTTTCTTTCTGTGGTTCCCTGCAGGTTTAGTATTGTACTGGGTAGTCAACAACCTACTTTCCATTGCTCAGCAGTACGTTATTACTAAACAGATTGAAAACTCATAACCAATGACTAGCCTGGTTCACCAAGACAGTATTGCCGCCATCGCCACTGCCCCAGGGCGTGGCGGCGTTGGAATTATTAGAGTATCTGGTTCTAAGGCATTATCGGTTGCTCAGGTTGTTCTTGGATTTGAACCTAAACCTCGTTACGCCCATTACACTCCTTTTACAGCCAGTGATGGCACTGTACTAGACGAGGGCATTGCCCTTTACTTCCCAAATCCGCACTCATTTACCGGCGAAGATGTTCTAGAGCTTCAGGGCCATGGCGGGCCTGTGGTGTTGGACTTATTACTTAAAGAAATAGTGGCATTAGGTTGCCGCTTGGCACGTCCGGGTGAGTTTTCTGAACGCGCTTTTTTAAATGATAAATTAGACCTAGCTCAAGCCGAAGCTATTGCCGATTTAATAGACTCTTCCTCTGAACAAGCCGCACGCTGTGCATTACGCTCTTTACAGGGTGAATTTTCTAAAAGAATTCAACAGTTGCTTGATAGGCTTATCCACATACGTATTTATGTCGAAGCCGCTATGGACTTTCCCGAAGAAGAAATTGATTTTCTTTCTGACGGTAAAGTAGCCGCCATGCTTGAAGAAGTAGATGCAGAGCTTAAAGCAGTATTACAAGAAGCCAATCAGGGCGCTTTACTGCGAGAAGGCATGAATGTCGTTATTGCTGGACGTCCTAACGCTGGTAAATCTTCTTTGTTAAATGCATTGGCTGGTATAGAGCGGGCAATTGTGACCGATATTGCTGGTACGACTCGCGATATTCTTAAAGAGCATATCCACATTGATGGTATGCCGTTGCATATTATTGATACCGCCGGTTTGCGCGATGCCCCAGATGAAGTTGAACGTATCGGTATTCAGCGTGCTTGGGATGAAATCAAGCAAGCTGATCGCGTACTGTTAATGATTGACTCCACCAGTAACGAAACTAACCCAGAACAGTTACTGCATGCCTTATATGATGAACAAGGACTAAGCACAGAAGCCGAAGCCTTGTTAAACAGTGGCCGTATTACAGTGATTCGTAATAAAGCTGACTTATCCACAGAAAGCATTGGTTTGAATACTGAAGAGCGTTTTCCTACCATCAGCCTATCGGCCAAGCATAATCAAGGCGTGGACGTATTGCGCAGCCATTTAAAACAGATAATGGGTTTTGATGCAACTAATGAGGGTGGTTTTTTAGCCAGACGTCGTCATATTGATGCGCTAGATCGTGCGCAAGCGGCTTTAGATAACGGCCGCATGCAGCTAGAAGGTATGGCTGCTGGCGAGTTATTGGCTGAAGACTTACGCATGGCACAAAACTGTTTGAATGAGATAACCGGTGCTTTCACCGCCGATGATCTTTTAGGTAAGATTTTCAGTTCATTCTGTATCGGTAAATAAACGCTTTACTATACTTTAGGTTTTATAATTCACGTTTGTAAGTTAATAAACGCCCTTTAAACGGCGGTTTATCTTCAGGTTTAAAGCCTAAACGTTCCTGATCAACCGTAAATCCTTGCTCCATTAATAGCTTAGATAAATTATTACGGTGTCCACGCCCTGGGCAAGTAACCATTACCTTTGCACTTGGTTCTGCAATTTTATAAATTAAATCAGCAAGTAAAGTTGCATGTTGGCGTTCATAAAGCACATCGCTGGCAATAATTACGTCAAACTTACCGAACTCCAGTTTTGGTTTTTCCCAGCATAGGTTAATAAAAGGGATAGGTTCTATCTTATTTCTTAAACTGTTTTTTTCTAAAAACAGTTGGCTGAGCGGGTGTCTATCACTAGCAGTAATATCTGCATTACGGTGTTTAAGTACTAAGCTCGGTAAGCCTAAGCCACAGCCTAATTCAATGATTCGTTTTTCAGCAATATCAATTTTCTTTACGGCATTCGCTAGTACGTGACCTGCAGGCCACAGTTGTCCAAAAAAACTCCAGTTTGCCGGAGCAACGCCCGCAAGTTCAGCCAGTTTAAGTGGATCAAAATATTGGTTGGTATCTTTTAAAGCTTTTAAGCGCAAGTTTAATTGTCCGACGGTAACATCAAGAAACCGCGTTTTATAACCAGGCATGGCACTCCTCCAATCAAATAAAAAAGAAAAGCTCAGCTTTGGTGTTTTTTTAAAAAACACTTTAGGTGGATGTTTATTATAGCGCTTATAAATAAAAGTTATCGAAAGATATTTATATATTACACATTGTTATACAAAGTGTTGTTGGTAGAAGTTAGTACTAACTGGTCGATCTAGGTGCTTTTAAGGGTAAGGATATATTGAAAGTGGTTCCTTCACCGACTTTGCTTTGTAAGTTAATACGTCCACCTAAAAGACCGGTGACTAGGGTGTAAATAATATGTAGGCCTAAACCAGAGCCACCTTGGCCTAGCTTGGTAGTAAAGAAAGGATCGAACACCTTTTTTTGATTGTTTAAAGGAATGCCTTCGCCGTTATCACTAACACTCAGTATTATCCAACCTTCTTTTTGGGTTTTTGTGGTTAAAGATATTTGGCCCTCATTTTTATCACCAAAAGCATGAATGATGGCGTTGTTAATCAAATTAATTAATACCTGTCCTAAGGGGCCGGGGTAGCTATCAAATATTATTTTTTCAGGAATTTCTGTAACCAGTTTTACATTGGTTTTACGGATACTGGGGTTAAGAGTAATACAAATTTCATCGACCAGTGTTTTTAGACAAAACTGACGACGTTGGTAGCTAGTTTGATCTACGGCTAACTGTTTAAAACTTTTAATTAATTCGGCGGCTCGCTCAAGATTGCGCTCAATCACCTGACTACTTTCTTCAACTTCTACAACAAATTCATTAAGTGCACTAAGTGTTAAACCAGACTCCATTTTATTTTTAAAGTTATGTTGGTTCTGCAATAAAGAGCTGGCTACCATAACAGCGTTACCAATTGGAGTATTAAGTTCGTGCGAAATACCGGCAACTAGTGCGCCTAAGGAAGCAAGTTTTTCATTTTGTAATAATTCATCTTGAGTGCGCTGAAGGTGTAGTAATGTCTTGTTTAATTCAGCTGTACGTTCTTTTACGCGAGTTTCGAGGCTGGAGTTTAGTAATTCGATCTGTTGTTCATAATGTTTTCGATCAGTAATGTTAATATGAGTGCCAAATGCTTTATGTGTTGGGATGTTGTTAGTATCTAATAAAAATCGACCACGAGACCATATCCATACCCAGCTGCCATCAGCATGTGCTAATCGAAACTCACTTTCATACATCTGTTTTTTATCTGAAGATAAATAATTTAAAAACTCTTGTTCGGCGCGTTTTTTATCGTCTGGGTGCAATAAACTTAACCAAGCATCGGATAACTCATATTCGTTGTTATCAATGTTTGTGTAATCACTTAGGCTACGGCCGAGCATGTTAAAATATTCTTCACTGCACCAAAGTTTTTTCTGTTCGTTATCCCATTCCCATGCCCCTGTATTAGAAGTATGGATAAGTGCTTTAAAGCGTTTGTTTTCTTGTATAAAGTTTTCTTCGGCGAATTTTCTATCGCTTATATCTTGTCGCGTACCTATTATTTTAGTTGGCGAGCCATGCTCGTCATATTCAAATATTTGACCATTGTCTAACACCCACACCCAATGGCCATCTTTATGCCGCATGCGTTGTTCACAGTGGTACCTATTAATTTTAGCATTAATCAAATCGGCTATTTGTTGTCGACTCTTAGCAATGTCGTCAGGGTGGCAAAGATCAATAAAAGTTTGTGGCGAGGATGTTTCTAATTCTTCAGATGTATAGCCTATGATTTCGAGCCAGCGGTCATCGAGAGTGGCTGTATTGGTAATAATGTTCCACTCCCAAATTCCAGCATCTAAAACGTTAATGATATGTTCTAAGCGTCGATGTTGCTTTTCCATGATCACTCCTGACTAATTTTAAACTGCCACTTCTCTAGCCAATTAATAAAACTACATTCAGGTAAGGGCTTAGAAAATAAATAGCCCTGTCCATCTTGGCAGCCAGCCGCTAAAAAGAAGTCGAATTGTTCTTCAGTTTCAATGCCTTCAGCAATGGTCTTTAGTTTTAAATGATTGGCCATAGCAATAATAGTATTGGCCATTTCATATGAGTTAGAAGAAGCGCATTCTCCACTAACAAAACTACGATCTATCTTTAAGCGATTCAGTTTTAAATTTTGTAAAACACTCAATGACGAGTAGCCAGTTCCGAAGTCATCCATGGCTAAATAAATATCCGCTTTTTGCAGTTTTTGTAAGCGATCGGAAAGCATATTAATATTTTCTATAGCAATGGACTCTGTCAGTTCGATTTCTACTTGACTACCAGGGACACCAGACTCTTCTAATAAAGATAAAAACATGGTGACAAAGTCAGGCTCAGCAAATTGAGTATGAGAAACGTTGATAGCTACTCGAAAGCTATCATCGACCTTATCTTGTAAGCTTAAACGCCAAGCAAGTGCAGTACGAATAACCCATTCACCAATAGGAATCATAAGTCCAGATTGTTCAGCAATAGGAATAAATATGTCTGGTGCAATATATTCGCCTTCTGGTGTTTTCCAGCGCAATAAACATTCAGCACCAATCACTTTTTTATCTTTTAGACGAATAAAGGGTTGGTAGTACAGTTCTAGATGTTGTTCTGAAATCGAAGTACGCAGCTTATTTAACATATTGATACGATCACGAGCGGCTATGCTTTGAGACTCTTTAAAGTAAAGGGCTTTACCACGTTGCACTCGTTTTGCTTGTTTTAATGCTGCGCCTGCATTTTTAAGCGCTTCAACACTGGCTTGGGGTCGGGCAGCACTAAGAACAAGTCCTGATGTAGCAGATATACGCAGAGATTCGGTGCCATTAATACTAAAAGGATCTGCAAAAGCAGCTTCTATATTCTCAGGATTAACCTCATTAATGTTTCCTAATAGACCAAATAAATCGCTGCCTATACGAGTTACTAAAGTGTTGTCGGGAAAAAAGCTTCTAAGTCTTTTTGCTACTGCTTTTAGGACAGCGTCACCAAAACTATCGTCTAAGATGCTGTTAATGTCTGCAAAATTATCAATATCTACCAACGCTAAGGCATTTTGAGTTTTAATATGATCGTCTAAAGCGGCAACCAAGGCGTTACGATTAGGTAAGTTAACTAGTGAATCGTTGAAGGCGAGTTCATTAATGGTTAAATATAATTGTAAGTTTTTAAAAGCGGTTGAAATGTTGCCACAAAACACTTCTAAGAGTTTTTTCTCGTGAGGTTCTAGAGGTCTGCAAATATCGACATAAGCAGCTAACCCTTGAAAACTATTACCGGGAAAAAATAGGCAGGCACCATCATCAAAAAAGTGTTGTTGTCTGTGTAAAGTGTCTTCTAAGTGTTTTTTTACCCGTACTTGCGGTATATCAGCAACGGCTAAACCAATCCATTCTTGGTAGTTACCAGCGGCGGCTAAAATATAAGGGGGACTGTTGGGTTCACTAATGGCTGCGCAGACCAAACATTCTGAGTCGACGTTCAACAAAGAGCAAAGTTGAGTTACCAAACCACTGGCGAATTTTTTTAAGCCGACTAACCGGCCTAATTCAGAAGTTGCTTCAAGTATTTGCTCTAAGCCACGGCGGTTGGATTCTAATTGCTGAATTTGAGCATAGGAACGAATAGCCATAGTAAGGCTGGTGAATAACCTTACTTGGGTCAGCTCGGTTTTTGTTTTGTAATCATTAATATCGAACTGTTTAATGGTTTCTATTTCAGGGGCGTAACCGGGTTGACCAGTGCGTAAAATAATACGCAATGAGTGTAAATTTAAAACATTACGAATGTGCTCTACAAGGCGTAAACCTGCGTCATCTGTTTCCATCACAACATCAATAATGGCGACACAGAAGTTGTTTTCTTGAGTAAGTAATTTAATGGCTTCGGCAGCAGAATAGGCATGAGAAAACTCCAGCGCACGGCCTTCTACATCTAAGTTCTTCAATGCTAATTTAGTTGCTATATGAACATCAGGCTCGTCATCCACCAACAATACATGCCAAGTTGAGCTTGTATTCGTTTGATTAGGAGCTGTTGGCTCATCAACAAAAACTAAAAAGTCATCATTATTGTTTTTGTCTGCCATGCTAACACCATAGTTTTTTTTGTATGAATAATAAAAGTCTAGCTGTCAGTTCAGTAGTTAGCCAATATTTGACCTCTAATAACACTCTATAAGACGGGGGTATTAACTCCACTCTTAGCGCTTATCTAATATGTAGTACCCTAATTGATACAAATCATTGATTTTTTAGACTCTTTATAGGTAATAAAATTTAAGATTGTCTGGAAAATATCGAAATCTTGAGTAAACTACACCTAACGTGACTTATCTTTACGTTAAAGGTCAACTATTTACACAACCATAGAATACTAAAGCGCATTAACAATGATGCCGCAGACCCAGTGTTCTACACCTTGCAAGAGGTCTTTATGCAAACTCAAGAAACTTATAACGATGGCGTCATCCGGCTGTTTTTATACGCAGCAATAGTATGGGCGTTAATTGGTATGAGTGTGGGGGTTTTTGTGGCGGCTGAATTATATTGGCCGAACTTGAACATGGATATTCCCGCCCTATCCTTCAGTCGTCTTCGTCCTAGTCATACCTTTGGTGTGATTTTTGCCTTTGGTGTTAGTGCACTTATAGGTACTAGCTTTTACGTAGCACAAAGAACAGGTCATACGCGGTTAGCATTTGGCAAGTTAGCTTACTTTGTGTTCTGGGGTTGGCAGCTGAGTTGTGTATTGGCCATGATCACCGTGCCGCTAGGCTTTACCCAAAGTAAAGAATACGCAGAACCAGAATGGATCATCGACATACTGATTGCAGTAGTCTGGGTAAGTTACGGTATCGTTTTCTTCGGCACTCTTGCACGCCGACGCATTAAAAACATTTATGTAGCATGTTGGTATTACGGTGCATTTATTGTTGCTGTTGGCATGATGCATATTGTTAATAACCTTGTTATACCAATTTCTTTAACTCGCTCTGTGCCTATTTACTCTGGTGTGGTCGATGCCATGGTGCAGTGGTGGTATGGGCATAATGCCGTTGCCTTCATTTTAACCGCTGGCTTCTTAGGCATGATGTACTACTTTGTACCACGCCAAGCACAGCAGCCATTATGGAGTTATCGTTTTTCTATTGTTAACTTCTGGGCGTTAATTTCTGTATATATGTGGGCCGGTGCGCATCACTTAATGTATACCGCTCTGCCAGACTGGGCGCAGTCCGTTGGTATGGCTTTCTCTATTATTCTGGTTATGCCTAGTTGGGGTTCTGCTGCTAACGGTTTAATGACCTTTAACGGTGTGTGGGACCGAGTAAAACAAGACCCTGCCGCTAAATTTATGGTTATCGCACTTATCTTCTACGGTGCTTCCACTATGGAAGGCTCCATCATGGCTGACAAAACCGTTAACTCTTTATCTCACTACACCGACTGGACAGTGGCTCACGTTCACTCAGGTTCATTAGGCTGGGTGGCGATGATTACCATTGGTTCTTTATATGCCATGGCTCCGCGTATTTTAGGCCGTAAAGAAATGCATTCTCATAGTGGAATGGAATGGCACTTCTGGTTACATCTGTTAGGCACCTTGTTGTATGTAGTAGCTATGTGGGTTGCCGGTATTACCGAGGGTCTAATGTGGCGCGCCTCTTATGCGGACGGTACCTTAATGTATTCCTTCCTAGACAGCTTAATTGCTATCAAACCTTGGTACGTTGTGCGTGCTTTAGGTGGTGCCTTTATTGTTTCAGGTATGGGTGTGATGGCTTGGAATATGTGGAAAACTTCTGAAGACGCACGTAAAGGTAATGTGGCCCCTATCCCTGTACCTTTAGATGACGGCACTGGCCGTATCGCTAATTCACAAGCCGCTGGCGCATACTAAGGAGCTGATCATGAAAATACCATTTAAGTATTTTGAAGCCATTGAAAAACGCACTTGGTTGCTGGGTATTTTAACCGCTGCCTTTCTTTCTTTAGGTGGTTTAGCCGAAATCACTCCACTGTTTGCTGCGGCCAACAGTGTTAAAGCACCAGAAGGCGTTAAACCTTATTCAGCAGAGCGCTTAGCGGGCTTTGAAGTGTATGTGCATAACGGCTGTTATTTATGCCACTCACAAATGATTCGTCATTTAAGCTTCGAAACCGAACGATACGGCCCAGCTTCAGTTGCAGAGGAGTCGGTTTTTGACCGTCCAATGCAATGGGGTTCAAAACGTACTGGTCCAGACCTAGCCCGTATTGGTGGTAAGTATTCAGATGCGTGGCAACGTCAGCATCTAATCGATCCACGTAGCGTAGTGCATGAATCTAATATGCCTAAATACGGCTGGTTAGAAGACAAAACCGTTAATGCAAAAACATTACAAAATCGTATGCGTGCAATGCGTAAATTAGGTACTCCTTACACAGACGAAGAAATTGAAGCAGCCTTTACCGACGTGGAAGGTAAAAGCCAGATGGACGTGTTAATAGCGTACTTACAAGGTTTAGGCATAGACAACAAAGCACCAGCAAATGAAACACAAGATAAAGAGGTTGATCACCTATGAACCCAATCTGGGGTGAGATTCTTGGCTACGTAACAGTAGCCATGATGACTTTGTTTATTGGTATTTGGATTTGGGCGTGGCGTAAGCGTCATAAAAAGGTTTTCGATCGCATGTCAGAGATCCCTATGGAAGATGATCTAAGTGGCTCTACAAGCGAAGATAAAAATAGAGGTAACTCACATGAGTGATTTCTGGTCTGGATGGATCATGACGTTGGTTGTCATCAACTACGTCACCATATTAATTCTGTTTATTTGGGCAACACGTGTAAATATCCCCACAGATGAAGACGGTACTACTGGCCACAGCTGGGCTAACGGTACAATCCGAGAGGGACTACAAAAACTACCCCGATGGTGGTTGGTGATGTCATCGCTTGGTTTTGTAGCTGCTTTTATATACCTAGTTTTATATCCTGGATTTGGTAACAATGAAGGCATTTATGGTTGGACTTCAACCAAACAAATGCATGAACAAATTGTTGAGAGTAATGCTAAAAAAGCACCGTTGATAGATCAAATTCAAGCACAAAGCGTTTTAGAACTAACTAAAAACAATGAGGCTTTAAAAGTAGGAAAGCGTTTGTTTGAAGATAATTGCGCTGCCTGTCATGGCTATGAAGCGCAAGGCAGTCAGTTACTGGGAGCCCCTAAATTAACTGATAATATTTGGCTATATGGTGGCAAGGCTAGTGATGTTATCCATACTATTACTTATGGTCGCCAAGGGATTATGCCTGCGCATAACGCCAGCTTAGATAGTGCTAAAATTAATAACGTTGCCAATTACGTTTTAAGTTTATCTGGCTTGGCTTATAACGAGGCAGCTGCAGAAAAGGGTCAACCCATATTTGCTCAAACCTGTGCGGTCTGTCACTCTGCAGACGCTACCGGTAACCCAATGTTAGGTGCGCCTAACCTTACGGATGATGATTGGTTATACGGCAACAGCATAACGACTGTAAAAGAATCTATTAGTAATGGGCGCCACGGGGTAATGCCTGCTTGGGATGATCGTTTAAATGAAAATCAAATTAAACTACTAGCGGCTTGGGTACTAAGTCATGACAACACCGAACAGGCAATCGCCGCAGGTGAAGAGTAACAGCCAAACAGAGGATACCAAGGGTTCTTGGTATCGCTCTCCTATTGTTTGGTTAGGTATTGTTATAACCGTTGTTATTTTTATTGGTTGTGTACAATTTTTGATGTTAGCCGCAGATATCCGCAGTCAAGAAAGTGCTTACAACTCAACCAGTAAAAATACACAAACAAAAACTCCAAAGAAAAAAGAACTCACTCATATTTTGGGTGTTCCTATTAGCGCTTCCTCCATTGCAAAACCTGAAGAAAACGCCACGAAAGCAGACGGAGAAAACACAGACGATTCATTATGAAACCTTCCCCACGCTGTTATCACTGTGACGAGGCCATTCCACAAGGAACGGACCTAAAGGCAAAAGTAGCAGGAAGGTTACGCATAGTCTGCAGTCAGAACTGTTTAACCACGGCTGAATGGATCGATCAAACCGGTTTAGCCGACTATTACCGCTTACGTTCTGGGCCTAATCAGCGTTTTAATAAAGTTGATAATAGCCATTGGCAAAATTCTGCCCTGTTACAGCAAGTGATGCGCGATAAAGGCGACGGTGTCTTTGAAGTCAGCTTGTTGATGGATGGTATGCACTGCGCCGGTTGTGTGTGGTTAATTGAGAGAGTGTTGCTAAAAATCGGCGGGGTTAGCGATATTCAGATCAATCCAATGACCCGCCGTGCTGTATTAAGCTTCGACTCTAATAAAATTAAACTGACAGATATTCTTCAAGCCTTAAACCATGCTGGTTATCGTCCGCGCCCGCTAGAACGGCAGAATGTTGATGATGCCCGTACTCAAGAAAGTCGCGATTTGCTAAAACGCCTATTAATTGCCGGCTTTGGCATGATGCAGGTAATGACTTATGCCTTCGTGCTCTATATGGAAAACTTTGGCGAATTACCCGGTGGTACCAAAGAGTTATTTCGTTGGTTAGGGTTTTTAGTGTCTACTCCTGTGGTGTTCTACTCCGCCGCCCCTTTCTTTAGAAGCGCCCGTTCGGCCTTGCGCTTAAAAATGCTCAATATGGATGTACCTATCGCCATTGCCATTACTGCGGTGTACAGCACCAGTGTTTATCAGGCAATGATGTTTCAGGGCGAAGTCTATTTTGAATCGGTCACTATGTTGGTGTTTTTTTTATTAACTGGTCGTTATTTAGAAATGCGTGCGCGTCATCGCAGTGTCGACAGTGCCGATGCCTTAGTGCAGTTAACTCCTGCTTTTGCCCAGCGAATTTTGGCAGACAATCAAACAGAAGACGTACCAGTCGTCTCATTAAAAGTAGGCGATAAAGTACGAGTAATGGAAGGTGCGCATATACCCGCAGATGGTATTTTATTAAGTGCACAAACCCAGTTAGATGAAGCTTTACTTTCTGGTGAAGCAACAGCCAGACAACGTTTAAAAGACGATGCCGTCATTGCCGGTAGTATGGTGCTAGAAGGCCCGATAGATTTAGAAGTTACCCGTGTCGGCGCTGATACTTTTTTAGCGACCTTAGCTAATTTATCCACCAAAGCACAAACTCAAAGACCCAGGCTAACAAGACGCAGTGAGCGTATAACCGCCAATTTCGTGTTACGCGTATTAATTATTACCGCATTCACCTTGGTAGGTTGGCTTTGGTATGACCCCAGCCAAGCCTTAGATGCCACCATTGCCTTGTTGGTAGTGGCTTGCCCGTGCGCATTAGGCTTAGCTGCACCAGCCGCTATTACCCGCGCCATGGGGGTGCTGGCTAAACGCAATATTTTAGTTATTAAACCCGATGCCTTAGAAACACTGGTACAAATAGACACGGCTGTGTTTGATAAAACCGGCACGCTAACCGAACCTAGTTTAGACGCCGCCAAAATGGACCCTCAAGCTTTACAATTAGCTGCCAGCTTGGCTCGCGAAAGTCAGCATCCGCTCTCACGCGCCTTAGTTGCCGCCAACAAATTACCTTTATTAGCAGCGTTAGAAACTCAGTCGTTTCCTGGTATGGGTTTGGAAGCAACAGTGGTTGGTAGAAAATTACGCTTAGGCCAGCCCCGCTTTGTTTTGGATGAAAGCTTAGTCGAAGAGCATCAAGACAGCAGTCTGGTGCTTGGTGAAAACGGCAAACTATTGGCCAATTTTTACTTAAATGAAAAGCTGCGCACCGATGCTATTGTGACCGTAAACAGATTGCAGGCAGACAAAATTCAGTGCCAAATTCTTAGTGGCGATAACGAAACACGTGTAAAAAATATTGCTCAACAGCTTGGTGTAAAACAATGGCATGCCCGCCAAGTACCCGCAGATAAGTTGGCTCACTTAAAAAAGCTGCATGAAAATCAGCATAAAGCATTAATGGTTGGAGATGGCAGTAACGATGCCCCAGTGTTAGCTGGTGCCGATGTGTCGGTGGCCTTAACCTCTGGTGCAGAGCTGGCTCAAGCTAATGCCGATATACTACTGTGTGATGGTCGCTTAAGTAATCTAATCTATATTCGCGAGATTGCTCAACAGACACAAAGGATTTTAAAACAAAACGAGCGCTGGGCTATTACCTACAATACTTTAGCCATGCCGGCCGCTGCTTTGGGGTTTATCCCGCCTTGGTTGGCGGCTATTTTTATGTCCATCAGCTCTTTAGTGGTGGTTCTCAATGCGCTTAGAATTGGTGCTAATACAAACAAAGGCTAAACAATGAATATCATATTAGTAATGATCCCATTATCGCTTTTAGTGTTGATTGGTGCGGCTGCCATGTTTTTTTGGGCGGTTAACAAAGGCCAGTTTGATGATATGGATTCACCAAGCTTAGCGCCCTTAGAAGACAACCTGCCAGATGAAGAAGACGAGGAAGTGGACGTAAAAGATACTGCCATGATCGAAACACCCAATAAGCAGTCTAAATAAGTCTTTCTTTCGGCACCCAAAGCGTTAACACAAAAGCAAACACCAAAGCGACAAAACCAATCACAAAGGTTGAAGCAAGGCTTGCACCTTGCTCTATCCCTAACTTAGCCAGCCAAGGCCCAGTTAATTGAGTAAAACCATACAGCGCTACCAGAGCAGCACTTAAGCGTGGTCCTTGGTGCGGGTGCAAACTACGTGCAAGTCGCTGCGTTAACAACACACAACCTAAAAAGCTACTGCCCATAAAAATAGCGCACAACCATAAGCCCAGCTTGCCACCAATAATTAACAGAGCGGCAATACTGATTGCCTGAATAGCGTAGTTCCACAGCAACGCAGTTTTATCACCCAGTTTTGCACCTAAATGATTCCACAACCAAGTAGAAGGTAAAGAAGTAAGGGCCACCAATAACCAAGCACTAGGCACTAACTGTACTTGCCATTCATGAGCCACCGCTGGAATAAAGGTCATTGGTAAAATATAGCCTAGCCCCGCGCCTGCGTAGCTTAGAAACAGAGGCGTTGAACTTCTGTCCCATAAGACCGTTCGTTTTTGTGTTTTCTTTACTGGTTCATAATTAGGTAGCAAGCGTAAGTGCCAAACGCTCCACAGCATCAATGGCACAGACACCATCGCTGCAGTTAACCAACGCCAAGAGCCACTGGTCCAACTAGAAGACAGCTCGACCAGTAAAGTGGAAGATAAAATACCTGCACCAACGCCCAAATACATCAAACCACTATATTGCGGCTTACCTACTTCGACCAACCATTCCAGCACTAACGCTGGTGCCAGAACAAACACCACACCGTTACTAATACCGTTTAACAAGCGTAAAATAGCCAACGAATCATAACTTTCTGCAAATAATTGCATCAGAGTAATTAGTGTATTGGCTACCAGCATCAAAATAAGAGAAACACGACCCAAAGCTCGCTGGTATAAGAACAACGCCAACATGGCTCCTAATAAATAACCGACGTAATTCCAACTGGCGATAGCGGCGGCTTGTGGCAGTGTGATTAAGCCATCACTTACCAATAAAGGTAATAAAGGCGTATACACAAAGCGACCAAAGCCATGTACTACTACCAAAGCAACAGCAGCTGCAATAATGGGTAACCAGAAAGATGAGAATAATGACTTATTAGGCATAATTAAAAACCGTAAAAACAACTATGCTAGCTGCTGAGATAGGGGCGTCTATGCTACCATCGACCACTTTAAGAACCACGTAGAATTTTATGAGTTTAAATATGGACGCCCTAGGCCAACAATTGCACTTGGGTGCACAAAAGCTAAAAATCGAACTGAGTGAGGCACAACTACAGGCTTTACTTAGTTATTTACAGCTTTTAATAAAGTGGAATAAAGCTTATAACCTAACCGCCATTCGTGAACCTGAGCGCATGGTTGGCTTACACTTGCTTGATAGTTTAGCGGTCCACCCCTATATACAAGCAGCAAACAATATAATAGATGTGGGTACAGGCGCTGGCTTACCGGGAGTTGTACTGGCAATAATGAACCCAGAAAAAAACTTCACCTTGCTCGATAGCAACGGCAAAAAAACACGCTTTTTAGTACAGGCTAAAATAGACTTAAAACTAGACAACCTTACTGTTGTCAATAATCGTGTAGAAGCTTACCAGCCGCCACAACCATTCGACATGATTATTAGCCGCGCCTTTGCTTCTTTAGCAGACATGACCGGTTGGTGTAAGCATTTACTCGCCCAAGGCGGATGTTTTCTAGCCATGAAAGGCCAGTATCCACAAGAAGAAATAGATGCCATAGCACATGAATATAAGGTGCTCAGCAAGCACGAATTGCACATCCCTAATGTTGAAGGTGAGCGTCATTTACTGACCATAGCGCCATTATAATAGGCACTGTCAAAATCAGTACTGCTGTAATTAAAGGAAAACCATGAGCAAAATTATTGCGATAGCAAACCAAAAAGGCGGAGTGGGAAAAACCACTACTGCGGTTAATCTGGCTGCCTCTTTGGCCGCTACTAAGCGTCGTGTTCTTTTGGTTGACCTCGACCCGCAAGGCAATGCCACTATGGGCAGCGGCGTTGATAAGCATGAATTAGAAATATCATTGTACGAAGTATTAGTAGGCCAAGTACGCACTGCAAAAGCGGTCGTTTTTGCTGAAAACGCAGGTTATGACATTTTACCTTCTAACGCCGACTTAACCGCTGCCGAAGTTGAACTGATGAACCTGTCGCGACGAGAAAATCGTTTAAAAGAAGCGCTATCAGAAATACGCTCCGACTATGACTATATATTAATCGACTGCCCGCCCTCGCTTAACATGTTAACAGTCAACGCATTAGTAGCAGCGCAGTCGGTGTTAATTCCTATGCAGTGCGAGTACTACGCCTTAGAGGGTTTGTCTGCCCTGCTGCAAACTATTGAATCGATTCAACAAACGCTCAACCCAAAATTACAAATAGAAGGCTTATTGCGTACCATGTATGACCCACGCAACAGCCTAACAGTGGATGTATCTACTCAGTTAATTAATCACTTCGGTGACAAAGTCTACGGCACAGTTATTCCGCGTAATGTGCGTTTAGCAGAAGCCCCTAGTTACGGTGTGCCGGTATTGGGTTATGACAAAACATCGCGTGGTGCTATTGCTTACTTAGCCTTGGCTGGTGAGTTGAACCGTCGAACTAAACAAGCAGTAAGTGCTTAAGTATTGAACAAGGTTTATGAAATGAATAAGAAAAAACGTGGTCTAGGCCGTGGTTTAGACAGTTTATTATCCAGCTCGCGTGAAAGCGTCGTTATCGATAGCAGCAGCGAAGCCAATACCGCTGTCGCAACCGACTTCACAGACGGAGCCTTACGTCATCTACCAGTAGAATGGCTGCAACCAGGTCGTTATCAACCACGTAAAGACATTCAACCAGAAGCTTTAGAAGAGCTGGCTGCCTCCATCAAGGCGCAAGGCCTAATGCAGCCCATTATTGCCCGCCCTATTGCTGGCAGCGACGAACGTTTTGAAATTATTGCCGGTGAACGTCGCTGGCGTGCTTGCCAGCTAGCACAGATAGATACCATTCCGGTTATTATCAAAGACGTTGCCGATGACGCCGCCATTGCCATGGCGCTGATTGAAAATATTCAGCGTGAAGACCTTAACGCCATGGAAGAAGCGCAAGCGCTTTACCGCTTACAGCATGAGTTTGAACTAACCCAACAACAAGTAGCCGAAGCCGTCGGTAAAAACCGTGCGACTGTAGCCAACCTGCTGCGATTAGTTAACTTAAACGCCGACGTTAAACTGTTGTTAGAACACGGTGATATTGAAATGGGCCACGCCCGTGCATTGCTTGGCTTACAAGACGAACAACAAAGTGAAGCCGCCACTAAAGTGGTGTCTGGCGCATTGAACGTTCGTCAAACAGAAGCCTTAGTACGCAGCATACAAGAAGGCAAAACAGAAAAGCCTGCCCCCACCCGTCAAGACCCAGACATCGCCCGTTTGCAAAAAATACTCGGTGACCGCTTAGGTGCAACCGTTGATATCAAGCATGGCGCAAAGGGCAAAGGGAAATTGGTGATCAGCTACAGCTCTCTCGATGAGTTGGATGGTATTTTGGCGCATATAAAATAATCATTTTGTGGCTGGGGCGACACTAACCCCCGGCCTTTCTACAAATTTACATCTTGCTCTTTGGTTTAGGTTGAAGGTTGGTGGGCTAATATTTAATTCGTAGTCTGGCGCTGAAAATGGATTTTATTGCCATAATTCAAGCCCTATTTTTTTATTAGTCATATGCTTTTTGTTTTATTGTTTTCAAAGTAAGCAGTCTAAAATAAGCAGTCTGTATTACTGGCTGTTTGGCATTGGCTGTTTG
>Ga0209075_1001838_pt1 | contig 19454 bp, 18 predicted proteins | sample Stecom2011_FD_187523 | JGI IMG/M metagenome (GOLD analysis project Ga0209075, IMG submission 187523) | Agricultural soil microbial communities from Utah to study Nitrogen management - Steer compost 2011 (SPAdes) (version 2) | ecosystem: Environmental > Terrestrial > Soil > Agricultural land...
ATAATGGGATCTAGAAGCGGTGATATAGACCACGGTATTATATTTCATCTGGTTAAGAATTTAGGATATAGCTTAGATGAGGTTAAAGATATTCTAACAAATAAAAGTGGAATGCTGGGGCTAACCGGCTCTAACGACTTGAGGGATATTCAATCTGAAGCGGAAAAAGGAAATAAAGATAGCATATTAGCTCTAGAAATGAATGCGTATCGAATTAAGAAATATATAGGTGCCTATACTGCAGCTATGAATGGAGTAGATGCTATTATCTTTACGGCTGGAATAGGTGAAAACTCAAGCGTAATTAGAAAGCTTGTGTGTGAAGATATGGACTATTTCGGAATAGAACTCGACGATGCTAAAAACGAGTCTAAAACAAACGGTATACGCGAAATCAATAGCGAAAATTCAAAAGTAAAAGTCCTAGTGATTCCAACAAACGAAGAACTTGAAATTGCAAAACAGGCTTATAGCCTACTAAACTGATTTAGTTATAAAAGTGATAAATGCGTAGCTACTCATTTTTCGCGATTTTCTTATTGTGTCTCCTTATTGTAGGTGTAGATGCACTCAGCTTCTATTGGCTTCGATCGATAACTCAGTTTATTAGTTCTTCTGCACTAAAAACTACAATTCATATTCTCTTTTGGGTTTTTACAATTGGTCTAGTCTCCGCTATTCTAATCCTAAAAGCAAGAATGGAATCCATTCCTGTGACGAAACGACAAACATTAGTTTCATCACTATACGGATTGACGATTTCTTCATTTATACCCAAGATAATATTTGTTGTATTTATAAGTATTCTATACTTCTCAAACTATATGTTTTCGGAAACGGATTCATTGCTCATAGTGCCAATAGCAGGATTAATCGCTGGATTTCTCCCATTTTTTGTCATAGTATACGCGGTTACCAAAGCTGTATATAGGTTTAAAGTTTATGAAAATGTAGTTCACCACAGTGATTTGCCTGATTCTTTCAACGGTTTAAAAATCGTTCACATTTCAGATTTACACCTTGGAAGCTTTGGATATAGATATCAGATTCTAGATAGAGCAGTTTCTATTATAAATAACCTCGATGCAGATCTCATTCTTTTTACTGGCGATTTAGTAAACAACTTCGCTTGGGAATTAAATGGATGGGAAGAGATTTTGAAAAAGCTAAAAGCTAAAAAAGGTAAATATGCCGTATTAGGAAACCACGACTATGGAGATTATTCCCAATGGAACTCAAAACAAGCCAAAATAGAAAACTTTGAAGCAATCAAACAGTTCTATCTTCAAATTGACTTTAAGTTGCTCTTAAATGAATCTGTAGCCCTTTCAGAAAACAATCAAAATATTGCCGTAGTAGGAGTGGAGAACTGGGGGCTTCCACCATTTAGACAAGATGGCGATTTAAGTAAAGCACTTAATCTTGTAGAATCTATTCCGTTTAAGATATTGCTTTCGCATGATCCATCGCATTGGGATGAAGAAGTATTGCCTAAATCAAATATAGCATTAACCCTCTCAGGACATACCCATGGAATGCAAGCAGGAATTAACTTTAGAGGTAAACAATGGAGCCCGATTAAGTATAAATACAAACGATGGGCAGGCCTATACAAAGTCGATAACCAATTTCTATATGTAACAAGGGGATTAGGATGGTTAGGATTTCCAGGCAGACTAGGAATGCGCCCAGAAATCACCTTAATTGAATTAAAAAAACAACGATAATTTTTTCTATAGTTATCGTCTATTAACTCATCTGCTGAAATCCTCTAAGATTTATTTTAATAGTTATTTTAGAGTGAGCCATAAAAGTATTTTTTCCCCATAGATGTCCCATAGATATCCCTAGTATATCCCTACTATATCCCCACTGTACTTTATAAATTATTCACGGGTTTTTTCCTGTAGATTTTTGTGCAAGTTCTTTAGGACCTTGTAGATATATTAGTTTTAGAAATTAGCAGAGACAGAACTTTTCATTCGTTTGAAACACTTCTCTTTAGGTAAACTACAATTTTCGCATAAAAACAAAATTGTTCATGATCCATTTTTACTATTTGCACGTATTTCAGTAATGGCCATAAAAAAACCCTTGCATCTTAGTGATACAAGGGTTTTGTTTGTGACCTGGGTGGGGCTCGAACCCACGACCACCTCCTTAAAAGGGAGGTGCTCTACCAACTGAGCTACCAGGTCTTCCTTTTCTTGGTTGCCTTTCTTTCGGTAGGCGGGTGCAAATATACTATCATTAAATATATTATTCAAAATGAAAATCAATTTAATTTTAATAAATTTTGAAGTCCCTGAAAGACAGGGGCTCACGAAGCTATTTTTTTTCGGTATTTAGAATATTCCACAATAAACCATCAATTTAATGAGTTCAGATTCATTAAAAATCGTCAATTTTGCTCTAAAAATGAAAATAGTACTAATTGGATATATGGGCAGCGGAAAATCCTCCGTTGGAAAAGCACTCGCAAAAGAGTTGAATGTTCCATTTCATGACCTAGATGATGAAATTGAAAAGAAGGAACAAAGTGAGATTTCTAAAATATTCGAATCTAGAGGAGAAATCTATTTCAGAAAAACTGAAAACAATACTCTGAAAACACTTTTGTCAAAACCTGATGATTTCGTGTTAGCAACAGGTGGTGGAACACCGTGCTACGGAGATTCACTCCCAGCAATTCTCAATGCAGATAACACATTGTCTGTCTACCTGAAGACTCCAATACACATTTTAAGCGAAAGACTTTTCCCTGAAAGGAAACAACGTCCTTTAGTAGCTCACCTAGATTCAATAGAGAAGATGAATGAATTCATAGGAATCCATCTGTTTGAAAGATCTCACTTCTATAACCAAGCCAACATAACAATTGATGCAGGTGAAGACTCGCCTGAAACTTTGGCTATGAAGATTAAACAGAGTTTACTCTAAAATAGCTCGATCATTATTCTTTTCAAAAACTACTTTGACGTTTTCATTTAAAGAAGTAGAAAGAGATATCCCTTTGAAATCAGCTTTTACTGGATACTTTTTATGGTTTCTGTCAACAAGCACTGCTGTTTTAAATTGCTTTAAAGGGACATCGAGAAAGTGTTTGATGCCGTATATTAAAGTTGTTCCAGAATGCAATACATCATCCACTAAAAGTAAAGACTTGTTTTGATACTCTTCAGGTTTTAATGAAGTAGTAATTGGACTAGTTGGATTTCGTTTGTCGATTGATACCTCACAAAGAATTGCTTTAATAGGAGAAATACTTTCAACTTCAGCTTTAATCTTTTTAGCAAGAGTAAAACCGTTTTCTTTAATTCCAGCAATTATAACTTCAGTTTCGTTAACGTTACTTTCATAAAGCTGATAAGCCATCCTCTTGATTTTATGGGCTATTTGCTTTTTGTCTAGTATTACAGTGTCTATTTTATGCATACGGTTTCTTTTAATTAAAGGTAGTTATTAGAATTGAGCTTATTCCACAGGTGGGTCTTGACTTTCTGGATCTTTAAACTCGTCTAAATCTCTTCTGTCTTTTTTGGTTGGTCTTCCAAGTCCCTTTTTACGGTAATGAGTTTTTGCATACTGTAGCAACTCATTTGCTTCAAATTCTTCTTTTGGTGTAGTGTCTACTCGATAAATGTCAACTAATTTAGCACCTACACGGCTCGGTGGAATATCCAAAACCTTCATTTGATACTTTATCTGGTTCTTCCTAATCATTATAGAGTCGCCAGGATAAACTTCTCTAGAAGGTTTAACAACGTCTCCATTCACTCTAACAGCGCCTTTCTTACAGGCCTGTGTTGCCATGTTGCGGGTTTTTAGATATCGAACACACCACAAATACTTATCAATTCTCATAGTTTGAAATCCTAAAAACAACGTTAATCCTAGTGCAAAAATAACCGAAAATTGTATCTTGCGCCCTCAAATTACTGATGATGATCAAAATAAAATACGGTTTTGCACTTTTGATAACCATAATGATGGTTACTGCTTCTTGTAAAAAAGATGACGATTCACTTCCACCACCACCTCCACCAAGAGATAGAGGAGAGGAAGCTGCAAGAGCTCAAGCGGAAATCGAAGAGTTCTTGGAAACTCATTTCTATAACTACGAGGAATTTGAAGCCGATCCTGATAACGCAAAAATTCGCTTCGAGCTAATTGAAGGTGAAAACGCGTCTAAAACTCCGTTGATCGAGCAAGTTTCATTTAAAGAAGTTGTAGATGAGGTTGATAGTGACGTTGTTTATAAACTCTATTATTTAAGTGTGAGAGAAGGTTCGGGAGATAGACCTCACTTCTGCGACTTTACAACAAACACTTATGAAGGAAGAACGCTAGAACTCGAACTGTTCGATAGCTCTGTTCAACCGGTGCGTTTCAGCCTTGTTGGTGGTAAAACAACACAAGGAATAATCAAAGGACTACAACAAGCTTTAATTGAATTTAAAGGTGCCTCAAACGTTACTTCTAATCCTGATGGAACAATGACCTTCGAAGATTATGGAATAGGAGCTGTGTTTATCCCTTCTGGATTGGCATATTTCCAGTATCCTTCTTCTAGTACTATATCTCCTTATGAACAGCTTATCTTCACTTTTGAACTGTTTGCAACCGAGATTGCTGATCATGATGAAGACGGAATTCCTTCGTATATGGAAGACTTAAATGGAAATCAAAACTTATGGGACGACGATACTGATGGAAATGGAGTTCCAAACTATCTAGATGACGATGACGATGGCGATGGCAGATTGACTAAAGATGAAATTACTGGTAATTATAAAGATGGAACTCTTGAATTTCCAGATACAAATGGGAGTGGAATTCCAGACTATTTAGATCCGAATATTTAAAATATAGACTACTTCACAAATCAAAAACGCCCCTTTTATGTTTCATAAAAGGGGCGTTTTATTTTTATATGTCTATTGCTTATTTACGAGCAATAACGTTCTTAACTGCGGCCTCTATGGCTGCTGCATTTAATTTGTACTTATCCATTAGCTGTTCTGGAGTTCCAGATTCACCAAAAGTGTCTTGCGTTGCCACAAACTCTTGTGGAGCAGGATGCTTGGTGGTTAGTAAACGAGCTACGCTTTCTCCAAGACCTCCTAGGAAGTTGTGCTCTTCTGCAGTAACAACACACCCCGTTTTCTTAACGCTTTTTAAAATAGCAGTTTCGTCCAACGGTTTTATTGTGTGAATATTGATCACATCTGCAGAGATATTGTTTTTGTGTAAAGCTTCTGCAGCTTGTAACGCTTCCCAAACCAAATGTCCAGTAGCAATGATAGTAACGTCTGTACCTTCTTGAAGCTGTACTGCTTTTCCAATCTGAAAGTCTTGATCTTCCGGCGTAAAGTTCGCAACTTTTGGGCGACCAAAACGTAGATAAACAGGGCCTTCATAATCAGCAATAGCAATTGTAGCAGCTTTCGTTTGATTGTAATCACAAGTATTGATTACAGTCATACCCGGAAGCATTTTCATCAGCCCAATATCCTCAAGAATTTGATGCGTAGCACCATCTTCACCTAAAGTTAAACCTGCGTGTGAAGCACATATTTTTACGTTCTTTCCGCTATAAGCAACACTTTGACGAATTTGATCATAAACGCGTCCTGTAGAAAAGTTAGCGAAAGTTCCTGTAAATGGAATTTTTCCACCAATAGTCATCCCAGCAGCCATTCCAATCATATTTGCTTCTGCAATTCCTACCTGAAAGAATCTTTCTGGATGGTTTTTCTTAAAATCGTCCATTTTTAAAGATCCGGTAAGGTCGGCACAAAGAGCTACTACGTCTTTATTTTTCTTTCCTAACTCCGTAAGTCCATCACCGAAGCCAGATCGTGTATCTTTTTTACCTGTATCTGTATATTTTTTCATGTCTATTTCCCGCTTTGGCGGGTGCCTTTTGTACTTTAAAACTCTTTGGAATTAAGATTTAAAGTAACTGTTTTAGTTGTGTTTTATTCAATATTATCTTTCCTCCTTTTTTTTAAAAAGAGGAGCAGAGGATTAAATTAATAATCACCTAAAGTAACTGGGTTTTGCGAGAGCGCTTTTTCTAGCTGCTCGTCGTTTGGAGCTTTTCCGTGCCATTCGTGAGTGTGCATCATAAAGTCAACACCATTACCCATTACAGTATGTAGCAGAACACAAACAGGTTTTCCTTTTCCTGTCTTTTCTTTAGCTTCTTTCATTCTAGAAACAACTGCTTTAATATCGTTTCCTTTTTCAATGTCTAAAACGTCCCATCCAAAAGCTTCAAACTTTGCTCTCAAATTTCCAAGAGGAAGTACGTTTTCTGTAGAGCCATCAATTTGCTGTCCGTTGTAATCTACTGTAACAATTAGGTTGTCAACAGAGTTACCTGCAGCATACATAATTGCTTCCCAGTTCTGACCCTCTTGCAATTCGCCATCTCCACAAAGTGTGTAGACAAGATGCTTGTCGTTGTTTAGCTTTTTAGCTTGGGCCGCACCAATTGCAACAGAAATTCCTTGACCAAGAGATCCTGAAGCCACACGAACACCCGGAAGTCCTTCATGTGTTGTTGGATGCCCTTGAAGACGAGAATTAATTAGTCTAAAGGTGTTTAGTTCATCCACAGGGAAATATCCTGATCTAGCTAAAACGCTATAGAATACTGGAGAAATATGACCGTTGGAAAGGAAGAAGATATCTTCATTAATTCCATCAAGAGTAAAATCCTCTTTACGATCCATAACTTCGTTGTAAAGTGCTACAAAGAATTCGGCACAACCTAAGGAACCTCCAGGATGTCCAGAATTAACTTTATGTACTTGTCTTAAAATATCTCTTCGAACTTGAACGACCAAATCTTCGAGAGCTTTGTAATCTGCCATAATTAGATTTATTTTTTTCAATGTCAAAAGTAACTTATTCTAAGGGGTATACAAAACTCAAACGAATGCTTTTATCAACGAATACACTGAATTTTCAACAAGAAAGGAAATTCACAAATACGAATTCAGTTCAGATAGCTATCGGAATCTGAAATAATATAAGTTATCTTTGCCTCCTCAATAAAAATTGCTGAATGCACTTTAAATTAGAAACTACAGATACTCAAAGCCGCGCTCGTGCGGGTGTTATAACAACAGACCACGGTCAAATTGAAACTCCAATCTTTATGCCCGTTGGAACTCTCGGCACTGTAAAAGGAGTTCACCAGCGAGAGCTTAAGGAAGATATTAATCCAGATATAATTCTTGGAAATACATATCATCTCTATTTAAGACCACAAATGCCGGTTCTTGAAAAAGCCGGAGGTCTTCATAAATTTATGAACTGGGATCGAAGTATCTTAACCGATAGCGGTGGATATCAAGTATATTCTTTGTCTGCTAATCGTAAAATAAAAGAAGCAGGTGTGAAATTTAAAAGCCATATCGACGGTAGTTATCATTTCTTTACACCGGAAAACGTGATGGAAATTCAGCGAACTATTGGTGCCGATATTATTATGGCATTTGATGAGTGCGCACCGTACCCATGTGATTATAACTATGCTAAACGATCTATGCACATGACCCATCGTTGGCTCGATCGTTGTATTGCTCATTTGGAAAAAACACCTCTTAAATACGATTATAATCAGACGCTTTTTCCTATTGTGCAAGGAAGTACGTATAAGGACTTAAGAAAACAATCTGCAGAGTATATTGCTTCGGTAGGAGCAGAAGGGAATGCTATTGGAGGTCTTTCTGTAGGTGAACCTGCTGAGGAAATGTATGAAATGACTTCTGTTGTAACCGAAATTCTCCCAGAAGACAAACCGAGATATTTAATGGGAGTAGGGACTCCTGTGAATATATTAGAAAATATCGCCTTAGGAATAGATATGTTCGATTGTGTTATGCCAACAAGAAATGGTCGAAACGGAATGCTCTTCACTTCGGAAGGAATTATAAATATCAAAAATAAAAAATGGGAGGCCGACCTCTCGGCAATTGACCCAATGGGAATCACTTGGGTAGATACTGAATATAGTAAGGCATATCTTCGTCATTTATTTACTGTAAATGAAATGTTGGGCAGACAAATAGCATCTATACATAACTTAGGTTTCTACTTGTGGTTGGCTCGCGAAGCAAGAAAACGTATCTTAGGTGGAGATTTCCTCGAATGGAAAAACGCAATGGTCAAAAAACTAGATCAACGACTATAAAATGCTAAGCATTCTAGATAGATACATACTGAGAAAATACCTTGGAACCTTTGGACTTCTGCTCCTGTTGTTTGTTCCCATTGGAATCACGGTTCACCTTGCTGAAAAAATAGATAAGATTCTCGAAAATGAGGTTCCTCTAATCGAGGTAATGAAATATTTGTATGATTTCACTATCTACTTTGCTAACTTACTTTTTCCGCTATTTCTGTTTTTATCGGTGATTTGGTTTACTTCTAAGCTAGCTAGTAATACCGAAGTAATTGCCTTTTTAAGTAGTGGGGTTTCTTACTATCGTTTTCTAAGACCATATGTTATAGGAGCTACTATTGTTTGTGTTTTAGCATTGATTTTCAGTATGTATTTAGCTCCAAAAGCGAGTAAAGGCTTTAATGAATTTGTATATACATATATCAAGAAAGGAAAGCAAGATCGAGAACAAAGTAATGTGTTTACACAGATTAACGATAACGACTATCTGTATGTGAGCTATTTTAATTCGAAGGAGCAAATTGGGAGTAATTTCACACTAGAGCATTTTGAAGGAAACGAAATGACATATAAAATTGCCGCTTCACAAATAAAATACAACTCAGAAGATAGTACATATACGCTATTTAATTACACCAAGAGAACTGTTGGTGAAACTTCGGACCTTATAGAAAGAAAATCAAAATTAGATACGGTTTTTTCTTTCACGATGGAAGACCTTACTCCCGTTACGTATATAGCAGAAACACTAAACTTTACAGAGCTTAACGACTTTATTAAGAAGGAAAAAGCAAGAGGATCTTCAAATATAAATCGCTATGAAGTTGTGCGCTATAAACGATGGAGTTTGCCTGTTTCAGCATATATCCTCACTATTATAGCTGTTGCAGTTTCTTCGGTTAAAAGAAGAGGAGGTATGGGAGTAAACCTCGCTATTGGTATTAGTATTGGAATGATTTATATCTTTTTCGATAAAATATTTGGTACAATGGCTGAGCAAAGTTCCTTCTCGCCATTTGTAGCTACATGGTTTCCGAATATTGTGTTTGGGATTTTAGCAATTTATCTCTTGAGGAATGCGAAACGATAAGCTTCTCAATTACCTGCATTTACATTTTATTGTATTTATATGGGGATTTACGGCAGTTTTAGGAGCTTTAATTAGCTTAGAAGCCATTCCATTGGTATGGTATAGAATGTTAATGGCGACAGGATTTGTGTTTTTATTTTTATTGTACAGAAAGGAAAAGCTGAGGTTTTCTTTAAAAACTTTAAGCAAGTTTGCTCTCTCAGGGGTTATAATAGCTTTACATTGGCTCACATTTTTTGGGGCTATTAAAGCATCCAATGTGTCGGTGACGTTAGCAGTGCTTTCAACTGGTGCTTTTTTTGCTTCACTCTTAGAGCCATTGTTTTATAAAAGAAAAATAATCTTCTATGAAGTTTTCTTTGGTCTTATTGCAGTAGTAGGGCTCTATGTTATTTTCGATGTTGATTCTTCAAATGCGATAGGCATTGGATTAGCGCTGATTTCAGCATTTTTAAGTGCCTTGTTTTCAGTTCTAAATGGCAAGTTGGTTCTTGAACATAAAGCAGGAGCAATTTCATTTTACGAATTGTTATTTGGGGTGCTCGCAATTACAGTTTTTTTGGCTGTGTCTGGCGGATTCACTGCAGAGTTTTTTGTTGTTTCAACCAGCGATTGGGTGTACTTGGCCATCTTGGCTTCGGTATGCACAGCATATGCTTTTATTGCATCTGTTCATGTAATGAAGTGGATAAGTCCGTATACAGTTATGCTAACTATCAATATGGAACCTGTTTATGGAATTATATTGGCGCTTATTATTCTAGGTGATTCTGAAAAGATGGGGTCTCAATTTTATTATGGAGCAGTAATTATATTGCTTACTGTAGTTACTAATGGAATTATCAAGATGAGACAGCAAAGAAAACGAAGGAGATTGCCTAACACATAAGAACAAAATTCTATCTTTGTAGATTAACAAATATTTTAACGGAAGTTATTATTATGGAATATCTGGACTTTGAATTGCCTATTAAAGAGTTGCAGGAGCAGTATGAAAAAGCCTGCCTTATCGGGGAGGAAAGTGATGTTGACGTGAGCAACACATGTAAGCAAATTGAGAAAAAACTAAAAGAAACAAAGTTAGAAATTTATAAAAATCTAACTCCTTGGCAGAGAGTTCAACTTTCTCGCCATCCTGATCGTCCTTATACAATGGACTATTTGAAAGCTATTTGTGGTGATTCTTTTCTAGAGTTACACGGCGACCGAAGCTTTAAAGACGATAAAGCAATGGTGGGAGGCTTAGGAAAGATTGGAGATCAAAGCTTTATGTTTGTAGGCCAGCAAAAAGGTTACAACACAAAAACACGTCAATACCGAAATTTTGGTATGGCTAATCCTGAAGGATACCGCAAAGCACTACGTTTAATGAAATCTGCAGAGAAGTTCGGACTTCCCGTTGTAACTTTTGTAGATACTCCTGGAGCATTCCCTGGTTTAGAAGCCGAAGAAAGAGGACAAGGAGAGGCCATTGCAAGAAATATTCTTGAAATGACAAAGCTTAAAGTTCCTATAATTGTTGTTATCATTGGTGAAGGAGCTAGTGGTGGTGCACTAGGAATTGGAGTAGGAGACAAAGTACTAATGCTTGAAAACACTTGGTATTCTGTAATTTCTCCAGAAAGTTGTTCTTCTATTCTATGGCGTAGTTGGGAATTTAAAGAACAAGCAGCAGAAGCTTTAAAACTTACTGCTACCGACATGAAAAATCTAAAACTTATAGATGAAATAGTAAAAGAACCTCTTGGTGGTGCACATAGCAATCGCGAAGAAACTTTTGCTATTGTAGCAGCTGCTATCCAAAAGACTTATAAGGAACTTAAAATGTTATCCCCAACCGAATTAGTGAAAAAGAGGATGGATAAATATTTAGAAATGGGAACCTTCAAAGGGTAGAAGCAACAATATCAAACCTTAACACAAATCCGAAGGTTAAACTTCGGATTTTTTTGTGGGTTATGAACAAAAATCTTAACTTATGAACAGGTGTTTTGTTGATGACCTGTGAATAGAGAATCTCACAAAAAATACCTTTCTCCTAACAATTTATTTACATTCGCCCTATGGAAAAAATTATGCCCCAAACTAATTTTACAAGACGCAACTCTCCAGTTATTTCCCTTGAGAAGGGAAAATTGCCGCCACAGGCAGTTGATTTAGAGGAAGTTGTGATTGGGGCTTTGATGATTGATAAAAAAGGTGTCGATGAAGTTATCGATATACTACACCCTGAAGTGTTTTATAAACCAGCTCATCAGGACATATTTGAAGCTATTCACCACTTATTCGAAAATAGTCAGCCAGTTGACTTATTAACCGTTTCAGCACAATTGAAGAAGGCTGGAAAACTCGAGGCAGTTGGAGGTGAGTTTTATTTGATACAATTAACTCAAAAAGTGTCATCTTCGGCACATATTGAGTTCCATGCACGCATCGTTCTTCAGAAGTATATACAGCGTAGTCTTATTAAGATTTCTAGCGAAATTATAGAGGCCTCTTATGATGAAGGAACGGATGTTTTTGACCTTTTAGATAGTGCAGAAGCTAAACTATATGAAGTAGCTCAAGGAAACATTAAACGTTCTTCCGAAACTGCTCAAAGCCTTGTAATACAAGCAAAAAAGAGAATTGAAGAAATTGCTAATAAAGAAGGTTTATCGGGTGTGCCATCTGGCTTTGCTAAATTAGATAAACTAACTTCTGGTTGGCAGCCAAGTGATTTGATTATTATTGCAGCACGTCCAGGTATGGGTAAAACTGCCCTAACGCTTTCAATGGCACGAAATATTGCTGTAGAACACAATATACCTGTAGCTTTTTTCTCTCTTGAGATGTCTTCGGTACAGTTAATAACACGTCTGATTTCTTCAGAAACACATTTGAATTCTGAAAAACTTAGAACAGGAAACCTCGAAAAATACGAATGGGAACAGCTTAACGTAAAAGTTAAAGACCTCGAAAAAGCCCCTTTGTTTATTGACGATACTCCTTCGCTTTCAATTTTCGACTTACGTGCAAAGGCAAGAAGACTTTCTTCACAGCATGGAATTAAGCTAATTGTTGTAGATTACTTACAATTAATGACGGCAGGTGGAAGTCAAAAAGGAGGAAACCGTGAACAGGAAATTTCTACAATTTCTAGAAACCTAAAAGCATTAGCAAAGGAATTAAATATTCCTGTTATTGCACTTTCCCAGCTTTCACGAGCTGTAGAAACACGTGGGGGGAGCAAAAGACCGTTGCTTTCTGACCTTCGTGAATCTGGAGCTATAGAACAGGATGCCGATATTGTTTCATTCATTTATAGACCTGAGTATTACAAGATTGACGAGTGGGACGACGACGACCACACACCTACTGCAGGTCAAGCTGAATTTATCGTTGCTAAACATAGAAACGGAGGTTTGGATGAAATTCGTTTGAAGTTTATCGGTAGCTTAGGTAAGTTTGAAAATTTAGAAACAGACGAACTACCAACAGCATTTGTGTCTAGCATGAATAATGCAGCTAACGACGATACGTTTAAAACCAGTGATTTTCCTTCAGCCGATGAAGCTTTTGGAAGCTCTATGAACGAAGGATTTACTGGCGATGATAATGATGTGCCTTTCTAAGCACACTTCATAAGCTTGGCTTGAAAATTGTTACTATATTTAGCGTCAATAGACAGTATATTTCTATTGATTTTAAAGCTAATTATGATTCGATTAATATTTTCAGTTTTTATTTTACTTTTTTCAATCCATGCTTCTGCTTCCTATATATTGATACCTATGGATGCCGAAAGCCAGAAGGAACACCTAAAAGCCTATGGAATTACTTATTGGGTTTTAGAGAAACAACTAAAGGCTAATTGGCTTTTAAATTACCGTGGAGGATCTTTTTTACTTCCTGATTTACCTGAAATCCAGAGAGAATGCCAAATAAGAGGTGTTTCTTTCGAAGTTCTTTCCGATAGTAAAGCTGAACAAATCTTAGCAGAAATTAGCAGCCCTTCAAAGAATATGGATGCTATTGTTCTTGAGAAAGCTCCTAAAATTGCGGTATACTCTCCTAAAGGGATGCTTCCGTGGGATGATGCAGTCACGTTGGTTTTAACCTATGCCGAAATTCCTTATACGGTTATTTATGACGAAGAAGTTTTATCAGACCAATTGTTACTCTATGATTGGTTACACCTTCATCACGAAGACTTCACAGGACAATATGGAAAGTTTTACCGAGCCTATCGCGCTGCGCCCTGGTATATAGAGGCAAAAAGAGAAGCAGAAGAGTTAGCTAATAGCCTTGGGTATTCTAAGGTGTCAGAATCTAAACTTGCCGTAGCCAAGAAGATTAGAGATTATGTAGTAGGTGGTGGGTTTATGTTTGCTATGTGTAGTGCTACCGATAGCTTTGACATTGCTCTTTCAGCAGATGGTGTTGATATATGCGAACCTATGTTCGATGGTGACCCAAGTGAACCAAACTATCAGAATAAAATTGATTATAGTAAAACCTTTGCTTTTACTGATTTTATATTGGAAAGAAACCCGATGGTGTATGAGTTTTCAAGTATTGATACTACTAATAAACGAAAAATTCCGAAGGAGTCAGACTATTTCACTTTAATGGACTATTCAGCAAAATGGGATCCAATTCCTACTATGCTTTGTCAAAACCATACGGCATTAGTGAAAGGTTTTATGGGGCAAACTACAGCATTTGAACGCAGCCAAGTAAAGCCTAATGTCTTAGTGATGGGAGAAAATAAACGTACTGGAGAAGCTCGATATATTCATGGAATTAGAGGAAAAGGATTTTTTACTTTTTATGGAGGACATGATCCTGAAGATTATCAGCATAGAGTAGGGGACTCTCCAACCGAGCTAGCTTTACATCCAACTTCACCTGGCTACCGATTAATTTTAAATAATGTCCTTTTTCCTGCAGCGAAAAAGAAAAAACAGAAAACCTAAAACTCATTCTCGCTTCTTTATCTTTTCGTAATAGTCTTTAGGTGGCATAACTGTTATTTCTACACGACGATTTAGTTGTTTGTTTTCGGGAGTGTCATTTGGTACACGTGGTTTGGTTTTACCCCAAAACTTAACCTCATAATCGTATTGAGCATTCTCTCCAAAAATCTCTTTAAGTCTATCTTTCACTGAATGCGATCGGTTTTCTGAAAGCTTCAGGTTCATTTCGTCACCTCCGTCGCTATCCGTATGACCTTCTATTACAATAGTTGCTTTATCTACTATTTGTATTTGAGTTGCTAAAGAGTCAATACTTTGTTTAGAGTTTTCTTTTAAATTGTATTTTGCTACATCAAAAAGGACATCAGCGTTTATGGATAGTTTAATAACGCTATTGATAGCACCTACAGCATCTATATCTGCACCGGCACTCATGCTACGGCAAAGATCTTTTAAATCTGTGAGTCGAACATAATAGAATACAGTTTCTTGATCTACACCTTGGTCACTTAAATCAATAGAAGATTTTCCACCAGCAATCTTTCCGGCATAAATCCAGTCTTTTCCATTTTCAGAGATTTCTATTTTAGCTCCCTCTCGTGAAGGACCTACTTCAAAAATGTAGAGGTCATCTCCAGGAAGATTCATGAAACCATTGTCTGTGAACTTAACCACTAACACTCCACCGCACCCTAATGAAACAAAACTTGGAGTGTGATAGTTTTTGTAGTCAGGTTCATGAAGACTATGATTACTATCTCGATATTTTTCAACTGGAGCTGGTTCGCCAATAGTATATTCGACTACTTTATCAGCAAATGAAATTTCTCCTAAAGGGAAATATACAGAGTTGTATCGATCTATTTGATAATGTTTTCCAGATTCATTCTGTGCAAAGAGGTTGTTTCCTGTAAGAACTATAAGAGATAATATAATGCCGAATGATCTTTTCATGTAGAAGTTTTAGCTAAGATAATGAAAACCTAGAGTTTCTTTGATGCCATAAAAAAACCGCTTCATTTCTGAGGCGGTTCTTTAAGCGAAATAATATAGTTAATGTCTTATTTTACTTTTTTTACAATTGCTGCAAATGCTTCTGGGTGGTTCATTGCTAAATCTGCCAAAACCTTACGGTTAAGTTCGATTTCGCTCTTTTTTAAACTTCCCATAAACTGTGAATAAGACATTCCATGCTGTCTTGCACCCGCATTAATACGAGTAATCCAAAGAGATCTAAAGTTTCTCTTCTTGGTACGACGATCGCGGTAGCTGTAAAGCATTGCTTTATCAACTGCGTTTTTAGCAACCGTCCATACATTTTTACGTCTTCCAAAGTATCCTTTGGCTTGTTTAAGAACCTTTTTTCTGCGGGCTCTCTTCGCTACTGAATTTACTGATCTAGGCATAATTTTAAGATTTTTGTAGTAGGCGATTCATTTCTGAATACTTCTTATTGGCACTACTCCATGGTTTAAATAATTGTTTAACCGGTCAAGAGGTTACTACTTCATTCGAAGCATATGCTTGACATTGTTTTCATCGGCCTCATGGACTAATCCCATTTTGGTCAATGCTTTTTTGCGTTTTTTGCTCTTCTTTGTTAAGATGTGGCTTTTGAACGCATGCTTTCTTTTGATTTTCCCAGATGCGGTAAGTCTAAAACGCTTCTTAGCACTGGAATTTGTTTTTTGTTTTGGCATGTTTTTATTATTTTTTACTATTTCGCTTGGCCTTCCTATGTATTAACATAAAAAGGTTTTTTTACACACTTCACTTTGCTACTATAGCTCAGTAAAGTTATATCGAGATCAACTAACTGATCTTTACTTTTTCTTAGGCGAGATAAACATTATCATTCGTTTACCTTCTAACTTAGGCATTTGTTCCACTTTTCCGAACTCTTCTAAGTCTTGAGCAAGGCGTAATAATAGAATTTCACCTTGGTCTTTAAAGACAATAGACCGTCCTTTGAAAAAGACATATGCCTTAAGCTTAGCTCCTTCTTGTAGAAACTTCTCGGCGTGCTTTTTCTTGAACTCATAATCGTGATCGTCGGTATTGGGACCAAATCTGATTTCTTTAACAGTCACTTTAGTAGCTTTCGCTTTTAGTGCCTTTTCACGCTTCTTCTGTTCGTAGACAAACTTTTTATAGTCGATTATCTTACAAACAGGCGGATTTGCGTTAGGAGAGATTTCCACTAAGTCTAATTCCTGTTCTTCCGCCATTTCTCTGGCGACTCTAATGGGATATACACCTATTTCAACATTGTCGCCTACTAGGCGTACCTCTTCTGCTCGGATTTTTGAATTTATCCTGTGTTGGTCTTCCTTAACGACCCTTGCAGGGCCTCTACCTCTTTTTCTTCTTATTGCTATGGCTAAACTATTTTAATTAAACATTAAATTCTTTCGAATTACTTTTTACTTCTTGTTGTATCAATTTAGAGAATTCTTCAAGAGTCATTGTTCCTAAATCTCCCTCTCCGTGTTTACGTACAGAAACCGTACCATCTTTTGCTTCTTGCTCACCAACGATGAGCATGAATGGGATTTTGTTCATTTCGGCTTCCCTAATCTTCTTACCGATAGTTTCATTTCGGTTGTCAACAAGGGCGCGAATTTCGTCATTTTCAAGCGAATTTAAAACTTTTTGGGAGTATTTTTCATATTTTTCGCTCAAAGACAGGATAATAACTTGATCAGGGACTAACCATAAGGGGAAATTACCGCCTGTGTGTTCTAGTAAAATAGCGATAAATCGTTCCATACTGCCGAATGGCGCTCGGTGGATCATCACTGGCCTGTGAATTTCGTTGTCTGCTCCTTTATATTCAAGTTCAAATCGCTCAGGTAGGTTGTAGTCCACTTGAATAGTTCCAAGCTGCCAACTTCTACCTAAAGCATCCTTTACCATAAAATCAAGTTTTGGTCCGTAGAATGCTGCTTCACCGTATTCAATTTTATAATCTAAACCTTTAGATTTTGCAGCATTGATAATGGCGTTTTCTGCTTTCTCCCAATTTTCTAGGGAGCCAATATATTTTTCCGGTTTTTCAGGATCTCTTAAAGACACCTGAGTATAGAAGTTTTCAAAACCTAATGAACCGAAAACATATAAAACTAAATCAATTACATTTTTGAATTCTTGATCTAATTGATCTGGAGTACAGAAAATATGTGCATCATCTTGTGTAAATCCTCTAACACGAGTTAATCCATGTAACTCTCCACTTTGTTCATATCTATATACTGTTCCAAATTCAGCTAATCGCTTAGGAAGGTCTCTATAAGACCAAGGTGTGCTGTTGTAAATCTCACAGTGGTGTGGGCAGTTCATTGGTTTTAGTAAAAACTCTTCACCTTCGTGAGGAGTTTTAATAGATTGGAAGCTATCAGCTCCATATTTTGCATAATGGCCAGAAGTTACATATAGTTCTTTCTGACCAATATGTGGTGTGATTACCATTTCATAACCTGCTTTTTTCTGAGCTTTCTTCAAGAAGTTTTCTAAACGTTCTCTTAGGGCAGCTCCTTTTGGTAGCCATAAAGGAAGTCCTTGTCCAACTTTCTGGGAGAAAGTGAAGAGTTCTAGCTCTTTCCCTAGTTTTCTGTGGTCTCGTTTTTTTGCCTCTTCTAAAAGTTGAAGATATTCGGTTAGTTCTTTTTGTTTTGGAAAGCTGATGCCGTAAATTCGAGTAAGTTGTTTTCTGTTTTCGTCACCTCTCCAATAAGCACCAGCAATATTTGTTAGCTTAACAGCTTTTACAATTCCAGTGTTGGGGATATGTCCACCTCTACATAAGTCCGTAAAAGTATCATGATCGCAAAAAGTGATAGTGCCATCTTCAAGGTTTTCTATAAGTTCTACCTTGTATTCGTTACCTTGTTTTTTGTAAAGCTCTAGAGCTTCTTCTTTTGATGCTTCTCGCATGGAAAAATCATGTTTTCCTCTCGCTATTTCTAGCATCTTCTTTTCTACAGCTATAAGGTCTTTATCTGTTATAGTAGTTTCTCCAAAATCCACATCGTAGTAGAAGCCATTTTCGATAGCTGGTCCAATAGTCAGTTTTATACCAGGGTATAACTCTTCCAATGCTTGTGCAAGAATGTGAGCTGAAGAATGCCAGAAAGCTTTTTTCCCTTCATCATTTTGCCATGTATAAAGAACGAGTTTGCCATCCTTCATTAAAGGGGTGGTTGTTTCCACCGTGTTATTATTAAAGGATGCAGAAATTACATTTCGAGCAAACCCTTCACTTATACTTTTAGCAACGTCCATAGGAGTTGCACCGGCGTCAAACTGTTTTATACTTCCATCTGGTAGTGTAATGGCTATCATATATTGTGAATTTTAGGGTGCAAAGATAATATTAGTTTGGCCAGAATGCAATAAGAGAACTTATAGTTTCCTATTTAATAATATGAAAGCATAAAATAACTATGCGAATTGCATTGTGTGGGTTTATTGTTTGTATTGGGTATATTTAAATGAGATCTGTTTTGTAGTTGTTATATTCCGTTTTATTGTAGAGGATTTTGTTGTTATAGTATTGGCATGTATTAATTCTGTAATGGGTAATAACCAAATTAAACGAACAGTAAACCTATGTTATTTAATGTTTGATTAATTTCAGAAGCCCTGTAATAGCGGCTTTCCTCATAAGATTTGACCTGTGTTTATTAGATAGAGGTTTAGTGTATATATATTAAGGTATAAAAGAGTAAAAAAATAATTTTAAACCTAAGTTGTACAATTTCAAATGCTTAGAATGAATAGTGAAAAATAATTGAAAATAAAGTGCGATTTAGTTTGTGGGAATGAAAATCGGTTCTATATTTGCACCCGCTAACAAGAACAGATGGTTGTTCTGACAAGCACAAATCAAAGCTCTTAAATTTTTTTGAAAATATTTTTTTAAAAAGTATTGCAGGATTAAAAAAGAGTTGTATCTTTGCACCCGCTAAGACAATAAGTGACTACTAAACACAAATTGAGGAGGCGAAATAAAGACAAAAAAGTTCATTGAGATATTGAAATTGACAGCGTAGGTACGTTTATGGAAACGTAGATGTATCGACATTTTTTTAAACTAAACTAAGTGAGAACCTGAGATTTTATTTGAGTCTTACTCTTTGTTTGTTTATGGTCTCAATATTATTGAAGATTATACGATGAAGAGTTTGATCCTGGCTCAGGATGAACGCTA
>Ga0209075_1001839_pt1 | contig 19437 bp, 15 predicted proteins | sample Stecom2011_FD_187523 | JGI IMG/M metagenome (GOLD analysis project Ga0209075, IMG submission 187523) | Agricultural soil microbial communities from Utah to study Nitrogen management - Steer compost 2011 (SPAdes) (version 2) | ecosystem: Environmental > Terrestrial > Soil > Agricultural land...
ATGTCTCCCTGAGCGCAATGCTTTACCATGGCGGTGTCAACTGACGAACAGTGTAAAGCCTTCCCGGCCTGCGCCAAGTGGCGCAGGCCCCCTGCACGGTGTTTCCGCGATCATGACCCACCCGTCTGCCCCCGCCGACGACGCCGACCTCCACCCCCTGGCCGAGCGCATCAAGGCCTGGGGCCGCGAGCTCGGCTTCCAGCAGCTCGGCATCACCGACGTGGACCTGGCCGAGGACGAGGCGCGCCTCGAGCGCTGGCTGGACGCCGGCCACCACGGCGAGATGGGCTTCATGGCCAAGCACGGCACCCGGCGCACCCGCCCCGCCGAGCTGGAGCCGGGCACGGTCAGGGTGATCAGCGTGCGGCTTGATTACCTGCCCGCCGAGGTGGAGACCGCCAGGGTGCTGGGGCAGCCCGAGCGCGCCTATGTGTCACGCTATGCCACCGGCCGCGACTACCACAAGCTGATGCGCAAGCGCCTGGCGACGCTGGCGAAGCGCATCGAGGCCGAGGTGGGCCCCTTCGGCTATCGCGCCTTCGTGGACTCCGCCCCGGTGATGGAGCGGGCGCTGGCGCGCAAGGCGGGGCTGGGGTGGTTCGGCAAGAACGCCATGCTGCTCAACCCGAAGGCGGGCTCGCTCTTCTTCCTGGGGGAGCTCTACACCGACCTGCCGCTGCCGGTGGACCCGCCCTTCGAGGGCGAGCACTGCGGCAGCTGCAGCGCCTGCCGCACCGCCTGCCCCACCGGCGCCATCGTCGAGGATCGGGTGGTGGACGCCCGGGCCTGCATCTCCTACCTCACCATCGAGCTCCACGGCGCCATCCCCGAGCACTACCGGAAAGCCATGGGCAACCGGGTGTTCGGCTGCGACGACTGCCAACTGGTCTGCCCCTTCACCCGCTTCACGCGAACGACTCGGGAGCCGGACTTCGCGCCCCGCCACGACCTGGACCGCGCCAGCCTGCTGGCACTCTTCGCCTGGGGGGAGGAGGAGTTCCTGGAGAAGACCGCCGGCAGCCCGCTGCGCCGCATCGGCTACGAGCGCTGGCTGCGCAACCTCGCCGTGGGGCTGGGCAACGCGCCCTGGAGCGAGGCGGTGGAGGCCGCCCTCGGGGCGCGGCTGCCCTACCCCTCCGACCTGGTGCGCGAGCACGTGCGCTGGGCGCTGGGCCGCCAGCGGGAGAAGCGCCGGGCGCTGATCGCCAGCGGCTGACCTACTCCTCCTCGTCGCTGTCACGCCCCGGCAGGCGCAGGAAGGTCTCGCGGTAGTGGGCCAGCTCGGCGATGGACTCCTTGATGTCATCCATGGCCAGGTGGACATTGCGCTTCTGGAAGCCCGCCATGGCGCCGGGGTTCCAGCGCCTGGCCAGCTCCTTGAGGGTCGAGACGTCCAGGTTGCGGTAGTGGAAGAAGGCCAGCAGCTCGGGCATCTCCCGCTCCATGAAGCGACGGTCCTGATGCACGCTGTTGCCGCACATGGGCGAGGTGCCGGGCGCCACGTGCTCGCGCAGGAACTCGAGAGTACGGCGCTCGGCTTCGGCGGTGTCGACGCTGCTCGCCTTGACCCGCGCGGTCAGCCCCGACTCGCCGTGGGTCTTCGTGCACCAGCTGTCCATGGCGTCGAGCAGGCCGTCGGGCTGGCTGACCGCGATCACCGGCCCCTCGGCCACGACGTTGAGCTCGGCATCGGTGACCAGGGTCGCCACCTCGATGATGCGCTCCTTCTCCGGGTCGAGTCCGGTCATCTCCAGGTCGATCCATACCAGCCGCTGCTTGCGGGGGTCCTGCCTGTCGTCATTCTGGGCCATGAGTCTGCCTTGGCTGCGGGCGCCGGCGCGGGTTTTCGCGACAGCCGGCGCGGTGGATGAGTACAATGCGGGTATTGTACCGAGCATCAGGCCCCCATGAGCAAACGCAAGCTTAGCCGCCAGCAGCGCTGGCGCATCGAGAAGATCCAGGCCGAGCGCGCCGAGCGCGCCGCCAAGCGCGATGCCCGTGATAGCGACAAGCTGGCCGCCGGCGAGTATGGCCCGGAGCGGCCCGGCCGGGTGGTCGCCCACTTCGGCCGCACCCTGGACGTGCGTCCCGAGGCCGGCGAAGCGGCGGTGCGCTGCCACCTGCGCGCCAACCTCGAAGGGCTGGTGACCGGCGACCGGGTGATCTGGCGCGGCCGCCAGGACCCCGAGGGCCGCGTGGTGGAAGGCGTGGTGGTGGCCCGGGGCGAGCGCGACAGCGTGCTGGAACGCCCCGACGCCCGGGGCCAGCTCAAGCCGGTGGCGGCCAATATCGACCAGATCCTGATCGTCTTCGCCGTGGAGCCCGAGCCCCACCCCAACCTGATCGACCGCTACCTGATCGCCGCCGAGGCCACCGGCATCGCCCCGGTGCTGGTGCTCAACAAGATCGACCTGCTGCCCGAGGGCGGCGGCGAGCTGCTGGCGCTGCTGCGCCGCTACGAGGGGCTGGGCTACCCGGTGGTGACCACCACCACCGAGCGCGAGGAGGGCCTCGATGCCCTGCACGCCCGCCTGGCCGGGCGCACCTCGGTGTTCGTGGGCCAGAGCGGCGTCGGCAAGTCGTCGCTGATCGACCGCCTGCTGCCCGACGAGGAACTTCGCATCGGCGCGCTGTCGAAGGACTCGCGCAAGGGCACCCACACCACCACCACGGCGCGGCTCTATGCCCTGCCCGACGCCGAGTCCGCCGAGCTGATCGACTCCCCCGGCATCCGGGAGTTCGGCCTCGGCCACCTGGACGAGCAGCAGGTGGCGGAAGGCTTCATCGAGTTTCGAGATTACCTGGGCCGCTGTCGCTTCCGCGACTGCCGCCATCGCCATGAACCCGGCTGTGCGCTGCTCGACGCGGTGGAGCGCGGAGAGATCCACCCGGAGCGCTTCACCAGCTACCGCCGCATCGTCGACTCGCTGGAAGCGAGCTGATCGGACCCGTCACGAAGGAGAGCCCCATGAGTTCCGAAGCCAACCTGCTGCCGCTGATCATCGAACCGGAACAGCTCGCCGAGCACCTGGATGATCCGACACTGCTGGTCATCGATGTGCCGCTCAGAGCCGAGAGCTACACCGAGGGCCACGTGCCCGGCGCCCTCTTCCTCGACAAGGCACGCCTGATGCGCGGCGAGGGCGAGGTGCCCTGCCTGGAGCCCACGGTAGCGCAGCTCTCGGCGCTGTTCAGCGAACTGGGCCTGACCCGGGACACCCACGTGGTGGCCTACGACGACGAGGGGGGCGGCTGGGCCGGGCGCCTGCTCTGGACCCTGGAGCTGATCGGCCACACCCGCTACTCCTACCTCAACGGCGGCATCCACGCCTGGCGCGCCGCCGGCCAACCGGTCGCCACCGAGTCCACCGCCCCGACCCCCAGCGACTACGAGGCGGCAGTGCTCCACCCCGAGGTGCTCATCGACCACACCGAGATCACGGAGCGCCTGGGCGAGAAGGGCTTCGCCATCTGGGACGCCCGCTCCCCCGAGGAGTACCGCGGCGAGAAGGGCGAGAACCGCCAGCTGGGCCATATCCCCGGCGCGGTCAACATGGAGTGGACCCGGGCCATGGACCCGGAGCGCCAGCTGCGCATCCGCGACTACGCCGAACTCATTACCGAGCTCGAGGCGCTGGGCCTGACCCCGGACATGGAGGTGGTCACCCACTGCCAGAGCCACCACCGCAGCGGCTTCACCTGGCTGGTGGGTCGCGCCCTGGGCTTCGAGAAGATCCGCGGCTACGCCGGCTCCTGGAAGGAGTGGGGCAACCGCGACGATACCCCCATCGAAAAATAGCCTTCAAAGCACGCAAGCAGGAACGCCCTTGTCACTCTCCCGGCTCTTTGCCCTGATCCAGTACCCCCTGCCCCACCACCTGCTCTCGCGGCTGGTGGGGCGCCTCGCCGAATGCCGCACCCCTTGGCTGAAGAACGCCCTGGTGCGGCGCTTCATCCGCCAGTTCAGGGTCGATATGGAGGAGGCGGCCAACCCCGACCCGACGGCCTACGCCACCTTCAACGACTTCTTCACCCGGGCGCTGAGGGAGGGGGCTCGGCCCATCGGCGACGGAGTGGTGAGCCCCGCCGACGGGCGGCTGTCGCAGTTCGGCCCCGTGGAGGCCGGCCAGCTGCTGCAGGCCAAGGGCCACCGCTTCTCGGCCATGGAGCTCTTCGGCGGCGACGCCGACACCGCCCGCCGCTACCTGGGCGGCAGCTTCGCCACGGTCTATCTCTCCCCCAGCGACTACCACCGGGTGCACATGCCGCTGGCGGGCACCCTCACCGAGATGGTCTATGTGCCGGGGCGGCTCTTCTCGGTGAACGCCGCCACCACCGAGCACGTGCCCAACCTCTTCGCCCGCAACGAGCGCCTGGTGTGCCACTTCGACACCGAGCAGGGGCCCATGGTGATGGTGCTGGTGGGGGCGATGATCGTCGCCGCCATCGAGACGGTGTGGGCCGGGCAGATCACCCCGCTGCCCCGGGGCGGCGTGCAGCGCATCCGCTTCGACACGCCGGTGCACCTTGCAAAGGGCGAGGAGATGGGCCGCTTCAAGCTCGGCTCCACGGTGGTGATGGCGTTCGCCGAGCCGGTGGCCTTCGCCGAGGGCCTCGCGCCCGGCGCCAAGGTGCGGATGGGACAGTCGCTGGGGAGCTTTTCAGGGGCTTCGCAGAATAGTGTGAATGTTAGTTAAGGCTGAGCTCTTCTTGTGGGAGCTGGGCTTTGCCCTCGGTTCGACGCTTCGACGAATGGAGACCGAAGGGCTCCCAGGCGGCATTTGCTAACGCCAGCAACTTTGCCGGGGCGCCTCCGGCGCCATTCGCTCGGGGAACCCGAGCTCCCACTGGTTAACTTCGCTAGCATTTGCTGAGAATCTTCTTAACAGCGCGGCGTGGCGAAGGCCATCACCTCCGCCACGCTGGCCTTGCCCAGCGCCAGCTGGATCAGCCGGTCGATGCCCAGCGCCACCCCGCTGCCCTCGGGCATGCCATGCTCAAGTGCCGCCAGCAGGCGCGCGTCCACGTCCACCTCCGGCAGCCCCGCCGCCCGCCGGGCGGCGTTGTCCTCGGCGAAGCGCGCCGCCTGCTCGGCGGCATCGGTCAGCTCGTCGTAGCCGTTGGCCAGCTCCAGCCCCTCGAGATAGAGCTCGAAGCGCGAGGCCACCCACGCCCCGTCCTCGGGGTCGCGGTGGCGCCGGGCCAGGGCCGCCTGGCTCGCCGGATAGTCCACCACCACCTCGATGCCCTCGCGGCCAAGCCCCGGCTCGATCACGAGGCTCATCAGCAGGTCGAGGCAGTCATCCCGGGGGGCGTCCTCCATGGCCAGCCCGCCCCTCTCCTCGGCCAGGCGGCGCAGCTCCGCCAGAGGCGCGGCAAAGGGGTCGATGGCCAGCGCCTCGCGAAACAGCGTCCGGTAGCGGCGCCGGCGCAGTGGCGTCGCCTCATCCCCCGGGGCTCGGCCCAGCACTCGGCGCACCAGGGCGGCGGTCTCCTCGACCAGCGCGTCGAGGGTGAAGCCGGGGCGGTACCACTCCAGCATGGTGAACTCGAGGTTGTGGCGCCGCCCCACCTCGCCGTCGCGAAAGCAGTGCGCCAGCTGGAAGATGGGGCCCGAGCCGGCCGCCAGCAGCCGCTTCATGGCGAACTCCGGCGAGGTCTGCAGCCAGAGCCGCTCACGTCCCGCCGGCGTGGTCGCCCGGGCCGAGAGCGACGCCAGGTGCAGGTCGGTGCTGCCGCCGTGGCCCAGCACCGGCGTCTCCACCTCCAGCACGCCGCGCTCGGCGAAGAAGGCCCGCACCTCGGCCAGCAGCCGCGCCCGGTCGCGCAGGGTCGCGATCGTCGCCGTGGGGCGCCAGTCGTCGATCATTCCCTACCCTCCTGAACGACGCTGGCCCCGCCCGTAGGAGCTGGATTTATCCAGCGATGGGCGGGGCCAGCCAATCGCGCGATGAATCGCGCTCCTACAGAGAGGTCGCCAACAGGCGTGTCCTTGAGAGATCAAGCCCGGCTGACGTACTCGCCGGTCCTGGTATCCACCTTCAGCACTTCGCCCTGGTTGATAAAGAGCGGCACGCGGACCACGGCACCGGAGGAGAGGGTTGCCGGCTTGGAGCCGCCCTGGGCGGTGTCGCCCTTGAGGCCCGGGTCGGTCTCGGTAACTTCCAGCTCGATGAAGTTGGGCGGAGTCACGCTGATGGCGTTGTCGTTCCACAGGGTCACGGTATAGACCACCTGCTCCTTGAGCCACTTGATGGTGTCGCCCAGGGCCTTCTTCTCCACCGCGTACTGCTCGAAGGAGCCGTCGGTCTTCATGAAGTGCCACATCTCACCGTCGGTGTAGAGGTACTCCATGTCCAGGTCCATCACGTCGGCGCCCTCGAGGGACTCCCCTGACTTGAAGGTGCGCTCCCAGACGCGGCCGGTGATCAGGTTGCGCAGCTTGACGCGGTTGAACGCCTGGCCCTTGCCGGGCTTCACGAACTCGTTCTCGACGATCGAGCAGGGATCGCCGTCCAGCATCACCTTCAGACCGCCCTTGAATTCGTTGGTAGAATAGTTCGCCATCTTTCCTCACCCATATTCGAGCGCGCCCCCGGAACCCGACGGCGCGCTGGGAAACGACATTCGACGAGGCGTGCTCTCGAGAGCCCGCCTCGCCCGCATTGACTGGTGTGCCGCATGATAACCCGAAGCCCCGCCCTTTTGCAGCGTCACGACGAGGCCGAGCCGCAGGCGCCACCGCCCGCCTGGCAGGCCCAGCTGGCCGGCGCCATCCGCGACCCGGCCGAGCTGTGTCGGCGCCTGGGGCTGGATCCCGCCTGGCTGCCCGGGGCCGAGGTGGGCCATGAACTCTTCGAGGTGCGGGTTCCCGAGGCCTTCCTGGCCCGCATGGGCCCGGGTGACCCGACCGACCCCCTGCTGCGCCAGGTGCTGCCCCTGGGCGAGGAGGCCCTGCCGGCGCCCGGCTATGTCACCGACCCGCTGCAGGAGGCCGAGCACACCCCGGCCAAGGGGCTGATCCACAAGTACGCCGGGCGGGTGCTCTTGATCACCAGCCCCGCCTGCGCGGTCAACTGCCGCTACTGCTTCCGCCGCCACTTTCCCTACGCCGAGAACGCCCCCTCCCGGGCCCAGTGGGAGTCAAGCCTCGACCATCTGAGACGCGACCCCACGATCGTTGAAGCGATCCTCTCCGGCGGCGACCCCCTGGCCGCCAGCGACCGCCAGCTCGCCTGGCTGGTCGAGCGCCTGGCGGCCATCCCCCACCTCAGGCGGCTGCGGATCCATACCCGCCTGCCGGTGGTGATCCCGGACCGCATCGACGCCGCCCTGCTCGACTGGCTCGGCAAGAGCCACCTGCAGAAGGTGGTGGTGCTGCATATCAACCACGCCAACGAGATCGACGACGCCGTGATCGACGCCTGCGCCCGGCTCAAGGCGGCCGGCGCCACCCTGCTCAACCAGAGCGTGCTGCTGCGCGGGGTCAACGACTCGATCGAGGCGCTGGCCGCCCTCTCCGAGCGGCTCTTCGAGGCCGGCGTGCTGCCCTACTATCTTCACGTGCTCGACCCGGTGGCCGGCGCCGCTCACTTCGACGTGCCAGACGGCCAGGCCCGCGAACTGGTCGCGGGCCTGAGGGAGGTGCTGCCGGGGTTCCTGATGCCGAGGCTGGTCAGGGAGATCCCCGGCGAAGGAAGCAAGACGCCCTTGTAGGAGCCCAATTCATTGGGCGATGGAGGCCGTAGGCCTCCCCGGCAGCAGCCATCGGCTCTGGGCAACACCGCCGGGCGCCTGCGGCGCCAATCGCCCGACAAGTCGGGCTCCTACAGGAGGCCGTTCACGCCAGTGACGCAGCAGTCACATTGGCCGCCGGGGCCTGGGTGGAGACCTTGCGGTTGATGGCGCTCATCACCGCCTTCATGGAGGCGCTGGTGATGCTCTCGTCGGTGCCGACGCCGAACACCGCCTCGCCGTCGAGGCGCACCTCCACATAGGCGATCGCCTCGGCGTCGGAGCCCTGGCCGCGGGAGTGCTCATGGTAGTCGATGATCTCCACGTCGTGGCCGGCGGCGGCCAGCGCCTTGATGTAGGCCGCCAGCGGGCCGTTGCCCTGGCCCTGGATGGTGCGGCGCTCGCCGCGCTCCTCGATGGTCGCCTCCAGGGTCACCACGGGGCTCTCCGGCTCCGAGGAGAGACGATGGCTGACCAGCGCATAGGGCGAGGTCTGCTCCAGATACTCGTCGGCGAAGGCCTGGTAGATCATCTGAGAGGTGATCTCCTTGCCGGTGCGGTCGGCCACCTCCTGCACCACCTGGCTGAACTCGATGGAGAGACGGCGCGGCAGCTCGATGCCGTGCTCCTGCTCCAGCAGGTAGGAGACGCCGCCCTTGCCGGACTGGCTGTTGACGCGAATCACCGCCTCGTAGCTGCGGCCCACGTCCAGGGGGTCGATGGGCAGGTAGGGCACCTCCCAGACGGCATCCGGGTTGGCGCGGCGCTCGGCCATGCCCTTCTTGATGGCGTCCTGGTGGGAGCCGGAGAAGGCGGTGAAGACCAGGTCGCCCACGTAGGGGTGGCGCGGGTGCACCGGCAGCTGGTTGCAGTACTCCACTTCGCGCATGATCGGCGTGATGTTGGAGAAGTCCAGGCCCGGGTGCACGCCCTGGGTGTACATGTTCATGGCAAGCGTCACGATATCGACGTTGCCGGTGCGCTCGCCGTTGCCGAAAAGGGTGCCCTCGACGCGATCCGCGCCCGCCATCAGGGTCAGCTCGGCGGCGGCCACCCCGGTGCCGCGGTCATTGTGGGGGTGCACGCTGACGATCAGGGCATCGCGGTTCTTCACGTGGCGGCAGAACCACTCCACCTGGTCGGCATAGTTGTTGGGCGACGCCGCCTCCACCGTGGCCGGCAGGTTGACGATCATCGGCTTCTCGGCGGTGGCGCCGTAGGCCGCCATCACCGCCTCGACCACCTCCTTGGCGAAGTCCATCTCGCTGGTGGTGAAGAGCTCCGGGGAGTACTGGAAGGTCCAGTTCGTCTCCGGGGCCTCCGCCATGCGCTGTCGGATGCGGGCGGTGGCGTCCACGGCGATGCCGATGCACTCCTCTTTCGTCACGTTGAACACCACCCGACGGAAGACCGGATCGGTGGCGTTGTAGACGTGGACGATGGCGTTCTTCGCCCCCTTGAGGGACTCGAAGGTGCGGTCGATCAGGTGATCGCGGGCCTGGGTCAGCACCTGGATGGTGACGTCGTCGGGAATGCGGTCGCCCTCGATCAGGGAGCGCACGAAGTCGAAGTCGGTCTGGGAGGCCGAGGGGAAGCCCACCTCGATCTCCTTGAAGCCGATCTTCACCAGCAGGTCGAAGAAGCGCTGCTTGCGCTCCTGGTCCATGGGATCGATCAGCGACTGGTTGCCGTCACGCAGGTCGACGCTGGCCCAGATCGGCGGCTGCTCGATGCGGCGGCTGGGCCACTGGCGGTCGGGCAGGTCCACGGCGACGAAGGGGCGATACTTGGAGGCGGGGTTGTCGATCATCATGGCGGCGTTCTCCCTGGGCGGCGGTTGGGCAATCGGATCAGTGGGCGGTATGCAAACGACGGCGCCCCGACGGGCGCGAACCTGTCGGGGCGTCGGGGCAAGGGGCTGGGGTCACGCGAGCGGCGGCACCATGGCCGGCACGGGCGACACCGGGGGCATTCATGCTGGAACTGCAGGGGATGGTGGACATGCTACAACCTCGTTTTCGACCGGACTTCAGGCAATGCACAGGGGCATCGCCGCACGCTGCTCAGGCGCGGGCTAGTAGTCGTAGGTCGAGGGCGAGGTCGTACGCAGTCATGTTCATGCCCCCTAGAGAATCAGTCCCGAGCCCCTTTGTCAACTCCTGCGCTCCAGCAGCGACTCCATCCGCGACAGCTGGGCGCGCAGTTCGCGCACGTCGTCGCGCAGGCCGTGGAGCTCCGCGGCCTCCCCCTCCCCGGTCTCCAGCTCGATGGCCAGGCTCTCCTTCTGCATTACGTCGAGCACGATACCGATCATCATGTTGAGGAAGATGAAGGCGTTGAGAAAGATGAAGGTCAAAAAGTAGATCCAGGCGTAGGGGTAGTGCTCCATGGTCGGGTAGAGCACCGCCGTGGCCCAGCTCTCGAAGGTGGCCACCTGGAAGAGCGTCAGCATGGCCAGCGAGATATTGCCCCACAGCTGCTCGTCGACGCTGGCGAACAGGAAGCTGCCGATGGCGCCGTAGATGTAGAAGATGATGAACATCAAGAGCGCCACATAGCCCATGCGCGGGATCGACTTGAACAGGGCGGCGATCAGCAGGCGCAGCTCGGGGATCATCGACACCAGACGCAGCACCCGGAAGATGCGCAGCAGGCGCGCCAGCAGCACCATCTCCGAGTCGTCCATGGGGATCAGGCTGGCAGTGACGATGATGAAGTCGAAGATGTTCCAGCCCTTGCGGAAGAAGTCCCGCAGGCGCTTCTCCGCCGCCATGCGAATCAGGATCTCCACCAGGAAGAAGACCGTGACCGCCACGTCTAGCCACAGCATCACCTCCTGGAAGCGGCTCACCTCCTCCTCATAGGTCTTGGCGCCGATCAAGAGCGCCGAGACCACGATGATGGTGATCACCGTGAGCTCGAAGGCCTTGTTGGTGCGCAGCCGCTCGAAGCGGTCGCGCCAGGTATCGAACGCAGCGCTCACTCTCTCACTCCTCCAGGTCCACCTGGCGATAGCCGATCAGGTAGAGCACCGCGTCCAGGCCCAGGGTCGAGATCGAGTGGCTGGCCTGGGCCCGCACCAGGGGCTTGGCGCGAAAGGCGATGCCGAGGCCGGCGGCGGCCAGCATCTTGAGGTCGTTGGCGCCATCGCCCACGGCGATGGTCTGCTCCAGGGTCAGCCCCTCGCGCTCGGCGATCTCGCGCAGCAGCGCCGCCTTGCGATCGGCGTCGAGGATCGGCTCGCGCACCTCGCCGGTGACCTTGCCGTTCTCGATCAGAAGCTCGTTGGCGTGGATCTCGTCGAAGCCGAGCTTCTGCTGCAGGTGGCGGGCGAAGTAGGTGAAGCCGCCGGAGAGGATCGCGGTGCGGTAGCCCAGGCGCTTGAGCTGGGCCATCAGCCGCTCCACGCCGTCCATCAGCGGCAGCTCCTCGGCGATCTCGGCCAGCACCGACTCGTCGAGGCCGCGCAGCTTGGCCATGCGCTCGCGAAAGCTCTGCTGGAAATCGAGCTCGCCGCGCATGGCGCGCTCGGTCACCTCGGCCACCTCGTCATAGACGCCGTGGCGGCGCGCCAGCTCGTCGATCACCTCGGCCTGGATCAGGGTGGAGTCCATGTCGAAGCAGACCAGACGACGATGCCGGCGCCAGATAGAGTCCTCCTGGATGGCGATATCCACGCCGTGCATGGCGCCCAGCGCCAGGGCCTTCTCGCGCAGGGCGTCGAGGTCGACCTCCTCGCCGCGCAGCCAGCACTCCACGCAGGCCCCCTGGATGCTGTCGCGCTCCCGGGGCACCCCGCCGTCCAGCGGCTCGCGGCCGGAGAGACGGTGGATCAGCTCCACGGTGAGGCCGTGCTCGGCGGTGAGTGAGCCCACCTCGGCCAGGATGCCGGCGGGCAGGTGGGGCGCCAGCAGGGTCAGGATCAGCCGCGGCTGGCTGGCCTGGCTACTCCAGCGCTGGTACTCCTCGGCGCTGACCTGGATCGCCTGGACGTCCAGGGCGAGGGCGTCACCGGCGGCGGCCAGGGCCCCTTCGAGATCGGCCTCGTGCTCGAGGCCCACCAGGGCCTCGAGGGAGAGCATGCCGAAGGTCACGCTCTGGTTGATATCCAGCAGGCGTGCGCCGCTGGCGGCCAGCGCCCTGCCCAGCCCGGCCAGCTGGCCCGGGCGCGCCGCGCCGGTGGCGCGGATCAGTACTCGTCGTGTCATGTTAACCCCTGGTTCTAAATCCGTAGGAGCCCGATTCATCGGGCGATTGGCGGTGTTACCATCGCGCGATAAATCGCGCTCCTACAGCGCTTTCACTCGGCAACGTCCAGCCTATCCACCTTCTGCAGGCCCCGGGGCAGCTTGCTGCCGCGGCGGCCCCGCTCGCCGCGATAATACGCGAGATCGTCGGCCTTGAGGGTGAGATGGCGCTTGCCGGCATGCACCACCAGGCTCGCACCCGCCGGCAGCACCACCAGGTCGCGCACCAGCTCCTCGCGCCGCGCCGCCCGGGCCCCGGGAATGTCGATCATCTTGTTGCCCTTGCCCTTGGTCATCTCGGGCAGCTGCGACAGCTCGAAGACCAGCAGGCGCCCCTCGTTGGAGACCGCCGCCACCAGGGTCCCCTCTCCCTCCGGCACCGCCACCGGCGGCAGCACGCTGCACCCCTTGGGCACCGAGAGCACCGCCTTGCCCGACTTGTTCTTGCCGACCAGCGCCTCCAGGGGCGCCACGAAGCCGTAGCCGCCGTCGGAGGCGAGCAGGTAGCGGGCGGAGGGCGGTGCCAGCATCACCCCGGCCATATGAGCGCCGGCCACCACGTTGACCCGGCTGGTCACCGGCTCGCCCTGCCCCCTGGCGCTGGGCAGGTTGTGGGCCTGGAGGGTGTAGGCGCGGCCGGTGTCATCGAGCAGCACCAGGGGCTGGTTGGTCTTGCCCCGGGCGGCCAGGGCGAAGCGGTCGCCGGCCTTGTAGGAGAGCCCCGCCGGGTCGATCTCGTGCCCCTTGGCACTGCGGATCCAGCCCTTCTCGGAGAGCACCACGGTGATGGGGTCGGCCCCCACCAGCTCCACCTCGGAAAGCGCGCGGGCCTCCTCGCGCTCGACGATGGGCGAGCGGCGCTCGTCGCCGTGGGCCTCGCCGGCGGCACGCAGCTCCTCCTCGATCAGGTCGGTGAGCGCCGCCTCGTTGCCGAGCAGCTCCTGGAGGCGCTTGCGCTCCGCCTCGAGCTCCTCCTGCTCGCCGCGGATCTTCATCTCCTCGAGCCTGGCGAGGTGGCGCAGGCGCAGCTCGAGGATCGCCTCGGCCTGGCGCTCACTGAGCTCGAAGGCGGCCATCAGCGCGGGCTTCGGCTCGTCCTCCTCGCGGATGATGCGGATCACCTCGTCGATATTGAGGTAGGCGACCAGCAGGCCCTCGAGGAGGTGCAGGCGGTCCTCCACCTTGCCCAGGCGGTGCTCCAGGCGGCGGCGCACCGTGGCGCGGCGGAAGCGCAGCCACTCGCCCAGCAGGTCGGGCAGCGCCATCACCCGGGGCCGGCCGTCCAGGCCGATCACGTTCATGTTGACCCGGATGTTCTTCTCGAGGTCGGTGGTGGCGAACAGGTGCGCCATCAGCGCCTCGATGTCGACGCGGCTGGAGCGCGGCTCGATCACCAGCCGGGTGGGCTCCTCGTGGGTCGATTCGTCGCGCAGGTCGGCCACCATGGGCAGCTTCTTGGCCTGCATCTGGGCGGCGATCTGCTCGAGGATCTTGGCCCCGCTCACCTGGTAGGGCAGCGCGGTGACCACGATGCTGCCCTCCTCCATCACGTAGCGGGCGCGCAGCTTCACCGAGCCGCGCCCGCTCTCGTAGAGCTTCCGCAGATCACTGCGCGGGGTGATGATCTCCGCCGCGGTGGGGAAGTCCGGGGCCGGCAGGTGCCGGACCAGGTCGGCGGTGGTGGCCTCGGGGTGGCGCAGCAGGTGGCAGGTCGCCTCCACCACCTCGTGGACATTGTGGGGCGGAATGTCGGTGGCCATCCCCACGGCGATGCCGGTGCCGCCATTGAGCAGCACATGGGGCAGCCGCGCCGGCAGCACCACGGGTTCGTTCATGGTGCCGTCGAAGTTGGGGGTCCAGTCCACGGTGCCCTGGCCGAGCTCGGCCAGCAGCACCTCGGAGAACCTCGAGAGCCGCGCCTCGGTGTAGCGCATGGCGGCAAACGACTTGGGGTCGTCGGGGCTGCCCCAGTTGCCCTGGCCGTCCACCAGCGGGTAGCGGTAGCTGAAGGGCTGGGCCATCAGCACCATGGCCTCGTAGCAGGCGCTGTCGCCGTGGGGGTGGAACTTGCCCAGCACGTCGCCGACGGTGCGCGCCGACTTCTTGTACTTGGCGTTGGCATTGAGCGAAAGCTCGCGCATGGCGTAGACGATGCGCCGCTGCACCGGCTTCATGCCGTCGCCGATATGGGGCAGCGCCCGGTCGAGGATGACGTACATCGAGTAGTCGAGGTACGCCTTCTCGGTGTATTCGCGCAGCGAGAGGCGCTCGACGTCGCCCTCCGCTACCTGGATATCCATGGTCATACGGTATGCCCCTGGTCAGGGTGTCCAGAATGTGTCTCGGTGGTTTCTTGCTCGGCTAGGCGGGCGCCTGGACGCAGTCATCTGCCCCGTAGGAGCCCGATTTATCGGGCGAAGCCGGCCGGGCACCAATCGCCGGATAAATCCGGCTCCTACAGCCCGGGTGCGGCCAAAGGCGACTAAACCTCGATATCCGCCAGGTTGCCGTAGTCCTCGAGCCAGCTCTTGCGGTCGGAGGCGCGCTTCTTGGCCAGCAGCATGTCCATCATCTCCATGGTGCCGTCGCCCACCTCGCGGGTGAGCTGCACCAGGCGGCGGGTCTCCACCGCCATGGTGGTCTCGCGCAGCTGCAGCGGGCTCATCTCGCCCAGGCCCTTGAAGCGCTGCACGTTCACGGTGCCGCGCTTGCCCTCCAGCCGGCGCAGGATCGCCGCCTTCTCGCTCTCGTCCAGGGCGTAGAAGACCTCCTTGCCGAGATCGATGCGGTAGAGCGGCGGCATCGCCACGTAGACGTGGCCGGCATCCACCAGGGTCGGGAAGTGGCGCACGAAGAGCGCACAGAGCAGGGTGGCGATATGCAGACCGTCGGAGTCGGCGTCGGCGAGGATGCAGATCTTGTGGTAGCGCAGCTTGGTGAGGTCGTCGCTGGCCGGATCCATGCCGATGGCCACGGCGATGTCGTGGACCTCCTGGGAGCCGTAGATGTCGTGGGACTCCACCTCCCAGGTGTTCAGTATCTTGCCGCGCAGGGGCAGGATCGCCTGGGTCTCGCGGTTGCGCGCCTGCTTGGCGCTGCCGCCGGCGGAATCCCCCTCCACCAGGAAGAGCTCGCTCATGGCCGGGTCCTGGCCGGAGCAGTCGGCCAGCTTGCCGGGCAGCGCGGGGCCCGAGGTGACCTTCTTGCGGGCGACCTTCTTCGCGCTCTTCTGGCGACGCTGGGCGGCGCTGATCACCAGCTCGGCCAGGGCCTCGGCCTGGTCCACGTGGTGGTTGAGCCACAGCGAGAAGGCGTCCTTGACCACCCCGGAGACGAAGCCCGCCACGGTACGCGAGGAGAGCCGCTCCTTGGTCTGGCCGGCGAACTGGGGGTCGAGCATCTTCACCGAGAGCACGTAGGCGACCCGCTCCCAGAGGTCCTCGGCGGTGAGCTTGACGCCGCGGGGCAAGAGGCTTCGGTACTCGCAGAACTCCCGCAGCGCCTCGAGCAGGCCGGCGCGCAGGCCATTGACGTGGGTGCCGCCCTGGGGCGTGGGGATCAGGTTGACGTAGCTCTCCAGCAGCGGCTCGCCCCCCTCGGGCAGCCACTGGATCGCCCAGTCGACCCCGTGCTCATCATCGGCGAAGTGGCCGATGAAAGGCGACCGGGGGAGCACCTCGTAACCGTCGGTGGCCTGGGCCAGGTAGTCGCGCAGGCCATCCTCGTACTGCCATTCGCTCTCGGTGCCGTCGGCCTCGGTCAGGGAGACCTTGAGCCCCGGGCAGAGCACCGCCTTGGCGCGCAGCAGGTGCTTGAGCCGCCCCACCGCCAGCTTCGGGCTGTCGAAGTAGCTCGTCTCCGGCCAGAAGCGCAGCACGGTGCCGGTAGTGCGCTTGCCCACGCTGCCGATCACCGAGAGGTGGGACACCGGCTCGCCGTGCTCGAAGGCCACGGCGTGGCGGCTGCCGTCGCGCAGCACCTCCACCTCCAGGCGCCGGGAGAGGGCGTTGACCACGGAGACGCCGACGCCGTGCAGGCCGCCGGAGAACTTGTAGCTGGCGTTGGAGAACTTCCCGCCGGCGTGGAGCCGGGTCAGGATCAGCTCCACCCCGGAGACACCGTGCTCCGGGTGGATATCGATGGGCATGCCGCGGCCGTCGTCGGCCACCTCGATGCCGCCATCCTCGAACAGCCGCACCGTCAGTGTGGAGGCGTGGCCGGCCAGCGCCTCGTCGACGCTATTGTCCACCACCTCCTGGATCAGGTGGTTGGGGCGGCTGGTGTCGGTATACATGCCCGGGCGCTTGCGCACCGGCTCCAGGCCGGATAGCACCTCGATCGAGCTGGCACTGTATTGCGTCATGAGTCGTCCGGTTCCTTGTGTGAGCGGGGCCGCCACTCGGGCGGCAGGGCGTGGCCGCCGTGGGCCAGCGCCGCCGGCAGGTGCCGGGCCAGCACCGCGAAGCCGTGGTCGGCCCCCGGGTGCAGCAGGGTGCGGGCGCCGCGGTAGAGCGCGAAGGCATCGGCCGGGGCCAGCACCTCGTCGGCGGTGCCCAGCAGCAGCAGGTAGCGCTCGGGCGCGGTGACCCGCCGCGGCGTCAGGGCCTCGAGCTCCGCCAGGTGCGCCTCGCCTACCGTGAAGCGCTCGCCGGTGTGCTCGTTGACGAAGCGCTCATCGACCCAGTCGGCTACCAGCCGCGCAGGGGCCACCGCCGGGTTGATCAGCACCGCGGGCAGGCCGTGGCGCTCCGCCAGGCAGGTGGCCAGGAAGCCTCCCATGGAGCTGCCGGCCAGCAGCGGCGCGGGGCCGAGCTCGGCGAGGTGCGATTCGGCCAGGGCCAGGGCCGCGGCGGGCCGGTGTGGCAGCTGGGGCGTGATGCAGGGCAGGCCGAGCCGGGCGCAGGCCTGGCGCATCCAGGCCGCCTTGGGCGAGCCCGGCCCGCTGTTGAAGCCATGCAGGTAGAGCACCCCGCTGGCCGGCGCTGCCTGCCAGCGGGCACTCAGCATAGCGCAACACCTGTATGGATAGCCAGACTCATGGCGCCTCGGGGTCGTCGGCGGCCCAGGCCGCCTCGATCAGCGCCCGGGTGGAGGCGTCCATCGCCTCGACGCCCTGGCGCTCCTCGAGGATGCGCTGGGTCTCGCCGGCGATCTGCTTGCCCAGCTCCACGCCCCACTGGTCGAAGGGGTTGATGCCCCAGAGGGTCGCCTGGACGTAGACCTTGTGCTCGTAGAGGGCGATCAGGGCGCCCAGGGTGGCCGGCGTCAGCTCGTCGAGCAGCAGGGTGGTGGAGGGCTGGTTGCCGCGGTAGCGCTTGTGGCCGGGGCGCGGCCCCTCGTCGTCGATGGCGTCGTCGCCCAGCATCAGCACCCGGGACTGGGCGAAGCAGTTGGCCAGGGTCAGGCGATGCTGGCCCTTGAGGTGCCGGCGCGTCGCCTCGTTCTCCACCTCGTCGTAGCGACGCAGCGGTGCGATGAAGTCGCACTCCACCGCCTGGGTGCCCTGGTGCAGCAGCTGGTAGAAGGCGTGCTGGGCGTTGGGCCCCAGCTGGCCCCAGAGCACCGGGCAGGTGGCGTAACCCACCTCGCGGCCGTCGGTGGTCACCGACTTGCCGTTGGACTCCATCTCCAGCTGCTCGAGGTAGGCGGCGAAGTACTCGAGCCGGCCGTCGTAAGGCAGGATGGAGTGGGCGCGGATATCGAGGAAGTTGACGTTCCAGATCCCCGCCAGGGCCAGCAGCACCGGCAGGTTGTCGGCGAGCGGGGCGGTGCGGAAGTGCTCGTCCAGGGCGTGGGCGCCGGCCAGGAGCTCCCGGAAGCGCGCCATGCCCACCACCAGGGCGATGGGCAGGCCGATGCCCCCCCACAGGGAGTAGCGCCCGCCGACCCACTCCCAGAAGGCTAGCTGGTGGTCGGGGGCGATGCCCCACTCCGCCATCTTGTCGGGGCTGGCCGAGACGCCGATGAAGTGCTGGCGCATCACCAGCTCGGCGTCGACGCCCTCCTCGCCCGCCAGGCGCGACATCAGCCAGTCCCGGGCGGTGTTGGCATTGGAGAGGGTGTCGATGGTGGTGAAGGACTTCGACGAGAGCACGAAGAGGGTGGTCTCGGGGTCGAGGCGCGCCAGGTGGTCGGCCAGCTGGGAGCCGTCCATGGTGGAGGCGAAGTGCACCTCGACCCGATGGACGTCGCGCAGCCGGTAGTCGGAGAGCGCGTGGGTCACCATCAGCGGGCCCAGATCCGAGCCGCCGACGCCGAGGTTGACCACGTGGCGGATGGCACGCCCGGTGGCGCCGCGCCACTGGCCCGAGTGGAAGCGCTCCACCATGGCCGCCATGCGCGCCAGGGTATCATGCACCCCGGGCACCAGGTCCTCGCCCTCCACCACCAGCGAGGCGCTCTCGGGCAGGCGCAGGGCGGTATGCAGCGCCGGGCGATCCTCGCTGACGTTGACCCGCTCGCCGTCCAGCAGCCGCCGGATCGCCTCGGGCAGCTCGGCCTCTCGGGCCAGCGCCAGCAGCAGCTCCAGGGTCTCGGCGGACCAACGCTGCTTGGAGAGGTCCAGCGTCAGGCCCGCCGCGCTGTGGGTGAAGCGCGCCTGGCGGTCCGGCTCACTGGCAAAGCGCTCACGCAGGTGGACCCCGCGCGCTTGCTCGGCATGGGCGGCAAGGGCCCCCCAGGCGGCAGTCTGGTCGATCATCGCTACTCCTTGCCTCGTCTTAGCCTCGTCCTTCAAAACCGCGGATGCAGACCCGCCGAGCCGGGCGTAGAATGGCGCCCGTTCCCGCTTTTCTGGCCCGATCATGAGTGACGCATCTTACCGTGACGCGATCTTTTCCACACCCCTGGACCGGGTCGCGCGCTTCTCCTTCGACGAGCGGGTGGTGGCCTGCTTCCCCGACATGATCCGCCGCTCGGTACCCGGCTACGGGCAGATACTCGGCATGCTGGGGCTGATCGCCCGCCGCCACCTGCGCCACGGCGCCCGGGTCTATGACCTGGGGTGTTCGCTGGGCGCCGGCGGCCTGGCGCTGGCCGGTCAGCTCTCCCCGGACGCCTTCCGCTACACGGGCGTGGACCTCTCCCCGGCCATGGTGGCCCGGGCCCGGGAGACCCTGGCCGCCGAGTGCCCCGACCACGCCATGGAGGTGATCGAGGGGGATATCCGCACCCTCGACTACGCTCCCGCCGGCATGATCGTGCTCAACTTCACCCTGCAGTTCCTGCCCCCGGCGGATCGCGAGGCGGTCATCGCCCGACTCTTCGAGGCGCTGGAGCCCGGCGGCGTGCTGGTGCTCTCGGAGAAGATCCAGGCCTCCGACGAGCAGGAGAACGCCTGGCTGGTGGAGCGCTACCACGACTTCAAGCGCGCCAACGGCTACAGCGATCTGGAGATCAGCCAGAAGCGCACCGCGCTCGAGAACGTCCTGGTGCCCGACACCCTGGACGCCCATCA
>Ga0209075_1001840_pt1 | contig 19427 bp, 17 predicted proteins | sample Stecom2011_FD_187523 | JGI IMG/M metagenome (GOLD analysis project Ga0209075, IMG submission 187523) | Agricultural soil microbial communities from Utah to study Nitrogen management - Steer compost 2011 (SPAdes) (version 2) | ecosystem: Environmental > Terrestrial > Soil > Agricultural land...
GGCTTGTGTATCCTGTACGGGACAGGCAAAGCATTCCGCCGCACAGAGTTGCAGGCCAGCTCGCCGGGCTTTCCGGCATGACGGCCGCCGAAAAACAGGGGCCTGCCGCGCCAATTGCAGACGCAGCGTATCGAGCCCCGTTTGCACAAGTGGGCCGGCATTGTAATGCCTGGCCAACAGAAAGGCCGTTACAATGCCGGCAACACGAATCCGGACTTTTCGCTATACTGCCAAGCCTGTTCACCTGCAGCCCCAAGGAACACCATGCCCACCCAGCTCAACACAGACATTGCCATCATCGGCGGCGGCATTGCCGGCCTGTGGCTCAACGCCCGCCTGCGCCGGGCAGGCTTCAATACATTGCTGCTGGAACGGACACAACTGGGCGGAGTGCAGAGCCTGTGTTCGCAGGGCATCATCCATGGCGGCACCAAGTATGCGCTACAGGGCGCCCTGACCGGCTCGTCCGAGGCCATTGCCGACATGCCGGCACGCTGGCGGGCAGCACTGGACGGTAATGGCGAGCTGGACTTGCGCAATACACGGCTGCTGTCCGAAGCCCACTATCTGTGGTCGCCGGGCACCGTAGCCGGCAACCTGACCAGTTTCTTTGCCAGCAAGGCAATGCGCGGCCGGGTTGATGGTGTCACCGGCAGCGATCTGCCTCCCGCCCTGCAGCATCCCAAGTTTCGCGGCAAGGTCTACCGGCTGGCCGAGCTGGTCTTCGATGTGCCAAGCCTGGTACATACCCTGGCGGAGCAGGCTGGTAACAGCCTGCTGCATGCAGCGGACATCCAGCCTGTTTTTGCCGATGGCCAGCTGCAGGCGCTGCAAGCCGGCGACTGCCAGATCAAAGCCCAAAAAATTGTGCTCTGCGCCGGCGAAGGCACCGCACAGCTGCTGGAGCGTTTTGGCCAGCAGCAGCCAAGGCAGCAGCTGCGCCCGCTGCACATGGTGGTGGCCAAGGGCGAAGCGCTCAAACCCATTTACGCCCACTGTCTGGGCGGCGGCAGCAAGCCACGCATCACCATCACCACCCACCCGGCAGCGGATGGCCAGTGGGCCTGGTATCTGGGCGGCAATCTGGCCGAAGCCGACGGGGTGGCCCGTGACGAAGCCGCGCAAATTGCATTTGCCCAAAGCGAACTGCGCACTTTGATGCCCTGGCTGGACCAGTCCGCACTGGAGTGGCGCACCCTGCGCATCAACCGCGCCGAGCCGGCGCAAAACGGGCTGGTGCGGCCTGACAATGCCTTTCTCGCCGCCCACAATGACAGTCTCTGGACCGCCTGGCCAACCAAGCTGGCCCTGGCGCCGGACCTGGCCGACCGCGTGCTGACCGAGCTCAGCAAGCAGGCCATCCGCCCCGGCCAGCATTCCGAACACGATTCATTGCCACGCCCGCCGATGGGTCTGGCCCCCTGGGAGTATCTGTTCACATGACATCTTTGCACGCTTTTCACCGCCACTTCGGCAGCAACGGTCCGCTGGTTTCCCCGCTCGGGCTGGGTACGGTCAAGCTGGGTCGTAATCAGGGCGTAAAATATCCGTCCGGCTTCGAGCTGCCGGACGACAAGACTGCTCTTGAGCTGCTGGCGCTGGCCCGTGATCTGGGCATCAATTTGCTGGACACTGCACCGGCCTACGGCATCAGTGAAGAACGGCTGGGCAAGTTGCTCAAGGGCCAGCGCCAGCACTGGGTGATTGTCAGCAAGGTAGGCGAGGAGTTCACTGAAGGCCGCTCTGCATTCGATTTCAGTGCACGGCACACCCGCTTTTCCGTCGAGCGCAGCCTCAAACGGTTGCACACCGACCATATCGAGGCCGTACTGGTACATTCCGACGGCAATGATATGCATGTCCTGCAGCAAGAGGCCGTCTATGACGAGCTGGCCAAGCTCAAGCAAGAAGGCAAAATCGGCCTGTTTGGTTTTTCCGGCAAGACGGTTGAGGGCGGGCTACTGGCCCTGGAGCAGGGCGATTGCGCCATGGTTACCTACAACCTCAACGAGCAGGAAGAAAAGCCGGTACTGGATCATGCCGCCAGCCATGGCAAAGGGATACTGATCAAGAAGGCACTGGCCAGCGGACACATCTGCCTGGAAGGAGACCGCGATCCGGTCCGCGCCAGCTTCGAGCTGGTGCTCGGTCACCCGGGTGTGACCAGCGCGGTAGTGGGCACCATCAACCCGGCCCACCTGCGCCAGAATGTGGCGCAAGTGGCGGCTGTTCTTAAAGAAAAAGCTGGCTAAGACCCAGTCTGCACTGTGCTGTGCTGCCCGGTCCAGCCAGCGCGCAGCTGTGCTCTGGGCGCTGCTGAAACCCTGGCAGTTCTGGGCAACCCTCTACAGAACAGGCAAAAGCCATGCTTAGTCGGTACTACGAATTTTCTCGACAATGGCGGTAGTGGAGCTGTTTTCGACCAGCCCCAGCACCCTTACTTCGCCGCCGTAGGCGCGCACAATGTCGCCACCGACCACTGCATCGACGCCATAGTCACCTCCCTTGACCAGCACATCTGGCTGCAGCAGCTCCAACAGCGGAATTGGCGTATCTTCGGAAAAACTGGTCACCCAGTCCACCGCACCCAGTCCGGCCAGAACCGCCATGCGCCGCTCTACCGAATTGATCGGGCGGCCCGGGCCTTTTAGCGCGGTGACCGAAGCATCATCGTTGGTTGCCACGATCAGGCGGTCCCCCAGCTCGCGCGCCTGCTCCAGATAGTGCACATGGCCAGCATGCAGAATATCGAAACAGCCATTGGTAAATACCACCCGTTCGCCACGCGCCTTGGCATCAGCGACTGCAGCCTGTAGCTGCTGCAGTCCGAGCATGCCACGGCCATGACGCAATTCGCCCTGCACTGCCCTGCGCAGCTCGGGTGCACTCACAGTAGCGGTACCCAGCTTGCCCACCACAATACCGGCCGCCACATTGGCCAGATGCATGGCTTCAGGCAGCTCCTGTCCGGCCGCCAGCGCAGTGGCCAGGGTAGAAATAACGGTATCACCAGCACCTGTCACATCAAACACTTCACGGGCGCGGGCAGGCAAATGCACTGCCGGCTGATCACTGCGAATCAGAGTCATGCCCTGCTCGCCACGGGTGACCAGCAAAGCTTTCAGGTCGAGCTCCTGCAGCATGGCCAGTCCTCGCTCGAGCAACTGCTGCTCATCGGCACAGGGTCCGGCTACCGCCTCAAACTCGGCCTGGTTGGGGGTCAGCAGGGTGGCCCCGCGATAGATGGAAAAATCGGTGCCCTTGGGGTCGGCCAGCACCGCCACACCACGGGCCCGTGCGGCCTTGATCAACTGCTGATGATTGACCAGGCTACCCTTGCCGTAATCGGAAAGAACCATCACCCGGACGCCATCCAGCCGGCGCTCCACCTGGCGCTGCAGTGCAGCCGCATCCACGGCAAAGCTTTCTTCAAAATCCATGCGCAGCAGCTGCTGCTGGCGGCTCATGGCCCGCAGCTTGACGATGGTCGGTTGCCCGTCAATCTGCTGAAAGTCGGTTTGCACACCTACCGAATGCAGCTGTTCGGCCAGGGCGGCAGCCGCCTCATCCTTGCCAGTGACACCAATCAGCAACGCCTGCGCACCCAGCGCAGCAATATTCAGGGCCACGTTGGCCGCTCCCCCGGGGCGATCTTCGGTGCGGGTAACCTTTACCACCGGCACCGGTGCCTCAGGTGAAATCCGCGATGTGCCGCCATACCAGTAACGGTCCAGCATGACATCTCCCACAACCAGTACAGCAGCAGCGTCAAACGGCGGAAAACTTTGCATATTGGCTCCAAAATTTGGTGTTGTGTCTAAATTTGAATACTACTGCCGGCACGCTCAAAACAGCCTTGGCGCCGGCCCGGCATAGCGGTCCCGGGCTCCGTCACCACCGCCTCGCACAGGCAGGGTGGCCCTTTGTTTTTACTCGGCACGAAGACGCAGGGCGGGGGCTCAACCGCCCCTGGGCCTGCTGTTGTTGTCAGCTTCGCTGGCAACAGCAGCTAAAACCTGAAGTTCACTTCGCAAGCAGCCTGGGGCTGCCGATACAAAGGGCTAACTGATGGCTGCCACGGCAAGGGGCAAAGCCACAGCTGTCAGCACACCCATGATACTCATGCCAAGGGCAGAAAAAGCACCAGCCTCTTCACTCTCCTGCAGTGCCCGCGCAGTGCCGATAGCATGCGCCACCATACCCAGCGCCAGTCCCTTGGCCGCTGGATTGGTAATGCGGCACACACGTAGCAGTTCCACGCCAAACATGGCACCCAGCATGCCTGTAAGCATCACAAATACCGCAGCCAGCGAGGCAGAGCCGCCAATCTCGTCAGCCACCAGCATGGCAATGGGCGTCGTCACCGACTTGGGCGCCAGTGCCATCATGATCATGTGCTCGGCACCAAATGCCCAAGCCAGGCCAACCCCCAGTACGGTTGCCAAGGTGCCGCCAACGAGCAATGTAACCAGCACCGGCATCAACACTGCACGCACCCGACGCACGTTTTGATACAAAGGTACCGCCAGCGCAACAGTTGCCGGCCCAAGCAGAATAGTCAGCAGCGAGCTGCCTTCGCGGTAGTCCTGATAATCAATACCCAGCACAAGCAAAATGCCGACCAGCGCCAGCGTGGACAGCAACAGCGGCTGAAACAGCATCAGCCTGGTCTGTTCATACAACAGCTGAGCCAGCTGAAATACCCCCAGGGTAATGCCGACCGAAAACAGCGGATGGCTGATGACGGCTGTAAGCGCTGCGTTCCAGTCAGGGGCCATCAGGCTTTCTCCTTGCGTTTCTGCTGCCGGTTAATCAGCATCTGCATCAGCCAGCCTGCAAAAACCAGTGAAATAATCAATGAAATGACCAGTGAGCCAGCAATCGCCCAAAGATCTGCACGAATATCAGCAAAGTGCACCATCACACCCACAGCGGGCGGCAACAACAGCACCGGCAGATAACGCAGCAGGCCGCCGGCTGCCAGATCAAGCGGTTCACTCACCTTTCGGGTAAGCAGCAAGCAAGCAAACAGCAACACCAGCCCGATGATCGGACCGGGCAGCTTGGGCAACAGCAGGGCATTTAGCCCGGTACCTAGCAGCTGAAAGGAAACCAGTACGGTAAAACCGCGTAATAACATGTAGTGAGTCTCCAGGTTCGGACTGTAAACTGATGGCCTGACTGATCAATCCATTAGCCAATTTGCAGCACAGGCTACTCAAGTGGCTAAACTGTCCTGCTGCACCGCCTCTGGCGGCCGCGTCAGCATCCAGTCCGGCGTCAATGGCTGTCTGCGCCAGCACAGAGCAACCGGCCACAGCGAATATCCGGTGCAGCTTGTCCGCCACAATTCTGCGTAGCTGGACGGACTGCCGGGATGCCGGAGTTCTGGTGCCAGTAAAGCCAGCGGCCATAATACATGAGCACACTCAAGTATGCGCGGACGCGGCAGGACAATGCCGTCAAATTCTCCAACCAGCCGGCCATACAGCAGCACGTCGATATCCAGTGGCAGCTCATGCGGCCCGGCCAGCAGTCGCCCCTCCTGCGCTTCGATAGCCTTTAATCGCCGGACCAGTTCAGGCAGTGTCAGGTTCGTACGCAGGTGCACCACCATATTGTAGAAACAGTCGCTGCGGATGCCCACCGGCTCACTCTCGAATACCGGCGAACAGTTCAGCTCGCCAAATTCTGTGGCCAGTGCATCCAGCGCAGCCAGAAGATGGCACTGACGTTCAATATTGCTGCCTAGCCCAAGGTATACATCGCTCAAAGGCATCCGCGCTCGATCTCCACACCTACACCCCGCGCCTGGGGAACTGCCCCGGGCTTGGTAACTTTCAGGCGCAACCAGGGAATGGCAAACACTTGCATAAGCTCTGCTGCCAGACGCTCGGCAAAGGTTTCCACCAGCTCGAAACTGTGTGCACCAGCAAACGCCTGCACATGCCCGCTAATGGCGGCATAGTCCAGCGTATACTGCAGGTTGTCACCCTCCGCAGCCTTGCTGACGTCCCACGCCATGCTCAAGTCAAGCAGCAAGCGCTGAGTGATGGTACGCTCCCATTCGTAGACGCCAATGACCGTGTCTACTGTCAGCTGTTCGATAAAAACCCTATCCACCTGTATCTTCTCCCGCTAGAATCCACCCTATGCAACCGGGCCTTTCTGACCTCCGGCATACCGGTTGCTTCCGGAAATTCCGCGGTCTTTTGTCTATGTTCATTGCGCTTTGCATTTGCGCCTATCTGGCCGGCTCAATTTCATTTGCCATTTTGCTCAGCCGGCACCATGGCAGTACCGATCCACGCCTGCATGGCTCCGGAAACCCCGGCGCCTCCAACATGCTGCGCCTGCACGGCAAACGCCTGGCGGTGCTGACCCTGCTGGGGGACCTGGCCAAAGGCTTGTTCCCGGTCACTGCTGCTGCCTGGCTGGGCTTATCCGTCCAGCTACAAGCCTGGGTCGGCTTTTTTGCCGTACTGGGCCACCTGTTCCCTGTTTTTTATCGGTTTAAAGGCGGCAAAGGTGTTTCAACCACAGCCGGAGTGTTGCTGGCACTGTACCCGCCTGCCGCACTCCTGGCGCTCTCAACCTGGATACTCTCCTTTTATTTGACCCGCACCAGCTCACTGGCTTCGCTCAGCGCTGTACCGGTGGCCCTGCCGCTGCTGGCCTGGCAACAGCCGGCCGGCCTGGTTCCGGTCAGCCTGCTGACCCTGTTTTTGGTATGGGCACACCGCAGCAACCTGAAAGACCTGCTGGCCGGCACCGAAAGACAATTCTGAACCTGCTCCCGCCTGTGCTTGCCAGCCCTCATCACACCGCTTCAAGCTCGGTCATCGGCCAGCGCGCCCGCGCCTGAATGGCCAGGTCTTGCTGCTGGCCGGCCAACAGGCGCCGGCAGCCTGCATAGGCAATCATGGCACCGTTATCCGTACAAAATCGTGGCCGGGCATAAAATACTTCCCCGCCCAGCTCTGTCAACATGTGTTCCAGTGACTGACGCAAAGCGGTATTGGCGCTAACACCGCCGGCAATCACCAACCGCTGCAACCCTTCCTGCTCCAGCGCCCGCCGGCATTTGATAACCAGGGTGTCCACCACCGCCTCCTGGAACGCATGGGCCAGGTCCGCCCTGGCCTGCTCGTCCGCAGCGCCGGCAGCCACCGTCTTGTTCCAGTGATTCAGCACCGAGGTTTTCAGTCCGCTAAAGCTGAACTCAAGCCCAGGGCGGTCAGTCATGGGTCTTGGCAACCGAAAGCGGCCCGCCACACCCTGCCCGGCCAGCCTCGCGATTTCCGGGCCTCCGGGGTACCGCAAGCCAAGCATTTTGGCTGTCTTGTCAAACGCCTCACCCGCTGCATCATCAATCGACTCCCCCAGCAACCGGTAACGGCCAATGCCGTCTACCCGTACCAGCTGAGTGTGACCACCCGATACCAGCAAGGCAATAAAAGGAAACTCTGGTGGCTGCTCTTCCAGCATGGGTGCCAGCAGATGGCCTTCCATGTGGTGCACACCGATGGCCGGGATATCCAGCGCAAAAGCCATGGCACGGGCACAAGACGCACCAACCAGCAGCGCCCCCACCAGCCCCGGGCCTGCAGTATAAGCAATGCCGCCCACATCCTGCATAGTCCGGTCTGCCTCATCCAGCACCTGGCGGATCAGCGGCAGCATGCGCTTGACGTGATCGCGTGAAGCCAGCTCCGGAACCACACCGCCATAAACCCGATGCAGGTCGATCTGGCTAAACAGCGCATCAGCCAGCAACCCCCGCTCGCTGTCGTAGAGCGCAACGCCGGTTTCATCGCAAGACGTTTCCAGCCCCAATACCAACATTTGTATAGCCCTGTCTGTGCAAAAGGGGTTAATGATAAGCTGCCCCGCCTCATAGCTCCACCGCTTTCTGAGGTATAACCAGAGCAGCCGGGCCAGCAACCAGGTATGGTTTTCGCCGGCCTGTCTGTTCTGCAACAACAAATGTGGTCTGCCACAGGATGGCCCGCTACCACAGGGGTGGTCATCCGCCTTGCACTGTTGCCACCCGGGGTATGCCTGGCTGATACCCGACCTGACCGGACAATGTTAATCTGCGGATGCCGGGCTCCAGACCTGCCAGTTGTCAACATCCAGGCATGGCGGTATGGTGCAACTCACTCACAACCGCCAGCCTCCCAGCGGGCGGACAGTACACCAGGAGCTGTACGGAATCACAGGGTCCTGATACGCCAACCATCTGCACAAGGGCACAGTCGATGAGTGAACAATTCAGGCTTCTGAAGAAAAAACGCTTTGCCCCCCTGTTTATTACTCAGTTTCTGGGCGCTTTTAACGATAACCTGTTCAAGAACGCGCTGGTGGTGCTGCTGACCTTTCACACTGCCCAGTGGAGCACCCTGTCAGCTGGCGTGCTGGCCAACTTGGCCGCCGGCATTTTCATCCTGCCGTTTTTCCTGTTTTCCGCTTTTGCCGGCCAGCTGGCTGACAAGTACGACAAGGCCAAGCTGGCCCGCCTGACCAAGCTGCTGGAGCTGGTGATTACACTGGTCGCCCTATGGGGCTTTATTGAGCACAGTCTCTACATTTTACTGAGTGCACTCTTCCTGTTAGGCCTGCAGTCAACCCTGTTTGGACCGGTCAAGTACTCACTACTGCCACAGCACCTGAAACAAAGCGAGCTGCTCGGCGGCAACGCACTCATTGAAGCCGGCACTTTCGTTTCCATCCTGCTTGGCACCCTGGCCGGCGGTGTGCTGGCCGGCTACCTGCCCGAGCCAGCCTGGATTGCCGGTGCCGGAGCGCTGGTCGCCGTTACCGGGCTGATCGCCAGTTTGCGTATTCCTCCGGCACCCGCCCCTGAACCCCGCTTGCAATTACGCTTCAACCTGGTCACTGCCACACTGAAAAGCATTGAGTTTGCCCGGCAAGACCGTTCGGTATTTCTGTCCATCCTTGGCATTTCCTGGTTCTGGCTATATGGCGCGCTATTCCTGGCGCAGTTGCCAGCCTTTACCCAGCAAGTCCTGGGCGGCAGCGAAAGCATGGTCACCCTGCTACTGGCGGTATTCACCATCGGCATCGGTGCGGGTTCGCTACTGTGTGAGCGCCTGACCAGCCGGCAAGTAGAAATAGGCCTGGTGCCTCTGGGCTCAATCGGTCTGACGGTATTCGGACTGGACCTGTTCTTTGCCTCACCAGAGCTGGCCAGTGACCAGCTTCATTCATTATTGTTCCTGCTGAGCCAGTGGGCAGTCTGGCGTGTCATGCTCGACCTGTTGTTGCTGGGGCTGTTTGGCGGGTTCTTCATTGTGCCGCTGTATGCGCTGGTGCAGTTTCGCAGTGCCGAAGCGCAGCGTGCCCGTATCATCGCCGCCAACAACATCCTCAACGCGCTGTTCATGGTTGTCGGCGCCCTGCTGGCAATTGCCGGACTGTCCGCCGGGCTGTCCATTCCGGCACTCTTTGCCGTGGCTGCCCTGTGCAATGCCGCCGTGGCCATCTATATCTATAGCCTGGTACCGGAGTTTTTCATCCGTTTTCTGGCCTGGCTGCTGGTCAAGACGCTATACCGGTTGCGCCTGGAAGGTGCCGACCACATACCCCATGACGGCCCCGCGCTGATCGTTGCCAATCACGTCAGCTTTGCTGATGCCGTCATTTTAATGGGGGCGACACCACGACCAATACGCTTTGTCATGGATCACCGCATTTTTGCAACACCACTGCTGGGTTTCATTTTCCGCCACAGCGGTGCCATTCCGATTGCCCCTGCCAAAGAAGACCCCGAACTGCTGGAGCAGGCTTTCACCCGCATCGACAGCGCACTGGCCAAAGGCGAACTGGTTGGCATCTTCCCCGAAGGCGCGATTACCCGTGACGGCGAAATGCAGCCCTTTCGTCCCGGCATAACCCGCATCTTGCACAACCGGCCGGTGCCGGTAATCCCGATGGGCTTGTCCGGTTTGTGGGGCAGCTTTTTCTCACGCATCGATGGCAAAGCCATGCGCAAGCCATTCCGCCGCGGCCTTTTCTCCCGCGTCGCGCTTAGGGTCGGCGCTCCAGTTGCTCCAGAAAAGGCCAGTCCGGAGCTGCTGTTCGAGCAAGTGCGCACACTGCGCGGAGAGGTTCGATAGCTTTTCTTTTTAGTGCGCCCCTGATCAAGCGTGAACGCGTGGAAAAACCGCAGGCGTAGGGGCGGCATGGGTTACGCCAAGGTACCGCATGCCCGATCCAGGCTGTCACGCCATTGCCGGCTGGACCGAGCAGCCCTCCTGTTTTTGACGCCACCCTACAGAGAGCCCGCCCTGGCAGGATGGCGACGGATCTGTTCAGGCAGCCCTTGCATCTGCCAGCATCTGGAAAGCTATTGCTGCCGCAGAAACCGGGCCGCCCAAAGGGAGCAGCAGCTGGCAGGGGTATCCTTGCCGTAACTTTTTTTGCCGGAACTTGTCACGGCAACTGCACTATTTGTCCAGCTATTCATTCCCTTCTTTGCATTCTGCAAACAAAGTGTCTATAATCCGCAACCCTTAATACGCGATGTGCATTGCCTGCTGTTAGCTACAGACAGCTACAGACAAGCAAACACATCAAACACCGGTCCCCGATGAAGGTACGAATTGAATGCCAGCTGTCAAACTAAAAGACAACGAACCATTTGACGTTGCCCTGCGTCGCTTCAAACGCGCCTGCGAAAAAGCCGGTGTACTTTCTGAAGTGCGCAGTCGCGAATTTTACGAAAAGCCTACTGCAGAGCGTAAGCGCAAAGCGGCTGCCGCCGTCAAGCGTCACGCCAAGAAAGTACAGCGCGAACAACGTCGCCGCGAGCGTCTGTATTAATTGACAGACTTTCGCCGCCAAAAGACCCGGACATGCTCCGGGTTTTTGCGCTTCTGGGCTTAATCCCAGACTTGCCCAGCCATGCCTCAGCAACCATGGCTGCCACCCCAGAACATGACGGACAAGGATAATGGCTGGACTGATTCCCCAGGGATTCATCGATGACCTGCTCAACCGTGTCGACCTGGTCGAAGTGGTCGGCGAGCGCATCCAGCTGAAAAAGTCCGGCCGCAACTATTCCGCCTGCTGCCCCTTCCACCAGGAAAAAACCCCATCGTTCAGTGTCAGCCCGGACAAACAGTTTTACTACTGCTTCGGTTGCGGCGCTGGTGGTAACGCCATCGGCTTTATCATGGATCACGACCACCTGGGCTTTCCCGAAGCCGTGGAAACCCTCGCCCGCCGGGCCGGCGTCGAAGTACCAAGAGAAGCAAGCAACCGCCCGGCACAGCCACGCCAGCCTGCCCAGTCACCGCTATTCAGCATCCTGCAAAATGCCAGCGACTTTTACAGCCAGGCCCTGCAGAGCCATCCGGCCCGGCAGCCTGCCATCAGCTACCTGAACAAGCGCGGTATCAGCAAAGATATTGCTACAGATTTCCTGCTGGGCTATGCACCACCGGGCTGGGACAACCTGTTACGCACACTGGGCGGCGACAGCCTGCAGGAAAAGTACTTGCTGGAGGCCGGCCTGCTGGCAGAAAACCCCGACAGCGGGCGCCGTTACGACCGTTTCCGTGACCGCATCATCTTCCCGATCCGTGACAGCCGTGGCCGGGTCATCGGCTTCGGCGGACGGGTGCTTGGTGACGACAAACCCAAATATCTCAACTCACCGGAAACCCCGGTGTTCCACAAAGGCCAGGAACTTTACGGCCTGTACGAAGCTCGCCAGCACAATCGCCAGCTACAGGACATCCTCATCGTCGAAGGCTATATGGACGTCATCGCCCTGGCCCAGCAAGGCTTGCGCAACGCCGTCGCCACGCTTGGCACTGCGACCACGCCGGAGCATATCAAACGCTTGCTGCGCATCGTCCCCGCCATTACCTTCTGCTTTGACGGAGACAATGCCGGACGCAAAGCCGCCTGGCGCGCCCTGGAGGCAACCCTTGAGCACATGAAGGATGGCATCAGCGCCCGCTTCCTGTTTTTGCCCGACGGCAGCGACCCGGACGACCTGGTGCGCAGCGAAGGACCCGATTCTTTCAAGGCCCGCATCAGCGGCCAGAGCCAGTCCCTGTCGGATTATTTTTTCCGGCACCTGGGTGAAGACCTCGACCTGGATAGCCTGGAGGGCAAGGCCCATCTGGCCACCCTGGCCGGCCCGCTGATCGAAAAAATTCCAGGCCGCAACTTGCAGCAATTGATGGAGCGCCAACTGCTACAGCTGACCGGGCTTGGCATAAACCGCTCTCCGAAGCCTGCCCCGCCGTTCCAGGCCGGCAGCTCACAACCCGAGACCGATATTGACCAAGGGCAACAGAACCACTACGCTTTGCGTCAACCGTCAGTAGCCCCCACCCGCTTACACGGGGAACGGAGCCAGCACGATCCGCGTCAAGTTGAGCCCCCCCACCTGGTCGCCATGCGCAGCCTTTTGCATCATCCGCAACTCGCGTTTAAAGTCGAGTCTGCCAAAAACCTGGCCGCAGAAGATGACCCGCACGCACAATTGCTCGTCTCATTGCTTGAGGCGCTGCAAAAGAAGCCACAGCCGGCACCGTTACAGCTGATTGTGCGCTGGCACGGCACCAGCCAGGGGCGCCTCTTACGCTCCCTGGCCGAGAAAGAGTGGCTCATTGAGTACAGCAACCTTGAACAGCAATTCATTGACACCATCGCTTGTCTATCCAGGCAGCAAAATGAAAAAAAACTCAAACGACTACTGGAGCTGTCCAATAGCCGCCCACTGGATGACAACGAAAAGCAGCAGCTCACACAGTTGCTTGCACAGAAAAACAGCAAGCCTCCGGTAACTGGTCAACAGTAACCGGCATCGCCTATAATACCCAGCTTGTCTTTCCGCCAGGCCGGGTCACGTTTGGATAGGGTAATATGTCCGCTACAGCACAACAGCAATCCCGTTTAAAAGAACTTATCGCCCTTGGGCGTGAGCAGGGTTACCTGACCTACGCCGAAGTCAACGATCACCTCCCGGAAGACATTTCCGACCCCGAGCAGGTTGAAGACATCATTGGCATGATCAACGACATGGGCATCAACGTATTTGAAACAGCGCCCGATGCCGATGCACTTCTGCTTTCCGAGGATGCCGATACTGACGAGGCTGCTGCCGAAGAAGCTGCCGCCGCACTGGCCGCTGTCGAAACCGACATTGGCCGCACCACTGACCCGGTACGCATGTACATGCGCGAGATGGGCACTGTCGACTTGCTGACCCGCGAGGGCGAAATCGAGATTGCCAAACGTATCGAAGAAGGCATCCGTGATGTCATGCACGCCATTGCCCACTTTCCTGGCGCTGTGGACAGCGTGCTGGCCGAGTTCAACCGCCTGATCGAAGAAGGCGGCCGGCTGACCGATATTTTCAACGGTTACATTGATGCTGACGACAGCATTCCTGAGCCGGCCACCAATCCGGTTGACGCCAAGACCACAGAATCTGCCAGCAAAAAGGACGAAGACGCTGACGATGACGAGGAAGATGAGGACGACGAAGAAGAAGAGGAAACCACCGACGGCGGCCCCGATCCGGAGCTGGCCAAGCAGCGCTTTGGCGCTATCGAAGAGCAGTTAATCGCCACCCAAAAGCTGCTGGGTCGCTACAAGCGCAACACCAAGAGTGTAACCAACGCCCTGAATACACTGGGCGATCTGTTTATGCCAATCAAGCTGCACCCAAAAGTCTACGAAGGCCTGATCGACCAGATCCGCGGCACCCTGATGCAAGTGCGCACCCAGGAGCGTGCCATCATGCAGCTCTGTGTCCGTGATGCACGCATGCCGCGCGCCGACTTCCTGAAGCTTTTTCCCGGCAACGAAACCCAGCTGGACTGGGCCGAAAAACTCAGCCAGGGCAAAAGCAAATACGCAGCGGCACTGGGTGAGCTGCTGGAAGACATCCAGCGCCACCAAAGCGCACTGCTGGCGATTGAAGAAGAAACCAGCCTGAGCATTGCCGACATCAAAGACATCAACCGCCGCATGTCGATTGGCGAAGCCAAAGCCGGCCGCGCCAAGAAAGAAATGGTTGAGGCCAACCTGCGTCTGGTAATTTCTATTGCCAAAAAATACACCAACCGCGGCTTGCAGTTCCTCGACCTGATCCAGGAAGGCAATATCGGTCTGATGAAGGCAGTCGACAAGTTCGAATACCGTCGTGGCTACAAATTTTCCACCTATGCTACTTGGTGGATCCGCCAGGCGATTACCCGTTCGATTGCCGACCAGGCCCGCACCATCCGCATTCCGGTGCACATGATCGAAACCATAAACAAACTGAACCGCATCTCGCGCCAGATGCTGCAGGAAATGGGCCGCGAGCCCACACCTGAAGAGCTGGGCATTCGCATGGAGATGACCGAAGACCGCGTACGCAAGGTACTGAAAATCGCCAAAGAGCCGATTTCCATGGAGACCCCTATTGGTGATGACGAAGACTCCCACCTCGGCGACTTCATCGAAGATACCAACATGCAGTCCCCGGTTGACGTGGCAACCGGGGAAAACCTAAAGGAAGCCACCCGTGACGTCCTCAGTGGCCTGACCGAGCGTGAAGCCAAGGTCCTGCGCATGCGCTTTGGTATCGACATGAACACCGACCATACACTGGAAGAGGTCGGCAAACAGTTTGATGTAACCCGTGAGCGTATCCGCCAGATCGAAGCCAAGGCCCTGCGCAAGCTGCGCCATCCGTCACGCAGTGAGCACCTGCGCTCGTTCCTTGACGAATAAACCAAACACTTCACTTTGTAACAGCCCCGCCCAGAGCGGGGCTTTTTGTTACCAAAATACACAACTCAACAAAAAAACATACCACTTAAGTCGCCCCGCAAAGCATGGACTTGCATGGCCATAGTCTTCAGAATGGCCCGCACTTTTGTGCTGCCCACAGCACTGGCAAGCCTCAATGACCAGCATGCGTACAGCCCGCCTGTCGGCTCACGCTCTGCCCTTCGAGTCTTCCCGCCTTTGCGACCCCGGTCGCGTCCATAACAAAAACAATAAGCGTTAACCCAATGACTCCTCACCGGCCTGCTGGCGCGGAGAGCGAGTGTGTGTTTATTAATAACTACAAGCTAACGCCTATGACTGACTCCACTGAAACCAGCTACAAAGCGCTCCACCGTCCCAGCAGTGAATTTGCACGCCGCCAGGACTATCTGGACTACGAACTGTCCATCATGAACCCGAAACGCTGGGGCATTAACCTGCCCTACCGTGACTATCGTTTTGAGTTTGAGGACTGGGTGCCGGCGGTTGCCGCCACCATCGGCAAGATCGTCATGGTGGCCGCTGTGGTCGGTGCCTTTGCCGCACCGCTCGGCCTGCCTGACAGCTTTGTCATCGAAAACGCCCGTTTTGAAATGATCATCGCTGCGGTGCTGTTCGTTATTTTGTTCTCCGGCTTTTTTAACCCGAAAGCCAACCTTGCCGGCACTCACGGCCCGTTGATCCCACTGGTCCCTCTTATCGTTGCCTCTGGCGGCCACCCCATGGCACTGGGGCTCATGATCGGCGTACTCGGGCTGATGCTTGGCCTGTTCCGTGGCGGTAGCCTGCTGGCCAGGTTAACCAGCGATGGCGTCGCCGGAGGGTTACTGCTCTATCTGGGCTTTATCGGCGTCACCTCGCAAATCAAGTCGCTGTACAGCTGGGCCGAAAGCTTTGACATGGCCTATATTGCGTTTGTCGTCGTACTAGCCAACGTCATCATGTACGCTTATCTGGAGCACCTGGGCAAAAAGTGGCTGGCTATTCCGCTAGGCTGCCTACTTGCGGGCATCATCGCCTTTATTATGGGCGCCCCGTTCGAGTTCACCACCGAGCCCGGCCTGCCCAATATGAACCCGGCCTACTGGTGGGGCACAGATACCGGCTGGAAACTCGGGCTGCCAGGCCTAGCCGAGTTCATGGCGGTGCTGCCTTTTGCCGTACTGGCAGTCGCCATGTGGTCGCCGGACTTCCTCGGCCACCGTATTTTCCAGAAGATCAACTATCCGCAAACTGCGAAAAGAGTACTGATGGAAATTGACGATACCATGATCATTGCCTCTAGCCGTCAAGCTGTTGGCACGCTGCTCGGTGGAGGCAACCTCGCCTCGTCCTGGGGTACCTATATGGTGCCTGCTGCCATTGCCCGTCGCCCTATCCCGGCCGGCGCAGTGCTGACCGGCATCCTCTGCATTGGCGCCGCCATCATCGGCTACCCCATGGATCTGGCCGTATGGCCGCCAGTACTCAGCATTGCACTGATTGTTGGCGTATACATTCCATTGCTGGAAGCCGGCATGCAGATGACCCGCGAAGGCAAGACCTCGCAGTCCGCGGCCATCGTGGTGTTTGGCTCGGCACTGGTCAACCCGGTGTTCGGCTGGTCACTGACCATGCTGCTGGACAACATGGGCATCATCGGCGACAAGAAGCGCAGCCAGGAGCTGAGCCGTACCGACCGCTGGGGCATCCCCGCCATCACCTTCGGCATTCTGGTAACTGTCATGGCATTAATCGGCATGCTGCCGGGCGTGCCGGCCCTGCTAGAATCCTTCCGTGCCCTGCACTGAGTCTGGCCAGCAGACTGCACAACGCACTGCCGGCTCATCCGGCAGTTGCGTCTTTGTTCGCCGCAGGTATAATTAAGCACCTTTCTTCAGGGCCTATAGCTCAGTTGGTTAGAGCAGGGGACTCATAATCCCTTGGTCGCTGGTTCGAGTCCAGCTGGGCCCACCAATCAAATCAAACACTTAGGCCGCTTTTGAACGAAGCGGCTTTTTTGTTTTTAGAATATGTAGGCACTGTGTAGGCAATTTTGATAAATACAGCTCCACTGCTAGCCTGCCCCTGATCTGCGCACCGCTTTTGCTTGGCTCTATTTTCCAACCAACAAAGGTGACTGCCATGAAAAAACTTCCCGACCTGAATCAAATCACGCCAGCGGCTCTGCTCAACATGCCGACCGCTGCACAACTGAAACTCTTGGATGAGCTCGAATACCGTGCTTACCTTGTGCGCACCCTTGCCGGTATTCACCACGTCCACGGCGGCCACTTCATGCGGCGCTGCGTTGATACCCTTCGGCTGCTGCGTGATGCTGGTGCGGGTGACGCTCAGGCGTTGCAGGCCGTGTTGCAGGACAGGGCGGCGCTGGCCAGTCTTGGCCTGGGTGATGATGACGCGGAACTGGTCGAGTACCTGCGTGGCGTTGCCGGTGACGAATCAGACTTGCTGGTTGTCTATGCCGGTGCCGATCCAATCAGGGCGCAACTGTTCGACAATCAGGAATCCGCGCTACTGTGGTGCGAGCGGGCAAATAGGCGACAAGACAAAACGAAAGGCGTGTATGTGACGCTTGGAATTGATGAATACATGGCCAGCAACTTTTAGTCTCGGCTGATCCTTGAAAGCCGCTGTTAAGTCTCCTGTTAATGCAGGGGGGACTTAACAGTCAGCTGTTAAGTTGCAGAATCTCTAAATGGTGGGGGGCGCGTTCGGGCATTTTTCGTTTTCCGAATCTGAAAAACCACCCCCCGCCTTGTTCTGGCTCCTACCCCAGCTGCTGCAACAACGGCTGTGCTGGCGCTGGTGGCCTGTTGGCAGCAACAACTAAACAACAACCAACCCTAAAAAATCCCCATATGAAGCCAAAGGCCGCGCTCGAATTACCCCCGGGATGGGGTGGGGTGCCGGAGTACCTTTTAATTTGAGAGTGACGGCGGTCGTGCGGGTAATGGCATTCAGGTAATGGCCAGCCTGCTGCTGGTCTGTTGGTTCAGGTGCCGGCACTGCAACTGCGTCCTGAACTAAACTTTTAATTTCGCGCATGCAAAAATGTGGTTCCCCCTGTCGTTCGGGCGCATAGCGGTTTTCAACTTTTGCCATGGCCTATGGGGTGCTGGTGCCGCTGGTGCTGGTGCCGCTGGTGCTGGTGCTGGTGCTGGTGCTGGTGCTGCCAGCAATATCGCCACCACCTTGGCCGGCGTCAAAACTGCCACAATTGGTGGAAGTTAAAAACCAAAAACCCCGCTCGGTGGCGGGGCGGGTGGTCAGACAACCGTCAGGGTGGGCGGTAGCTTCGGCCCGAATATTTCCCCAGGTGCGAACGGGTCAGGCAGTGCGTCAGCCGGTGCGGTTCGGATGAACTCTATCAAGGCAACCTGGCAGGCTTGATACAGCGGGCTACCCGCGCCCCATTCATCGCCCCGGCGCTCGCTGCTGTTCTCCAGATCGTGAACGGCTACCAGATCGGCCAGGGTGCGCCAGCCCTCCCGGCGTGCCTTCTCCCGGTCTATCCGGTTGATGTTCAGCAGATCCGCCAGAGCATCAAAGCCCAGCGCCTCCGCGTCGCCTGTCTTGTCCAGCACCAGTAACTGACCATGCGCCAGCAGTATCGAGCGTGCGACCTCCAGCGCGTCGGCTCGGTACTCCCGTGCCAGCCGCTCCAGCTCTTCGACCTTGTGCCGGGTGAACGGCAGATGCTGGCGCTCAATTGCGGCCTGTCGCTTGAATGCGCGGCGGGTCTGGCGTATCTCGTCACGGTACTCGCAGACGTGCCGGGCCAGCCGCCGAACAATGGTCAGAGTGTCACGGCGGGTAACTCCCGGCTTTCCGGCAATATCGGCCAGGGTGCGAATATAAGATGCGTTCATGGTGTCGGCTCCATTGGTGTGAATTGGTATTGCTGGCGCAGGTCGGCACCCGTTGCACAGTAGCGCCCCGTTGGCGCGTAGCAGGCTGGGCAGGTCATCAGGTGGCCCATGTATTGATCCCGCGCCAGCAGCCAGTCAGGCGAGGCGGTGGCGGCTGTCAGGATGTGCGCCGGGCTGTCGGTCTGCTCCCGCGTGGGGGTGTTAACAGTGTTAACTTGCGGCGGCTCCGGCCTGTCGGTTTCGGTGATGCTGTTTGCCGCCTGCTGAATCAGCGCGGCGGCATGGCGCGGCTCGGTACGCCACTGCTCCAGCAAATCAACGTCATCAATTAAGCCGGATTGCAGCAGGTGTTCCGGGGTCGATTGCAGCAGGTGTGCCACGCGCTCCAACCATAACCATTGCAGGCGCTCCAGCTCGGTGATGACGGCGGCCTTGTGGGTGCGCAGCTGCTCCAGCAATTGAGCGTCTGGCCTCTCCTTGGCCGTCAGCTCGATTTGCCCATTACGGGTTGCCAGGTGCACGCCAGCGGCGGCGGCTGATTCGATAATAGTCAGGGTCATATCGTGCCCGTCCATTCATCTGCTGGCGCTATCGGCTGCGGATTCTGCGGATTCTGCGGAAGCCCTTTATTCATGCGGGCTTGCGATTGCGGATTGTTTGCGGATGGTTGCGGATTTTCTGCGGATGAATTGGCCGTCCGCACTTTTTCCGCACTTGTCCGCAAATCATCCGCAACCTGTAACCCTTGCCCTG
>Ga0209075_1001843_pt1 | contig 19420 bp, 16 predicted proteins | sample Stecom2011_FD_187523 | JGI IMG/M metagenome (GOLD analysis project Ga0209075, IMG submission 187523) | Agricultural soil microbial communities from Utah to study Nitrogen management - Steer compost 2011 (SPAdes) (version 2) | ecosystem: Environmental > Terrestrial > Soil > Agricultural land...
TAGAGATTAGAGATTAGAGATTAGAGATTAGAGAAAATTAAAAAAATAATTTGACAACGCAATAAAGCTTGGCGACTTTGCGGCTTTGCGAGAAAAAACATAAACATGAATTTCAAAGAACAAATACAACAAGGCATTCCATCTATACTTCCAGAGAAGAAGGCTTATGATACAACTGTAAATCACGCGCCAAAGCGAAAAGAGATTCTTACCGAAGATGAAAAGGAGCTGGCACTTCGCAATGCACTTCGATATTTTGAACCAAAACATCACGCCACACTTCTTCCAGAGTTTAAAGAAGAATTGGAGAAATACGGACGCATATATATGTACCGTTTCCGTCCCGATTACAAAATGTATGCCCGACCTGTAGCCGAATATCCAGGCAAAAGTGAACAGGCAAAAGCGATTATGCTGATGATTCAGAACAATTTGGATTATGCCGTTGCTCAACACCCTCACGAACTGATTACGTATGGTGGAAATGGTGCTGTTTTTCAAAACTGGGCGCAGTATCTTTTAACGATGAAATATCTTTCTGAAATGAACGATGAGCAAACCTTGGCAATGTATTCCGGGCACCCAATGGGTTTGTTTCCTTCGCATAAAGATGCTCCACGAGTGGTTGTAACCAATGGAATGATGATTCCGAATTATTCGAGCCCTGATGATTGGGAAAAATTCAATGCCCTTGGCGTTACTCAATACGGCCAAATGACGGCAGGGAGCTATATGTATATTGGTTCACAAGGTATTGTTCACGGTACTACAATTACAGTTTTAAACGGTTTCAGAAAAATTAAGAAAGAGCCAAAAGGCGGCTTGTTTGTAACCTCTGGCCTCGGTGGGATGAGTGGCGCACAGCCAAAAGCTGGAAATATCGCAGGCTGTGTAACGGTTTGTGCCGAAGTAAATAAAAAAGCTACAGAAACAAGACATTCACAAGGATGGGTAGATGAAGTAATTTCAGATGTAGACGCCTTGTGTAAGCGAGTGAGAAAAGCGGTTTCGAATAATGAAACAGTTTCAATAGCGTATGACGGGAACATAGTAGATGTATGGGAAAAATTTGCTGACGAAAACATTCAGATCGACCTTGGAAGCGATCAAACTTCGCTCCATAACCCGTGGGCAGGAGGATATTACCCAGCTGGAATGACCTATGAAGAATCCAACGAAATGATGGGAAGTAATCCTGAACTTTTTAAGGAGAAAGTTCAAGAGAGTCTACGCCGTCAAGTGAAAGCTATAAACAGACATACCGAAAGAGGCACTTACTTTTTCGACTATGGAAACGCGTTCCTTTTAGAAGCTTCTCGTGCAGGTGCAGATATTCTTTCAGAAGAAAAAAACAAAGAGTTTAAATACCCTTCTTATGTGCAAGACATTATGGGACCAATGTGCTTTGATTTTGGTTTTGGACCATTCCGTTGGGTGTGTGCTTCAGGAAAACCAGAAGATCTTGAAAAAACGGATGAAATTGCAACTGAAGTCCTGGAAAATTTGATGAAAAATTCGCCTAAAGAAATCCAGCAACAGATGCAAGACAATATAACGTGGATAAAAGGTGCTCAGGAAAATAAATTGGTAGTTGGTTCGCAAGCTCGCATTCTATATGCAGACTCCGATGGACGTGTACAAATTGCTTCGGAATTCAACAAAGCTATTTCTGAAGGAAAAATAGGTCCAGTTATTTTAGGGCGAGACCATCACGATGTTTCAGGAACAGATTCGCCCTATCGCGAAACATCAAACATTTATGATGGAAGCCGATTTACCGCAGACATGGCCATTCAAAACGTAATTGGCGATAGTTTCCGTGGCGCAACTTGGGTGAGCATCCACAACGGTGGCGGCGTTGGCTGGGGCGAAGTAATAAACGGAGGTTTCGGAATGGTTCTTGATGGTAGTAAAGACGCGCAACGACGTTTGGAAAACATGTTGTTCTGGGATGTAAATAACGGAATTTCACGCCGCAGTTGGGCGCGGAATGACGGAGCAGTTTTTGCTATTAAAAGAGCGATGGATAACAATCCTCAATTACAAGTTACGCTTCCTAATTATGTTGACGACACATTGTTTAATTAAAAAACGATACTATGAAAGCATTTAAGTTTTTACCACTACTCTTTCTCTTTGTTTTCACTTCTTGTTCTACCGTTAGAGTGGCTACAGATTTTGACAAGGAAGTAAATTTTAATCAATATAATTCCTTTGCATTTTACAAACCCGGAATTGATAAGGCGAAGATAAACGACTTAGATAAAAAGCGTATCCTTCGTGCAATTGAAAGTGAATTGACGACGAAGGGAATGATGAAATCTGAAACCCCGGATTTACTCGTTAGCATTTTTACGAAAGAGAGAGAGCGTGTCGATGTGTACAACAACAACTTCGGGTATGGTTGGGGTTGGAATCCATATTGGTACGGCAGCTATAACACTAGCAATGTATCACGTACTGCAGAAGGAACACTGTTTATTGACCTCATTGATGCCAAAACCAATAATTTAGTATGGCAAGGAATGGGAACTGCCGACTTGGTGACTCAAAATATGGAGAAAAAAGAGGAACGAATTCGGGAAATAGTGATGAAGATTTTAGCTGAATATCCTCCAGGGAGTAAGATAAAGTAAAATATCATTGATGTAAAAACTGCTTTGGCTTTAAAGCTATTTCTTTGGCTATTTCCATTCAACGACTCATTTTTATAATATCTAATTTAGGTACAGATGAAATTGATTAAACTACTTCTACTTGCTTTGATCACAAATTTCGGAATGCAAGCCCAAGAACTTGTTGTTGGTCAAGCTACGTTGACTAAATTACAAAAAGGAGTCTACGAAATAAAGAAGAATGATGGGACTGTAAAGACGATTGACATTAGACCTAATGCTGAAGAACATATTCAAGGAACACTTTCGGTACTATTTAATGATTGTGAAAAAACGCGGCAAAGTGTATTTAATTTAACTGAAATAACTGAACGGGCTTTGGTGAAAACAGTAACAGAATACAACAATTGCGACTACACCCCATTTAAACCCACGGACAAAGAAATTAAAAAAGCTGCTGACTTTAAAGGAGATCAATTCAAGCTTTTTGGAAGTGTAGGGGCTTCTGTAAACCGTATTAGCTTCTTTCAGTTAGATGAATTTGAAAACTTAACACAAGTACAACTTAGTTTTGGTCTGGCTGCGACTCCTGGTTTTTTAGGGAGCTTACAAGGAAAATTACATTTTACTATGGAGGTAAGTGCTGCTTTTTCAGGAGATAAAGATTTTAGCAATTCTACTTCTAAGACAAACTTTAATAAAAACACTTACAGGTGGAATCTAGGGGCGGAATATCACTTTAATAAAAATGGAACTATTCATCCTATAGTTGGGATTGCAGCTGGACTGGCCCGTGACCAATACAAAGGAAATTTTAGCACTTATAAAATAGATCGGACTAAAGGCAGCGCTTTCTGGACTCCTAAAATTGGACTGTTATACGATTTAGACGAAAAAAAATCGCTCGGAGTTATTGTGAGTTATATCCCTGAATACGAAAATGACCTTTCTTTTATCAATAACGATGAAGTAATACCATTTGTGGTTAATACACATTTCGTGAATGCTGGGCTTTTCTTTTATTTTTAATGAACGGTGTTAAATACAGTAGTAAAGAAAAGTAAGAATTTGCAATAGCTCCTTCTTACTTTTCATAATACTTGCTGCAAAGTGCTCATAACCTGTACTTTAAATAACTTATTATTCAGATAACTTATTAGGGATTAATAACCTAAAACTTCCAAAATCTTATTCTTAACCTTTTCTGTTGAAGGAATCATTGTTTCCTCCAAAACAGAATTAAGTGGAATTGCTGGCATGTTTTCTGAACCAATTAACATTACAGGCGCGTCCAATTGCTGGAAACACTCTTCTTGGATTCTACCTTGTAGGCCCCTACTAAATCCGTTTTCTGAAGGTTCTTCAGTTACAACTAAACATTTTCCACACTTTTTTACCGACTTAAATACTGTTTCATAATCTAACGGATGCAATGTTCTAAGGTCAACTACTTCAATTTTATCTTGCATTCCAAGTTCCTCAGAAGCATTCATGGCCCAGTGTACACCCATACCATAAGTGATTATTGAAAGCGTTTCTTCGTCTTCTTGTTTCCAAATTTCTTGTAATACCCAAGCTTTTCCGAAAGGTAAAATATAATCCTCTGCGGGTAAAACAGATGTCGCTCCCTTAGTACCTTTTACTTTACTCCAATAAAGCCCTTTATGTTCAAAAATCACAACCGGATTCGGGTCGTAATAAGCTGCTTTGAGTAGCCCTTTTAAATCAGCACCATTACTCGGGTAGGCAATTTTTAGACCTCGAATATTTGTAACAACACTTTCTACAGAAGATGAGTGGTATGGACCACCGCTTCCATAAGCACCAATTGGCACGCGTAAAACCATTGAAACTGGCCATTTTCCTTCCGAAAGATAACAGCTACGCGAAACTTCCGTGAAAAGTTGATTTAGTCCTGGCCAAATATAATCAGCAAACTGAACCTCTACAAATGGTTTTAAACCAACGGCACTCATTCCAACCGTACTTCCAACAATAAAAGCTTCTTGAATTGGCGTGTTAAACACCCGATTATCACCAAACTTCTCGGCTAATGTAGCAGCTTCACGGAAAACTCCGCCCAGTCTACGTCCTACATCCTGACCGTATAAAAGTGATTCTGGGTACTTATGCATAATTTCTTCAAGTGCAGAAAGTGCACAATCTACCATTACTACTTTCTCTGCGCCAGCTGGACTTCTATCTCCAACTTCTTCAGTAATGGGTGTGGGCGCAAAATCGTGTGTGAATAAATCTTCTGGCTTTGGATCTTCAGCTTTAAATGCTTTTTCTAATGCGTTTTTAACTTGGATTTTAACTTCAGTTTCAATTTCGTCAAGTTCGTTTTGTTTAAAACCATTATCGAGTAATAATTTAATGATTTTCGGATATGGATCACGGCTTCGTGCTTCCTCCAAATCATCGCGGTAAAACTCCATCCTAACTCCAGAAGTGTGATGATTCAACAATGGAATTTTGGCGTGGACTAAAAACGGCCTGCGCTCGGTTCTTATCTTTGAAATTACATCTTGAAGTGTGTTATAGCTTTCTTCAAAATCGGTACCGTCTATAGTTACAGCTTCTAAACCTTTAAATCCTTGAGCGTATTCGAAAGCGTCTTGAGCTCTTGTTTCTTCAGCGTTTGCCGAAATATCCCAACCATTATCCTGAACTAAATAAAGAATTGGTAACTTCTTTAAAACTGCCATCTGAAAAGCTTCGGCAACTTCACCTTCAGTAACGGAAGCGTCGCCTAAAGAGCAGACCACAATCCCCCTATCCCCCAATGAGGGAACGTCAAACTGTTCTCCCTTTTCGTCGGAAAAAGATTCTTTATACCAAAAACCAAGTGCAACACCAGTTGCGGGAATAGCCTGCATTCCAGTAGCCGAACTTTGATGCGGAATTTTTGGTTTATCGGCGTCGTTTAAACTTGCGTGCGCATAATAGGTTCGTCCGCCAGAAAATGGATCGTCTTTTTTCGCCAAAACCTGAAGCATCAATTCATATGGTGTCATTCCGATAGAAAGTAGAATTGAGTCATCTCTATAATATGGAAATACGTAATCTTGAGGCAAGAGTTGCATTCCCGCGGCAATCTGTATCACTTCGTGTCCACGCGAAGTAGCGTGCACGTATTTTGAAACTGTTTTGAAGTTCTCTTCATAAATATCTGTCATTGCTTTTGCGGTGACGAGAGTTTTGAAGGCTTTTTTAAGGGTTTCTTTGTTTATTTTCTTAACCACGGATTCACGAATTTAAGTTGTTTGGAGACCTCACAGGTATTTGAGACCTGTGAGGTCTATTTTGTTTTTTACTGTTGCAATTTTATCCTGCAAGGTTTCCAAACCTTGTAGGTATTTTTGCTAAGACCTACAAGGTGGTTTCGCTTTGCTTTCGCCAGCAAAAAAACACCTTGCAGGATAATTAAATTTTGCGTTTTAAATCAAAATAGTATCGACCAAAGACCTCAAAGGTTTTTGGAAACCTTTGGGTTTAAATAACCTTATATTTTTCTATTGGAATCAAACTTCTCCATATAATCAGCAATCCTTCTTAAAAAAGAACCTGCCAAATATCCATCAACGATTCTATGATCGAAAGAGAGTGAAAGATACATCATTTGTCTTATTTCAATGCTATCTCCTTCTTCTCGTTCCATTACCTCAGCACGTTTTTTGATAACTCCCACGGCCAAAATCGCGGCTTCCGGCTGGTTGATAATGGGTGTACCCATTAAGCTGCCAAAAGTACCTACATTACTGATTGTAAATGTGCTGCCTTTTGTGTCGTCAGCTTTTAGTTTGTTGTCACGCGCTTTTCCAGCAAGTTCATTTGTAGCTGCAGCCAACTCCTTTAAGCTCTTTTTATCGACATTTCTCACCACAGGAACAATTAGGTTTCCTGAAGGTAAGGCCGTTGCCATTCCGATATTAATTTCATCTTTTACAATGACATTTTTTCCATCTAAGGATGAATTTATCATTGGAAAATCCTTGATTGCTTTGGCCACAGCTTCCACAAATAAAGGTGTGAATGTTAAACGTTCGCCATACTCCTCTTGAAACGGAATTTTATTCGTATTTCTCCAATTTACCATTTCAGTTAAATCTGCTTCAACATAAGCAGTAACGTGTGGAGAAGTATGTTTGGAAAAAACCATATGATCGGCAATCATTTGCCGCATACGGTCCATTTCGACAATCTTGCCCTTGCCTTTGTCAAATTTTAAATCGGGAACTTGAAAAGTGGGATTCCCGCCTTCGTGGGTATTTTGCGCAAATTTAAACGGACGTCCGTTTTCTATATATTCTGAAACATCACTCTTGCGCAATCTTCCATCTTTCCCAGTTCCAGGAATTCTAGCAAGCTCCTCGTAACTGATATGGTTTTTACGGGCAATGCTATCAACTAAAGGCGAAATAAAGATATTTTCGTTTACCTTAAAAGAAGATGAAATCGTACTTCGACTCCGCTCAGAAACCTTATCTTTTGAAAGTGAATTTGTACTTCGACTTCGCTCAGTAACCTTATTTTTTGAAGTTATAGATGAAGCCTTTGTAGCGGGCTGCTTTATTCCTTCCGCATCTGAAGCCTCTAAAATAGCAATCACTTCTCCGATTGGCACTACATCTCCATTGCTGAATTTGTGTTCAACCATTTGTCCAGACGAAGTTGCAGGCACCTCATTATCCACTTTATCGGTAGCAACTTCAAGTAGTATATCGCCTTCTTCAAAAGAATCACCTTCATTAACATGCCATTCAATGATGGTGCCTTCGGTTATGCTTTCGCCCATTTTGGGCATTTTGAATTCTATTTTATTCATTATTTTCTTTTTTCTTTCGACCTCAGTGACTCAGCGTTTAATAATTTACCGCAAAGTCTAAAGGGACGCAGAGAGTTTAGTTATCTGTGAACCTTTCATTGGTTTTTGGGTAATCCCAAATTTGTTAAAAAGTTCTAATGCGAAAATACGTAATTCTTTTTCAGAAATCCAGTTTTCTATGACCGCTAACCTAAGCTTCAATTCGGTTTTTTAATTTATTTCAGGTGTATTTTTGTTCCACCTGATAACATTAATAGCGACAATTGTTCATCTTAAGAACAATATTTTTATTTTTCGTTCTCAATAAGAACAATTTTAAATATTTTTGTTTTTGAATTATATCACAAAAATAATGGATTCATTACGGCTTGTTCAGGAAACACTATTAAAACATCTGTCTCCTTTCCGCAGATATCTTTCGCTTGAAATCGATTGGAGTGATCGGCTGATAGCTGTCAAGGGAGCGCGTGGAACTGGGAAAACAACACTTTTACTTCAACGCATTAAATTGGATTTAAACGAAGAAGAAAAGAATCGAGCATTATATGCAACCCTAGATGATTTATTTTTTTTAGAAAACACATTAGTTGATTTGGCTAGAGATTTCCAACTTTCTGGCGGGAAATTTCTTTTTTTGGATGAAGTGCACAAATATCCACGATGGTCCAGGGAATTGAAGTTAATTTACGATCAATTTCCCGAACTCAAGGTTGTGTTTACATCATCTTCTATGCTGGATATTTTGAGTGGGGAGTCTGATTTGAGTAGAAGAGCCGTTTCTTACAACCTTCAGGAATTGTCTTATCGCGAATTTCTAGAATTGGAACTCGAAAAGGAATTACCAACTTTTACCTTTGAAGAAATTTTGGAAAATCACCAAGATATTTCCGATAGACTTAAAAAAGAACTGGAATTTCCTCTGAAGCATTTTCAGGATTACCTGTCTTTTGGGGCATATCCATATTATAAAGAAAATAGGAATACGTATCCTCAAAAGCTGCTTCAAACTATTATGCTAATCATCGAAAATGACATGAACGCAGTGGAAAACATAAGTTTTGACGAAACTCGAAAGATTAAAAAACTACTCGTGGCCATTGCGCAAAGCACTCCGTTTACCCCAAATATTTCAAAACTGAGTGAGCGGTTGGGAATGAACCGAAAAAATCTTCTCAACGCGCTACGATTATTAGCAAGAGCGGATTTGATCATTGAGCTTTTCAAACCAAATAAAGGAATCGGTGCTTTTACCAAACCCGAGAAACTATACTTGCACAACACCAATATAATTTATGCACTCGACAGTAAAAACTCTGATAAAGGGGCGGTACGGGAAACTTTTTTTGCCAATCAAGTTGGGAGGAGTGAAACATTACATTTGGTCGAAAAAGGAGATTTTATAGTAAACAACACCTACACCTTTGAAATAGGCGGAAAAAACAAATCGGAAAAACAAATCTTGAATGTTCCAATAGCTTATGTGGCAAGAGACGATATCGAATTTGGCACGCCGAATATCATTCCTTTGTGGATGTTTGGATTTATGTATTAGAAGCGTTAATTGATAAAGACCTTCAAGATAGCCTGCGGCAATACCTTGCAGGTCAAGTTCATTTTTCTCAATTAAAATTATCAATTTAATAAGGTTGCTGAGTGACCCCGTCCCGATAGCTATCGGGATTAATGGAATTGTATCGAAGCATTATTCTTTTCTAAACTCTTCCAAGGTTTTATAAAAATCTTCTTGAATTGGTCTGTTTTTAGGTATTTCACGCAAAGGATCAGTTTCTCTTAGACTCTCGTGACAATCCGTTGGTAATTGCTGATACAATCTTGTTCCCGCTGTTTTCCAAGCTATCATTTCATCAGAAATATCTTTGATGGCTTTTGCTGGATTGCCAACAATCAACTTTCTCTTTGGAAACTTCTCTTCGGCTTTCACAAAACTCATTGCGCCAACGATGCATTCATCTCCAATTTCGGCATCGTCCATAATTACACTATTCATACCAATCAAGCAATTTCTGCCCAAATTGGCTCCGTGAATTACTGCGCCGTGGCCCACGTGAGCGCCTTCTTTCAGCACAATACTCTTACCTGGGAACATATGTATAGTACAGTTTTCTTGGACGTTTACACCATCTTCCAGAATAATTTCACCCCAATCGCCACGAATTGCCGCACCAGGGCCAATATAACAGTTTTTTCCGATAATTACATTGCCTGTTACAGCCGCCAAAGGATGAACAAAACTGGATTCGTGGATTACAGGGATGTGGCCTTTGAAGGAATAGATCATAGTATTGAGAGGTGAGTGATGAGAGCGCTTCGCTTTGAGTGGAGAACCATCTTATTTATTTTTTAAATGTCGTCTTAAAGATGAAATCATTTTGCCTAATTCAGTTATTCGTTTTCTATTTTCTTCATCTATTTCGAAAGAAATATATCCTCTCAATCTGGCTTTTGTTGAAGCTGCGACACATTCGTGAGAACTGTCCCAAGCCATTTTTAAATATCTATTAAAATTTACATCAGTACTTCCAGAACCTTCAGCAATATTAAAAGCGATCGAGTCTGCTGCACGAATAAACTGAGATGACAATTTATACATTTCGTGATTAGGAAATTTCTCTACTTGCTAATTTACAAATTCACCAAAAGCTATTGCCTTTTGATAAACCTGTAAGTCTTCGAATTTAAAATGATATTGACTTTCCATAATTGCTAGTTTGAAAATTATTCTTCTCACCTCTCATCACTCAATTCTCACCTCTACTCCTCAAATCTCTTCAACGTTTCTTTCGTGAAATCACTAAGTACTAATCTTCCTGAAATAACAGCTCTTTCGGCTAAAAGTTCATCCCAATTATCGGTGCCGCTCCAGAAAACTTTTTTCATTTCTTTCATTGCTTCTGGATTGTAGTTACAAAGCCCTTTTGCGAACTTTTGAACTGCTTCGTCCAATTCTTCTACAGACTCATAAACCTGATTGTACAATCCTTTTTGTTTTGCCCATTCGGCATCGTAAAAAGTATTGGCATCGATGGCTATTTGACTCATTCCACTTAGACCTAGTTTGCGCTCTACAGCTGGACCGACTACAAATGGACCAATACCCACATTCAGTTCACTCAGTTTAATTGCAGCAAACTTGGTTGCCATACAATAATCTGTCGCAGATGCCACTCCTACTCCACCGCCAACTGTTTTTCCTTGAATTCTACCAATGATAAATTTAGGGCATTTGCGCATTGCATTAATCACATTTGCAAACCCACTGAAGAATACTTTTCCAGTTTCGGCGTCGTTAATGCTAATTAATTCGGTGAAACTAGCGCCAGCACAGAAGGTTCTATCTCCTCCACTTTTTAAGATTATCACTTTTATGGCATCGTCATTTCCAGCTTCAGTGATTGTATTTGCCAGTTTCGCCAACAAATCCCCTGGCAAACTATTGTGTGCAGGGTGAAAAAATTCGATGGTTGCGATTCCGTTTTCGGTATTTTGTTTTACGTATGGTTCTCCGCTCATATTTTATTGACTTGTAAATGCGGATTTATTCCACATTCGTTTTAATGATTCTTCAGCTTAGTATTAAACTTCCGTACCGCATACGGTTTAATGCTAGTTCCTAATATTTTTTTACGGATCCGCTCCGCATTCGTTTTATCCTTTGTTCTTCTCAAACTTGGAAAGATCCCACCCATCACTTAAATCTAACCACTTCGGATTATTTTCTGTAATGATGTTTATCTTCCATTCCCGCTTCCATTTTTTTATGGTTTTCTCTCTTCTGATTGCCTCTTGAATCCACTGATGCTCTTCAAAGTAAACCAATTTTTTAACATTATAATAACCAACATGGGTTTTATGGCTTGCGTTTTTATGTTCAAAAATCCTTCTTTCAATATTATTTGTTACGCCTACGTAAAAAATGTGATTCCTTTCGTGTGTTAGGATGTAGGTGTAGTATTTATGTTCACGCGGCATAGTTCAATCGACATTTGAATTGGGTTCAAGCGACTGCGCAACGAGTGCGCAGAGACAGTTTAATTTGCTACAGCAAATTAAACTGCTCAAAATGGTGATTTAGGTGTTTTCTTTCTAATAAATACGACGCGTATTTATTCAATTCTCCGAAAACCATGTTCTTTAATACTGCATCAGGGTTTTCTTTAAAGAAGGTTTTGTATTCTTCACGAGCTTCCAACATTTTCTCTTTCGCAGTTGCCAAATCAGGATGTTTTAGAGCTTCTAGCTCACCCTTTTTCATAGTTGGGAAATGTGAGTTTTGAGGGAATTTATCGTAATTATACAAACTGTTATGTACCTTTTCTAAAATCTTTTCTGGAGTTGCAATTTCAAAATCCTGTTGTTCCCCAGAGAGAATTCGGTATCCTTCTTCCAAATGTTCCACCAAGTGCTGAGGCGTCATTATACCCCATTTTGGTTTAGAATCTTCGGTTAATTTATTTAGTAATTCCTGAATCTTTTCATCGGTCATTTCAACAAAAACCTCTTGTTTCTTTTGAACCATTGTCAGAATTGTTGCAACTGCTACCAATTCATCTTCAGCATCAAAAACCTCAACAAACCATTTTACAATTCCGCTTGGATGTTCTGCGGAAGCAACGTCGCGATCAACTTTTTGTTTACACGTTAATCGCACATAGATGGTGTCGTTGTGATACAACGGACGTAAAAATCGGCAATCCTCTAAACCATAATTCGCTGCTACAGGTCCTTTATTTGGATAAACAAATAATCCTGCTGCGGCTGCAATAATGAAATAACCATGAGCAGTTCGCTGTTCAAAAATACTTCCATCTAAAGAAGTAATGTCGGTATGCGCATAAAAATGATCCCAAGTAAGATTCGCAAAGCTTATAATATCTGAATCTGTAAGCGTGCGTTTGTGTGTTTTTAGGGACATTCCAGGTTGGATGTCTTCCCAATGATATTTAAACGGATGGAGTTCCGCTTCTTTATATTTTGCGTTTGCTTGATAGATTCCTGTAATTTCGGTTAATGTTGTTGGCGAACCTTGAATGGCTGTGCGCTGCATATAGTGTTTTATTCCGCGCATTCCGCCCATTTCCTCGCCCCCTCCAGCACGTCCTGGACCTCCATGGACTAAACTTGGCAATGGTGAGCCGTGACCTGTACTTTCTTTGGCACTTTCGCGGTTTAATACTAAAATTCGACCGTGATGGGAAGCTGCGTTGATTACGTAATCCTTTGCAATTTTATCATCATTTGTCGCGATAGATGAAACTAATGAACCTTTACCCATTTGGGCCAACAGGATTGCTTCATCTAAATCGTTGTACGGCATTATAGTACTCACAGGACCGAAAGCTTCGGTTTCGTGAACGGAAAGATTTTTGAACGGATTGTCTTCACGCAGTAAAATTGGCGCCAAGAAAGCACCCTTTTTAGCATCGGCACCAATAACATCTATTTTATCTAAATCGCCATAAACAATACTTGCGGTTTTAGATAGTTCTTGAACGCGCTCCCTAACTTCCTGAACTTGGTCCATACTTACAAGTGAACCCATTCGCACTTCTTTTAATCGAGGATCTCCAATAGTTACTTTGGAAAGTGCTTTTCCAAGGGCAATTTGAACATCTTCAACCAAGTCTTGTGGAACAATCACACGACGAATTGCAGTACATTTTTGTCCGCACTTTACTGTCATTTCATTTCTAACTTCTTTGATAAAAAGGTCGAATTCTGGAGTTCCTGGAACGGCGTCTTCACCTAAAATCGAAGCATTTAGGCTATCAGCTTCCATTGTGAAAGGCACTGCTTCCTCAATTATTCTTTTATGTGCCTTCAACATTCTACCCGTACTTGCCGATCCAGTGAAAGTTACAACATCTTGTGATTCCACAGTGTCAAGAATACTTCTCGCTGAACCTGTAATTAATTGTAAAGCACCTTCAGGTAAAATTCCTGAAGCTATAATTTCACGAACTACGGCTTCAGTTAAAAAAGAAGTGTTTGTTGCTGGCTTTACAACCGCAGGAACACCTGCCATCCAATTCACAGCACATTTTTCCAACATTCCCCATACTGGGAAGTTAAAAGCGTTTATATGTACTGCAACCCCGCGTTTTGGCACCATAATGTGATGCGCCATAAAACGGCCACCACGGGAAAGATCTATAGGATCCCCTTCAACGTGATAGGACTGATTTGGAAATAACTTTCGAAGGGAAGCATTTGCAAATAAGTTTCCAAATCCACCTTCAATATCTATCCAGCTATCAACTTTCGTTGCGCCGGTTCTATAGCTGATTTCATAAAAATCTGCTTTCTTTTTTACTAGGTGAAGCGCAAGGGATTTTAGCATATTCCCGCGCTCTTGGAAAGTCATCTTGCGAAGTACTTCGCCTCCTTTTGTTCTTCCGTAATGAAGGATTTCGCCAAAATCCAGTCCTTCTGTATCTGAAAGGGCAACGACTTCACCGGTTATGGCGTCGTGCATAGGCACGCCTTCTCCATTCCCTGTTCTCCATTGTCCTGTAACGTAATTATGTAGTTTTTTCATTGATTATCAATATTTTATGATTTTGTTAAGCCCCTCTTTTACAATTTGAAAATCAGACATTGAAATCGCACCCACTTTTTTCAAAAATCGCTCTTTTGACAAAGAACGAATGTGAATTGTCATAACTTCCGATGTTTTTGACAATCCATTGCTAACTGATGGCTTTAAAATTAAATTACCGTGATAGTTTTTTAGTTTCGACGTTAAGGGACAAGCTATAATCGTATTCAGGTTATTATTTGCCAAATTTCCTGAAATTATTAGAGCTGGACGGCGCCCACTTTGTTCACTCCCCAAAACTGGGTCAAAATAAACATCCCAAATTTCTGCCTGCTTCATTCTTTGTCTAAATCTTCAAGTTGTTTAAAGTAATCTGCCATACCTCCTTCAGCCATTGCAAGCATATCAGGATCATTAGCCATTTTTTTATAAGATTTTAGAAAAGCAGCACGATCTAACTGCTCAAGATAAATTTCAAGTGCTTTTTCAATTATCTTATTCTTTGGCAGTTGAAGATCTTTCGCTGCCTGGGATAGCTGCTCTAAGAGATGGTCTGGTAATGATGATGTAAATGTTGCCATTTTATATTTATTTTTTGTAAATATAATTCATATTGGAATTTAAACCTATAAGGAAGATGTCTTTCTACTAATATAAAAAAATTAAAACTTCAACAAGCTGAACGCAGCTTGCAAAACAGAGATTGGGTTGAAAATACACATTCCAAATTCCTTCTTCTTTATTTTTTATCATACTCCTTAAGCATTTCGAAGTAATCTGCCATTCCTTCTTCGGCTATTGCCATAATTTCGTCATCTTGAGAGGCACGTCGAAATGAGTTAGCATACCTTGCCTTTTTAAGCTCCCTTAAATATAAGGTTAGTGCCTTTTAAATTAAACTGTTTTTAGGAATCTTTAGGTTCTTGGCTTCTTTCGCAAGTGCCTCAAGGAGCTCATCCGGTAACCTTGATGTGAATATTGCCATTTTATATTTATTTTTTGTAAATATAATTCATATTGGTCATTAAACCTACAAGGAGGTTTTCTTTTTTACTATCGTAAAAAGAAAACGACACCTTGCAGGAAAGAGGTTTATTTTAGCTTTGGCCAAAACAAGAACATTCTTCGGCTGGTTTAATATGGCACTTTGAGAATATCTGAAATTTAAAGTTGCTTTCACTCCAGAGATTTCTGCCTACGCAGGAATTCGTTCGATTATCGCAGCATATCCTTGTCCAACGCCAATACACATTGTAACTAACGCATATCTTTTATTCTGTTCTTTTAATTCCAAAGCTGCTGAATATGCAACTCTTGCACCAGTAACTCCAAGTGGATGCCCAATTGCGATTGCACCGCCGTTGGGGTTAAGTCGTGAATCATCATCTGCTAAGCCCCAAGCTCGGGTACAAGCCAAAGCTTGAGCGGCGAATGCTTCGTTAAGTTCTATAACATCCATGTCGTCCATAGTTAGACCTGCTATTTTCAAAGCTTTGTTTGCAGCTTCCACGGGACCGATACCCATGATTCTAGGTTCAACACCCACAACCGCAGAACTAACAATTCTCGCTAGTGGTTTTAGATTATACTTCTTTACAGCATCTTCGGAAGCAATAATTGTTGCTGCCGCTCCATCGTTTAAACCAGACGAATTTCCAGCTGTAACACTACCGCCATCTCTTTTAAAGGCAGGGCGTAATTTCCCTAAAATCTCTAAAGTGGTGCCGGGCTTTACAAATTCATCTTTTGAAAATTTAATAGGATCCTTTTTACGTTGGGGAATTTGAACCGTAACAATTTCTTTTGCCAATCGACCATTTTCTTGTGCTTTGGCAGCTTTCATTTGGCTCCAGTGAGCAAATTTATCTTGATCGTCTCTCGAAATATTATACTTTTCGACTAGGTTTTCAGCAGTATTTCCCATTCCATCTGTGCCATACATTTCGTGCATTTTAGGATTAACAAATCGCCAGCCGAAGCTAGAATCATACATTTTTGCATCTGTTCCAAAAGCTTTGGATGGCTTTGCTACCACATAAGGTCCGCGAGTCATGTGCTCCACACCGCCTGCTATAAACAAATCGCCATCGCCTGCTTTTATAGCACGATTGGCGTGGATAATTGCTGATAGGCCACTACTACAAAGCCTGTTTACTGTTTCGCCTGGAACTGTTACTGGCAATCCTGCTAAAAGGGATGCCATTCTAGCAACGTTTCTATTATCTTCTCCAGCTTGATTAGCACAGCCAAGGATAACATCGTCATAAGCTTCTGTTGGAATGTTTGGATTTCGTTTTACGACTTCTGCAATTACCAAAGCTGCTAAATCGTCAGTTCTAATTGTGCTTAATGAACCTTGATAACTTCCTATTGGCGTTCTTATTCCGTCAATTATATATGCTTCCATTTTGATTTTTGATTTTAGATTAACGATTGACGATTTTTGATTTTTCCCTTTCGAATCAAAAATCGTTAAACAACAATCATTAATCTTTTTGTTAATTTATTATTTCTGAAAAGGTGTCGCCTTGTTTTACATCCCCTGTATTATACCCTTTCATAAACCATTTCATACGTTGGTCTGAGGTTCCGTGGGTAAAGCTGTCTGGAATTACATCTCCTCTTGTTCTTTTTTGAATCGCATCGTCTCCAACGGCATTTGCGGCACTTAGGGCTTCTTCAATATCGCCTTCTTCTAAATATTCCCTGTTATAATGCGCCCAAACTCCCGCGTAAAAGTCTGCTTGAAGTTCCAAAGCTACGGAAAGTTTATTGGCTTCGGTTTTGTTAGTTTGTCGTTGGAGTTTACTTACTTTTTGTGATGTTCCGAGAAGTGTTTGCACGTGATGACCTATTTCGTGCGCAGTTACGTAAGCAATTGCAAAATCTCCACCTTTTGCTCCAAAACGAGTCTTTAATTCGTCAAAAAACGCCAAATCCATATATACGTTTTGGTCGGCAGGGCAATAAAAAGGCCCAGAAGCCGAACTGGCATTTCCGCAACCCGTACTAACTGCATCGGTAAAAAGAACCATCGTAGGTTTTTGGTATTGCCCTAGATTATTCTCATTAAAAATTTGACTCCAAATGTCTTCAGTATCTGCTAAGACGGTTCCCATAAAAGCGCCCATTTCTTTTTCTTGCGCAGTGAGTTCTCTTTGTTCGGTTTGCTGAATGGATTGACTATTTCCAATTTGTTCAACAATAGGCGCTAGGGTTTTGCCTGTTTCACCACCAAAAAACTGTAACGCAATAACAATCAAGGCTATAACACCTCCTCCTGCGGCAAGTTTACCTTTAGAACTCATTCCACGACGATCGTCGAGGTTATCACTTTGTCTCCTTCCTTTCCACTTCATATTTTATTGATTAGTTATAGCTTTTAAATTATTTGTTTGGAAGTCGATTTCTATTTTGGTTGTTTCCTTAGAATCAAATAACCTAAAAGACCACCAAGTATAGACGCGACGAAAATTCCAATTTTTGCTTGTGTTTTATATTCTTCGTGAGAGAAAGCTAATTGGGTAATAAAAAGCGACATTGTAAATCCGATTGATGCTAAAAGTGCTAAGCCAGCGAGGTTTTTAAGATTCATTTCTTTTGGAAATGATGAGATTTTCAATTTAACAGCTAACCAAGAAAAACCTACGATACCAAAAAGCTTTCCTAAAATAAGCCCTAATCCAACTCCGATGGCAACATTGGTGTTAAATAGTGTATCAACATCTATATTAAACACGGTAACCCCGGCATTTGCCAGCGCAAAAATAGGAAGCACAACAAAGTTCACGAAAGGAGTCATTGCATGCTCAAGTTTTTGCAATGGTGGCATAGCCCTCTTGGTATCCTCATTAACTCTTTCTAAAATTTCTAATTGTTCGTGAGTTAGGGTTGGGATATTATCATTTGGATCGGTATGCGTAAAACGAAGTAAGTGTTTTTTAATACGAGCTACATAAATACCTTCTTTAATTCTTACTTCAGCAGGAATCATGAAGGCAGCTAAAACTGCGGCAATTGTAGCGTGGATTCCAGATAGTAAAAATGCTGTCCATACCCCTACAATTCCAATTATAGCATAGTAAAATAGGTTTCTCACACCCAAACGGTTTCCGATAAACATCAACATCAGAAACGCGAAGCCTAACGCCAGATTTAAAAATGAAATATTTGAAGTATAGAAGAATGCGATAACCAAAACAGCTCCAAGGTCATCGACAATTGCTAAAGCCGTTAAAAAAACCTTTAAAACTAATGGTATTCTATTTCCTAAAAGATAGAGTACACCAAGAGCTAAAGCAATATCGGTAGCCATTGGGATACCCCATCCGCTGTGAACTTCTCCTGTTGGATTCAATAGAAGATAAATTATTGCCGGAACTATCATTCCACCAATTGCAGCCGAAATTGGCAACATTGCCTTTCGAATATTCGATAGTTCCCCTGCCACGATTTCTCTTTTGAGTTCCAACCCAACGACAAAAAAGAACATAGCCATTAACCCATCGTTAATCCATTCGGAAATAGTGTATTCTAAATAGGGTTTTCCATCGAATTGAAAACCAAACTTGTGTTCAAAAAAGAGATGATATTGCTCGTGCCACGGAGAGTTAGCGAGTGCAAATGCGACAAGAATACTAAATCCTAAAACAAGGGATCCAGATTTCTCCTCTTTCATCATCTTCACAAAAGGTCTTTTTATTCGATCTATAGGGTATATTTTCATTTGCATTTTTCTTATTTGGTTTATAAACAGCTTGGTAAAACTATAGAAAAGTACATTTCTAAAACGTTAAGCTTTACCAAAAATTCTAATCTATCTAGGTGTTAAAAAATCACCTTACCTTCTGTTTTTTAACACTAAAAAGCGATAACAATTACTATGATTTATTGAAAATAATGAAGATGTGAAAAAGCAACTGTAAAGCTATCCACACAAATATTTTCTCTTAAATGAAATTTAAAAAAACTATTCAAATTTACATAGGAAGCAAATGAATAATTATGTTCTAAATTTGAAGTATTAGAAAATTATGGAGCCTGTTTGTACACCTACTTTTTTTATTCTTCGGTCCACTCTTTCGAGGTTCTATAAACCACTCCTTTAAAAAGGGCTACCAGATCATCGCCTCGTTTTATTTCAACAATATTAAACCCAAGTTTATTGCCTACTTTTTCAATTACAGATTCTGCTATTAAATAATCGCCTTCATTAAGCGCTTCAATATGATTTATTGAAGTTTCAATAGAAACTGCGTATTTTCCGTGCGTATTTGCGGCAAACCCGAAAGCGGTATCTGCTAGCGAATATGAAATACCACCGTGAGCTTTATTCATACTATTAAGCATTTCTTTCCGAATGCGCATTGCAAGCTTAACCCTGCCTTTTTCGGCTTCCAGAATTTCAATTCCGAGCCACGA
>Ga0209075_1001844_pt1 | contig 19419 bp, 19 predicted proteins | sample Stecom2011_FD_187523 | JGI IMG/M metagenome (GOLD analysis project Ga0209075, IMG submission 187523) | Agricultural soil microbial communities from Utah to study Nitrogen management - Steer compost 2011 (SPAdes) (version 2) | ecosystem: Environmental > Terrestrial > Soil > Agricultural land...
CCATTTTCAGAAAAAAACTTTTCGCCGTTAAAAATAATGGTCAGACCGGTATTGAGGTAGCAATAATTTTTGAGCATTCGCTCAATGTATTCTTTGCGGTATTTGTAGTTTTTAAAAATGGTTTCATCAGCCACAAACGTTACTTTTGTTCCACGTCTTCGACTGGTTTCGATTAAGTCTTCTTCCTGAACCAAATCTCCGGCTGAAAATTCTGCAGCTTTTAATTGATTGTCCCGAACAGATTCTACCTTAAAGAAATTAGATAACGCATTGACCGCCTTGGTTCCGACACCGTTTAATCCCACTGATTTTTTAAAGGCTTTGGAATCGTACTTTCCCCCCGTATTCATTTTAGAAACCACATCAACTACTTTTCCTAAGGGAATTCCACGGCCGTAATCACGCACAGTTACCGTTTTATCACGCACGGTTACTTCAATGGTTTTTCCGGTTCCCATTACAAATTCGTCGATACTATTATCGATAACTTCTTTAATTAGAATATAAATACCGTCGTCGGGAGAAGAGCCATCTCCCAGTTTACCGATGTACATTCCGGGGCGCATTCTAATGTGTTCTTTCCAATCTAACGAACGGATGTTATCTTCCGTATATTGTGTATTTTGCTGCATAAATAGGTTTCAAAAAGTGTTGCTAATATACAAATAATTAAGTGATTTAGCAAGTCTTTACTATTCTAATTTTCTTGAAATCTCTTCGTCGGTTTTTGCATAATGAACCTCTTCTTCTTTCAAAATCACACGCATCGTATAATCATTGGGTTTAATAGGTTTTCCGTACATTTCGGAGTAATTCTTTGTAAAAACAGCTCCAAAATAAAGGATAATTGCTGAATAATAAACCCAAACTAAAATGACCAATACAGAGCCAGCTGCTCCATACAGGTCTAGCTTTGAAGAATTTCCGAGATAAAGTCCAATCGCCCATTTTCCAATCATAAATAAAACAGCTGTAAAAAGCGAACCTACAATGGTTTCTTTCCAGCCCAATTTTCCATCGGGCAAGGTCTTAAAAATAAAACCAAAAATCAACATTACAATAATCAACACAATCAACGAATTGACTGTAGAAGCAAAAAATACAATATCGTTATGAAACAGCTCGCTTAAATAATCGTAAAGGTACTCAATAGTAGTATTAACAATTAGACTTACCAAAAGAATAAATCCCAAAGCGCCAATCATTGAAAAGGAAATTAACCGGTTGATAATCATTCGCACCAGACCTTTTTTGGGTTTAGGTTTTAGTTCCCAAATATAGTTGATGGAACTTTGAATTTCTGCAAATATTCCCGAAGCCGAAAACAGTAAAGTAACAAACCCGATAATAGTTGCAATATTCATATTATCAGACAGTCTGATGCCTTTTATCGCTTCCTGAATCTGAAGAGCTGCATTGCTGCCTACCAGATCTTCTATTTGACTGAAAAACTCGCCCCGAACTGCTTCTTCTCCAAAGAAATATCCTGCAGAAGAAATTATTAGAATTGCCAGTGGAGGTATAGAAAAAATAGTATAATACGACAAAGAGGCACTGAATTTGATACAATTATCATCCAAAAATTCCATTACAGAAACTTTAAATAATCTAAATACCGATTTTAATTTTTCTTTTACCATATAGTCTTATTTTTTAGTGTAATGATAGAAAATACCTTTGTCCCAAAGTGTGAAAAAACTTGTTTTAAGCTTTGCCGATTTTAACACATCATTTACCCAGGTATTGCAGGTATAAAAAATATTGTACCGACCTTTTGCTTCATAAAAAACATCGTTTAACCCATAATTTTGATCAGTATCAATCCATTGAAACCCATCATTTTTGGTATCGAAAGATTCGTAAATAAATGTACATAAAGCGATGTATTGTTCTTTATTGAGTTTAATTTCGATACAGTCTTCACCGTTAGCAATCAGGTTTTCATAATAAGTAACGTGCATTGCAGACTGGCTCAATCCTAATGCTGCTTTTAAAGCAACGGATGTTTTTAAATCTTTCCATTCGGGCGTTTGTAAATAAAAACCTTTATCACCCCAACCAAAAGCAACCCACTGTGGATCAATCGTTTTACCAGGTGTTAGTGAAGCGTCAAGAAAAAGATTCCAGTCAAAAAATTCGTTTTGATATGGAACTACAATATCGGTGTGAACACCGTTTGTTAGAATAAAAACAGACAAGTCCTGATTGTGGTGTTTTGATTGGTCCTTATTGACCGGAATATACGAAAGCACAATGCTTATCAGTGCATAAACAACCAATAAACCTATTACTAAAAACAGATATTTAACGATTCTTAGAAAAGTTTTCAAAGCTTATTTTTAGTTAAAAATACAACTTTTGGTTGAAATATCGTGTTTTTTAGGTGTTATTTATGTATTTCAGGATTTTCCACTCGCATTATGAGGCGATGATGTGCCCAAGTCAATTTGCTACGCAGTGCGTAGCAATTCTGTTTGGCGGGATAAGTGAGGAAAAACTGTCTGAAATTACGAAGATTTGCGTAAGAGAATCCTTTCCCAAATTCCGAAGTCAAAGCAACGGATAAGTTTTTCAAAACAACTTCTCCATATTCCGCTCTTTCTTTTCCGTTTTGTTCTTCTTCTACAATTCGTTTTCCAATGAGCCAATAAGCCTCAACCATTGCCGTATTTACGGCTTGATAAGCTTGTTGTCGTGCTTGTTCTAAAATTAACTTTATCTCGGCTATATATGTTTCAGGCTTTTGTAAACTCATTTTTTTTGTACGTTGCAATACCACAAATTTACAAAAATCTTATTGGCAGTTCGTTGTTTTTCACAATTTATACTCTGAACTCATCTTGGCTTTTTTAGGTAAGCAGGTTATATATTTCTTTTTACTCAATGGAATTTCTATTTGTTCAACTTGTGTCATAATTTATTTTTTAAACTAATATACTCTTTTCTAATCTGATGAAAGTTTTTTGAAGAATGGATTAATTCTGTAATAAAATACTTTTTTAATTCCTCTAAATCATCGTATTTCAGATATTTAGCCCAAGAAGTTTCAGAAGTCAGTTCTTTTATTTTCTTTAATATTTTAGCAGCATCGGCAGCAGTTCGCAACACAACTTCTTTTCCGTTTGCATTACTTTTATGATTGCAGCAATAACTTCCATCATCCGTTTGTTCGATAAAAAACAAAGGGATTCCTTCTCTATTTTCATAGAAATGTTCCCAACGACAAAATCCCCAATACATTGTTTGCTGTTTGTAATCGATACTTTCTAATCGCCAGCGACAGTTCCCTACTCGTCCCCAATGGTTTGAGTATCTATATACGCCTTCTTCCGTAAAAAAATACCGGCTTCCGTGCTTGCTGATATGATGAGGTTTTACAAAATTTTCTGGTTGATTTGTTTGGGTAAAAACAGCAAAGGTATTTTTATGAAACTTGAAGCGGTTGTACATTGTTTAGATTGAATTAGGAAATTGTGTAGATAAAATTAAACTTGATAGCACCACCAAATAATACAAAACAAGATTAACAAGCAAGTACGTAATTTCTCTCCAATTAACTTTGTTTCTATTAATAGATTTTACTGCTTGGAAAATAAGTATGATAACTGAAATAAAAACAGTTAGTACCGAAATAATAAAAATGAATTCAACTATTTCTTTATAAAATTTAAAAGAGGCGTTAAAGCGTAAAAACAAGGTGTTTTGTATCGTAAACAATACAATAAACACATACAAAAACAGTTGATATTTATATATTTTTATAATGTTCATTTTATTTTAGCTTTATATTTCAAAGTATCTTTTGTGATTATTATAGAATCGAAATACTGTTTATGTTCAAATTCTTTTAAAAAATCATCTGCATAATTTTTAAAATCATTGATTTCGATAAGTCGTTGAACTGATGAAAACTCATGGTATAATTCAAAGTTTTTAAGCTTTGTTACACTACCATTTCTTACATCGATAAAATACCATAAACTATCGGCTCTTTCATTTCCAGCCAGAAATATCTTCAATTTATGTTTTTCGTTAAGTTTTTTTATTAACAGCTCTGTTTTTTTACTTGGTTGATAAACGGGTGCTTTACGTAATCCCCATACAAAAGGATGAAGATAAACAAGCATAGGTAAAAGAATAGCGATAATAAACAGTACTGTTAGAGTTTTCTTCATAGGAATCTATCATTAAAATTTAATTGGCATTACTAAATTTTTCGTGAATATGTTGCTTTTGCTCTTCATCTGCAATATGATGTTTGGCAAGATATCTATCGGCTCTAAATTCGTATATTTCCAAACTGTCTTTATCGTTAAAAAAGATATTTTTTCTGTATTTAAAACGTTTTTGGGTCGTTAAATCAACCCAATAACCTACTCCAAAAGCAGGAATACTTGGAATATTAGCTAGGTAAAACAAAGGACCTTTCTCGGCTTCTAAAAGTGTATCTATTTGTTTATTTTCAGACTGATACACTATTTCCAAGGGTTCTTTACTACGTGTTACATACACTGATGCCGGTAAATTATAAGTAGAATCGTTTACAACAATTGTTGCCTTTTCTGCATTTGAAAAAACATTTAATTTTTGTGTTTTCGTACGAAAAATAGTAGAGCACGATGTTAGCCCTATAGCCAATAGTACAAATGTTGCAGAAATAAGTTTTTTCATTTTTCTATATTTGCACCAAATGTAGAAAAAAAGTTAATAAAAAAGCCGAATTTAACATTCGGCTCTTAAAACTTTTTACACGTTAAAGCGGAAATGCATTATATCACCATCTTTCACGATATATTCTTTGCCTTCTACTCTTAGCTTTCCTGCTTCTTTTACTTTTGCTTCCGAGCCATAATGAACAAAGTCATCATAAGCAATGACTTCTGCACGGATAAAGCCTTTTTCAAAATCAGTATGGATGACTCCAGCTGCCTGTGGAGCAGTATCACCTACTTTAATAGTCCATGCACGAACTTCTTTAACGCCTGCGGTAAAATACGTCTGCAAGTTTAACAATTTATAAGCTGCACGAATCAAAACAGCAGATCCTGGTTCGGTCAATCCCATATCTTCTAAAAAAACCTGACGCTCTTCGTAACTTTCCAATTCGGTAATATCTGCTTCGGCTCCGACCGATAAAACTATGACCTCTGCATTTTCATCCTTTACCAATTCTTTTACCTGCTCCACATACGCATTTCCACTAACTGCGGCAGCTTCATCTACATTGCAAACATACAAAACTGGTTTTGATGTAATCAACTGAAAGTCTTCAAGTAAATCCACCTCATCTTGGTTTTGAGGAACAATTGTACGTGCCGATTTTGTCTGTAATAATGCTTCTCTAATTCGATTTAACAATGCTTGTTCAACCTGAGCTTCTTTATTACCAGTCTTTGCCGCACGATTTACTTTCTCTAAACGTTTTTCTACCGTTTCTAAATCTTTCAGTTGCAATTCAATATCAATGGTTTCTTTATCGCGAATCGGATTCACATTACCATCTACGTGAACAATATTGTCATTGTCAAAACAACGCAAAACATGAATAATTGCGTTACATTCACGAATATTTCCCAAAAACTGATTTCCTAATCCTTCACCTTTACTTGCGCCTTTTACCAAACCTGCAATGTCAACAATGTCCACAGTAGCCATTTGCACACGTTCTGGTTTTACAAGTTCTTCCAACTTACTTATTCTAGGATCTGGTACGTTTACCACACCGATATTTGGTTCGATGGTACAAAAAGGAAAGTTTGCACTTTGTGCTTTCGCGTTCGACAAACAGTTGAACAAGGTTGATTTTCCTACGTTGGGCAATCCTACAATTCCAGCTTTCATATTATATTTTTTTATATCTAATTTTGAAAGTGCAAATATATTGTTTTAAATTTAAAAAACTACCTAAAGTTAGTTCATAAGAACCATTTATCTGATAGAAGTAATTAATTCAAAATTTAATAAAAATTTGGAAGTTTCAAGACATCTAATAATTCGATATTATAATATTAAAACAGATCCAAACTTCCCTTCCCTTCTCTCAATACTTCAGGTTCTGAACCTGTTAAGTCAATAATGGTCGATGCCACGTTATCTCCGTATCCACCATCAATAACTGCTTCTACTTTCTGCTGCCATTTTTCAAAAATCAACTCCGGATCGGTGGTGTATTCAATCACTTCGTCTTCATCATAAATCGAAGTAGAAACAATAGGGTTGCCTAATTGTTTAACAAGTTCCAACACAATATTGTTGTCTGGAACCCGAATACCAACGGTTTTCTTCTTTTTAAATTCTTTTGGTAAGTTATTGTTTCCCTCCAAAATAAAAGTGTAAGGACCCGGCAAGGATCTTTTTAAAATCTTAAAGGTAGATGTGTCAATATGTTTCACGTAGTCAGAAATGTTACTTAAATCATTACAAACGAACGAAAAATTAGCTTTTTCAAGTTTTATTCCTTTGATTTTAGCAATACGTTCCAAGGCTTTTGAATTGGTAATATCACAACCCAAACCGTAAACGGTATCTGTGGGATAAATTATTAACCCTCCTTCCTTCAGTATTTTAACTACTTTTTGAATTTCCTTTTCATTAGGATTTTCTGGATATATTTTTATAAATTGTGCCATAGTTTTTTGTTTAAAGTTTAAGGTTTAGAAGTTTAAAGTACAAGATAAATTTCTCCATTGTATTTTATTTTCTCTGACCTTTTAAAAATTTCTTTCTCTTTTTCAATACAATCAAAAATACTTGTTTCCGTAATTTCTGTTTTGATAATTAAATTTTTGAAGTTTGCGCTTATTTCCTTATCCATTAGAATATGGGATTTTATTGTTTGAAATTCTCCCTCGCAATTCATATCCCATTCTCCGTTATAATAATAAAACGAAAGGTCTTCTAATATTTTTTTTAACTTGTTGTCTTGCAGAATAAATAACGACAATTTTGTTTCATAATAAGGATTGACTCTGCTACTTCCTGAATAATTTAAACGAATGCCAAAAGCTCTTGTTTCTTCATTTAAGATATATAAACCTGTGTCAATTTCTATGCTTTCTAATATAACTACATCGGAAACCCAAGCATCAGGTTCGTGAAACTTATTTATTATTTTTCTATTTTTATTATCTGCAATAACTATATACGCATCGAATTCAAAGTAATCATTACTTTCTTCATCAACATTAGTTTGAACAGGGATAACAAAAACCGTTTTATCTTCAGAATATGGCAAAATTTTATCTACAACTAATCCGTAATGAATATTAGCTTCATTTAATTGTAATTCGTTTATTACTTTTGGTAAAAGCAACGTATCTCGATTTTGAGAATACACATAAAATGAGCTAAAAATAAAGAAAAGGTGTAATGTTATTTTCATAAATTGATTCTATTTCTTTAAAGTCATTTAAACTTGTTTGATAATGTTCCAGAGAAACTTTTTTATGAAAAATTTATTTTTCTATGAACACTTTGATCCCTTATGGAATATTTGAATTAAAAGTTTTAAATCACTTCTTTATTAGAATTATAATTCAAAGAACTTGAAACAAGTTACTCCAACACATTTAATTTTGCAAATCTTAAAAGCAATTTTTTGATTCCTCCGGTATCAAATTTTATTTCGGCTTTTTTGTCTGCTCCTACTCCCTCTAAATTAAGGATTTTTCCTTTACCAAAACGTTCGTGCATAATAACCTGCCCTTCTTTCAACCCTAAATCATTTACAGGATTTGATTTTGCAGTAACTTTGCTGACTTCTCTCAACCTTCTGATGTCATGATCGGGTTTGGATCCGCTTTGATTCTGAACCCATTTTGGTGGCGTTCCTGAAACAGGTTTTGTTTGACGCAATTTTGACTTATCCACATCTCCAAAAATATCTACGTTGATACTTGACTGGTAACGGTAATTTGTTTCCGGTGGAGTGAGGTATTCCATATATTGTTCGTCTATTTCTTGAATGAATCTCGAAGGGTCACAGTCTGAGAGCTTTCCCCATCGATATCGTGATTGCGAATAAGTTAAATATGCTTGATGTTCGGCACGAGTCAAAGCGACGTAAAACAATCTTCGCTCTTCTTCCAACTCTGCACGTGTATTGACACTCATAGCGCTCGGAAATAAATCTTCTTCCATTCCAACTACAAAAACAGTCGGAAATTCTAATCCTTTAGCCAAGTGAATCGTCATTAAAGCTACTCGATCGTCATCACCTTTGTCGTTATCTAAATCGGTTGCCAACGCTACATCCTCCAAAAACTCTGCCAAACTTCCTCTTGCTTGATCTACTTCTTTTTGTCCTTCAACAAAATCCTTAATTCCGTTTAACAACTCCTCAATATTGTCCAAGCGCGTAATTCCCTCAGGAGTTCCATCTTTCTTAAGTTCTTGAATCAATCCGGTTTTCTTAACCACATAATCCGTCAAATAATATGCATCTTGTTTTTCATTAATGACTTGAAAGTTTTTTATCATCGTCACAAAATCATTAATTTTATTTTTGGTACCCGTTGTTAGCTTTAAATCAATCTTGTCGATATGCTCCATTACTTCGAAAATACTACGTTTGTAGTGATTGGCAGCCACATTGAGTTTTTCGACAGTAGTTGCCCCAATTCCTCTAGTGGGATAGTTGATTACACGCACCAAAGCCTCTTCGTCTTTTGGATTGATTATCAACCTTAAATAACACAAAACATCTTTAATTTCCTTGCGTTGGTAAAATGACAAACCTCCATAGATTCGATAGGGAATGTCTTTTTTTCGTAATGCGTCTTCCATAGCACGTGATTGTGCATTGGTTCGATATAAAATAGCAAAATCACTATTGTTTTTCTGAAAATTCATCTTTTCTTCGAAAATAGTTGATGCTACAAAACGTCCTTCTTCAGCATCGGTAATCGAACGGTGAACTTTGATTTTGGGGCCGCTATCGTTTGCTGTCCAAACAATTTTTTCAAGTTTTATTTTATTTTTATCGATAATGGTATTAGCTGCTTCGACGATGTTTTTGGTCGAACGATAATTCTGCTCTAAACGATAGGTTTTTACATTATCAAAATCCTTTTGAAAATTCAAAATATTGTTGATGTTTGCACCTCTAAAAGCGTAAATCGACTGTGCATCGTCGCCAACTACACAAATATTTTGAAAACGATCTGCCAACGCCCTTACAATCATGTATTGTGAATTGTTTGTATCTTGATACTCATCTACCAAAATATAGCGAAAACGGTCTTGATATTTCAACAAAACCTCTGGAAAACGAACCAATAATTCATTTGTTTTCAACAATAAGTCGTCAAAATCCATAGCTCCGGCTTTAAAACAACGTTCCACATAGGCTTGATACAACTCTCCTATTCTCGGTTTTTTTGCCATAGCATCGGCTTCCATCAATTCTGGATTATTAAAATAAGCACGAACGGTAATCATATTGTTTTTATAATTTGAAATCCGATTCGCCACTTCCTTGGGTTTGTAGATATCCCGATCCAATTGCATTTCTTTGATAATTTGGCTAATCAATCGCTGTGAATCTTGAGAATCGTAGATGGTAAAATTAGACGGATATCCTAACTTATCAGCCTCTGCTCTCAAAATTCGAGCAAAAACCGAGTGAAATGTTCCCATCCATAGGTTTTTTGATTCAGAGGATCCAACGATCTTGGAAATCCGATCTTTCATTTCTCTTGCTGCTTTATTAGTAAAAGTCAATGCTAAGATATTGAACGCATCCACCCCTTGACTCATTAAATAGGCAATTCGCAAAGTGAGCACGCGGGTTTTTCCCGAACCTGCACCTGCAATGATAATCATTGGCCCGTTTTTTTGCAATACAGGTGCACGTTGCGCTTCGTTAAGTTGATCGATATAGGTTTGCATAGTTTATTTTCAAAAAAACAAAGTTAACACTCATTGGACGAATCCACAAATAATAATCAAAGGAAGTCAATGAACCATAAAGAAAACCAGAACTTCTTGCTTCCAAATTTTAAAACAGCTAGCTCGTATTTTATTTACATCACAACTACCTATAATAGAAAGCATAAAGTCTAGTTAAAAAAGATTTATGAATTATGGACGGCTTCCAAATTGATATTTTAAATCATTGTTAAAAATCAAAAATGAAAACTATAAAACATAATTTTGTAGTAAATTGCATTAGAAAAAAATGACTGAAATGTTTCAAGAAAACAAAAAACTTCACCTTCCATCCGATGATACAATAATATGGAAATATTTAGATTTATCCAAATTCTTGGATTTATTGATGTCCAATAGAATGTTTATGGCACGATCAGATAAATTTGAAGACCAATTTGAAGGAACTTTTAGCGAACCCACTTATGAAGAAATTAAAAAACTATTAGCCGACAATCCAGAATATTTAGACGCTTACAAGTCTAAACGAAAAAACATTGTCATCAGCAGCTGGCATGCCAATTGGTACGAAAGTTATGCTATGTGGCAAGTATTTACAAAAAACAACGAAGGTTTAGCAATCCAATCAACCATCGGAAATTTGAAGAAAGCTTTAATCGAACCCAAGGCAAGTCAATTTATTGGCGAAGTCAACTACATCGACTACAAGAAAGAGCACATCCCTTTTGATGACGATTTTTTTCCTTTCTTATTTAAACGCAAAAGTTTTCAATACGAGCACGAAGTCCGAGTTATAACGGACGTTACCCATTTGAATATGAATGTAAACGAAGGAGTTAAAATCTTGATTGACATCAACCAAATGATTGAACGCTTGTATATTCATCCAAAATCAGAGAATTGGTATAAAAAATTAGTCATCGAAGTAATGGAACGTTTAGGTTTTGAATTCACCATCGAAAAATCGGATTTAGAAAGCGATATTTTAATTTAAGCATTTTAAACCCTTCCTTTTAACGCATTAAATACCCAAGCTATTGCAAAAAAACCGACACCAACGGCGCCAAAGCCCCAACCAGCCACATCGGCATATCTATAAATGGCTAATCCCACTAATATACAACCCATTACAATCATGATTATTGTGGCATAACCTAATATTATGTTCTTGTTTAACCCCATTTTCAATTCATTTTTTACATCAAAATCCTATCTAAAAATTTTAATCAATAACTCTTTTAGTAAATCATCATGGGGCATAGCAACTGCATTTACCCCTTTACTTTTTAAATCAATGATGCGAATTGCTTCAATTATATGACTTACTTTTCTCATTGGATAATTTTTCACCGCAAATTGATAATCTTTCATTCCAAACTCGGGCACACCAATATGTTTAGCAATTTCTGAAAGAGCAACTCCCTTATTTTTGTGAATCAATCCGTGATACTGCAACAAGCGAGAAAAAAAATTATAAAGAAGCGCAACTGTCACTACCATAGGATTGTTTTTGGTATTCAATGCAAAATTTTTAGCGATATCAAAAGCTTTTACCTCATTCCTTTGAGCAATTGCTGAAATAAACTCAAAATTATTATACTCTTTGCTAATTCCAATATGTTCTTCAATAGCATCTGCAGTAATGAGATTTTGATCTTTTAAAACGATTCTTAATTTGTCGATTTCATTTACAATTTTGCTTAAATCATTACCTAAAAACTCAACTAACATAGCTACAGCCTTTGGTTCAATCTGCAATTTTTGATCGCTCACATAGGATTTAACCCAACCATCAATATGATAATCCTTAATTTTTTTACTTTCAAAAATCACTACATCTGAGGATTTAGCAAGAGCTTTGTACAATGCTTTTCTCTTATCCAACGTTTTATATTTATACCCAATCACAACGGTTGTTGTTGGTTGAATAGACTTTAAATAATCAGCAAACTGCTCGATGGTTCTGTGTAATTCTTGGGCTTCACGAACTACCAGCAATATCCGCTCGCCCATAAAAGGATATTGACGAGCCTGAGACATCAATTCATTTATTTCGATGTCTTTACCATACACAATGATTTGGTTAAAATCCTTTTCGTCATCGGGGATTACATGGTTTATCATGAAATTTGAGATGTAATCGATGTAAAAAGGCTCTTCACCCATTAAAAAATAGACCGGTTTATAATCCCTTTTTTTTAAGGACGCAATGATCTTTTTGAGCTCGTTCATAAACTTTTGTTATTTTATATAGCTTTATTAAAACAAATGAATAAATTTGCTGTATGCGTGATTTAAATTTTCCTGAGTTTCAATTTCGATTCAAAAGTAGTGAAAATAAATGGTTCATTTTTGATGAAATCCGTAAAAAACATGTTTTGTTAACTCCCGAAGAATGGGTTCGACAACATGTTGTACGCTTTTTTATTGATATTAAAGGTTATCCAAAATCACACATCAATGTGGAAAAAATAGTGAAAATCAACGGTATGAACAAACGCTATGATGTGGTGGTATTCAATCCAAAGGGCGAGATTTTTATCTTGGTTGAATGCAAAGAACCAAATGTAGCGATAACTCAAGCTGTTTTTGACCAAATTGCTAGATACAACAGTAGTTTAAATGCCGAGTATCTAATGGTAACAAACGGGTTGAAGCACTATTATTGTAAATTAGATTATATAAACGAAAGCTATCAGTTTCTAGCTGATTTGCCCTAAATTAGATATATGAATAAGAAATTTGTATTTTTGGGTCTGTTAATTTGCATTTTTAATATTTCTTGTAACAAAGATAAAAACTTGCTAAACACCAATCAAAACAAAGACACGATTACTGAAATCACTTATACCAATGATCCTGACTATGTACTCTCTAATAAAAATGCACAAGAATTAATTGAGCACTTAGAAAGCGAACAAAATATCTTGCAAGAAAAATTAAAAAGTGCCAGCAGGAAAGAGGCAGAAGCCTTATATTTAGATTATTACAAAAAACTAACCGTAATAGTTGATTCCATCAACAACGCGGAAATCAATACACTAAAGCATTACCATCAATTCCAAGAAAACAAACCCGATTCTGTGATTCAAAAAGAAGAAATCTACGACAAGGCCAATCTTTATTTTCGGAAAACAGATTCCAATTTATATGATTTTAGAATAAAACCTGGCTATTTCTATCACTTATTTCATGGAAAAGTTTCTCCTGAATATAAAGCGTATTTAAAGCTTCGTTATCAAGAACACAAAAATGCCTACGAAGCACAGCTTTCTAATGAAAAGATAACTCTAGAACAACAAAGAGAATTGTTGATTTTATGGGAAAATTTCATCAAAAAATATCCTAATTTTAAATTTATTGAATACGCAAAAAAATCTTTTGCTGATAATTTAACCTTGTATTTGTTTGGTTCATCTACACAACCTACTTTTGAAATCTCTACAAAAAAATTATATGTAGAAAATGAACAAGAGTATATTTCATTTATGAAAAAACACCCCAAAACGATGGTGGCTGAAATCACTAAAGATTTTCTAAAACACTTTTATGAAAACGACAAAAACTTCACTACAGAAGAGTTTTACATTGACTTGAAAAATTATACAAAAAAAATCATTTCTGAAAAAATTAAATAATGTCAAGTATTGCGGTTGTTTTACTTAATTGGAACGGTGTGGATTTGTTAAAAAAATTTCTTCCATCGGTGATTCAATATTCTAACGAAGCGTCGATTTACATTGCCGATAACGCTTCGACAGACGGCTCTAGAGAATTTGTTTCCTCAGAATTTCCTGAAGTTAAATGGATCCAGCTTTCTGAAAATTTTGGTTATGCAAAAGGTTACAATGAAGCACTTAAAGACGTCAAAGAAGAAATTTTGTGTTTGGTCAATACAGATATTGAAGTAACTGAAGCTTGGTTACATCCTGTTTTGAACCTTTTTAATTCTGATAAAAACATCGGCATCATTCAACCCAAAATATTGGACTTTCATAAAAGAACGCATTTCGAATACGCCGGAGCGGCAGGTGGTTTTATTGATAAATACGGTTTTCCGTTTTGCAGAGGTCGTATTTTTGACAGCATAGAGATGGACAACAACCAATACGATTCACAAGAGATTTTTTGGGCTTCAGGTGCCTGTTTCTTTGTAAGAAATTCCGTTTTTAAACAACTTAATGGTTTTGATGAAAACTTTTTTGCACACCAAGAAGAAATCGATTTTTGTTGGCGTGCTTTTAATCAAAATATTAAAGTTTATAACTGTACAGAAAGCACCGTTTTCCATGTTGGAGGTGCAACTTTAAAAAAATCCAATCCACAAAAAACCTACCTCAACTTTAGGAATTCACTCCTGATGCTTCATAAAAACTTGCCCAAAGAAAAAAGATTTTCTATTATTTTCAAACGTTTGTGTTTGGATGGGCTTGCGGGTATCAAATTCTTATTCGATCTGCAACCCCTGCATACTCTTGCAATAGTAAAGGCGCACTTTGCTTATTATGCGCAAATAGGTTCATTGAGAAACAAAGACTCAAAACAAACTAAAAAAAATTACTTTTATACAACCTCTATTGTTAAAACTTATTTTTTGAAAAGGGAAAAAAAATTTGAGGCAATTTCTTAGCTTTGAATACAAAACTTAATTAAAAATTAAAGCGAGGGATTTTTGTTTAAAAAGCTGAACTAAAATAAGTTGAGAACCATTGTGATAAATTAGTTCCAAAGTTAATAGTTTGGCATCTTATTTGTAACTGAAAGAAAATAAATCCATTAAGCGCCGATTACATGAAACCATCATTACTTATTACCAAAGTTTTACTTCTTTTTCTATTCGTTTGTTTTCAAACCAATGCCCAGAAGCCGTTTGTTGGTATTTGGAGTTCCAGGCTATACGAGCAAAAATGGGGAGAAACACCTAATGAACAAGTTAAGATTTATCTGGAAGGAACTTATACCTACATTTGGGAAAATATCCAAAAACCAGAAATTAATGGCAGCGGTTCGGGAACAGATGTTCTGCATTTGATTTTTCCCGAAAGTGGCGGATATCGTATCAGTTTTACACCTATTGGAAAAAATCCACTACACAGAATTTACCCTTATATAATTCCAAAAGACAGTTTAAGTACAGAAAAGCACGATAAAACCGATGCCTTAAAATTAACTAAAATCGAACAATGGGGTGATGTAAAGTGGAGTACAATGAAAGAAGCTTTTAAAGGATCAGGTGTCAGATACATTACAGCTACTGACGTTCCTGATTTAAGTAATGTAACCGATATGTCTTATATGTTTTATGGCGTAGGAAGAGGTTACCAAGGTGCATTCAACGAATCGATGAACAACTGGAATGTAAGTAACGTAACCAATATGGAAGGGGTGTTTGCTTACGCACGTAATTTTAATTCGCCTTTAAACAATTGGGACGTAAGCAATGTTACCAATATGTCTTATATGTTCTTTGAAACTACAGATTTTAACCAGCCTTTGAATAATTGGAACGTGAGCAATGTTACCAATATGGCATATATGTTTAGTGGTTGGTCGGCGCATCCTAACAAATTTAACCTGCCTATAGATAATTGGGATGTAAGCAATGTTACCAATATGAACAATATGTTTAGTAATTCACGGTTTAATCAACCTATTGATAATTGGAATGTGAGTAAGGTAACCGATATGAGTGCTATGTTTAGTGACGCAAGTGCATTTAATCAACCTTTGCAAAATTGGAATGTGGGCAATGTTATCAATATGGAAAAAATGTTTCACAGAGCTTGGGCTTTTAACCAACCGCTAAACAGCTGGAATGTGAGCAATGTTACCAATATGAAAGAGTTGTTTTCTAAAGCAAGAGCATTTAACCAACCTTTAGATAAATGGAACGTGGGCAAGGTAAACAATATGAGTAAGATGTTTTCAGAAGCAATTGTATTTAACCAATCATTGGCTAACTGGGATGTAAGTAATGTAACGGATATGGGCGGTATGTTTAGCCGTGCAGAGAACTTTAATCAACCATTGAATAGCTGGAATGTGAGCAAGGTTACCAATATGAACGGTATGTTTTCCAGAGCTAATGCTTTTAATCAACTTTTAAACGATTGGGACGTAAGCAACGTTATTACTATGCGTGGAATGTTCTCAAATGCCCGTTTATTCAACCAACCGTTGAGTCTTTGGAACGTGAGTAACGTGACCGATATGTCTTCTATGTTTAGCGGAACAAGTACTTTTAACCAACCGTTGGATGGCTGGGACGTGAGCAATGTAATTGATATGAATGCGATGTTCCATAATGCGATGAGGTTTAACCAACCCTTGAATAATTGGGATGTAACGAATGTGACCGATATTTCAAATATGTTCAACAATGCCCAACACTTCAACCAGCCTTTGGACAAGTGGAACGTGAGCAATGTTACCAATATGCAAAAAATGTTTTATAAAGCCGAAGCATTCAATCAATCTTTAAACACTTGGAACGTAAACAAATTTGTAAACAAGCAACAAATATTTAGAGATAAAAAACAACCAAACTGGACTATTGTTGATATGCCTCAAGGCAAACGTCCTTTTGTAACCTTATGGAGCGTTTCCAGACGAGAACAGGGTTTTACACAGATAGAATTAAATACAGAAGGCGAATATGTTTATACATTGGAACATACTGAATATCCTAATTTAAACAAAACAGGAACGGTAGGTAAATCAACAGGAAGAAGTTGGTTAAGAATAGATGTGTCTTCAAGCGGAATATACCGTCTTTCAATTACTCCAACCGGAAAAACACCTTTGCACAGAATCAAAAACATACTGAGGTACTTACCCAGAGCCAATCCTACTAAATTAGACATAGCACAGCTTCCACCAAATAATTATAATACACACAGTGGTGGTTTTTACAAAGGTTATGTTCCACCTTCTTACGGACAGTTAATTGCCGTAGAACAATGGGGTGATGTAGAATGGAGCACGATGAAAGATGCATTTAATGGAGTATCCAATCTAAACATTTCTGCCCAAGATACGCCTGATTTAAGTAAGGTTACAGATATGAGCGGAATGTTTTACAAGGTTCGTGAATTTCCAAATTCGATAAATCATTGGGACGTGAGTAACGTAACCGATATGCAGGATATGTTTGCATACAGCGGTTTCAACCAGCCGCTAAATGATTGGGATGTAAGCAACGTAACCGATATGAGCGGTATGTTTTACGGTGCATTCAATTTTAATCAACCTTTAAATAATTGGAATACAAAAAATGTAACCGAAATGGTTTATATGTTTCGCGAAGCTAAAGCATTTAACCAATCGGTAAATAATTGGAATGTGAGTAATGTAACTAATATGCGGTCGATGTTTCAGGAAGCTGAGATTTTTAATCAACCGTTAAATAATTGGGACGTGAGCAAGGTAACCAATATGGCAAATATGTTCTATAAAGCAACGGCATTTAATCAACCTTTAGACAGCTGGAATGTAAGTAAGGTTACTACAATGAATCGTATGTTTAGAGAAGCCAAAGCTTTTAATGGTTCGGTAAACAATTGGCAAACAGATAAATTAGAAGATATAAAGGAACTGTTTTATCAGGCGGAATCTTTCAATCAGCCAATAAATCATCTTAACGTAAGCAAGATTACGGATATGAGTAAGCTGTTTTATCAAGCCAAAAATTTTAATCACTCTCTAAACCATTGGAATGTAAGCACCGTAACCGACATGAACAATATTTTTTACGGTGCATTGGTTTTCAACCAACCTTTAGATAATTGGAATGTAAGTAATGTAACCGACATGAGCTATATGTTTTATCAAGCCGAAAAATTTAATCAAACTTTAGAAAATTGGGATGTAAGCAATGTAACTAATATGGGAGGTATGTTTGCAGGGAGCGGTTTCAACCAACCTGTAGATAGATGGGATGTGAGTAATGTAACAAACATGAGAATTATGTTTTCTGGCACAAACCAATTTAACCAGACGTTAAACAATTGGGATGTAAGCAATGTAAATGATATGGGAGGTATGTTTTCAAGCACAAACCAATTCAACCAACCGCTAAATAATTGGGATGTAAGTAACGTAAAAGATATGAGTTCTATGTTTCGTAGTGCTTCTGTCTTTAATCAGCCGTTGGATAATTGGGACGTGAGTAACGTAACCTCAAAACCGGGTTATGGAATGTGGCAAATGTTTAGAGATGCAGAGTCATTTAACCAGCCTTTGGGAAATTGGGTGCTGAACAAAAATACTATTGTTAGTGATATGTTCAGCAACAGTGGTCTGGATTGTATCAATTATGGTTTAACGCTGAAAGGCTGGGCAGAAAACCCCGGGACACCTTCAAAAATAAATTTCAATGCCAAAGGTATGAAATACAATAAAACCGCCAAGCCTTATCGGAAAATTCTTATTAAAAAGAAAAAATGGAAATTTACAGAGGATGAACAAAATAAATGTGAATAGTTTTTTACTCATATATAAACACAACAAAACAATGAAACAGCCATTACTTATTACCAAAGTTTTACTTCTTTTTCTATTCGTTTGTTTTCAAACCAATGCCCAGAAGCCGTTTGTTACGGTTTGGAGTGTACATAGCGAATTGAAATTACATTTAGAAGGGCAATATACTTACACTTGGGAAGATATTGAAAAACCTGAAATCAACGGTCAAGGAATCGGTGTGGACAGCCTTTTTCTGACTTTCCCAAAAACAGGACAATACCGACTGCAATTTACACCTGCCGGAGAAAATCCATTGCACAGAATAAAAAGCGGACGTTCCCTAATACGAATCGAGCAATGGGGCGATGTGAAATGGAGTTCGATGAAAGAGGCGTTTATGGAAACATATAATTTGGTTCTAACAGCAACTGATATTCCTGATTTGAGTAATGTCACAGATATGTCCTATATGTTTTATAAAAGCAGCAGATACGACCAAAAAAAGCCTAAAGATACATTTTTTAATTCCTCTATCAACCGTTGGGACGTGAGCAATGTAACCACTATGAGGGGAATGTTTAAAGAGAGCGAATCATTCAATCAACCGCTGAATCGCTGGGATGTGAGCAATGTGACGGATATGTCAGAAATGTTTCAGAAAACTAAATTGTTCAACAAGTCATTGAACAGTTGGGATGTGAGCAAGGTAACCAATATGTCGGCAATGTTTTCGGAAGCTAGAGCGTTCAATAAATCGCTGAATCGCTGGGATGTGAGCAATGTGACCAATATGTCAGGAATGTTTGGTTATTCAAAATATAATCAACCTTTAAGCCACTGGAATGTTGGCAATGTTACCAATATGACGGAAATGTTTTATGGTTCAAGAGCATTTAATCAGCCTTTGGATAATTGGGATGTGAGTAATGTGGAGGATATGTCGGAGATGTTTAAAAGGAGTTCTTTTAATAATTCATTGGTAAATTGGAAATTTAAAAGAGGTGCTAACCTTCAACAAATGTTTGAAGAATCAGCATTTAATCATCCATCTATCAACACTTGGGATGT